>Ga0114942_1000497_pt1 | contig 11244 bp, 8 predicted proteins | sample LowerColdCreek_FD_88674 | JGI IMG/M metagenome (GOLD analysis project Ga0114942, IMG submission 88674) | Groundwater microbial communities from Cold Creek, Nevada to study Microbial Dark Matter (Phase II) - Lower Cold Creek | ecosystem: Environmental > Aquatic > Deep subsurface > Groundwater ... | reverse complement strand
TGCCATCAAAGTTCAGATCGACAGGTGCGACCTCGGTTACCACAGGCGCATCCGTCGCGAAGTATTTGATCAGTGCCCCTGTAACACCATCCACCAGATAGACACCCTTGCCGTTGGCAGAGCTGCATGCGGCGGGATAAGCCGCCTGGTCTGCATTCAGGCAGTCATCAAATCCACCACCAAAAATAACTACGGGATCAGGGTCTTCGTCATTGCCGGTATACCCAGCCAGGTAGCCACCCATGGGTGTCGACCAGGTCTGGCCGATGTCACCAAATCCGGCGGTACAGCCCGCATCATTATCGAGATTCGGACAACCGTGGCTCCACATCAATTCCGGAGTATCGGGGTCAGTGACATCAAGGCCGTAAACCATACGCCCGCCGCGTCGCATCGTGGGGTAAATGTAGGCAAACAACAATTCCCCGAGAGCCTCACTGTCCGGGTCATCAGGCTTTTCGTAACTCACTATCTGTCCCGTGGGGCCGTCAAAGAAATAATCCTTGGCGGTATACGTGAAGCCAGCTTCCTGGTCAGCGCCCTCATAATCTATCCGTGGCGAATTGTCATACAGCCGTTGAATTTTTGAGCGGTGCTCGGGGTGGAGCAGCGCCCACTTCTCCGCTCCGGTAGACGTATCCACCGCGCGAAACAGGCCATCGTTGGCGCCATAGAAAAGTCGTACTGTGTCCGCATCATACAGGACGGTCAATGGCCGTGAGTGCACAACATCACCGTGGATGCTGGCGCGCAGGCCAGTGTCCGGCATAATTTCACTGTCAGTGGGGCCCAAGCCGACCAGACCAGGGAGCTCGCCACGCAGGTAATCCAATACCGTATCTCCTCCCAGGGCTGATGCATCGCTATCATCGATTAATTGAAGGACGTCGGATTTCACTGTATACAGCTTTCTCGCAGTACCCGCCGGACCCTCGCGAGTCTGTTGTGCGACGCCTCCCTTCTCCACTTGCGGGCCATCGGGCAGATCCGACCATTGCTTCCCTTCCGTAATCGCACTTGGACACTTGCTCCGTGGCGGCGGCTCGACACCGAGGTTTTCCCAGTAAGCCGCAGTATCGGAGCTCCAGAAACTCTCCGCGCAATCGGTGGCGAAGCCGTTTTCTATATTGATCGCTCTCTTTAAATTCACGTCAGCCAGCTCTGGCACGCCGTTGAACATGGCTAACTGAAAACGCTTTACGTTGCCAAACCAGCGCGGCTTCTTGCCGGGCGCAGGTCGAAACATCCCGATATAGACCTCATTGTCCCGTCGGGTCGCGTTGGTGGCACTAAGCGGCAGGGCGACCGCGGCAAAACTGGAACTCACGGCCACAATATCGCTCAACGAGGTGTTGATCGCTTCGACAATCTGGTCTTCGCTCTTCGCCTGGAAATAGCGGCCGTGGCCGGCGTTGGCAGCACTGAACCACACGGCACTTAACTCCGGGCTCTGCTGTTTGTTGAACACGTCGATGGTATAGGTTTTGACGGAGACTCGCTCCGTAAACGTATCGCCATCCTTGGGGACAGTCACGGGCACGCCGTAGTCGTACAGGAATTTTGCCCAATCATCGAAATTGTAATCGAGGCCGCCGGTCTTATCCGCATCGTCCGCGGATCCAGCTACATAAACAATTGTGTCCTCACCCGGGATGGTATATCCCGGGATGACCTGCTCCTCTACAAACTGATCCTTAGTAGTGTAAGCAGCTTGATATACTGTCCAGCGATAGGTGCGGGCCTTCGCGGGGTTGCTCGTTGGGGAAGGGGTACAAGCGGGGGAGTTCCAACTTGTGGACGGCTGCACTGCGGTACAAGAGCAGTTCTCCCTGTCCGCACACTTACCGCCCGTTAATTGTTCAGCGGCCGTACATGCAGCGGCAGCGTCGGCATCATAGCTCGTGTCTTTCCAGCACGCCGTGGATGAGCCCAAGTCTTCCGCAGCTACTGTCACTCCCGGTATCGTATGTTCTTTGATGATCTTTTCCGGGACGATGATGTCCTTGCCCTTCTCAAATTTGGGAATAAAGGTCGGCATAGCTATTGGTCCCCCGGCCGTGGTGACCGAGTCTCCCGCCAGCGCTTCCGGCGCGTCCTCTCCGAGCGCCTCGTATAGCGCCTTCAGCGCTTTGCTGTTGTTGGCGTCATCTCCCGCGATAGTGCCGTTGGTGTTATTGCCAATAAAAATCAGGTAAGTGTTCCCGCAGGCATTGAACTCATCTATCGGCGATTTGAATAGATTGAACTCCGATGCGTACGCATTTTTATCCGCCAGACCTTCGGGTGTTCCAGCGCCAACCTTGCTCTGGGCGCTGCCGCTGAGATAGTTATAAAAGTCGTAGGGGAGATAGCCATAAAGGTTGCTTGAATCGCGCTTCTCATCGGAGCCATTGATGTTATTAAAAATCGCGTTCATCTTTCCTTCAAGGACAGCAAAACTCGCGTCTGTCAGCTCCTGCAGGTCATGGCGCACATATCCGCCATCATTATTTGCGTTATTGCTACTAGTACTGTATTCCACGAGGCCGACATTGAGCTTCCCAACCTGGGCAGCGAGTGCCGTTTTGATCGCCCTGACCTCAGACTGCCCCTGATCCACCCCGCCGGGCCACTGCTGGGATTGCCGGGACCAGTTGGCGCTATTGTCCAGCACAAAAATGACGTTGGGCAGGTTGGGGTCAACAGTTGTTGTACCGCCAAAGATATCAATGTCCTCCGCGTGGGCCGAGCCACACAGCAACGCTGCGAGCAACAGGCAGTAGTGCAAACATTTGAGATAGATTTTCATGCGTTTTCCCCCTGGCAAGGTCACAAAGGACAAGCCGTTTCAACTTTATTCAGGGTGGTTTTCACCGACACACCCTGGCGCACCGTAACTTCCGCTCCCGTTACGACATCTGTCGCAACCGCTTCAAACTCCCACACTGACGCCGCACACATCGAATACACCGTGGAGGCCAAATGGCAGGTCGCATCCAGTGGGCTTGCATAGACATCGAGTTCAGAATTCTTGATTGGGGTAACCGTTATGCAGCGCGGCTTGTTCAACTTAACGGTGACATCGTTTGTCTTGTCGCCATTGTAGTCGTAGCACTTTTGATTGTTCGCCAGGCAGGGTTGCAGGAAGATATTGTCGAGATTTTCAGTGAAGCGCAGGGAGCTGATCGCTTCTTCAATAGTCGCGAGCGCCGCGGAACGGGCCAGTTCGCGACTTTCCAGATTCTGCACGACCTTGAGATTGGCCTGGACCAGATTGGAGGACGTCACCACCATTAGGCTGACCGCCAGCAGCATGATCAGCGCTATCACTATTACAAAGCCCCGCTGCCCGTCGTGCTTTCTACAAGGCGTCATTCGACCTGCCTCCGACCGGCGACGTTGCGCAGGCTCACTGTTCTGGTGTACACCTGTCGGCGGTGACCCTGAAACTCTGCAGGTACTGTATAGGGCTCACCAGCCACGGTGTAATCCTTGTCATCGACAAATCCGGCGCTCTCACCTGTGGATTCACCGCCCTCTCCCGTATTGCGTACAACCAGGGAGATACGGACACTGACCACATCGGCCCAGTCGTTCGGGAATGCGTCGGGCGTATCAGTGGCCAGATCGTATGTTGGGTCTAGTGTGTTCGCGTTTACGTCGTCGTCGACCTGCCCGTCGCCGTTCCTGTCCATACCGTATTGAAAGCGCATCCATTCAACGCCGTCTACCAGCGGCGTCTCCTCGTAGGTCTTACCAACCAACTCCGCGCGCACCAGTTGGTCATCGTCATTGATGTAATAGATGCGGTTCAGAAAACGGTATTCTGGCGCGTCTGTGTCACAATCACGCTGTTTATACGCCAGCGAGCTGACCTCACTCGCGCTGAAAATATCAAAATCTCCGGGCTTGTCAGTGCTTGATTCGTTAAAACAGGCATGTACCTTAATATGGTAATTGTCACCGGCAGGTTCACAACCCGCCGGATCAAGTGTAGCGCAGCTATTCGCCCGCCTGATTGAGAGGTAATTCGTCCCCGCTTTGGGAGTGGTAGCGGTACAGTCAAAGGCTGCATCTGGATTTTGACCCCCTTGCACCGGATAACCCATCGCTTGCTTCAACTCAACGATTTCATCGGCACAAACCGGCGGAATCGTACCCGGAGACTCGGCTCCCTTCTCCCCCCAAAAGGCGGCATTGGTGAGGTCATTTTCCAATTCGCGCAGGGCGAAAGTCGCGTTCTCGATTTGCCGACCGGAGCGATCAAGCTCATAACGGGTATTGCTGTTGCTGGTGGCGATCTGGGTGACACCCAACATGATGATTATGCCCAGTAACAAGGCGATCATGATTTCGATGATCCCGAAGCCCCTCTGTGATCGTTTACATCGCATGGATATCACTTTCATGGTCACAGCGCTAAATTCGCTATCACAGTATCAATACTCGCTACGCGCCGTTGTTCGTCTGGGCCAAATTCGCCCGCGCCACAGGCAGACTGCGGGGAACCCGTCTTAGCCATACCCTGCCAAGCAATTGTCAGCCGAACAACGTGTTCTCCGTCCGCCGACCCTGCAAGGTTTTCGATACACGCCCTGGCGCCCACGATACTGCCAACGCTTTTACCGCCTAGCAGGGTACCGGTCCCTGCCAGAGCGATATTCCACTGGCACAAATCCCGACCTGCCGCATCGTCCACAATAGCCAAGCATACGTCCTCGTCCTGTGGGGTAAGACCATAATCACTACCGTCCAGGTACTCACCAGCCTTGGCTGCGGCGCTATTCACCCGAATGCGATTCGACATATCCTCCAGCAGCAGCAGCGCCTGGGCGCGCTGGTAAGCCTCGAGTTGGTTGGCCAGGGAAGTCGACTGCAACAGTGCGAGACCCAGCAAGCCAACCGCCAGAATAACAATCGTGATCAGCACCTCGATCAGGGTGAATCCACGAGATGCTCCAGCCTGGGAGTAAAGTGAATAATTAGCCACCAGAGCACTCTCCCGGAGTCGACGTGATACGACCATCCAATTCAAGCTGCATACAGCCCTGGATGCTGCTCTCCGGCGGACCTATATCGACTTCAAACTCCACAACACTCGCCGCGCGACCCATCGGGGTGAACTGCAATGAGGCAACATCAGGATTTGTGGTGATTGTTACATCACCTTTCTGTCGATGAGCCAAGAGACATATGTCATCTGGATCAAAAGGCTCAGTTGGAACGTCCATTAAGCACGGGTCATCCGGGTCATCTTTGAGTGGACTGGGTATGATCCAACCACTACCCCACCCGTCATCCGCATCGAATGGCTGTAATGCGACAACCCGATTGCGCTTCACCGCTTCCGACCGTGCGAGGGTCAATGCGATGCGCAGATCAGATGTTGTCGCACGCAACTGCTGACCCAGCGTGAAACTGCGAAACATCGGCAGACCGATACTCATGAGAATCGCAACCAACACCAATCCGATCATGAGCTCTACCAGGGTAAAGCCCCGGCTTGAACTACGATTGCGTCCAACACAGCATACGAGGCACGCGCCACGCAACATTCCCTCGCCGATTGTGGCGCGGCGTTGCATCGACCAGCATTTGTTGACGTTGAACATTACCAAGGTTCTCCATCAGGCTCATTGTCAGGATCTTTGACATGCGCTTTGGCGCCGCTACTGTTTATCGTCAGAACTCCATCGCCCTCTTGTTGAGTGAGGTCGCGAGGAGTTGCAGTTATAGTGAATGTCGGGGGTGGATCGATTGTCGTGATCTCAAAAGTCACCGCGTAATTATCGTCCACCCGCTTAGGTATGGGTTTGTCGGGGTCGGTATTGTCGGGGTCGGGATTCAGTACGTCGGGCGAATCCGCGTAAGTACGAGTATCATTGAAATACAGCTGCTGTCTCTGGACCGCATGCAGTAGATAAGCTTTTGCCTCGGCGCGATTCGCCTTTCTTGTGGAGTCCTTGTAGGCCGGATAGGCAACCAGCGTCAAAACCCCGACGATGACGACAACGATCATCAACTCGATCAGGGTAAACCCGTCGCTGGGTTTAGTCGGCATGATACGTGTCACAGACATTGCCTTGTTCATCTCCGTATGTGCATTACGAGAATTGCGTTCCCGTAAATGAGTCTGCGTAGGCGGTTGTCCTGAATCCAGCAAATTCTCTACAAATGTAGAGATAGTTCTGAAATCGCCATGGATTTGTGCGTCGATTCACATTTTTTTGGCGTTGGAGCGACTTGCAGGTACCTGAAATCTTCACTGAATCTCCTGTACCGGAGATCGCGATCTGACAGCTTCTGGATTTGCAGGGCGCGATTTTATTGGTGCGATATGCACATTTTGGCGAGACAACCGATAGCTTGAGCAGCGCGATGAGCAGCGCTAGCCGCGCATTTCGCAGCGATCTTTGGCTGTGTGGGTGTAATTGTCACTGCTGGCGGGCACGGCTCAGGCACTCCCGGCCTTGCAACCGGGCCCACCAGCGCATCCGCCGGCTGGCCCTACAACACCACGACCGACACCTGGGTGACATCGGCGATCTGTCGTAAAAGCAAAAGCCCGTCTCGACGAGACGGGCTTGTTGTTGACCGCTTATTTATCAGGCACCGGCGCTCAGCGTTGGCTGAAGACCGGCGTGCTACCCTTCAAATCGACCGCGATTGGCTTCCCGGGTTCGAACTCGCCTGCCAGGATATGTTGCGCCAGGGGGTTTTCCAGCTCCTGCTGGATAGCCCGCTTCAGTGGCCGCGCGCCATAGACCGGATCGAAGCCCGCTGAGACCAGTCGATCCATGAATGCATCACTGATCTCGAGCGACAGATCCCGCTCTGCCAGGCGTGCCTGCAGGCCGCGCAGCTGGATGGTGGCGATGCCGCGGATCTGTTCCACCGCCAGCGGATGGAAGACCACCGACTCGTCAATCCGGTTGATGAATTCGGGCCGGAAATGTGTGCCAACGACCTCCATCACAGCGGCCTTCATGGCCTCATAGTTGTCCTCGCCCGCCATTTCCTGGATAAGATGGGAACCAAGGTTGGAAGTCATGACCACGATGGTATTGCGAAAATCCACCGTTCTGCCCTGCCCGTCTGTAAGCCTCCCGTCTTCAAGCACCTGTAACAGAATGTTAAAGACATCGGGGTGCGCCTTTTCCACCTCATCGAGCAGCAGCAGGGAATAGGGGCGACGCCGCACGGCTTCCGTCAGGTAGCCTCCCTCCTCATAACCGACGTAGCCTGGCGGCGCTCCGATGAGGCGCGCCACCGAGTGCTTCTCCATGAACTCGGACATGTCGACACGCACCATGGCGTCCTCACTATCGAACATGAAGTCCGCCAGCGCCTTGCACAGCTCGGTTTTACCCACGCCGGTGGGGCCGAGAAATAGAAAGGAACCATTGGGGCGCTTGGGGTCGGACAGGCCGGCGCGCGAGCGACGCACGGCATTCGACACCGCCTTGATCGCCTCATCCTGACCCACCACCCGTTCGCGCAGGGAATCCTCCATGCGCAACAGTTTCTCGCGGTCGCCCTCCATCATCTTGGCCACGGGGATGCCGGTCCAGCGCGACACAACCTCGGCAATTTCCTCGTCGGTCACCTTGTTGCGCAGCAGCGTGGTCTCTGTCGTCTCTGCCTGGTGCGCCAATTCCAGTTGCTTTTCCAGTTCCGGAATGCGTCCGTACTGGAGCTCCGACATGCGCGTCAGATCGCCGGCGCGGCGGGCTGCTTCCAGATCCAGCTTGACCTGCTCCAGGTCGCTCTTGATCTGCGCGGCGCCCTGCACCGAGGCCTTTTCCGCTTTCCAGATTTCCTCCAGATCAGAGAACTCGCGCTCCACCTTCTCGATCTCTTCGTCCAGTAGTTGTACCTGCTTTTTCGCGGCGGGATCGGTATCTTTCTTCACCGCCTCGCGCTCGATCTTGAGCTGGATCAGGCGGCGTTCCAGTTTGTCCATCACCTCCGGCTTGGAGTCGATCTCCATGCGGATACGGCTGGCAGCCTCGTCCACCAGGTCGATGGCCTTATCGGGTAACTGGCGGTCGGTGATGTAGCGCTGTGACAGTTTGGCGGCGGCGATAATCGCGCTGTCAGTGATATCCACGCCGTGGTGCACTTCGTAGCGTTCCTTCAGTCCGCGCAGGATCGCAATGGTATCTTCCTCGTTGGGTTCATCCACCAACACTTTCTGGAAACGCCGCTCCAACGCGGCATCTTTCTCCACGTACTGGCGGTACTCGTTCAGTGTGGTCGCACCCACGCAATGTAGTTCGCCGCGGGCCAGCGCCGGCTTCAGCATGTTGCCCGCGTCCATGGAGCCCTCGGCCTTGCCAGCGCCGACCATAGTGTGCAGTTCATCGATGAACAGGATGATGCGGCCCTCCTGCTTGGACAGCTCGTTGAGCACCGCCTTCAGGCGTTCCTCGAAGTCACCGCGAAACTTGGCGCCGGCCAGCAGCGCCCCCAGGTCCAGCGACAACACGCGTTTGTCGCGCATGCTTTCCGGCACTTCACCGTTGACCACGCGCTGGGCCAGACCCTCGATAATGGCGGTTTTACCCACGCCGGGTTCTCCGATCAGTACCGGGTTGTTCTTGGTACGGCGTTGCAATACCTGGATCGTGCGCCGAATCTCGTCGTCACGACCGATCACCGGATCCAGCTTGCCCTGTTCGGCGCGCTCGGTCAGGTCGATCGTATATTTGTCCAGCGCCTGGCGTGATTCTTCGGCCTCGGGTTTGTCCACTGCCTCTCCGCCACGCATCATTTCGATTGCTCCTTTCAGCTCCAGCGCCTTCACACCACTGGACTGCAGCAGTGCACCGGCTTCGGTTTTACTTTCCAGCATGGCCAGCAACACCAGCTCACTGGAGATATAGGTGTCGCCGCTCTTCTGTGCCAGCTTGTCGGTGACGTTCAAGATCCTGCCCAGGTCATTCGACATATGGATGTCGCCGCCCGTCCCGGTCACCGTCGGCAATGCATCGACCGCCGCCCTGGTTTTTGCCAACAGGCCAGTGATATCGGCGCCGGCCTTCTGCAGTAATGGCCTGCAGGCACCACCGCGTTGCTCCAGCAGGGCGCTCAACAAGTGCACGGGCTCAATAAAATTGTGATCCTTGCCCAGTGCCAGGGACTGGGCATCCGCCAGGGCCGTCTGCAGCTGGTTAGTCAATTTGTCCATTCTCATTCGATATCCTCCTTAATGACGGCCTCTCCCAGAGGCACAACATGCTCATTGCAGCCATACATGGGGTCAAATTGCCCTGATTCAAGTAAGGAGATTACAGTCGCGTGCACCTAGCGCAGCAGAATCACACTGGCCATGCGGCCGGTCTGGCCATCCCGTCGGTAGGAAAAAAAGTGCTCGGGGTCGCTGTAGGTACACCAGCCGCCACCGAAGACGCGTGTTACGCCCAGCGCCGCCAGGCGCGTCCGCGCCAGAGTATAGAGATCGGCGAAGTAGTGGCCGGGGCGCTCCGGATTGGGGGTGAAACACGCGTCAACCACGGACTGCGCAATGGGGTTTACCACCGCCAGAAATTTCTCGCGAACCTCAGCCCCCACTTCGAAGGCCATGGGCCCAATTGCGGGACCCAGCCACACCAGTAGCTGCTCCGGACTCGTGCGCATTGCCGCGACGGTGTTTTCCAGCACCCCTGCCAGCAACCCGCGCCAACCCGCATGCGCGGCGGCCACGATATCGCCAGAGGCCGAACACAACAGCACCGGCATGCAGTCGGCGGTCAACACCGTGCAGGCAGCCCCCGGGCGGCGGCTCCACTGGGCATCGGCTTCTGCATAAGGTTCGCCCGGGCCCGCTTCCACCACGGCTGTGCCGTGCACTTGTGTCAGCCAGGAAATTTGCACACCGTGCGGCAGCGCACTGGCCAGAAGCTGTCGGTTTTGTGCCACCGCATCAGGGCCATCGCCCACGTGGTGGCCCAGGTTAAAGCTCTCCCAGGGCGGCGCGCTGTGGCCCCCGCAACGCGTGGTACAAAGCGCCAGTACACCGGGCGGGGCCGGCCACTCGGGACTAATAAAGGGTGGTGTCGGGGGCAAGGGGTGGGTCTTCCTGTTCCAGCACGGCCAGCAGAGTCTGCAAATCCTGCGGCAGGTTGCATTCAAAATGTATCGGCTCTTCCGTGTCGGGATGAATCAACCCCAGTGCGCGGGCGTGCAGCGCCTGCCGGGGAAAGTGGCGCAGGGCGTCGATCAGTCGATCGGACGCACCCCTGGGTATGCGGGGTCGGCCGCCGTAGAGAGGGTCACCGATCAATGGGTAGTGCCGATGGGCCATATGCACGCGAATCTGGTGGGTACGCCCGGTTTCCAGATGCACCGTGATACCGGTGTGGTGCCCGAAGCGCTGTGCCACCCGGTAGTGGGTTATGGCGGGCTTGCCCCCGGCAACGAGGACCGCCATTTTCTTGCGCTGCCGGGGATGACGTCCCATCGGCGCGTTCACCACGCCCCCGCCCGTCATTGCGCCGATACACACGGCGCAGTACTCGCGCTTGACGCTGCGATCCTGCAATTGCTCGACCAGATGGTGATGTGCTGGTAGCGTTCTGGCGACCACCAGCAGTCCTGAAGTTTCCATATCCAGGCGATGTACGATGCCGGCCCGGGGCAGTTGCGCCAGCTCGGGCGCATGAGCCAACAACGCGTTCACCAGCGTGCCCTGTGCATGACCGGCGGCAGGGTGCACCACCAGCCCCGCGGGTTTATTCAACACCAGGATGGCAGCATCCTCGTACACGATGTCCAGGGCGATGTCCTGCGCCTGCCAACCCACCACTGTCTCCAATTCGGCATCGACCAGCAGGCGGGCACCGCCGGACACTTTGTCGCGCGGCCGGCTCTGCTGACCATCGACGGACAATGCACCCTTTTTTATCCAGTCCTGCAGGCGCGACCGCGAGTACTGGGGAAAGAGCTGGGCTGCCACCTGATCCAGCCGATGGCCGTGCATTTCCTGCGGCACGGAGGCCTGCAGTTCCACCCTGTCATTCATGACAATTCCTGTTTATACACTCGCCAGCCTGTGGTTAAATACCGCAGCATCAGCTGCCGTGCCCTGCGCGATTTTAGCACGAGCGCACGAGCCCCCTTAGGTGGAAGCATGAAATACATCCTGATCCTGCTATTTGGCCTTGCCCTCTACGGCTGTTCCAGCAACGACGAGTTGCCGGACGTTGCCGAGAATGCCAGTGAGCAACAAATTTACGATGATGCCCAGCGCTACTTGCAAGGTGA
>Ga0114942_1000496_pt1 | contig 11266 bp, 6 predicted proteins | sample LowerColdCreek_FD_88674 | JGI IMG/M metagenome (GOLD analysis project Ga0114942, IMG submission 88674) | Groundwater microbial communities from Cold Creek, Nevada to study Microbial Dark Matter (Phase II) - Lower Cold Creek | ecosystem: Environmental > Aquatic > Deep subsurface > Groundwater ... | reverse complement strand
GGCGTCGCCCTCGAGCAGCTGCTCGAGGGCTTCAAGGAAAGGGACGGGGGCGGCCTCCGCAAGGAGGGGCAGTTGATCCTGAAGCGCAGCCAACAGTCTGTGGTCCTTGGCCAGGCCGGGCAGCTCCCGCACGATCTTGTTGACGAACTCGGTCGGGGAGCTGCCGGCCACAGTGAAGTCGGCTTGCTCGTGCAACGCAGCCATGTGGAGCAGCGTGGTCATCAACCCGTCTTTGAGCCAGCTGCTGTGGGTCTCTTCCCTCGCGGAAGACGACCTGAATACGTCATCTGCTTTGGGCGGATCGCCAATCTTGGAGAACACCGTTGTGGCAGCCTCCTTGAACCCGTCCAGCTGCTTGCGGCCAAGCAGGTGCCCAAGGTGGACGAAGGCGTCAACGGATGCACGCATCGACCAAACATCGCCAGCGCGATCCAACGGAGGGTCCTGAAGCCGCGTCAGCTTTCGCAACGGGAACTCGAAATCGTCGTAGTCCTCAACCTGCGCCAAAGTGCGCAGAACCTCCATGTCGGGTTTTGTGGTTGCGTGCCACGATCCAGCGAGAAGAGCCGGCAGCAGTTTCTCGCCGCTATCTACCCAGCCCGGCTTGGTTGCGTTTCCGTTGGGGATGAGTCGAGCCAGGACTGCCAAGCTGCGGCCGCAGCGTCTGGCCAACTCGTAGCCCTCCTGCTGCCCGTAGCCCATGGCCACAAACGCATCGGCAAGAGCGGAGCTTTTCGGGCGGTTGAGCTGCACATGGGCCATCCGCCTCTCGTCCGCGCCGGCGCTCACCACGGTGGGACCGTGTTGAGACAACAGGCCAACGAAGTCTCTGCCTTGACCGCGCAGAAGGAACGCCAATCCCTTCCTGCCGACGAGTTGGCGCGCCGCTTCCTCGGAGACCACGACGAGGGTCCTGGACTCAAGGAAGAGCTTCACAGCGGGGTCTGCGCTACGGATCGCGGCGATGGCAAACGCAACCACTTCGTCTGGTGCATCTGCCGCGTAGAGCAGCTTGCTGGGGCCGCCATTCAGCTGTTGCACGATATACGTGGCCTGGTCCTCGCGACCTGCGAGCAGAACCTTGTCGACCAACTGCGGATCGAACCGTGTGGAGAACTCGTCCCAGAATTCGTCGGTACTGCGAACGCCGGCAACCGGTTGCGCCTTGAGCACGTACTTGGCGTAGCGCGACGCTACGGCAGGGCACTCAGCCAGCCAGTCCTCAAGCATGGAGCCGTCGATGTACCGAACGTCCTTCCATTCCTTCAGGTCGCATTTTTCTCTCACCCAGTCGGCGAGCTTCAGTTTCGGGTTGTCCCAGGTTCGAGGCGTCACGAACACGAAGGTGGCGTCCAGGCGCGTCGCAGCGTCGACTTCCTTGGTCCGCTTCTCGTAGTCGCCGGTCGCCTTTGCAGCACCGGCTTCGTTGACCCCGAACTCCCAATAAGACTCGCCGTCGGGGACGTAGGGGCCTTGGGCATCAGCTTGGAGCACACCGTCGAACCCGCGGACCTGCCCCTTGTTGCCGCGCGGAAACCGGAAGCTCGTAACGCTATCGACGGTGGCTCGTACGAGGTCGCCAACCAGCCCGGGAAAGTCGTCTCGTGCGGGGATGGTGTCTGCCCACTGCTCAAGATCGAGCGCGGTAATCCACTTCATTGAGCCTCCTCAGGCTTCCTGGGTTGTCCGTTGTGATGGTCAACGCAGGTAGAGGAAGCAGGGTGGGGACGCACGCTCAGAGGTGGTCAAGGTTGCGACCTTGAAGCAGCCCACCGTCCGCGACTTGGTCGCGTCTGAGCGGCAGTTGTCGCGCGCGACCTGCCTCCTCCCCTGCGTTTCCCTCGCCGTTCAGCACTGCCAGACGGCGGGAATTTCTGTAACAGACGATAGCAGATGAGATGACCCGCGACGGTCGTCGGAAGCAGTGAAGTGTGCGGTGGAGGCTGGCAAGATGCAGCCAAGTCCGGCGGCCGTCAGTGCCCGTGGATTGCCACTAGAGTTTGGCGAGCGATGACCGGACCACAACTATTTGTCCGATCATTTATGAGCCAGACTACAACTATTTGTCCGCTGCGAATTTTTCGGGCTCGGTAAAATCGTTGTAAATCAACAAGTTATTGAACATCGTCGGACCAAGACATGTTTGTCTCGGACCAACGTAGCAGCGCCCCCCTGACAATCGGGCATGGACATGCGGCATCAACCAGCCTGGGTTCGCTGGCGCGAAAAGATCGAAGCGGGGGAACTCGGCGTCTGGGACCTGCGCCTGGACCTCGAGTCCGTTCACTATTCCCCGCAGTGGAAGCAGCGGCTGGGCTTCCCCGACCCTCACCGTGCGGACAGCACGCACTTCTGGCGCTGCCGGGTCCATCCGGCGGACCTGCAAGCCATGATGGCCGAGATGCGCGCCCATGCCCAAGGCTCCCAGCCCAGCTACGCGGCCGTGTTCCGCCTGCGCAGCAATGGCTCGGGCTATCGCCAGATGCACTCCCGCGGCCGCATCATCGAGCGCGGCCCCGACGGGCGGGCGCTGCGCATGGTCGGCACCATGCTCGACCTGACCGACCGTGCCCCCACGCCCCAGGGCGGCCTGGCCGACGGGCCGCGCGGCCCGATGCTGGGCGCGGCGCTGGCGCTGCCCTTTCACCTGCTGCTGGCCGACGCGAACGCGGCGCGCATCGCGCAGGAGCGGGACCGCGTGCTGGGCCTGGTGGACGACCTGCTGCAGGCCACGATGGCGCAGCTGGAGGCGCTGCGCGCGCCCAGGCCGTAGCGGCGACTGGTCAGCCCAGATGCTGGCCGAAGAAACGCATCGCCCGGTCCCACGCCAGCTGCGCCCAGGCCGCGTCGTACTGGGTGCTGGCCAGGCGGCCCGGGCCCTGCGCGGTCTCGTTGGCGAAGGCATGGCGGGCCAGGTAGCGGTGGCCTTCGTAGCGCACGCCGGCCTCGCGCAGCTTGGCTTCCAGGCCGTCCACGCCGGCAATCGGGAAGGCCTCGTCCTGCGTGGCCCAGTGGGCTTGCAGCGGGAGGGTGATCTTGCTGGCGTCCACATAGTCCAGCGGCGGCATGCCGTACCAGACGACGGCGGCGTCGGCCTCGGGCACCAGCGTGGACGCCAGCACCGTCAACGCGCCGCCCATGCAGTAGCCCGTGACGCCGACCTTGCCGCTGCCCAGCTTCAGGCCCTTGAGGTAGCTCACCGCGCCGCGCACGTCCTGTGCGGCGGCGTCGCCGAAGTTCAGGTCGGTCATCAGGTGATGGGCCTCCTCGGCCTCGACGGTGCTCTTGCCTCGGTACAGGTCGGGCACCAGGGCCGTGAAGCCGGCGGACGCGAAGCGCTGGGCGACGCCGCGGATCTGGTCGTTCAGGCCCCACCATTCCTGGATGACGACGACCGCGCCGACCGGGTTGGCAGCCTCGGCGAGGTAGCCGCTGACGGCGGTGCCGTCGGGGCGCTGGAACTGGATGTACTGGCTCATGGGCGTCTCCGGTTGCGAAGGCGCGAAGGCTAGCGCATCACCCCTTTTCCGACGCTCAGCGTTGTGATTCCAGCCGCTGCAGCAAGGCCTTGGCGGCCGGGCGGTCGAAGGCGGCCTGCGGGTCGGCGAGCGCGCTGCGCAGCTCCTGCAAGGCCTCCTCGCGGCGACCCAGCTGGGCCAGTACGCTGGCCAGGTGGTAGCGCACCGCCGCCGAGCCCGGGTCGCGCAGCCGGGCGTCGCGCAACAGCGGCAAGGCCTTGTCATGCTGGCCCTGCACCGCATGGGCCCAGCCGGCGGTGTCGAGGATGGCGGCGTTGCCGGGCTCGCGCTTGAGCGCCTCCAGCGCCAGCGGCAGCGCGCCGGGGTCTTTCAGCTGCAGCAGCACCTCGGCCAGGTTGTTGCGCACGGCGTTGGCGCCGGTCTGCTGCAGCAGGCGCTCGTAGTGGCGGCGCGCATCGGCCCAGCGGCCATGGGCCACCAGGCTCTCGGCGAGTGCATTGCGCACCAGCACGTCGTCCGGCCGCTGGGCCAGCCATTGCTCCAGCAGGCCCACGCTGCGCGCCGGGTCGACCTGACCGACCTGGGCCGCATACAGGCGCAGCAGGTTCTCGGTGCCCGGCGCCAGGCGCTGGGCCTGGGCAAAGGCCTCGATGGCCGCAGCGGTCTGCCCGCGCGCCAGCGCGGCCTGGCCGAGCAGGCTGTAGCCCAGGGCGGACTTGGGGCTCTGCGCCACCAGCTGGCGGGCGCGGGTCTCGGCGTCGGCCACGTCGCCGGCCAGCAGCGCGGCCTCCACGCGCAGGCGCTGCAGCGTGGTCTGTGCGGGCTGCAGCTGCACGGCCTTGTCGAGCGTGAAGCGCGCGCCCGACCCATCGCCGGCCGACATCTGCAGCCGGCCCACCGCCGCGAGGATGATGACGTCCTGGTCGGCCAGCCGGCCGGCCTGCACCAGCAGCGGCCGGGCCGCCGCCGCGTCTCGGTCGGCCAGCGCGGCGCGCGCGGCCAGCAGCAGCGCGCCGACATGATCGGGCGCACGCACGAGCAAGGCCTTGGCGGCCGCCCGGGCCTCGCCGCTGCGGCGCTGGCGCAGCAGGAACTCGACCTGCGCGGCCTGCGGGCGCAGCTCCTGCGGGCCGGACTTGGCCAGCGCACGCTCCAGCATGGCCTGGGCTTCGGCGGTCCGGTTGCGGCCCTCCTCCAGCGCCGACAGGGCCAGGCAAGCGTCCACCGCCAGCTGGTCGGCCTTGACCATGGCCAGCAGCCGCGCGGCGGCGGCGTCCAGGCGGCCGAGCTGGCGCTCCGCCTCGGCCTGCATCAGCCGGGCCTGGTGCAGCTCGGGGTCGAGCTTGAGCCCGGCCTCCAGCAGCGGCAACACCGCAGCCGCCTGGCCGGCGCCGAGCTGCAGGCGGGCCAGCTGCAGGCGCACGGCCTGCTGGCGCGGCTGGCGCTTGAGCTGCTCGCCCAGCACCGCCACGGCGCGCTGCTGGCTCGCGGCATCGCCGCGCTCGGCCAGCGCCTGGGCCAGGGCCAGCGCGGCCTCGGTCTGCAGCGGGTCTTTCCTGAGCGCGGAGTGGAAGGCCTGGACCGCCGCGTCGGCCTGGCCCTGGCGCAGCAGCGCCCGGCCCAGCGTCGTGTAGAAGGCCGGCGACTCCTGGCTGCGCAGCGCCTCGCGCATCAGCGCCACGGTCTGCTCGGTCTGGCCGGCGGCCAGGCGCGCCTGGCCCAGCAGGTTGACCGCGTCGGCCTGGCGGGGCTGCTCGGCCAGCGCCGCCTCCAGCGCGGCGATGCCGGCGGTCGTCTGGCGCTGGCTCAGGTAGAGCTGGGCCAGCAGCGTCGCGCCGGCGCCGCCGCCCTGGGCGACACGGTAGCGCTCGAGAAAGCTCTTGGCCTGGTCGGTCTCGCCGAGGGCGAAGTGGGCCAGGCCGGCCAGCAGCAGCATGCGCGGCCGAAAGCGCAGCTGGCCGTCGGGCTGGGGGTCGATCTGGGCCGTCACCCGGCGCAGGGCCGCCGTCATCGCCGCGCGGTCGCCGCGCTGGCCGGCGTCCAGCGCCTGCAGGTAGGCCACGCGCGGGTCCTGCCCGTGGTCGGCGCCCAGCAAGCGCAGTTCGGCGCGCAGGTCGTCCCAGCGCTCCTGTTGCAGCAGCAGCTGGGCGCGCATCAAGCGGGCCTCCAGGTGCTTGGCGTCGACCGCCAGCACACGTTCCAGCGCGGCGAGCTGGGCGTCCACCGCCGCGCCTTCGGCCTGCAGCAGCTGGGCCTGGGCCAGGCGCACATCGGCAGACTCCGGCGCCAGGCGCAGCGCGCGCTCCACGGCAGCGGCGGCCTCGCGGCGCTGGCCGAGCTTGAGGCGCACCGGCAGCTCGGCCAGCACGGCGGCGAGGTTGTCCGGGTCTTCAGCGCGCAGCTGCGCCAGCTCGGCCAGGGCCGCATCGGCGCGACCCAGCTCGAACTGGGCCTGGGCGCGGGCCAGCAGCACCTGGCGGCGGGCCAGGCCTTGCAGCCGGGCCGGTGCCAGGCGGGCATCGGCCAGCAGCTGGCTGTGCTTGCCCAGCAGCAGCTGGGCGCGGCTCAAGGTGCCGGCCAGGTCGGCGACGGCCACGCCCCGGGTCACCGCCCGCTCGGCCGCCGCCTCGGCGCCGGCCGCGTTGCCACCTTCGAGCAGCACCTTGCCCAGCAGCACCTCGGCCAGCAGCATGTCCGGCTCGGTGATCAAGGCCTTGCGCACCTGCTCGAGGGCACATGCCAGGTCACGCTTGTCGAAGCACTTCTCGGCGGTGTCGAAGAAGCGGTAGGCCAACTCGCGCTTGGCCGGCGCCTCGCCCGGCGGGGCGGCCAGCGCACCGGCGGCGAGCAGGGCCAGCAGCAGGCCCGTCAGCCGGCGTGGCATGCGCATCGAATCAGCGCGCGCGACGGCGGCGCGACCAGCCCGCGCCCGCCAGCGCCACCGCCACCAGCGCCAGCGACGCGGGCTCAGGCACCTTGTTGACGGTCACGTTGCCGGTGAAGCTGTACAGGTGTATCTGGGCGGCGCTGCCGTTGAGGGTGTCGACGATGACGGACCCCTCGATGTCGGCGGTGTTCTTGAAGGCCGCCTGGGTGGCCAGGATGCCGCCGCCGAAGTTCCGGTTGATGGTGACGCTGGTGGCCTTGTTGAAGTTCCAGACCGCCGCGTTGGCCAGCTTGCCATTGGCGCTGCCACCGAGGAAGTTGGCCCCGACCACCACCGAGCTCAGGTCGCTGTTGAAGATGAAGGTCGACGCATTGCCGAGGTTGAACTCGAATTCGCTCGCGCCCAGCACCTGCGCGCCGAAGCTGCCGTTGAGGTTGAAGACCGCGCGACCCGAGGCATCGGCCACGGCGGTGAACACCGCCTTGCTGCCCTGCAGGCTGACCGAGCTGGTGGCCGACAACGCGGCCAGCTGGCTGGACAGGCCGGTCATCACGGCGCTCATGTTGGTCGAGGAGGCGGCCTCCAGCGCAGACTGCAGCTTGGCGTTGCCGGCCAGGTTGGTGACCTTGCCGCTGTTGAAGTTGACCGCCGTGGCCGAGCCGGCCACGTAGGCGCCGCCGCTGTTGCCGTTGAAGCTGACCGAGTTGGCCGAGCCCTGCACCACGCCGCCGCCGTTGTTGATCGTCGCGCCGCTGAGGTTGGCCGACGTGACGACGCCCACCGCCGCCGAGCCGTTGTTGTTGACCGAGACGTTGCTGGCCGAGCCAATGACGGTCAGCGCCGCGTAGTTGGACACCGGGATGGGGCTGTCATTGGCGAACTCGGCACCGCTGCTGCCGACGAAGTTGCCGCCCATCCAGCCCCGGCCGTGCACATGGGTGCTGCTGCTGCCGCCGTGCAGGGCCACCAGGTTGAACTGCTGCAGCACCTGCTGGCCGGTCAACGGCGCAAAGGCCGCCTGGACCGCGCCGGAAAACAGCAGACCGGAGACGAGGGCGGCAAGCGGGGCAGACAATCGCATATCGAATATGGGGCCGGGCGACAAGGCTGTTATTTTAGGGATGACGGCCGTCAGCCTCCCCCCACGGCCGGAGGGGTCCCGACGCGCTTTCGTGCCAGTTCGCACCGAAAGACGCGGTTTTCCATGGCCGGTGACAATGGCGCCTTGCCGCGCACCCACATGAAGATAGAACGCATCGTTTCCACCCGCCTGCCCACGCCCCATGGCGAGTTCGCCATCCATGGCTTCCGTGAGACCGAGGGCGGGCAGGAGCATGTCGTGCTCAGCCTGGGCGAGCTCACCGGCGACGAGCCGCCGCTGGTGCGTGTGCATTCGGAGTGCATGACCGGCGAGGTGTTCGGCTCGCTGCGCTGTGACTGCCGGCCGCAGCTGGAAAGCGCCATGCAGCGCATCGCCGCCGTCGGCCGTGGCGCCATCGTCTACATGCGCGGCCATGAGGGCCGGGGCATCGGCCTGGTGCAGAAACTGCGGGCCTACGCCGAGCAGGACGCCGGCGCCGACACCATCCAGGCCAATGCGCAGCTGGGCCTGCCCATCGACGCGCGCCGCTACGACGCCGCCGCCTGCATGCTGCGCGCCTTGGGCGTGCACCGCATCCGCCTGCTGACCAACAACCCGCTGAAGATGGCCGCGCTGGCCGAGTTCGGCATCGAGGTCGTGGAGCGCGAGTCGTCGCTGACCGAGCCGGGGCCCGACAACGAGCGCTACCTGCGCACCAAGCAGGACCAGATGGGGCATCTGGCGGATTGGTTCGACTAGCGCCTCCCTGCGTGGCGGTGAGCCGCGTCCCACGCATTGATGCACCAACCGTCGACAGCGTGACCTGGGAGTCGTCCCGCACGCCCGGCACGTTCATCTGATCCATCAGGGCGTCGGAACGCGTCAAAAGCCACGAGACGCACGCCTGGCTTGCCGATCGACGGCCGGCACTGCATCGGGTGCTCGATAACATCCGGTCGACTTGACAACGCAGTCAGCAGCGCCGGCCTCGCCCATGAATGCGGGTCAACGCCCGGTGCCTGACGCCGAGCGAGCAATGCACGCGGGTTGCGCACTGATGGCGCGCCCGTTCAGGGGGGAAGTGGTGGTCACGCGTTCGCTTGATGATCCGCTGAGCGACTCTGCGGAGCCCGCGCCGGCCCTGCCACTGCGGCTCATGCTGAGGTTCACGCCGGAGGCCTTCGAGCGGCGCTTCGGCGAGCACTACCTGTCCTTCTACTACCGCTATGCGCAGGCCGCGCTGGTGCTGGGCGTCCTGCTGGTAAGCGGCGACTTTCTCGTCGACTGGCTGGCCACGCCCGAGGTGGCGGCCAACTGGCTGCGCCTGCAGGTCGCCGTGCCGGTGCTGCTGGGCGGCCTGGCCTACACCTTCCTGCCCCAGGCACGCCGGCACTGGCAGGGCGTGCTCGCGGGCTTCATCGTCGCCGCATCGCTGTGCCTGTTCTGGGTTCTGCTGCGCATCGATGCCGAGGGCGGCCGGGGGCTGAGCTCCTGGGTGGGCATCCTGAACTTCACCTTCCTGGAGTTCTACTGCTTCATCGTGCTGGGGCTGCAGTTCCGCGCCGCGCTGTTCGCGGGCGGGGCGATCCTGGCCGCCTTCCTGACCACGCTGTGGTGGCGTCCCAACCAGTCCAGTGTCGAGCTGGCCTACTGGTCGTACCACGTCGTCACGCTGTTCACGCTGGCGGTGGGGGTCGGCTGGTGGCGCGAGTTCATCGTGCGCAAGGACTTCTCCGCGCAATGGGCGCTGGAGCAGGCGCGCGCTGCCGCCGAGCAGCTGGCGCAGACCAAGAGCGCCTTCCTGGCGACGATGAGCCACGAGATCCGCACCCCGCTCAACGGCGTGCTGGGCATGAACGAGTTGCTCATGGCCAGCCCGCTGGACCCCGAGCAGCGCGGCTGGGCGAACGCCGTGCAGGTGTCCGGCCGGCACCTGCTCGCGCTGATCAACGATGTGCTGGACGTCTCCAGGATCGAGGCTGGCCGCCTGCCGCTGGAGGAGGTGGCGGTCGACCTGCCGCAGGTGATCGAGGACGTGCGGCTGATGTTCGCGCAGCCGGCCCAGGCCAAGGGGCTGACGCTGCAGATGAGCTGCGCCCCGCTGCCGGGCGGCGTGCGCCTGATGGGTGACCCGTTGCGGCTGCGCCAGGTGGTGGCCAACCTGGTGGGCAATGCGATCAAGTTCACTTCACAGGGCGGTGTGACGGTGCGGGTGCAGCACGACGCCGTGGCTGCCGGCCTGGCGCATGTGCGCATCGCCGTCGCGGACACCGGCATCGGCATTGCGCCCGAGGCGCAGGGCCGCATCTTCGAGCGCTTCTCGCAGGCGGACGGCTCGACGACACGCCGCTTCGGCGGCACCGGCCTGGGCCTGGCCATCTGCCGCGAGCTGGCGGCGCTGATGCAGGGGCACATCGAGGTGGACAGCCAGGTGGGCCAGGGCACGTGCTTCACGGTGGACGTCAAGCTGCGGGTGGCGGACGGCAGCGGCCCCTCGGTGTCGGGCACCCCCGAGGCGGCGCCCCGGCGGCTGCAGGGCACCGTGCTGCTCGCCGAAGACCACCCGGTGAATCGCGCCGTTGCCATCGGCATGCTGCGCCGCCTCGGCGTGACCTGGCAGGTGGCGGAGGACGGCGCCGCCGCCGTCGAGCTGGCGCGGCTGCATGGCTTCGACGCCGTGCTGATGGACTGCCAGATGCCGGTCATGGACGGCTACGCGGCCACGCGCGCGATCCGGGCGCTGCCGGGCGGCCGCGCGCGCGTGCCCATCGTCGCCCTCACGGCGAACGCCACGCCCGAGGACGAGGCGCGCTGCCGCGAGAGCGGCATGGACGGTTTCGTCGGCAAGCCCTTCACGCTGGCCACGCTGGCGGCGGCGCTGGCGCCCTGGCTGCAAGCCGGCACGGACGCCGCGACGGCAGCCACCGCGCCAGCGCCATTGCCAGCCGGCCGGGCCAGCATCGACTCGGCCGTCATCGCAACGCTGATCGACCTGGACGAGGCGGGCGGGTCGGCCCTGCTGCGCGAGGTCGTGTCAGGCTTCCTGGCAGCGGCCGACACCGGGCTGGCAGCGATGGACGCCGCGCTGGCCGAAGGTCGCCCGGAAGCGGCGGCCCGCCTGGCCCACACCTTGAAGTCGACGGCCGGCAATGCCGGCGCGCTGGCGCTGTCACGGCTGTTCGGCGAGCTGGAACGGTGTGCCCGCAATGACGACCTGCGCAGCGCCCGGGCATGGCTGGATCAGTCCCGCCGGGAGCATGCGCAGGTGCAGACCGAACTCGCTGAACTGCTGCGGGAGCTGGCATGAGCGGCGACGGGCAGCTTCCTGCCGCGCCAGCGCAGGCGCCGACCACCGGCGCGGCGATACGCGTGCTCTTTGCCGATGACGAGGCCGGCACGCGCACGCTGATGCGCGCGGCGCTGCGCAAGCTGGGCCTGGACGTCACGCTGGCCGCCGACGGCCGCGAGGCGCTGGCGGCGTTTCGGCAGCAGCCGCACACCATGGTGCTGCTCGACGTCGACATGCCCGAGCTGGACGGCTACGAGGTCTGCCAACGGCTGCGCCAAGACGCCGGGCCCCTGCTGCCCATCGTGATGGTGACCGGCCATGACGACGTCGCGTCCGTGCAGCGCGCCTACGAGTGCGGCGCCACCGACTTCATCGTCAAGCCCATCAACTGGTCCATCCTCGGCCACCGCGTGCGTCACCTGCTGCGCAACTATGAGACGCAGCAGGAGCTGCGGGCGGCCGAGGCGCGCACCAAGGCCATCCTCCAGGCCCTGCCCGACCTGCTGTTCGAACTCGATGCCGACGGCCGC
>Ga0114942_1000495_pt1 | contig 11269 bp, 13 predicted proteins | sample LowerColdCreek_FD_88674 | JGI IMG/M metagenome (GOLD analysis project Ga0114942, IMG submission 88674) | Groundwater microbial communities from Cold Creek, Nevada to study Microbial Dark Matter (Phase II) - Lower Cold Creek | ecosystem: Environmental > Aquatic > Deep subsurface > Groundwater ... | reverse complement strand
TCTTTAATCAAATTAATCGTCTGCAGCGTATTGTTAATACTAATATTGTTTTCGGTAATAACATCAATTGAACGATAGGCAAGGACAGCACTGACAGTAAAAAAGGTAAACGCTGCAGAAAGCGCCATTACCCATACAGAGCCAGGCAACTTGTTAATAATATATTTATTAAATGGGTTATCATCAGTTAATGAGTCATTACTCACTGCTCATCACTCTCGCTGCCGCCACTATTGACATGGGTGAATCGGGTATCCTGCAGTGATTCAAGCACATGCCCGCACTGTTGGCACTCCACTAAAATCGTATCAAATATACTGATTGCCTTGCGAATATCGCCGGTACGTTCAAGTGTTAATTTGCCTAACTCTGCATTGATAGAAATAGTATTTAAAGGATTTCGCAAAGCATGTACAAATCGGTTTTTTTCACCATCCATATCTAACTCCTATAACTCAACATTGCCATAACTATTTAATCGGTTATAGAGTGTTTTTAAACTGATGCCAAGAATATCTGCAGCTTGTTTTTTATCGCCATCAAAATGCTCAAGAGTCGATTCTATAAGCTCACGTTCAACTTCCTCTACTGTTTTTCCAACACGAATACCTGCTTGATGCTGATGTGCAATTTTTGAAAAAGGCGATGTGAGATTCTCAGGTAAAACCAATAATTTTTGGTGTTGGTCAGCCATAATATACGCTCGATGAATAGCATGGCGAAGTTCACGCACATTGCCGGGCCAGTCATAATCCATCAATCGTTTCATCGAGATGTCATTGATGCTTATTTCCCCACCATATTCTTGATTAAACCCTGCTAAAAAATATTGAACTAATAAGGGGATATCTTCTTTGCGTGTACGCAAAGGGGGAATATATATTGGAAATACAGCCAAGCGAAAATACAAATCCTCACGTAAACACCCCGACACCGCAATGTCTTGCTCTGTACGATTGGTTGCTGAGACCACCCTGCACTCTACATCCACACTTGTCGTAGCCCCCAAGCGAGTCACTTTCTGTGTCTCCAGTGCCCGCAATAAATTAGGTTGCAGATCAAGAGGCATTTCCGTAATTTCATCTAAAAATAACGTTCCTTTATTTGCCTGCTCAAAGACTCCTGTCTTGCGATGAGTTGCACCGGTAAAGGCACCTTTTTCATGACCAAATAATTCACTATTAATGAGCTCACGGGAAAATGCGCCGCAATTAGCAGCAACATAGCGCCCTTCTGCCTGACTAGCGTAGTGAATTGCTTCTGCCACCATTTCTTTCCCAACACCACTCTCACCCAATAACAAAACGTTGGCTTTAGTTGCGGCGACTCGCTCAATCATTTCATACAGATACTTCATTGGCGCAGACTCACCAATTAAATAATTGAAATGCAAATTATTCGATGAATCCGGTTTAGCAGGAACAGGCGTATTTACCTCAAATAGTGATTCTAATTGTTGTAAATCAATTGGTTTTATGAGGTAGCTAATGTTTGAACCATATAATTTTTTTACAATAAATTTAATGGAAGGATGCCCGGTGATAAACGTAATTTTTGTTTTATTTTGGGCTGGCAAGACCTCCAACAGGTGTAGGCCACTGCCATCAGGAAGGATTAAATCCAGAATTAGGTGGGTATATACATTTTTACTGATCAAGTCTCGCGCTTGGGCAACGGAATCAGCAGCGGTCACATTGTGACCCAATAAACTCAACAGTTGCACTGTTGCATCCAAAAAGCGCTTGTCATCGTCAACTAACAATACATCAGCCACGGTCAAAATCCTCCTGTTAGCTAGCTAGCATCGAGGCTCATTCTAGCATCAGTCAGATAGAAGAAAGCAGCAGCAATAATCAACTTAGCGATGCAATTCGCTTTTCTACGCGCCAACTCAAAATAGTGACCAAATTTGCCAAACAGGCAAAGCAGCGCGTGTGAATCGATGCGATGCAGAGTTTTTGTCTTTGGAACCAAGCGCACTCTGAGCGACCGCGCCAACAATAAAAGGGGCGACAATGAACGTAATTAAAAAAGAACCAAATTCAGAAGTGTTAACTTTCGCACATAACCGTTGTTGCAAAATGGAATTTTTCAACAATAACTGGTTACTCTTATGTTTTACTTTTTCCTCTAAATCCATCCTGAACACTCCGCACAAAATCATCAATTTGCGCACGCGTGTAAGGTAAGGTCATACGTGTGCGATATTTTACATACAGCAAGCGGCAGGTTAATAACAATACAATTTGCAGCAAAAAAAAGGTCAACATACCCAAACCAACCTCCGCGCTAGCTTCAAATACAGCCCACGCCATTAATGCGGAAAATGCGCACCAGGTTAATAACATGATAGGCATAATTAATAACCACAACATCAGCAATTTGGGCAGCGTACGAAAAGCTAGCAATGCCTCTACACGAGCCAAATCAACGATACCTCCTACCGCGCCCGCAAATTGCTCACCAAGTTGTAGGGTTTGCTCGATATCAGTCATCCAGCTTGGGGAATTATTTGGCACAGGTTTATTTTCAGATACATCCTGCTCTGGCACATCATCTCGATAAAAATTCCCCTGAGGATTAGTCCCCTCCGGGGAATTTTCTTTTTGTTGGCGAGCACTCATAACCGCTCGCTCAACTGCGACGCTGCAATAAGTAAGAGACTAACCAGCCCGCTGCAAACGCCACGCCCACAGTTACTAATGGCCTCGATCTAACCACCTCTTCAGCCTTTTCTTCCAATTCCATTGCGCGCGCTTTTCCTTCGTTGAGGCGAACTTTTGCATTGGCAGCAGTTGCGCAACCAATTGAACCAACAGCATCATAAATACTGGAAGTTGCCTCTTTAAATTGAGCGATAGCCTCAGCTATGGAAATATCATCCAATTTGCCATTTTCTTTACTTGTTACTGATGTTTGAGTATCCATGGGTTTTACCTCTCAGGTTGTTTAATAAACATATTGAAGATAGTGTAACCGGCTAAAAAATCCATTCCGGAAATGATATTTTTAATCACTCACAGACGACGTCGGCCAAAAATAAGCGACAGGACAAACAACACCACAAACACAAAAAATAATATTTGGGCTATTCCTGTTGCCGCACCAGCAATACCACCAAACCCCAAAAGGCCAGCAATTATGGCAACAATAAAAAATACTAATGAGTAATAGAGCATAGGATTCTCCTTTTTTAAAGCATTCACTGTATGACCTTCAATGAACGTGCCAATTAACCTTAGATCGATAAAAATCAACAAACGGTTATGTTCAGAGATGCACTAAGAAAGAAAGGAGATAAAGCACATACATTCATAAATGAATTAAATCCGCCCCCCTTAAAACTTAACCATTACACAAAAAAGGTAAAAACCCCCACCAATAACGGACTTCTATTAAATAAATGCCTCCACTTTATGGATCCAACTACTCCAATTAAAAAACGCCCACAACGAAAAATATCAAAAAATTATAAATAAAACCAAAAACTATCACTCTGGTCAGATTTTAAAAACAACCCCTATAATTTTACAATTTTTGTAGTTATTGCAAAAAAATGACTATTTATTTTTTACTATCTAAATAAAATTTATGACCTAGCCTTTCTTGCAAAGCCCTGTGCCAGATGGAAATTACGATAATTTTTAACGACTGGCACAAAATCAGCATTATTTTTTGCACGCGCTCTTTTAACTTGAGTGCAGCTTTCTACTTTTTAATTTACCGTTTTCGATCTTTGTTTTTTGAAAACAGTTGTCAGAAAGGAGAACATCATGAAAACCACTTTTTTACATTCAATGACCCTGCCCATCAGCGCCTTTGCGCTAAGTACATCTATATCGGTAGCTGCAGCCAGTGAGAGGGATGGTGTAGGCAATGAGACTTACACCGAGAAAAAAACAGCGTCCGAATTTTGGGCTGATTTTAAACAAGACAGTGAACAAACCTGGCAAGACAGCAAATCTGCTTTTAAAGATGGCTGGATTGAAAGCAAGCTTGAGACAGCACTAATCCTTAACAAGCACCTCAACCCATTCAAAATTAATATTCGAGTGGACAATAGCATGGCCACGCTTGAAGGCGACGTCTATTCCGATATCGACAAAGAGCTTGCAGAAAATATTGCATTGGGTGTTGAGGGTATCGATTCAGTGTCAAACAAAATAAACATCATTGAAAAACCGGCCAAGATTGCCGAATCCACCGCTCCCAAAGGTCGCAACTTTGCTCAGTATGTAGAAGACGTTTCGACAACCGCAGCAATTAAAACCGAACTGCTGGCCTCTAAAAATATTGATGGCCTCAATATCGATGTGGATACACTCAATGACAAGGTGACCCTGTCAGGTAAGGTTAAATCTCCGGAGCAGAAAGCACTGGCGCAGGCGATAGCCGCGAAACACGATGATGTAAAAGGGGTGGTAAACAACCTGCAAGTGAAATCCTGATCCAATCCCAAGCAACACGTGGGGGGCATTAGTTGCCCCTTTTTCATCTATAGACCAAAACAGTAAAAATATAATGAATACAATTACTTAATAAAAATGGATAGAAAAATCCCACACTTGCACAAGCATTCAGCACCTATTCAGCTGTAATTTAGGCTTTATCCCTCTCGCCGAATGGTTTAGTCTTACTTTTCCTTAAGCAATAAGAGCTTATTAACCACTTTGAACACCCAAGTTATTACCCCTCCGGAAATCGTCACCCAGCCGCTAACGCTGGAGCCTAGTGATAGTCGTCGCCTTGCCAATCTCTGCGGCCTTCTTGGCCAGCACTTGCGCCAGATTGAAGAACGCCTTGAGATCGAAATCCGCCATCGTGGTAGCGAATTCGAACTTACTGGCCCTTCATCGAAAATTCGTGCCGGTGCCGAGCTGCTGCGCAGTCTCTACTTAACGACCGAACAAAATGAACTTACCCCCGATGAAGTGCACTTGGCACTGCAAACCTCAGGTATAGAACAGCTTATGGAACAACTGGATAACGCTGAAGCCCAAGCTCTGGCTGGCGAATCGACCACCGCTGACACTTTGGATAAAAATAGCGATGAAGGTGGTATTACCCTGATCCGCACTAAAAAATGCACCATCAAACCACGCGGATTAAACCAGCAGCGCTATGTGCGTGCAGTACAAAAACACGATATCAACTTCGGTATTGGCCCAGCCGGTACCGGCAAAACCTACCTCGCTGTCGCCTGCGCGGTCGAAGCACTGCTGAAGAATGAAATTGAACGCATCCTGCTGGTGCGCCCGGCAGTTGAAGCAGGCGAAAAGCTCGGCTTCCTGCCTGGCGACCTCGCGCAGAAAGTTGACCCTTACTTGCGCCCTTTGTATGACGCCCTGTTTGAGATGCTGGGCTTTGATACCGTCGGCAAATTGATGGAGCGCGGTGTAATTGAGGTTGCTCCCCTTGCCTTTATGCGCGGCCGCACCCTGAACAACTCCTTTGTTATCCTCGATGAAAGCCAGAACACCACCCGCGAACAGATGAAAATGTTCCTGACCCGTATCGGCTTTGGTACTACGGCGGTGATCACCGGTGACCCAACACAAATCGATTTGCCGCGCGGGATGGCGTCTGGCCTGCGCCATGCAATTGAGGTACTGGATAACGTCAACGGCATCAGTTTCACCCATTTCACCTCCAAAGACGTGGTGCGACACCCTATTGTTCAACGCATCGTGGAAGCCTACGAAGCCTTTGAACAGCACTCGCCGAAGCAAGACCAGTAAATCATGACTTACCAAATCGATATAGAGAGCAACAGCCAAAGCACGTTAATCCCTTCCTTGATTGAATTGGAACGCTGGATTAGTGCGGCATTGCAGAGCCAAGCGCTGGAAGACGCCGAAGTCAGCGTTTATATCGTCGATGAAGACGAAGGACAGGAGTTAAACTCGCAGTATCGCGGCAAAGACTATCCTACCAATGTGCTCTCCTTCCACGCCGATATCGCCGAGGAAGTAGGTGTACCGCTGCTTGGGGATCTAGTGGTTTGCGCTCCCGTTGTAGAGCGCGAAGCACAGGAGCAGGGTAAAACTCTGCAGGCACATTGGGCGCATATGTTGGTACACGGAACCCTGCATTTGCTGGGCTTCGACCATATCGAGGATGATGAAGCAGAAGCCATGGAAGTCTTGGAAACCCAAATCGTCACTGGTTTAGGGTATCCTGCCCCCTATCAAGACATCACTGAAGAATAAAAGCCTTGGGAAATTACATCATGTCGGACGACCATCCGAGTAGCACCACTACTGAAAAACACGAGCGATCCTGGCTCGACAAACTGCTCCATGCCTTTAGCGCGGAACCCAAATCCCGCGACGAGCTGCTGGAAATCATTAAGGATGCCGCCGACAACCAATTGTTGGATCAGGAAGCCCTGAGCATCATCGAAGGAGCCTTGGACGTATCCTCCCTGCAAGCGCGCGAAATCATGGTGCCACGCTCCCATATAGTCGCGATCCGACTCGAAGACACTCCACAAGAATATTTGCCGCAACTGATTGAATCCGGCCATTCACGCTTCCCTGTCATAGGTGAAAACATTGATGACGTAAAAGGTATTTTACTGGCCAAAGATTTGTTGCCGCTCGCACTAAAAGGTACGGATAACTTTAATCTTGAAACCATTTTGCGCCCCGCCACCATTATTCCAGAAAGCAAGCGCGTGAATGTGTTGCTACGTGAATTCCGCGAGAACCGCTACCACATGGCATTGGTGATGGATGAGTACGGCGGCATTACCGGACTGCTCACCATTGAAGACATTCTTGAAGAAATTGTTGGCGAAATTGAAGACGAAACCGACGAACAGGAAGCAGCTACCGATTTTATTAAACGCGTGAGCGAAAATGATTACATCATCAAAGCACTTACCCCTATCGAAGACTTCAATGAATTCTTTACCAAAGAATTTAGCGATGAAGATTTTGATACTATCGGCGGCATACTCATGCAGGAATTCGGTCATCTACCCAAACGCAATGAAGTGGTCGTAGTGGATAATATGCAATTTCGTGTGCTCTACGCTGATAACCGTCAAATCCACTTACTGCGGCTAACAATATTAAGCGATTAATCTGCCGCGGAATGCACTAAATCACAATCCCGCCAATCGGCGGGATTTTTTTAACCAGACACACAATAGATAATATCCATGCCCGATAAAATTCTGAACCTCCCTCAGCCAATAGCGCTATTTATTGCTCTGCTTAGCGGTAGTCTGATCACCCTCAGTTTTGCCCCCTTCAACATCTGGCCAATTACTATTATTAGCATGGTCGCCTTTGCACTTCTGATAAAAGAGCAATCACTTAAAACAATTTTATGGCGTAGCTTTGCATTTGGGGTTGGATTTTACAGCGCAGGGATTCACTGGATTTACGTGAGCATCCATAATTTTGGCGGAGCATCACCTATCTTCGCTGGCTTTCTGGTATTTCTCTTTGCCTGCCTTATGGCGGCGATTTTTATAGTACCCTTTTATATTTTCGGGCGTTGGTTCAATCGTCATTCACTCAGCTTAATCATCGCCCTGCCCGCTTGCTGGCTGCTGGGAGAATGGATGCGCACCTGGTTTTTAACTGGATTCCCTTGGCTCTTTTTAGGTTACGCACACTTAACAACACCGCTCTCCGGTTGGGCGCCAGTTGCAGGAGTAATGAGCATTGGATTTATTCTGGTGCTAAGCGCGGGGGTTATTGCGGAATGCATTTGGCGTTTCAAAAGCGAACAATCCAAAAACATCGTATTGGTTGTCGCTACCAGCTGCTGTGTACTCTTGTGGATTGCGGGTGCAGCCTTAAAAAATATCACCTGGGCGCAACCTGATCCTGCACCCATAAAAATCGGCATGGTACAACCCAATGTCGATCAAAGCACCAAACTGAGTTTCGATGAGGAAAGCGAAATAGCTGCGCTTAACCAATTGCGCGATCTCAGCAAGGACTTGTGGACTAATGACTGGGTAGTCTGGCCGGAAGCAGCAATTCCCGTAACACTGCCTTTTCACGATGCACTGCCATTCCTTGAAGAAATGAATAAGCAAGCCGCATTGAATGAATCAGCGCTGTTTACCGGCGTTATTTATGACGACCGCGACAAACAAAAATACTACAACTCAATTGTTGGCCTGGGTAACGGCTACGGCTTTTATCACAAACGCCGCTTGGTGCCCTTTGGTGAATATGTCCCACTGGAAGAACAGGTGCGCGGCCTAATCGAATTTTTTAATTTGCCGACCTCCTTTATTGCTTTAGGGCCGCAAGACCAACATGGACTAATTGCCAAAGGCGTACGCATCACACCCGCAATTTGCTATGAAATTGTCTACCCCGATTTAATCGCCCAAGCCGCCAAAGATACCCAGGTATTGTTGAGTGTAAATAATCTCGGCTGGTTTCTTGATTCAATCCAATCAAAACAATTTATGCAAATGGCACAAATGCGCGCGCTCGAAACAGGTCGCTATCTGGTTTACAGCACCAACAATGGCCCCAGTGCGATTATCGATAACCACGGCAAGATCATCAACCAGAGCGATTCATTCAAAGCACAAACCTTTACCGGGGTTATCTATGCGGTAAAAGATTGGACGCCTTTTATGACATACGGCAGTGGACCCTTGGCGATACTCGCAACACTGCTATTACTAGGCATCAGCTTGCCGCAATTGCTCAAGCGCGCACCTGTGCCCAAAGAAGAGCAATAGCTATTTCGAATGTAATAGCAATATTTGGGGTGTAGGACATCGGTTTTATCGTTAGAGTAAACCCAACGCCACCACTCCTTAATTGCTATGACCACAATAAACTCTAATACACTGATTGATCCTCGCTGGCCGCTACTAGGCGATACCAGCGCTGATGGCAAATTTGTGTATGCCGTTATCACCACTGGCATCTACTGCCGCCCTGGCTGCCCTTCCCGCCGCCCCAACCCAGATAATGTGCGATTTTTTGCCAATCACGCTCAAGCAGAAGCAGCGGGTTTTCGCGCGTGTAAACGCTGCCATCCTCAACACCTGAGCAGCGATGCATTGCAAACCCAACGCATCACCAACCTATGTCACTTTATTGAAAACGCCGAACAAGAGCCCAGCCTTGCCAAACTTGCGGAATACTCAGGTATTAGCAGCTATCACTTACAACGTTTGTTTAAAGCTGCGACAGGCTTAACACCCAAAGCCTACGCCAAAGCCCATCGCCAAAAATACGAAAAACAATTCAATTTCCCCACCCTCAGGAAACCGCCTGCAATGACAATTTCTTTCGCACTGGATAAATGTTCACTCGGGATTGTTCTGGTCGCGCAAAGCGAAAAAGGCATATGCGCTATTTTGTTAGGCGATGAACAGCATTATTTACTCAATGATTTACAGCAACGTTTCCCCAAAGCGACTCTTATTGCAGGCGATAATAATTTTCAGAACACAGTAGCGCAGATTATCGACGTGATTGAAAAGCCTCAACTTACTTTGAATTTACCATTGGATATCCGCGGAACAGTGTTTCAGCAGCGAGTTTGGCAAGCGTTACAACAAATCCCAGCAGGTGAGACGCGCAGTTATAGCGATATAGCAGAAGCAATTCGATCGCCCAAAGCCGTGCGCGCAGTTGCCGGGGCTTGTGCAGCCAATGCGATTGCCGTCATCATTCCCTGCCACCGGGTCGTACGTAATGATGGCAATTTATCCGGTTATCGCTGGGGCGTTGAGCGCAAACAAAAATTATTACAACAGGAAGCAGAACTAGCAAAACCATAATCCCAGCGACCAAATTCCCATGCCAACAATAATAGAAACCAATATTTCATTACCACGCAATTTTCGCCTTGCTGATTTTTTAGCATTTCACCAACGTGACGCGCAAATGCTTGCCGAAATTGTTAGCGCAAATCAATTACAAAAAGGCATCATTTGGCAAGCTATGCCCGCCTGTATCATATTTACTTTTGCTAAAAAACAGGTGGAAGTAAGACTCCATATAGATTCTGGTCGAAAAAGAATGGATGCTGAAAGCGGCAAAATCTGTTTACAACAACATGCACAGCATATGCTCGGCCTTAATCAAACAATTGATGATTTTGAAAAATTTGCTGGGGCTCACCCTCAACTCAATCGTTTAATTACCCAACAAGCTGGTCTGCGTGTCCCGCAAGCAGCCACGACATTTGAAGCCCTGACTTGGGCGATCATAGGTCAGCAAATCAGCGTAAGTGCTGCAGTTTCTGTGCGGCGCAAATTAATCAAGCACGCGGGCTTGCAACACTCATCTGGTATTTGGTGTTATCCCGGCGCAACACAAATCGCTGCATTTTCAGAGGAAGATTTGCGCTCGTTGGGATTCTCGCAAACCAAAGCCCGTACAGTGGTAGCGCTGGGCAAAAATATCCGCAATGGACTTCTGCCGCTTGACCAATGGTTAAACGATTATTGGCAAGGAAACACATTGGTACCACAAACGATTTACGACGCACTGATCCAGATTCGTGGTATAGGTCCTTGGACAGTCAACTACACACTGTTGCGCGGCTTTGGCTGGCTTGATGGCTCTTTACACGGTGATGTAGCAGTGCGGCGTAACTTGCAGCGGTTATTAAGCACCACTGAAAAACCTGACGAGGAAGCAACCAAAGATTGGCTTGCCAGATTTTCACCTTGGCGCGCCCTAGTGGCAGCACACTTATGGGCAATGCAAAAAACAGAAGGGTTTTAACCAAAAAATAAAAACCCGAGTTTTTGACTCGGGTTTTTAGACAATATCCACTGCGGTTTGAATAACTAACATCAAATCACTTAGACGCTAAATAAAGCCGCGCTATCCAAACCTTGTTTTTCCATAATGTCACGCAAGCGTTTTAATGCCTCAACTTGAATTTGACGGACACGCTCACGGGTCAAACCAATCTCAAGACCTACTTCTTCAAGTGTACTAACTTCGTAACCACGCAAACCAAAACGACGGGCAAGCACTTCGCGTTGTTTCTCAGTTAACTCGTCCAACCAATGATCAAGGCTGGTAGTCAGGTCAGCATCTTGCAAAAGCGCTGCGGGGTCTGACACATGGGTATCAGCAATAGTATCTACAATGGCGCGGTCAGAAGAATTACCAATAGGGGCATCAATAGAAGTAACACGTTCATTTAGACTGAGCATATGCTCAACATCAGCGACTGGTTTTTCCAGGAGATTAGCGATTTCTTCCGCCGTTGGCTCATGATCCAACTTTTGCGACAGCTCACGTGCTGCACGCAAATAGAT
>Ga0114942_1000494_pt1 | contig 11290 bp, 10 predicted proteins | sample LowerColdCreek_FD_88674 | JGI IMG/M metagenome (GOLD analysis project Ga0114942, IMG submission 88674) | Groundwater microbial communities from Cold Creek, Nevada to study Microbial Dark Matter (Phase II) - Lower Cold Creek | ecosystem: Environmental > Aquatic > Deep subsurface > Groundwater ... | reverse complement strand
GGTGCGTTCCACCAGGCGCTCAACGCAGCCAGCAGGCCCCGGCGCTCGGCCGGCGCTGGCGCGGCAAAAGCCCCGCGCGCCCGCAGCACGTTCATCAAGCGCTTTTCCTGCTCCGCATCGGCGGCGGGCACGGCAGCCACGCGCTGCTCGAAATAACTTCTCAACTCGGCGGCCTGACGCTCCGCCGCGTCGGCAGGGGCGGCCTGGCCGGCCAGCACGGCGAGCCAGCGCTCGTCCTGTGAACCTGTGAGCATCGCCATCACTCCTTGCAATGCTGGAAATAGTCGCGTGCCAGCTGGCACGCCCGGTAGACGCGGTCCCGTGCCGCGCCCTCTGCCGCCTTGCTGACCCGCGCGGGCGGCGCGCCGAAGAACACCGCGATCTCGCGGGCCGACCAGCCCTGCGCCTTGAACAGCAGCACCTGGGCGATGAGCGGCTCGTCCTTCTCCAGCTGCGCGGCAGCGCGCTGCACGCAGTTGCGCACCCAGGCCGGCAGCTCGGTGTCGCCAGCCACGGTGTCCTGCACGGCCAGCCAGGCGTCGGCGTCGAAGGCCAGCTCCAGCGGTCCGCCCTGCGCGCCGCCGCCACGGCTGAGGGCGGCACGCTTGCGCGCCCAGTCGATCAGCTCGTTGCGGGCCAGCGTCCACAGCCAGACCTCGGCCGGGCAGTCCTGCGGCGGCTGGGTGATGAAGTTCAGCACCACCTCGCTCGTCAACTCCTCAGCCTCGGCCTCGCCGACCTTGTTGTTGCGAAAGAAGCCTTGCAGGCGCCGGCTGCGGTGGCGCAGCAGCAACGTCGCCGCCCGCTCGCGGCCGGCGGCGCCGGACCTGGCGGCTTCGGCGGCCTGGGTGGCGATGCCGTCGTCCGCCAGCGCGGAGCGGCGCGCGGCCGTGGGGTCAGGGCTTGCCGTGGTCACGGGGCGTCACTCGGCGCGGCGGATCTCGACGCGCCGGTTGACGGCCGACTCGGCCGCACCCTGCTGCAGCGGCTTGGCGCTGCCGAAGCCATAGGCACTCAGCCGCTCCGCCGCGACACCGCGCTTGAGCAGGTGCTTGCGCACGGCAATGGCGCGCGCGCAGGACAGCTCCAGGTTGATGCGGTCCTCGCCCGTCGCGTCGGTGTGCCCGGCCACGGCAAAGCGGCGCTGCGCCATGTCGGGCTCCTTCAACACGGCGGCCAGGCGGTCCAGCACCTGCTGGCTGGCCGCGGCGATGGCGTCCGAGCCGGTGGCGAACTGGATCGCCAGGTTGACATTCGGCGCGCCCGCGCCACCGTAGGGCACGACACCCAGGCTGCGCGTGCCGCCGCCCGCGGCGGGGCTGGCGTCGCCGCCGGCGCAGGCGCCGTCGGTGCTGGGCGGCGCGGTGCGCGTGAAGCTGCGCGTGGTGGCCACCTTGGGCGGCGCCCCCAGCAGCGCGCGCAGTTCGTCCTGGCTGGGGTCGGCCAGCGGTGCCTCCTGCGCCTGCGCCAGCGCCGCGCAGGCCAGCAGGGCCAGGGCGAGCAGCTGCTGCCTCATGGCGCCGTCTCGCGCAGCGTGGCCATGGCCGCGCCATAGCTGCCGGGCACGGCCAGCTCGCCGCGCGACACGCTGGCCTGCAAGGCCATCAGGTCCAGCGGCTGCACGCTCAGCACGGCGACGAAGTAGCCCACGCCGGCCGGGCCGCGTGCCGTCATGCGCCAGTTCGGGCGCGGCAACTGCAGCGTGGTGCCGGCGGGCACGAAGTTGGCGCCGTCGATGGCGTTGGGGAACAGCAGGCTCTGCGTGCGGCCATCGGTGCCGACCTGGATCAGGTAGACATGGCCGGACACGCCCGGCGTGACGCTGGCGCCCAACGTGTCGCCCAGGCGGATCTGCTCAGCAGACAGCTTCAGCGCGATGGGCAGGGCGCCGGAGGCGCTGCGCATCAGCGTGTCGACGCGCGCCAGGCTGCCGCTGTCGGGCGGCGTGGGGGTGCTGGCGCCGCAGCCGGCCAGGCCGGCGGCGACGAGCAGCGCGGCAATGAAGGAACGGGTTTTCATGGGCAATCTCCTGAGCTTCAGCGCGGCGTGGGCACGAGGCGGTCGCTCGGCGACGGTGTGGGGGCGTTTGCCGGGCGGTTGGTCGATGGCGCCGGGCGCATGCCGCTGACGCGGCGCACTTCCACGCGGCGGTTGACGGCGGCCGTGGGGCGGGACGGGTCGGCCAGGCGCGCATAGCCGAAGCCGATGGCCTGCAGCCGCTGCGCGGCGATGCCGTGCATGTCGATCAGGTAGGCGCGCACGGCGTTCGCGCGGTCCATGCTGAGGCGCACGTTGTAGGCGGCGTCGCCCACCTTGTCGGTGTGGCCGCCCAGCTCGAAGCCAGACACGGCCAGGGCCTTGTCGTTCAGTGCCAGCGCCAGTTCATCCAGCTGGCGCTTGCCCTGGAGCATCAGCTCGGCGGAGTCAAAGCCGAACTGCACCTGCAGGCTGATGGCGGGGTCGCGGCGCGGCGGGCGGCTGCTGCCGGGGGCGCCGGGGTTGTCGAGCACCACGTCCTTGGGGTTCAGCGCCTCCAGGATCTTGGGCGCGCCGACGACGGGCGGCGGGATTTCTTGGGCCTGGGCCAGGCCGGCGGCCGCCAGGCCAGCGAGCGCGAGCAGCCTGCGTCTGTGCATCTTCATGGGGTGCTCCTGCTTCACTGCGCTTGCGAGACGGCCTGCTCGATGGCCGGGAACTTGCCGCGCGGCACCAGCTGCAGGTAGAGCGAGCCGATGCGGCCGTCCTGGCGGTAGGCCGGCTGGTCGCTGCGGCCCTCGGCGCTGGCCTTGGCATGACGCACCGACACGACCAGGCGCTCGTTGGACGGGCGGTTCATCAGGAAGTACTCGTTGGCACCGAGCGGCAGGTCGACGGTCTCGCCGGCCTTGATCTGCACCGACAGGCCTTGCTGCGGGTAGACCTGGCCGGTGCGGCGGCCGTACCAGAGGTCGCCGATGACTTGGTCGACGGCGGCCACGGCGTCGAACGTCGCCGTCACGCGCACCTTGAAGCGCTCGCCCGGCTGCAGCGGCGCGCCCATGCCGCGCAGCTCGCGCTTGCGGCCAGCGGCGTCCAGCACGACCTGGCGCAGGATCAGGCCCTGGTAGTTGAACTGCTGGCTCCAGTTGCGCGCGGCGGCGCTGGCGCCCGGGCCCACCAGCGGCAGGTCCGGCAGGCCGAGGATGACCGGCAGCGGTTGATACGTGTCGCCGGCCGCGGCCCCGGCCAGCGTCAGCGGCACGGACTGCACGCTGCCCACGGGCGTCTCCGGCACCGCGCCGAGCTGGCCGGCCCAGTGGTTGAAGGCATTGAAGGCGGGCACGTGCTCGACGGCGACGGATTTCTCCTGCGCGGTGGCGGCACCGGCAACGCAGAGCGTGGCGGCGAGCGCGAAGGTCTTGATCTTGTTCATGGACGGCTCCTGGCGCTCAGCGGCTGTGGGCGATCTTGATGGTGGTGACCAGGCCCTGGCCGCCCTCGTTGACGAGGTAGGTCGTCGTCGGCGTGCTCTGCACATCGACGCGGATGTCCTTGGACGCGCCGCCGCCCTCCTTCAGCGAGCGCAGCCACTGGCCGACCCAGGCGAACAGGCCGCTTTCCTGCACCGGCTCCATGACGACATGCAGCTGGTCGACGCCCGAGTTGCCGGTCAGCGCCAGGCGCGGCGTGATCAGCTCCTGGCCCTGGCGCAGTTCGCCGCGCCAGACCGGCTCGCTGCCCAGTTCGCCGCGCGGGTTGGTGTTGAACAGCGACACGCGCGAATCCCGCGAGCCGAGCACCTTGATGCGGAAGCGGTCGCCGGTGCGGAACAGCACGTCGGTGCTCCTGGGCGTGAGGGTGCCGTCCGGCGCTTCCAGCAGCACGCTGACGCTCATCGCGTCACCGGCAGCGGCCGGCGCCGCCGAGCCAACATTCACGACCGGCGAGCTGACGCGGTCGATGACCACGTCCTTGGCGCGGTCGGCCGCCGCTGCCAGGCCGCAGGCCAGGGCCAGGGCTGCTGCGGCTGCGGCGCGCTGGGTCATCTTCATCTTGCTCATCAGGGGCTCCTTCTCGGAAAGGTCCAGCCGGAGCGGGACAAGGGATTGAGGTACTGACAGGGACGCAGCCGGCGAAAAAACGTCAGGCCAAGGGCGCGGTGATGGCACGCAGCCTCACAACCGGATCATGTTTCCGCGCCCCGCGAAGGCGAACATCGGCGTCTGCACCTTGCAGCCGCCGTCCTTGCGGCACAGCACCCGGGAGGTGTCCAGCACCTGCTTCTGCACATGCTCCAGGAACACCTGCTCCAGCGACAGCTGGCCCTTGGACGCCGCCAGGCCGCGCAGCAGGCGCGACGTGAACAGGCCGCCGTTGGGCGGGTCTTCCAGCGACAGCTCCTCGGGCTGCGAGGCCGCCAGCACGGCGAAGTGGCGGGTCGCCAGCGCCGCATTCGCCTTGGCCGCGCGGGCCATGGCCTCGGGCTCGGGCGAGACATTGCCGCTGCGCACGTCCACGCCCTGGGCCGTGACGACCGCGCTGGGCATGAGCCGCGCCACGCCGCCGGCATGGCAGGTGTCCACCACCAGCACGATGCGCCGCGCCGGCAGGTTGCCGGTCATGCTCTGCAACTGCCAGAAGTCCAGCGCATTGGCGTCGCCCTGGCCGCCGAAGTCCGCCAGCACGGGCAGGCCGAAGCCGGACGGGCCGAACTCCTTGGGCGCGCCATGGGCCGAGATGGCGATCAGCACCAGGTCGTCCTCCTGCGTCTTGGCGGCCAGTTCCATCAGCTGCTGGCGCACGGCGCCGCTGGTGGCCTGGGCATTCACCAGCGTGCGGATGTTGGCCTTGTCGAAGCCCATGCCGGGCAGGGCCTTGGCCATGTTGGCGACGTCGTCGGCCACGCCGGGCAGGTCACCGGGGTCCAGGTGCGGCCGCAGGCGCTGGCGCACCGGGCCGTAGTCGGACATGCCGATCAGCAGCGCAAAGCAGCGCTTGGGCGGCGGCATGGGCTGGTCGGGTGCGGCCGGCGCCGCCTCGGGTGGCAGTACCACGGGCGTGGCGCCGGCCACCAGCGGCGGCGGCTCGTTGAGCAGGTCCTGCAGGCGCTGCGGCGTGAGGCCGCGCAGCCGCGTACCGATGCGGGCGGCCAGCTGGAGCACGGCCTTGCCGGCCGCCTGCTCCTGCGCGCGGCGCTCGCCGAACTCGCGGGTCTCGGGCGTCAGCGTCGCGAGCATCTGCCCCACGGCATTCTCCGAGGCCAGGATGCTGCGGCCGACGAACACGCGGGCCTCCAGCCGCACCTCGGCCATCACCGTGTCGCTGCCCGGTCGCGGGCGCACGTTCTGATAGAGCGAGAACACCAGCGAGAAGCCGGCATCGGGCGCGAAGGTGACCAGCATCGCCGGGCCCTGGTCGAGCAGCTGGTAGGTGCGCGCGTCGGGCTGCACGACCGTCAGCCCCTGCTTCAGGAACGCCGCCTCCAGCGCCAGCGTGGCCGCCGCGACGGTGGGGTCCAGCCGCGACGGCGCGTTCACGCGCTCCTTGCGGTAGAGCACGGTCAGCAGGTCGGTGCGCACCGGGCTGGCGGCCGCCGCCAGGCCGGGCAGCGCGGGCAAGGCCATGCCGGCGCCCAGCAGGGTCAGGGTCTGGCGCCTGCGGTTCTCAAACGTCGTCATGGTCATTCCCAGCGTGTCTTGCGCAAGGACGCGTCGGTGATGATGGCGAAGTCGGTCTCGCTGGGCTGCACGTCGGCCAGCTTGCGCACGATGGCGCACTGGCTGGTCTCGGTGCCCACGCCGGTGCAGCGCACCAGCGCGATGGGCTTGGTGAGACCGAACTTCTCGCTGTCGCCCGCGGTGATGACCTTGGCGCGGAAGACGATCAGCTCGTCGCCGTCCTGGAAGCCATGTTGCTGGCCGCCCAGCACGGCCATGTCGTTGCCCTCCACGACGGTGACGACCGCCTGCGGGCGCAGGATGCCCTCGATGCGCTGCCCGGCCAGCACGAAGGCGCGGCGCAGCGCGCGCTGGTAGTCGATCATCAGCTTGTTGCGGATGGCCGGGTCGCTGGGGCTCTCGCCGGGCATCAGCACCGCGCGGTCGCCGCTGACCAGGCCTGTCCTGCCCTCCACCTGCACGGCCGTGCCGAGCAGGTACTTGCCGGTGTAGATGTCCTTCATCTGCACCGACAGCAGCACGCTGGTGTGCGCTGCCTGCACGCCGCCTTCCAGCGGCTTGAACTCCTGGTTGGCGGCAATGATCTGCGCATCGATCATGACGTCGGCCTGCTCGGCGGTGACGGTCGAGCGCAGGTCGTAGACCTCGAAGCGCCGGCTCTTCAGGATGGTGTCGGTGAACAGCCGCGTCAGGCCCAGCGGCGTGATGTCGACCAGCTGCGCCATCTCCGGCGGGAAGTGCGCCTTGTCCTGGCCGTCGGCCGTGCGCAGCATGTCCACGTAGACCTTGGTCATGCGGCCTTCGGTGCGCAGCTTGTTCAGGCGGCCGTAGTCGGCACTGGGCGGCATCACCAGGCTGCTCACGACCTCGACCTTCTGCGCAACCGCGCAGGACGGCAGCAGGGCCACCGCCGCCAGGGCCAGCAAGGCCTTCGTCCAGAGCGGCTTCATTTGCTGCCCTCCTTCTTCACGGGCGGCTTGGCCGGTGCGGCCGCGGGCGCAGCCTTGGCGGGCTTCTTGCCCTTGGCGTCCTTCTTGACATCGACCGGCGGCGGCACGGGCGCGGGCGCGGGCTTGGGCGGCGGCGGTGGCGGCTTCACGACCAGCGACTTGCAGGCCTCCGCCGCGGTCTCGTAGACGAACACCGCCTGCGGGCTGGGCACCGGGCGGATGGCGACCGAGCCCAGGTGCAGCGTCGCATGGCGGGCCTGGCCCTCGCGGTTGGCGAAGATCAGCCGCATCAGCTGGTTGTCGCCCCATTCGCTGTACTTCTCGCTGACGCGCAGCTGCACCTTGGACAGCGGCGCGGCATCAGAGGTCGTGCGGTCGCGGTGGTCGGAGGTCAGCAGTTGCGCGGGCAGCTGCTGCTCCTGCAGGCTGGTGCCCGGCGACTCCATCGCATTGACGAAGGTGAAGCCGTCGGCCTTCTCCTTGTCGTTGAAGTAAGCGGCGGCGAACTCCTCGCGCTCGGCCTTGCCGACGGCCAGGTCCACCATGCGGCCGGCCTCCGGGCGGTCGCATTCGCCGATGCGCTGCAGCATGCCCGGCGCATCGCTGCGGAACAGCGCGCCCTTGAACAGGCCCACCGTCTCCTCGCGCTTGTTCAGCTCGGCGAAGACATCCTTGGCGCTGGCCATGTTCATCGGCTTGTCGCCATCGACGAAGACGAAGCTCTTCTTCTTGCCGCCGAAGATGCTGCCCAGGAAGCCGCCGCTGCCCTCATCGCCCGACGCGCCCAGCTCCACGCCCTTGGCCGCCGTCTCCACGGCCACCTTGGCCAGCGGCGCGGCCTCGTAGACGAAGTCCAGCATCATCGGCAGCGACTGCAGCAGCGGCCCCAGGCCCTGCTGCTTCTCCTTCGCCGCCTCGCCCACGGCCTGCACGAAGTTGGCCGACATCGCACCGAAGGCGACGATGCCGGTCATGGTCTGCAGATAGGTCTTGGTGCGCCGGACGACGTCGTCCGTCTCCGTGCGGTAGGCCTTGAAGGCCTCCGGCTGGACCCGCTGCAGATAGCTCAGTGCCAGGTTTTGCGCCGCCATGTCCTTGGCGAAGTCCTTGACGGCCAGCTTGCCCAGGTCGCGCTCCAGGAAGGCCATGTCGTCCTGCGACAGGCTGGCCGCCAGGTCGGCCGACTTCTCGCCGCCGCTCGTGTCGTTGGCAGCCAGCGCCTTGTTGCGCTCATTCATGGCCGCGAACAGCAGCTTGGCCGCCTCTTCGCGCCGGTGGATGACCTTGCCGAAATCGGTCTTCAGGCCTTCCAGGTCCTTCTGGGCGCGCTTGAGCAGCTTGCCCGTCACCTTGGCGCCCACCACCAGGCCCGCCATCGTCACCACGCGCTTGGCCTGCGCGGCATTCATGCCGGTGGGCGGCGGCAGCTTGACGGTCTCGGCGGCCAGCGCGGCGGGGTCGTCGAGCATGGACTGCAGATAGTCGTCCAGCGCCTTGCTGGCAGCGCTGGCCACGCTCTGCTTGGCCAGGTCGATGGCGGCCTTGATGGCCGTTTCCTTCAGCGCGTCGCTGAAGTTGAAACTGCCGGAGGTGAGCTGGTTCGTCGCCGTGTCCAGCGCGCCAGTCAGCACGACGGCGGCCTTGGCTGCCTTGCGCAGGCGCATCTCCTCCTGCATGGCCCGCAGCGTGCCCACCAGTTCGGCGCCGTTGACCGTGCCCTTGGCGAACAGCATCGCGAGGTCGGCCGTCATCGGCGCGCCTGGGGCGGCCTGGGCCTGCAGCGCTGCATTGCGCAGCGCCTCGGCCGTCGGCTGCGCTTGCGGCCCGGCGGCGGGTGGCTGGTTGAACAGGCTCTTGACCAGGTCGACGGCGGTGTTGTTCTGCGCGAACGCCGGCGCCGTGAAGAGCAGCGCCGCGCACACCGTGGCGCGCAGTGGATGCGCGCCGAGCGCCGCGCGTGTGCGCCTTTGGGAAGTGCACGAGCTTTTCATGCCCCACCCCCAGCGGCGCGCATGCCGCCCGCGCCGCATCTCCCCATCCCCTGCATCGCAGCCCCCCGGGACTTGACTTGTCGAACCGTAACAACATGCTACCGACACACCATGACAACTGGAGCCGGGTGATTTCCCTTCCCCCAATTGGGCAGGTAGGTTGGCAGGCTGTTCAAGCGGGCAGTGCGCGGTGCTGGGCTCGTTCACTTCATCACTCCTGTTGCATTGATGTTGCAACTCAAGACGGAGTGACGAAGAAAACGTCAGTTCGTATCGGCTCGCGTCGTCATAGGCCGCGCGTCGCGGCCCATTGGCCCAGCAGCCCGCCAGCGATGAGCCCGGCGGCGTAGAGCCAGCGCCAGGGCAGCCCGGCGGCAGCTGCTGCGGGCTCGTCCGCCGGCTTCATGATCGGCTCGACGGTGGAGGCGCTGCCGTAGGACGTGGGCTGGGCCGGCGGCGGCGGCGATGCAGGCGGCGGCGGGACGGCCGCCGGCATCTCCTCGATATTGATGAAGTCGACGATCGCGCCGCTGGTGCGCTGCGTGGGCTGGTCGGCGCTGAAGGTGCCTTCGCCCGGCATCGGCGCATCCACCGGCGTCTCCGGCACGGGCAGGGGCTTGAGCGTCGCGGGCCGCACCTCGGGGTACTGGTGGCGGCCGGTGCGCGGCAGCGCCGGCATCACGCGGCGCAGCGCCTCCGACGCCTCGGTCAGCGTCGCGAAGCGCGCCTGGGGCGCCTCGGCCTTCATGCGCCGCAGCACCTCGAACAGCGGCTGGCGCGCGGCCGGCGGCGCCATGGGCAGCAGCCGCTCCACCGCCACGGCAGCGGCATATTGCATGGCGGCGGCGATGTCCAGCTTGCCGTCGTCCAGCGCCTGCTGCACCTGCTGGTCGGCGTCGTAGTTGGTGAAGATCTGCGCCGAGCGCGCCTCCAGGTCGTGCATGGCCGCCGTGGTCTGCGGGAAGGGTGCGTTGGCCTCCCGGAACGCGTGCACGAAGCGCACCTGGTCGGCCTCCAGAAACTCGCGCAGCTCCGGCGCGATGCGGTCCATGTGGGCGCCGATCATGACCGGTCGGCGCAGGTGCATGCCGGTGACGACGGTGTGCGCGTGGTCGATCATCACGGCGTCCTGCGGCATCACCTGGCCAGCCACGCCGCGCGTCAGCGGCAGCACGATGTTGCCATCCCACAGGTCGATGGGCAGCGCGCCCGCAGTGACGAAGGCCTCGGCCCGGCGCAGGAAGTGCACCCACACGGCCAGCCGCTCGTCGAAGCTCAGGTGCTCCGGCGCACCCGGCAGGCCCGCCAGCACGCGCAGGCTCAGGCCACCGAACCGCGTCGCCAGCCAGCCGGGCGCCTCGGTCTGCACCAGCTGCGGCACGGGCGCGCCGCGGTCGCCCAGCAGCTTCAGCACGTCGCGTTCATGGTCCAGCAGGCTGGCGACCGACGGGCCCAGGCGCAGGTCCAGCGCCTTGACGATGCACGGCCCGTCGGGCGACTCGGCCCAGCCGTAGCGGGCATCGGGCCGCCCGTCGATGACGCGGCTGCTTTCTGAGAACCATTCGACCGGGGTATCGGCAGGCAGTAGGGTCATCGTCGGCTGGGTGTCTATGGCGAAGTGCGGCGGATTGTGGGTGCGAGATGGCATGACGGCTAGCGCGAACAAACGTCAGGTCGGCGTGGCTGCCCTGACGTTTTGCCAGGCACTGCGTCCCTGCCCGCATGCCCCCTGCCAGCCCGTTGAACCGCCTGCCGAACAGGCTCCGCCCCGCCCGGCTGCTGCCCGCGCTGCTGCTGTTCGTGCTGGGCTGGCTGCTGATCGCCCAGCAGCATCAGCGCCAATGGGCACGGCTGCCCGCCGACGCCGTGGTGCAGCGCTTCGTGCCCGATGCGCTGGCCACGCCGCTGCCCGCACCCATGCCGCTGGCCGAACTGCGCCGGCTCTGCGCCACGCCGCCGTCCTGGCTGGCGCGCTGGGTCGGCCGCATCGAGCGCGCCGAACTCGCGGCCTGCCTGGCCACGCCGCAGACCTTGGCCCCCGACGCCGTCGCTGCGGCAGCGCGGGTCTATGCCGCTCATCTGGAGGCCCAGGCCCAAGCCACCCGCCACTGGCTGGCCGCCCACGCAGAGCAGGCGCCGCGTGAAGCCGCCGCGCTGGCCGCCGAGATGCGCCGCCTGCAGCAGCTGCGCCCCGGCCTGGCCGGGCTGCTGCCGGCGACGCCTCAGCCGCAGCGCGAAGCCATCGGCCCGCAGCCCGCGCCCGAGGCATTGAGCCGGCACCTCGCGGCACTGGCACAGCCGAACGCAGCCCCCACCCAAGAGCAGGCGTTGAGCCTTGGGCTGCACGCAAGCGGCCGCCTGCTGCAGCTCGACTACGGGCAGTCCCCGCCCACCGCCCACTTCGCCAGCGACCGCGCCACCCTGGCCGACGCCCTCGAATGGCGCCGCCGCGCCCAGGCCCATGCGGCGCGCGGCTTCAGCCTGGGCCGGCTGCACGGCCTGCCCGGCATGCTGCTGGCCAGCAGCCTCGTGCTGCTGGCCGCCGTAGTGATGAGCGGCGGCCCGCTCCTCCCCTGGGTGGCCGCCACGCAGCTGCTGGCCTGCGGCGGCCTGCTGCTGACCGACCTGGCACTGACCGGCGACCCGGCGCTGCGCTACCTCGTCGAGCGCCAGTTCTTCGCCCTTGGCAGCG
>Ga0114942_1000493_pt1 | contig 11295 bp, 9 predicted proteins | sample LowerColdCreek_FD_88674 | JGI IMG/M metagenome (GOLD analysis project Ga0114942, IMG submission 88674) | Groundwater microbial communities from Cold Creek, Nevada to study Microbial Dark Matter (Phase II) - Lower Cold Creek | ecosystem: Environmental > Aquatic > Deep subsurface > Groundwater ... | reverse complement strand
AGCCTGGCTACAGGGCCTGAGTCCAAAAGAAAACCGCGAAGTGCCACCATTGAATTATCCACGGGTGTACCAACTGAAACAGCAGTTTCCTGCTCTGGATATTTCGATTAATGGTGGCATAAAGACTGTCGAAGAATGCCTGACACATCTGCAGTATCTAGACGGAGTGATGGTTGGGCGGGAGGCTTACACCAATCCGTTATTATTGGCGCAGATTGACCATGCCCTCTATGGTGACTCACGGCCGGTACCTTCCCCGCATCAACTGGTACGTGAGATGCTTCCCTATATCGAACAGCAGATGCAGCAAGGCGCCCGTTTCTGGCATATTGCGCGGCATATGCTGGGAATATTTCAGGGCGTACCGGGAGCCAGGCTGTGGCGACGCCATTTGAGTGAGATCGGTCACTTGCCAACGAGTGGGCCTGAAGTGATGCTCGCTGCGTTAGCGAAAGTTCCCGAGTGATACTAAAAAGTGGTTAAATTAACCACTTTTTGTTTTTTGTCCTTTATGCATCTGTTGCCGCTTAAATGGTTGAATAAAAAAATCATATAAAAAACAATGAGATAAAATATTTTTCTGAGTTGGCACAAGGTTTGTAATTGATTGGTTGTAGTCAGTTAAATTAACCAACGAGGAAACCATCATGAAATCAATTACTTCAATCGTTTTTGCCGCCACTATCCTGTTTAGCCACAGCATTGCTCATGCAGATCCGGTCAGTGAACTGACAGCAATTGCTTCTGCACAAATTGCGGAGCAAGCGGCGGAGATGAAACACAATATTGCTGAACAATTAAAACAATCTCTGGCAGAAAGCCTGGCAGACGCTGTGACTGATGAATCAGAAACAGTACAAGTGGATGTTGTTGCAGGCCTAGACAGTAACACTGTCGCTGTTGTGGAGTAAGGTTGTGATTCTGGCGCTGTCTCCGCAGCTGCTTGGGATGTTTTTGCTCCCTGTGTTCAGCATATTCATTACGGCAAAACTTTGGTTGTGGTTATTGCCGCCCTCTGATATCCCTCCCGCGACCCGGTCATAGCAGTACCGGGTTTTTTTTGCCTTGTTGTTGACTCTTAGTCAAAATAATCACTTTTTAGCATTCATAGCCTATTTTTAGCTTTTTCCCTTCTAATGATATCTGTATTAGTTAGCTTATGACTTATCTGTATGATTTTTATGGTAAAAATTATTGGCACGTCATTTGATTGTCTTTCTGTGAATCTTAACAATCAGGAGAATCCGATGAGAACTCGCCATGAAAATCGCTGGTATTGTAATAAAGCTGATCGCAAGATTGCTGGGGTTTGCAGTGGGTTGGCTAGAGCTTATGGCCATAACACAACGTTGATCCGCTGCATTGCCGTGTTGGCATTTTTAACCTTGCCGGGCGTGATGTTTGTAGCATATCTGGCTGCAGCATTAATTTTGCCAAGTCGTTATGTCGTCTGACAAATTGCTGGCTCCTGTGTAAGATGTGGCGATAACACTCGCAGGAGCCTTTGATGCGTCAACTCATAATGTTTGTTCTAAGTTGTTGGACCCTGAATGTTCTGGCTGCTCAGATTGAGATCAGCAATGCAACGGTTCGCCAGCCCTTGCCGGGTAAAACTTTAAGCGCTGGATATTTTTCAATCCGAAATACCGGCACTGATCCCATTGAGCTGCTGGCTGTGACCAGTTCCCAGTTTGATTCGGTTGAGCTCCACGCTCACCAGATGATGGACGGGATGATGCAAATGGTCGAAGTCGATAAAATTGCCGTAGCGCCTGGCCAGAGTGTGCACTTGCAGCCAGGTGGTTTGCATTTGATGCTCTTTGGCCCGACCCAGCAGCTTCAGCTTGGTCAGCAAGTCCCGCTACAATTACGTTGGTCGGATGGAACTCTGCAATCCGTCAGTGCAAACGTAACGCGGATCCCCAAACAGTAGGAACCAGATATGCACAAGCTGATGATTGCTCTGGCATTGTTTGTCACAACAGTGCTGATTGGCTGGGGGATGACGCTCTATTACAGCGACGAGCCTGCCACATTTGATGTCGTTGCTGTTGCGCAGGCCGCGGCTGCGGGGGAAAAACCTGTGGTGGGCTTTACGACCACAAATACCTTAATCCACATTACTGAGACTTTACTCTATAAGCCGGGCGGTTATATCAGCAATGATATATTGCCACCGTTTATCCTGATGGACGACATTCCCGCCTGGGAGCTGGGTGCTCTGGAAATGATCCGTGATATGGCACTGGCCATGCGTGCGGACCTGAGCCGCTCCCAGTCGCAATCGGTTGAAAACAGTCTGCTTAAACAGATCCAGCCGAAATTTAATATTGAACATCGTAGTTGGGCGATCCCGTCGCCGGAAGAGGAATATACTGCAGCAATTAAACTGTTGCGACAGTATCGTCAGGGTTTGATGGCGCCTGGTAATCAAGAACATCAGTTCTTTGCCAGAGCCGACAACTTGAGAGATTGGCTGAAACAAGTAGAAAAACGCTTAGGCAGTTATAGTCAACGCCTGAGTGCCAGCGTTGGTCAGGACCGTCTTAATACTGATTTGGCCGGCGATATTGCCGCACGGCAATCTACATTGACACCAGACGAGATGATGATCAAAACGTCTTGGTTGCGGATCGATAATGAGTTTTATGAAGCCCGGGGTGCCAGTTGGGCGCTGTTGCATCTGCTAAAAGCGATTGAAGTAGATTTCGCCGACGTATTGCAACGTAAGAATGCAGCCGTCAGCCTGCAGCAAATCATTCGCGAGCTGGAGTCTACCCAACAAACCATCTGGACGCCAATGGTGTTAAATGGCAGTGGGTTTGGCATGTTGGCTAACCACAGCCTGGTCATGGCAAACTATATTTCCAGAGCCAATGCGGCGCTGATTGATTTAACTGAATTACTGGCACAAGGATAAATAATGCGGGTTGTTACCGGGATGATTCTGGGATTTTTGGTTACAGCGGGCAGTGTTCAGGCTGATATGCTCGGCGCCAGAGTTGGTGTGGATTATTGGCAGGTGCAGCCAAAGCTGTCTGCCGGCGATCCCGGCAAAGCCGGTCAGTTCGTACTGGATGATGCGAATGAACTGGCCTGGTATGGCCGATTTGAACATCCACTGCCGTTGCTGCCCAATATCGCAGTACGTTATCAGCATTCCGATGTAAGTGCGAATGCTGCGCTCGCAGAAACGTTAGTGCTTGCACAAAAACCGTTTGCTGCCGGCACCATAGCCTCGCAGCATAACTCCATGAAACATATTGATTTAACTGGATACTACGAGGTTTTAGATAACCCTGTTCTCAGTCTGGATTTGGGGCTGACTGCCCGTCTATTACAGTCTGATGTCCGGTTGACTGCACCTTCAACAGCTGCCGCCCGTGACCTTTCGGTCGTATTACCTATGTTATTTGTCGATGCTGAGATTGGCCTGTGGGGCACCGGTACTCAATGGTTTTTCAACGGCAATTACAGTCAGTACCAAAGCGATCGAAATTATGACTGGCGCAGTGGCATCGCCTGGCGTTTTATCGATATTGCGATGTTTCAGGCACATCTGCGCGCAGGCTGGCAGCGCGCCCAGACTAATATCAGCAACCGCGATCAACTAGATTTTGCGTCGACCAATGACGGTGGTTTTATCGGCATAGATGTCGATTTTTGATTTTGTTAAAAAAATGTGCAGAAATACATGAAACTAACCCCGCTGACGGTTGCTGCGGGAAAACCAACACCGCTATACTGACGTTTTTCCTGTGCCCACCTCCCGCCGCGGTCTTGTGGGCGCCTGGTGATTCGGAACCGCATTATGCTCAAGCCTAAACTGCTTATTGCTCTGGTCACAGCCTTGCTGTTGGCTGCTCTGTCGGCCAGTTGGCTGCAGTACCAGCTGCATGCAAAAAATCAGCAATTACAAATAAGCCGCATGGCAGGACATCTCAGTAATCACCTTCTCGCCGAGCCGGTATATGCTGCCGAGCTGATGACTTTTGCCAGGGCGAATTCGCCTGTTGAGCTGCTGAGCCTGGAGTTGCTGGATGCCAATGGTAAACAATTGGTTTTAGTCGGCGACAGCGTTAACAGTTCGCTGCCCTTAGTCGGGGATTCTAAGCAACAAAGCCCAACCCTCTGGCACCAGCCACTGAGCGACGGCAGACTTTTGGTCATCCGCGCGGCGGAAGTGCCGGTGTCATATGTCTGGCTCTCAGGGTTACTTGCTGCCGCTTTTTCGCTTTGGTTGGGCAACCAGTTCCTGCAGCGCCGGCACCAGCAGTTTTTCAAACAGGTCTGGCAGAGTATTCCCGAGTCATACCGGGGGCAGGATCCGGCAGAGACTGAAATTAACCAGCTCAGTATCGCTATCCGGCAACTGGTAGCACAGCATGATGAGGCATCTCATCAGGCAACGTTGAATCTACAGATAATGCATAGCCAGCAAAAATTACATGTAGAACAACAAGCTGAGATGCGACAACAGTTGTCGCAGTCAGAGCGCAGAGCTTTACAACTAAGCCGAGCTTTGCAGTGTTGGCAGAGTCTCGCCAGTCAGGCATCACAGTTGCACCAAGCAGAACTTGCTTTTTGGCTGGCGATGTTAAACCGCAAACAACAACAAACGGCAGAGCCGAATCTGACATTACAAGGGATCCCGCAATGGTTTGCGCAAACGATCCGTACAATCCAGCCGATGTGGCCTGCAGCGATATTGTTGTTACCGGATGAAGATCCGGCCGCGAGTCGTTATCAGGCCGAGATGGACGGTCAGATCATGCAGCAACTGCTGCATTCATTGCTGTTAGCGGTGAGACCGCTGATTGATGGCAAAGAACTGTTAATTAGTTACCGGCTGGATTCGGGGGCTCGTGATAAACTGCAATTAAAAATCCAATATAGCGGAAAGAGTCTGAGCGCCCGCAGTCGCCAGGTATTGGCGCAGGGCGGTTTGGCTGATCCGCATTGGGAAGATATTCCATTTGAGATCTGTCGAGAGTTGTTGCAACAGTTGTCCGCTGAGCTGCAAATTCAGGAGCTTGCTGATTTGGGAACTCGTTTGGATCTCAGTATTCGGGTCAGTGGACAGCAACCGGTGTTGAGTCGAAGGTTCCAGAATTTGGTCATTTATGACCCAAGACCGTGTCGGTTGGCGCTGTGGCGCCAAAGTCTGCTTGGTGTTAGTGAACAAGTTGTTGCAACCAATAGTCTTGTGGAGCTGAAAGCAGCATTGCAAAGTCGTCTGATTGATACCATCGTAGTGCATTGGAATTATGAAGAGATGACTGAAGACGAAATGGCTGACCTGCAACAAATCAGTAGTCGTTATCAGCTGATCCTGTTTGCACCTGAAAGTTTACAGCGGCAGTTTGATATGCAGTTGACGGGACAGCAATTTAAATCGCCGTTATTGTTAGCGGATCTGCAGAACCTGCCGCAACCCGGTAGCCAATTTTCCTGCCAGCAACTGTTAATCGTCGATGACAATCCGACCAATCTGAGTTTTGTCCGCGCGATGTTATCAGGGCAAGGCATCAGCATCGATTTTGCCACCACCGGCCATGAAGCGCTAAAACTAGCCAGTCATAGCCGTTACCAGTTGATCTTGATGGATATTCAGTTACCGGATCTCAGCGGCATAGAAGTCACAAAACGGATCCGGCAATTACGTCACCACCAGCAGACCGTTATATTGGCATTTACCGGGCATGCGTTGCCGGAAGAGGCGGTCAGTTTCCGTCTCGCCGGGATGGATGATGTGATGACGAAACCTTTGGATGCCCGCAAAATAGCCCATATCATGTCGCGGATCAGGCCATTGGCTGAAACTCAATAACACTGCTGAACAAGGTCTGCAACGCTTGCAGGAACAATGGTTGCACCGGACTGTTTAGTAAACTCATCAGTTCTGCGCCATTGTTGGTAAATTTGTAATACTGCAACACAATGCCATTGGCTTTCAGCCGGCCTTGCAGTGGTGTTTGCGGAAATATCCATTGCAGCGTCTGGCCTTTGTTCATCACGCCACTTTCAATTTCTGCCGGATGCAACAGACCCAGATCGGTCAGGCTGAGGATCTGTGGATAAGTTAAACCGAATTGACTCAAATTCAACACGCCACGATGCCGACCGCGGATCCATTGCCAAAAAGAACCTTGCTGTAAATAACTGAAATAAATATGCGCCGGTTCCTGGGCTGATATGCGGCAACTCAGACTGCTGGCCAGTTGCAAAGCCTGTGCATCCTTGTGATGCATTTGCCGCAATATATTGAGTGTTTTATAAGAGAAACTGCCGGGCATACTGATTTCAGCGGCGAGGATGCGGGCCCAGAGTTTTTGCATCGACAAGGCCGAAATGTTCTGTACCAGTTCACAATAATGATAAAACCAATCAGGGTCTAACTCCTGACTGACAGCCTGGTCGGTACAATATTCCTGTGCCAGCACCATCACTTTTTCCAGATTGTACTGCTGGCGCTCGACACTCATTTGGCGACGTCTTTCGGCGCGGGTACTTAAGGTGTCTTCAGGGACATCGAGGTCTGCACCGACACCGGCACGTGAAGAAAGCTGTTGATGTACGGCACTGGCCTGGCGGACTTGTTGAATCGAGATGGTATTGTCTTGGTGATCCTGACGGGGACGCGACGCCAGATCCTGTCCAAGCTGGCGTTTTGCCAGTTGTCGTAAGCGTTGTTGGCCAGACATGGGTTGTATTTTGCTCATCAGAGACGATTCCTGCTGCGACTGCTGAAATGATTGTATCGGCCCGCAAAGACTAGTCGCCAGAGATCCGGTTAAAAACATTTGATTTTATGTTGCGAATGGCGTTTTAACAGCTGCCGCAACCATGGGCCGACGCAAAATTGATTGCAATTTCTACTTAAGAGTATAGTGTAATAAGGCACAAAATCAGTCGTTGATGTTGACTCACAGGTAGTATGAACGGATACGTTCAGGCACAACAACATGGAAGACCACGCAGTGTTGCCCGGTGAGACTCTAAGGATAAGGTCGTTGAATGGTGTCAAAAGTAACAGATGATGATTTTCTGTTTCTCGCAGAAGACGATAGTGTTTATACACCCGCGCCGCAGGTGACGGGTGAATGGCACTTACTGATCGTTGACGATGATGAAGAGATCCACACTGTCACCAGACTGGCGTTAAGTGACTTATTAGTACAGGGTCGCAAGCTGGTATTTCACCATGCATACTCTGGCCGCGCCGCTATCGAGTTTCTGAAAAAAAATCCACATATTGCGGTCATTTTACTCGACGTGGTAATGGAATCTGACGATGCCGGTTTGCTCGTTGTGCAGCAGATCCGCGAACAGCTGGGCATGGATGAAGTCCGTATTGTATTGCGGACCGGGCAGCCGGGTTATGCGCCGGAAGAAAGTGTCATTAAAGAATATGACATCAACGATTATAAAACCAAGACAGAACTGACCCGCAGCAAGCTGGTTACCTCGATTATCTCCTCCATTCGTTCTTACCAGCAAATTCGAACTATTAATCAAAACCGACTGGGACTGCAGAAAATTATCAATGCTGGTGCCAATTTATTAGAACAGCATTCACTACACGAGTTTTCCGAAGGCGTCGTGACGCAAATTTCGTCGCTGATAGGCCTGCACGCTGAAGGTGTGTTGTGCGCGCAGATTGAAGACGACGGCTCCGCCAGTGAAAATGTCTATGTGCTGGGTGCCGCAGGGCATTATGCGCCTTATATCAAGTGCAAACTGGAACGGCTTGGTAATGAACGTATTATTCAGCAAATCCTGCATTGTCTGGCGGAAAAACGGCATATTTTTACTGCTTTTGATACCGTGTTGTATCTCGGCAACGCCGAACACAGTGCGGCGGTATACATCGAAACGAACCGTCCAATTGAAGATTTTGATCGTCAGTTGATTGAAGTGTTTTTAAGCAATATTTCAATCGGTTATGAAAACGTCACGCTGTTTCAGCAATTAAAACATGCGGCTTATATAGACCCGCTGACAAAAACGCCGAACCGAAACGAATACACGCAGTTGCTACAGGAAACCCGTCGTCTGGCGCCGGATAATACCGTTGCAGTGCTGATTGATATTGACCATTTTTCGGACGTCAATGACGGTTTAGGTCAGGAAGTCGGCAATGAATTGCTGGTGTCAGTGACCCGGCGTCTGGTCGGGACTTTTGGTGAAGTGGCGCAAATAGCCAGGATTGGTGCTGATGTGTTTGGTCTGATCGGACCGGAAGCCGAGTTGACGCCGCAGCGGCTCAATGCGGTGTTCGCAGAACCATTTCTGGCGTCGGAGCATAGCCTGCAAATTAACGCGACCTTCGGTTTTTGCCGCCTGGCTGACAGCGTGCGGCAGGGACTTGGTATCCTGAAACAGGTTTACATTGCATTAAACCGGGCGAAAAAGAGCCTGGCGCAAAATTATGAGTATTACCATACCGAACTTGAAGATCAGATGGCAGAACGTCTGGCACTATTACGTCGGCTGCGGCAGGACTTCAGTCAGGACAAGCTGGCGTTGTGGTATCAACCGCAGATTTCGCTCAGTGACAATAAAGTCATTGGTATGGAAGCTCTGTTGCGCTGGCCGGATGGGCAGGGGGGCTATATTTCGCCTGCGGTATTTATCCCTTTGGCTGAGTATTCTGGATTGATTGTAGAGATCGGCGATTGGGTGATCCGTCAGGCTTGTCAGCAAATTCGTTATCTGGCTGAACAAGGTCTGGAACCTTTACGCATCGCCGTCAACGTATCAATGCCACAATTCAGAAGTCCGCATTTTGTAAAGTCGGTGATCGAAGCCGTTCATGCATCGCAAATTGATCCGCAGTTGCTTGAGCTTGAAATTACTGAATCCGTGGTGATGGATGAACCGAAGATTGTGATCGAAGCGCTGAACCAGCTCAAAACCTATGGCATTAAAGTAGCCATCGATGACTTTGGCATCGGTTTTTCCAGCCTGAGTTATTTGCAGCAATTACCGTTGGATCGGATCAAAGTAGATCGCGCATTTGTCCGCGATTTTGCCAAGCCAAATGGCGCAGTAATAGCGGAAACCATTGTAAGCCTTGGTAAGCGCTTAGGTCTGTCGACAATCGCTGAAGGGATTGAAACTCCTGAGCAGGCCGCTGCGGTAAAAGCAATGGGCTGTGATGAAGTACAGGGCTTTATGTACGCGAAGCCGATGCCAACGCCTGATTTGTTGGCTTTTATCCGTAACTGGCAGCCTTAACGACTATCTGTCAGCAATAAAAAAATGCCGCGTTATGCGGCATTTTTTATAAACACAGCGGCATCAGCCGCTGTACTTTAATTCGGATCACACGCGGAACAACCGGGCAATATTTTCCAGATTCTGCGCCAGATTCGCCAATTCACGGCTGGCCTTGGCAATATGACCCGCGCTTTGTGAAGTGTGTTCAGTGTGTTTCACGATATCCACTACGTGACCCACAATAGTGCCAGCCATTACTTGCTGCTCTTCGGTTGCTGAGGCAATGTGCTGGTTCATCTCGCGAATGCGCCGGATACTGGTGGTGATGGCCTGCAGTGAATCGCCAGCCTGGTTGGCCGACGTCACGCTCTGATCCGCCTGTACGGTACTTTGCTGCATCTTCTGCACTGCTGAACGCGCAGCAGACTGCAGTTGTTCAATGGTTTTCTGAATTTCTTCGGTCGATTTTTGCGTTCTCGATGCCAGAGTACGGACTTCATCTGCTACAACCGCAAAGCCACGGCCTTGTTCACCCGCACGTGCCGCTTCAATTGCTGCGTTTAGTGCGAGCAAGTTGGTTTGTTCAGCAATGCCTTTAATTACATCCAGCACAGCACCGACCTGATTCGCATCCGTTTCCAGTTTCAGAATAACTTCCGATGCTTCCTGCACGTTGGTCGCCAACTGGCGGATATTGTTGACTGTGATGCCGACTGTTTGCTGACCGCGATCTGCTGCTGTATTGGAGTCATTGGCGGCGCTGGAAGCTTCATTGGCGCTGCTGGCCTCAGCAATTACACTGTTGCTCATATCATCGACGGCAATTTTCGCTTGATCAGCAGCCCTACGCTGGACGGCGATAGTTCTGTTAGTGTCGTCAGTCAGCTGATTTAAGTCTTTGGCCAATGAAGATAAAGGCAGCGCAGTATTGACGATTTCCTTGACGACGCCCTGCAGTTTCTCCATGAAGGAGTTAAACCAGTAGGCCAGGTCACCTAACTCATCTTTAGATTTGGTCTCGATGCGAACGGTCAAATCACCGTCTTCCTTCGCAAGGTCGCGTAACGAGCGGATAATGTGTCCAAGGCTGCTGTCGATGCCGCGTACCACTGGCAATGCGGTGCCAAATAAGGCCAGCACGGTGATCACCATCATGATCACACCGACGGTGATCATCTGTGACGCCTGGCCATTGGCATCATCAATCGAATTTTTGAACTCGTTCAGCTGCACATCGCGAAATGATGTCAGTTTTTTCACGGTGTTTTCGTAATCTGCATTCATTTTTTGCGAGCGTTCACCAATTGATGCCATGTCCGCAGTGTTGCTGACCATCTCTTGTGACACTTTAAACGCGACACTGTAATAAGCATCAAATGACTGCAGGATCTGACTGACTTCGCGGCTCACTTCAGATTCGAGCTGGCCGACAGTCGTTAATTGTTTTTTCATTTGCTCGGCGAATTTATTGGCGCCATTCAGGGCTTCTTCGTCACCGGTTGTCACGGCACTGGCGAGTGATTCTTTCAGCCGTTCCAATGACACCAGAGCGCTTTCAGAAGCTTGCAACACCGGGAATTGAATATCCCTGGTGTTTTCCAACGTTTTTACGTTGCTCAGTGCGGTTTTAGTCGAAAGCCCCAAAAACACCACGAACATCAGGGTGCCTATGAGGGGAATTAAATAGATTTTTTTCGCAATCGAAAGGCGTTGCAAAAATTCCATAGATGAATACCCCGTTGGATCAGCGCAATGGCCGGTTTTATTTTGAATGTCTTTGATTTGAAATCAATTGCCAGTATAGACAGCAAATTCCGTTGCCGCTGCAATCTCAACGCATTAGAACAGAATTTGTGAATGTAAAGAAAGGGATAGTGCAGAAAATTCATGATTTGGTGATATTAATGAAACAGGCCCGACATGCGGGCCTGTTTTCGCAAAACAATTCAGTTTATTTGTTTTGTGCGCGTTCGAAAGAGGTTTGGATCTCAGCTTTGGCTTCAGCTTTGTCACCCCAGCCAATCACCTTGACCCATTTACCTGGTTCCAGTTCTTTATAACGTTCGAAGAAGT
>Ga0114942_1000492_pt1 | contig 11321 bp, 6 predicted proteins | sample LowerColdCreek_FD_88674 | JGI IMG/M metagenome (GOLD analysis project Ga0114942, IMG submission 88674) | Groundwater microbial communities from Cold Creek, Nevada to study Microbial Dark Matter (Phase II) - Lower Cold Creek | ecosystem: Environmental > Aquatic > Deep subsurface > Groundwater ... | reverse complement strand
GCAGCACGGCGCTGCGCGAGCTGCTGAAGGACGCGGGCGAGCTGCCGCGTAAGCCGCTCATCGCTGCGGTGCCCGTGTCCATGCGCGAGGCGGGCGACGCCAGTGCCGGCAACCAGGTGACGATGACCAGCCTCAGCCTGGGCACGCACATCGCCGACCCCAAGAAGCGCTTCGCCCACATCCGCGCCGCCACCGAGCACATGAAGTCGGGGCTGGGCGCGCTCAAGAGCTTGATGCCCACCGACTTTCCGTCCATCGGCCTGCCCTGGCTCTTGTCCACGGCGGCGCGCGCCTGGGGCGGCGTGGCCGGGCGCATCCCGCCCATCGTCAACCTGGTCATCAGCAACGTGCCCGGGCCCCCGGTGCCGCTGTACCTGGCCGGCGCGCGCATGCTGACCAATGCGCCCGCCAGCATCGTGGTGCACGGCGTGGCGCTGAACATCACCGTGCAAACCTACGAGCGGCAGCTCGAAGTTGGCCTGATCGCCTGCGGCGAGGCCCTGCCCGAGATCGACGCCCTGGCCGGCCATTTGCGCGCGGCGTATGACGGATTCATCGATTTGGCCGCCGCCGATTGAGTTGGCGCCCCAAACTGGGGCAAATGCCGCTGCGCTGGGCGCGGCATCGGCCTAGCATCGGTTCGATGTTCCAAGCCAGTTCCTCTGCGGCCCCGGCCGATGCCCCCCAGGGTCGAAACGCCGCACGCGACGCCTTCGAAGCCCTGTCGCCCCCCAATGCCTTGCTGATGATGCTGGAGGCGCGAGCGCCCTGGGAGCTGGCCGCGATGGCCGCGGCCGGCCCGCTGCTGCGCCGCCTGCCGCGGGGCGACACGCACCCCGTGCTGGTGTTCCCCGGCCTGGGCGCGAACGACTTCACGACGCTCCCCATTCGCAACCTGCTGGACGAGTTGGGCCACGTGGCCCTGCCGTGGCAACAGGGCTTCAACTTCGGCCCCCGCCCGGGCGTGCTGGACCAGTGCGAGGCCGACGTGCGCGCCACCTACGCGCGCTACCACCGCCGCGTCAGCCTGGTGGGCTGGAGCCTGGGCGGCCTGTACGCCCGCGAGGTGGCCAAGCGCGTGCCCGAGATGGTGCGCAGCGTCGTCACCCTGGGCACGCCCTTCACCGGCCACCCGCGCGCCACCAACGCCTGGCGCTTTTTCGAGATGGTCAGCGGCCACAGCAGCCACGACCCCGAGCAGCTCGACGCCCTGCGCGCGCCACCGCCGGTGCCCTGCACCAGCATTTACTCGCGCACCGACGGCGTCGTGGCCTGGCGCTGCAGCGTCAACGAGCCCGCCCCGCTGGCCGAGAACGTGCACGTGCCCGCCAGTCACATCGGCCTGGGCGTGAACCCGCTGGCGCTTTACGCCATCGCCGACCGCCTGGCCCAACCCAGCGGCCGCTGGAAGCCCTTCGCGCCCCCGGCGGCGCTGCGCTGGCTGTTCCGATGAGCGAGGTGCTCGTGCGCGTTGGCGCGCACGAACTGGCCGTGCAGCTGGACGGCCCTGAAGACGGCGAACCGCTGCTGCTGATCATGGGCCTGGGCCTGCAGCTCATCGCCTGGCCCCAGGGATTGGTCGATGGCTTCGTGGCCCTGGGCTTTCGCGTCATCCGCTACGACCACCGCGACATCGGCCGCTCCAGCCCGCTGGACCACCTGCCCACCCCGCCCCTGGCCTACGCCGCCGTGCGCCACCTGGTGCGCTGGCCGCTGCCCCCGCCCTACACCTTGGCCGAGCTGGCCGACGACGCGGCCGGGCTCTTGGTCGCCCTGGGCGTGCCCCGCGCGCAGGTGGTCGGCGTCTCCATGGGCGGCATGGTGGCCCAGCACCTGGCCTGGCGCCACCCCGAGCGCGTGCGCGCGCTGCACCTGTGGATGAGCACCAGCGGCGCGCGTCACCTGCCCCTGCCCGCCAGCAAGGTGCGCGCCCTGATGCTGCGCCGCCCCCGCACCCGCGAACAGGCCCTGGCGCACTACACCCAGCTGTACCGCGCCCTGGGCGGCCCGGCCTACCCCACGCCCGAGGCCGAGTTGCGCGCCAAGGTCGAGCATTCGGCCGCCCGCGCCTGGCGCCCCCAGGCCACGCTGCGCCAGCTGCTGGCCATCGCCCACGACGGCGACCGCAGCCGCTGGCTGCGCGCGCTGCCCACGCGCTGCGCGGCGCCGGTGTCCATCGTGCATGGCAGTGGCGACCCCATGCTGCCGCTGCCGCACGGCCGCCACCTGGCCAAGCTCTTGCCGCAGGCCGCGTTCACGGTGATCGAAGGCTGGGGCCACGACCTGCCCGAGGCCGTGTGGCCGGCGCTGCTGGCGCGGGTGTTGCCCAGCATCTCCCAGGGGCTGGCGTGAACTTTGCCCCGGCCCCGGGATCGTCCTGCTCCCTGGGGCGGCACGCAGGGCCATACTCGTCGCCGTGAATCCCATGCGCGCTCCGTCCCTTTGGCATCGCCGGCTGTGGCCCTGGGTGGTGGCCGTGTGCCTGCTGGCCGCGGCGGCGCCCGCACCCACCTGGGCTGCGCCCACCGTGGACGAGCAGCTGGAGGCCATCGCACTGCTGCCCTCCAAAGACAACGCCCAAGCGCTGGCCGAGCTGACCACCTTGCGCCGCACCGTGCCGCCGCGCGACATCCAAGCGCTGGAGGTGCTGTGGCAGCTCGGGGCGATCCACACCTACCAGCGCGACAGCGCCGCCGTGCTGGCGCTGGAGTCCGGCTTTGCCACCTGGTTCAACGACGGCGATCCCAATCGCGCGGCCTTGGGGCGGGCAGCATGGCAGCTCACGCTGCAAAACCTGCACTGGAGCCAGCGCGACCTGATCAAGGCCACCCAGGCCATGACCGACCTGGTCCTGAGCCCAGCCGAAGAAGACCGACTGCCTCCGGTGTGGCGCTTCCGGCTCATCAGCACCCGCGCCGACCTGGCCGAAGAGGCGGGCAAGCTCGACGACGCCCTGGTGCACCGCCTCAACGCCTTGCGGGCCATCGAGAAAACCGACAGCCACCGCCGCACCGCTGCGGCCATGAACAGCTTGGCGTACTTGCACCGCCGCAAGGGCGATTTCGACCAGGCCGTGCACTGGTCCGACCAAGCCTTGGCCCTGGCCCGCGCCCACCCCAACGACGGTCTGCTGAGCGCTTTGTCAGTGACGCGCGGCACCATCGAGGTGGACCTGGGCCGCAACACCGAAGCGGCCAAGTACTACGAGACGGCCCTGTCCATCGCCAACCGCGACAACGACCGGCGCACCCAGGCCTTGATGCTGGGCAACCTGGCCGACCTGGGCCTGCGCACCAAGGACTACCCGCGCGCACTGCGCCTGTCGGAAGAGGCCCTGAAGCTCGCCATCGAAACCCAGGACCGGTCGAGCGAAGCCCTGGCCAACCACAACATGGGCGTGGCCAAGATCGCCCTGGGGCGGGTGGACGAGGGCCGCACCCAGGTGCTGCAGGCCATCCAGATGGAACGCGTCGACGGCAACGTCACCAGCGTGGTCGAAGGCCTGCTCGAGCTGGGCGAGTACCTGGAAAACGCCGGCGACCTGGCCGGCGCGATGAAGGCCTACGCCGAGTACCGGGGCCTGGCCGACACGATGGAACGCGACGACCGCCGCAAGGCGGTGGTCGAAGCGCAGCAAAAATTCGACGACGACCGCAAGAGCGCCGAGCGCGAGACCCTGGTCAAGGCCAACGAGCTGAACACCGCGCTGGCCGAAGCGCGGCGCCTGCAACTGGTGCTGTGGGGCCTGCTGCTGGCCTGCGGCTTGGCCGGTGTGGCGCTGCTCGTCAACCTGTCGCGCCGCACCCGCCACGCCAACCTCGAACTGGCCAAAAGCAACGAAGTGCTGGCCGAGCAAAGCGAGCGCGACCCGCTCACGGGCCTGGGCAACCGCCACCAGTTGCAGCGCCTGCTGGCCGAGCCCAAGCGCAAGCAAGGCTCGGTGGGCAGCTTGTTCCTGGTGGACGTGGACCACTTCAAGAACATCAACGACACCCATGGGCACGCCGGAGGCGACCAGGTCCTGGTCGAGCTGGCCGAGCGCCTGCGCTTGGCCGTGCGCGATGGCGACGCCGTGCTGCGCTGGGGCGGCGAAGAATTTTTGGTGCTGACCGACGCCCAAGACGGCACCGCCGCCCGCGCGCTGGCGCAGCGTGTGCTGAACGGCATCGCGGCCGCGCCCGTGGTTTTGAGCAACGGCGTCAAGGTTCCGGTCAGCGTGTCCATGGGCTTTGCCCGCTTCCCTCTGCCCGAGGTGGAAGGCGTGGTGTCCTGGGAGTCGGCCTTGGAGTTGGTGGACCAGCTGATGTACCGCGCCAAATCGCACGGGCGCAACCAAGCCTGGAGCCTGGAATCGGCCCGCCATGCGCACGCCGACGAACTCCTGGCCCTGCTGGCCGAGGCCGAGGCCGCGGTGCAGCGCGGCGCCATCGAGCTGGGCCAGTGGCGTGGCCCCAGCCTGAGCGCCGGAGCCGCTGCGTGAACGGCCGCACCTGGATCGGGCTGGGCCTGGGCCTGCTGCTGGCGGCGGGTGCCGCGGTCGCGCAAGACGCGGTCCTGCCCCCAACCTTGCCCGCAGAAGCCGGCACCCAGCTGCGGCAGCTGGTCGAGCTGGGCTTCGAGCAGCCGGACGAGGCCCTGCAGCGCCTGCGCCAAGAGCCCACCACCGCCACCACCCGGCCTTGGCTGCGTTACGCCGAGGCGCGCATCCAGCTCAGCCGTGGCAACGCCGCCGCGGCCCGCGCGCTGTACCCGGGCAATGCGCCCCAGGCCGACCCGCTCGCCCTGCACATCCGCGCCCTGCTCGCCCGCCGCGAAGGGCAGCCCGAGCGCATGGGCAGCCTGGTCGAGCAAGCCCTGGAGGTCTTGGCCCCGGTGTGCCCGCAGCCCGTGCCCGACGACGCCGCGCGCCGGGACAGCTGCCCCGTGGCCCTGCTGACCGACTTGGTCTCGCTGTCCACGCGCCAAGGCCTGATCCAAGGCAAAGGCGTGGCCGTGCTGGAGCGCCTGGACCACACCCTGGCCTGGGCGCGCGCCCGCGGCAGTGCCGACCTGCAAGCCCAGTTGCTGTTGGAGCGGGCCGATTACCACGTGGTGCACGACGAGCCCGCCAAGGTCGACGCGGCCTTGCTGGAGGCCCTGGCCCTGCCCGGCCTGAGCCCGCGCCGCCGCATTGGGGCGCTGAACTTCCAAGCCGGCATGGCCGCCCAGCGCGACCAGCGGCCGCGCCAGGGCGAGCTGCTGGAAGAGGCGCTGCGCCTGGCCCAGGCCGAGCGCCAGAACCGCCTGGTGGCCGTGTTGCGCGGCAACCTGGCCGACTACCACGTGCACCAAGGCCGCCCGGCCGAGGCGCGCCGGCAGGCCGAGCAGGCCCTGCCGGTGCTGCAGCGCTTTGACGACCCGGCCGAGTCGGCCATCCGCCACAACCTGGCCCTGGCCCTGATCGACGAGCGGGCCTTCGACGCGGCCCGCGTGCACCTGGCGCGCCTGCAAGAAATTCCCATTTACGAACGCGTGGCCGAGCGCGCCGCCGGCTTGCGCGAGCTGAGCGAGGCCTGGGCCCGCGTGGGCCAGTACAAAGAAGCGCTGGCCTTGTTCCATGCCGAGCGCAAGCTGACCCAGGCGCACCAGGCCCAGGCCCGCGAGCTGGCGCTGGAGGAAGTGCGCCACCGGCTGGGCAGCGCCCAAAAAGAGGCCGAGCTGGCCCTGGTGAAAAGCAGCGGCGAAGTGACCCAGCAAACCCTGGCGAACCAAGACACCTTGCGCCAAGTGGCCGTGGCCGCCGGCGTGCTGCTCACGCTGTGCCTGGGCTTGGGCGGCATGTTCTGGATGAAGGCCCGCGTGGCCTTCGGCAAGCTGCGCCACAACCAGAACCTGCTGAAGGCCTTGAGCGAACGCGACGCGCTGACGCAGCTGGCCAACCGCCGCCAGTTCCACGCCGTGATGGCTGCGCGCGCCGACGCGCCCTTGGAGGGCAGCCTGGTCATCATCGACATCGACCACTTCAAGCGCATCAACGACAGCCACGGCCACGCGTCGGGCGACGTCGTCATCAAAACCATGGCCGACCGTCTGAGCCAGGCCGTGCGCGATGGCGACATGGTGGTGCGCTGGGGCGGTGAGGAGTACCTCGTCTACGCCCCCACGCTGAAGGGCACGTACGCCAAGCAGTGGGTGGAGCGCCTGATGCCGGTGCTGTGCGGCAAGCCCATCGCCCTGCCGGACGGCACCACGCTGGACGTCACCTGCTCGATGGGCTTCATCACCCTGCCCATCCCGCCCTTGGGCGTCAGCATGGGCTGGGAGCGGGCGCTGAACTGGGCCGACTTGGCCCTGTACGCCGCCAAGAACCGCGGCCGTCGGCGCGCCATCGGCATCAACGGCCTGCACGTCAACGACGAGGTCTCGATGGCGCAGGTCGAGGCCGACTTCGACGGCGCCGCCAGCGCGGCGCGGCTCAGCCTGGTGCAGGTGCTGGCCAGCCCGGCCAGCACCTGATCAGGCGCCGCTCGCCCAGCGCCACACGGCCCAGGCCAGTGCGGCGCTGGTCAGCAGCATCAAGGCCAGCAGCAGGCCCACCAGCCACAGGCCCCAGCGCAGCGCCGAGCCGAGGCGCCCGGCCTGCTCGGCCACGCGGGGCAGGCGGCTGGCGGCGGCCTGAGCGCGGGCGCGGTCCAGCACCGCGGGCGGCATGCGGCGCATCACCCAGGCCAAGCCCAGCGGCAAGATGACGAGGTCGTCCAGCCAGCCCAGGATGGGGATGAAGTCGGGGATCAGGTCGATCGGGCTCAGCGCGTAGGCCACCAGGGCCAGCGTCACCCAGCGCAGGCGCCGCGGGCAGCCCGGGTCGCGGGCGGCGAACCACAGCACGCCCACCTCGCTCGTCAGTCGCGCGGCCCAGGCCGCCAAGCCCCGAAATTTCATGGCCCGCATGATGCCCGCACCATGAAAAACGCGCCCCGGAGGGCGCGTTGTCGGGGCGAGTGGGGCTCAGCCCCGCTCAGGCAATGATGACCTTCTGGCGGCTGTCGGCCCAGCTTTCGTACTTCGCGCCGTAGACCTCGTCCACCGTGTTGCGCTTGACCTTGAAGGTCGGCGTCACGAAGCCGTTGTCCACCGTCCAGGGCTCTTTGAAGACCACCAGGCAGTCGAGCTGCTCGTGCGGGTCCAGCTTGGCGTTGATGGCGGCCATGTGCGCGGCCAGCGTGGCCTTGAGCGCGTCGGGGTTGTTGCCCGCTTCGTCCACGCCGTGGGCGCTGAGCATGGCCAGGCCGATGGGCTGGCCCATGTTGGCACCCACCACCGCGCAAGCCTCCAGGGCGTTGTTCATCACCAGCTTGTCTTCGATCGGGGCCGGGGCCACGTACTTGCCCTTGCTGGTCTTGAACAGGTCCTTCACGCGGCCGGTGATCTTGAGGCACTTGCGCTCGTCGTGCGCGCCCTTGTCGCCGGTGCGCAGCCAGCCGTCGGTGGTGAAGGCTTCGGCCGTCATGTCGGGCTCTTTGTAGTAGCCCTTCATCACGGCCTGGCTCTTCATTTGCACCTCGCCGGTTTTCTTGTCGATGCGCACCTGCACGCCGTCGTAGGCCGGGCCCACGGTGCCGGTCATGTCGTGGCCGGGCAAGGTGATGTGGCTCACCGCCAGGTTTTCCGTCATGCCGTAGCCCTCCATGATCGGCAGGCCCAGGCGGCGGTACCACTTCAGCAGCTCGGCCGGCATGGGCGCAGCGCCGCCGGCGCAAAACTTGGCTTGGTCCAGGCCCAAGGCCTTGAGGATCTTCTTGCGGATGACGATGTTCAGCAGCGGGATGCGCAGCAGCTTGTCCAGCTTGGCCGGCGGCATCTTGGCCTGGATGCCTTGCTGGAACTTCACCCACAGGCGCGGCACGCTGAAGAAGATGGTGGGCTTGGCGCGGTTCAGGTCGGCGGTGAAGGTTTCCAGCGACTCGGCAAAGTACACGTGCATGCCGGTGCGCAGCCAGCCGTGCTCGACCAGCACGCGCTCGACCACGTGGGCCAGCGGCAAGTAGCTGAGCATGCGGTCGTTCTGGTTCATGGGCACGCGGCCCAGGCCCGTCATCAGCGCCCAGGCGAAGTTGCCGAAGGTGTGCATCACGCCCTTGGGCGCGCCGGTGGTGCCGCTGGTGTAGATCAGCGTGGCCAGCTCCTCAGCGCCACGCACGGGTTGGCCGCGCACGGGTTGGGTGTCGGCCACGATTTCGTCCCAGCTTTGGTACTGGGCGCGCACGTCGTCGGGGCTGAGCTGGTAGCTGATGCAGGGCAGGTCGGCGGGCACGCCGGGCTTCATGCCGGCCCAGCCGTCCAGCTTGCCGATGAAGCAAAGCTTGGCCTCGCTGTGCTGCAGGATTTGGGTGATGGTGCCGGCGGCCAGCGTGGGGTAGAGCGGCACCGAGACGTAGCCGGCCATCCAGATGGCCAGGTCGGTCATCAGCCACCAAGCGCAGTTCTTGGACAGGATGGCGACCTTGCTGCCCTCGGGCCAGCCTTGGGCCTTCAGGTAAGCGGCCATGCGACGGGTTTCGTCGGCCACCTGGCCCCAGGTGAACTCTTTGAGCTGCCCGCCGCCCATGGGCTGTGTCAAGGCGATGCGGTTGGGCTGGGCGGTTTCCCAGTAGTACAGCGACTGCAGGGCGAGGTGGTCGGGGGGGATGACGGTGCTCATGGGGCGCTCTTGTAAGGGACAGCTCGGGGCCGCGAGTTTGCGGGCAAACCACCGGGCCCCGCCCCGGGGCTTGCCCGGAGCCAATCTAGAGAGTGCACTCCTTTGGGGCGCCCAGGCCCAAAAACGCACAGAAAGGCCCGAAAGCGGCCCCCCGCGTCCGGGGGTCAGAAGCGCCAGGGGCAGGCTTGGCCGGGGCCGAGGGCGTCCAGCGGGTGCGGCCCCAGGTGGGGCGGGCGGGCCTGGGCGGCGTGCGCCCAGTCGGCCGCCGCAGGGGGCGCCTGGGTGCAGGCCACGTGCAAGCGGGCGGCCCAGCCGGCCACGCCCTGGGGTTCGGGCAGGGCGTCCCAGTGGGCCAGGGTGGCCCGGGCGGCGGCGTGCAGGGCCGCCGCGTCGCCGCGGCGCAGGGCCTCATAGCGGGCGATGCGGGCCCGCAGCGCGGGCAGGGCGTCCAGCGCCAGCGACGGGTCGGCCAGGGCCTGGTGCAGGCGTTCGGCCAGCGCAGGCGCTTGGGCCCCTGGGGCGTGGACCACGCGGGCCAGGGCCAGCAAGGCCTCGGCGCGGCGCGGGCCGCTGAGGGCCGGGGTGGCGTCCAGCTGCTGCAGCAGGGCGGCGGCATCGGCCAGGTGGCGGGGCTGCGCGCCGTGGGCGGCCATCACCTCGGCCTCCAGCCGGCCGATTTGGTGGGGCAGGAGGGCCAGCGGGTGGCTCACGCCGGCGGCGCGGGCCTCGGCCTCGGCCTGGCGCCACTGGGCCAGGGCGCCGTCGAAGTCCCCCAAGCGCTGCAGGTGCTGCGCCAGGGCCACGCGCAGGCCCAGCGCCAGTTCGCTGCCCGGGCCGGTGAAGGCGTGGATGCGCGCCAGCAAGTTCTCGCCCCGGCGCAGGGCGCTCGGGCCGTCGTCGCGCAGCAGCTGCCATTGCACGGTGGCCAAGCTGCGTTCCAGCACCAGCCCGAAGCGCTGGAACCGCGGGGGCACGGGGGTGGTGCGGGCGATCATGTCCAGCAGCAGGCGTTCGGCCTCTTGCCAGCGCCCTTGCTGGCTGCGCAGCACCTGCTCGTACTGGCCGAAGAAGACGTACTCAAAGTCCGAGGGGCGGTAGAGCTTGGGCTGGGCGGCGCGGGCGTGTTCGAGCCGGCGCTCGGCCTCGGCAAAGCGGCCCAGGCGCGCCAGCGCCACGGTGAGCTGGTAGTCCACCGAGGTGACCTCGGGGCTGTGCTCGCCGTGGCGCTGCACCAGCGCCGGGCGCAGGGGCGCGAGCAAGGCCACCACGGGCGCGGGCGAGCCGAGCGCGGTGTGGATGCGGGCCAGCTCCACGGTGGCGTCTTGGGTGCGAGCGTCCTTGGCGCCCCAGGTGCGGCGGGCGTCGTCCAGGCGGTCTTGGGCCAGGGCCACGGCGATGTCGAAGCGGTTCAGCGCGTGGTAGGTCTTGACCAGCGTGGCGCTGACGCGGTCGCGCACGGCCGGCTCGTCGGCCAGGCGCTGGCGCAGGGTGGCGCGCTGGCGGTCCAGCAGCTGCAGCACCGTGGGTTGGCGGCCGCCGTGCAGGTCGGGGCTGGCCGCGCCCAACAGCTCGGTCAGGTAGGCGCTGACCAGCTCGGCCTCGCGCGCCGCCTGCTGCGCGCGCTGGTGCTGCCACAGGCTGGCGGCCAGGCCGCCGGCCAGGGCCAGCACCACCAGGCTGCCCCCCAGCGCCAGCGCGCGGTTGCGGCGCAGCCACAGGCGCGTGCGGTGCTGCCAGTCTTCGCGGCGCACGCTCACCGGCTGCGCCTGCTGCCAGCGTTGCAGGTCGTCGATGAAGGCGCTCACGCTCGGGTAGCGCTCGCCCGGCGCCTTGCGCAAGGCCTTGGCGCACACGGCCTCCAAGTCGCCCTGGGCGCGGGCCGCGTCCGGCGGCCGGCCGGGGCCGGCCTCGCGCTCGGGCACGGCGCGCAGCGCGGCCATGCGCGGCAGCTCGCCGTGCAGCACGGCGTGCTCCACCTGGGTGCGGGTGCTGAGGTCTTGGCCATGGGGTAGCAGGCCGGTCAGGAGCTCGAAGCCCATCACGCCCAGCGCGTACACGTCGGCCGCGGTGCCCACGGGCTCGCCGGCGATTTGTTCGGGCGCGGCGTAGGCCGGGGTCATGCGACGGCCGGCCAGCTGCGTCAGCTGCGCCGTGGGGCTGCCGCTGTCGTCCAGCAGGCTGGCGATGCCGAAGTCCAGCAGCTTGGTGTGCCCCTCGGGCGTGACGAGCACGTTGCCGGGCTTGAGGTCGCGGTGCACCACCAGCTGCGCGTGCGCCGCTTCCACGGCGCGCGCCACCTCGATCAGCAGGCGCACGCGTTCGGCCACGGGCAGCCGCTGCTGTCGGACGTGGGTGCTGAGGTCGGCGCCCGGCACGTGCTCCAGCACGAGGTAGGCGCCGAGTTCGGTGTCGATGCCGGCGTCCAGCAGCTTGGCGATGCCGGGGTGGCTCAAGCGGCCGAGCAAGGCGCGCTCGCGGGCGAAGCGCTGGGCCAGGTCCAGGCCGCCCACGTCGCTGCGCAGCAGCTTGATGGCGGCCTGGCCTTGGTACAGGCCGTCGGCCCGCTCGGCCAGCCAGACTTCGCCCATGCCGCCGCGGCCCAGGGGGCGCAGCAGGGACCAGGCGCCGAGGCGCTGGCCGG
>Ga0114942_1000491_pt1 | contig 11323 bp, 13 predicted proteins | sample LowerColdCreek_FD_88674 | JGI IMG/M metagenome (GOLD analysis project Ga0114942, IMG submission 88674) | Groundwater microbial communities from Cold Creek, Nevada to study Microbial Dark Matter (Phase II) - Lower Cold Creek | ecosystem: Environmental > Aquatic > Deep subsurface > Groundwater ... | reverse complement strand
GCTCGTTGCGCGAGAAGCTCGTGATGTCGCACGTGGCTCGCAGGCCCTGGCTTCCAGGAGTGGCGATCGGACCGTCGAGGGCGAGGAGCTCGGTCGGCGTGTTGTTGAGGAACGCCGATCGCAGTGCCGTGAGGCTCGAGTCGCCGGGCTTCCAGACGATCTCGAACTCGATCGAGCCCTCCTTCAGCGTGCTCGCGTTGGCGCGCCAGCCGTTGTTGCCGCGCGTCGAGACGTCCGCTTGGCCCTTCTCCATGCCGAGGGTGAGATCGCGCACGATCGCGATCACCGCCCACGCCGGCACCGCGTAGGTGCCGACGTTGAGGTAGAGCTTGCAGTTCATCCCGAGGACGAAGTCCATGGGGAGATGACCTCGGAGGAGCGGGGTGGAGGGGACGGAGTCGACGCGAGCGGCGCGACTACGGCGCGGTGAACCAGGAGGGCGGGTTTGCCGCGAGCGTCGGCTTCGCCACGACGCCGACGGTCACGCCCTCCTCGAGCGGCTCGTTGCGCGAGAAGCTCGTGATGTCGCACGTGGCTCGCAGCCCCTGAGAGCCGGCGGTGGCCACGGGGCCATCGAGCGCGAGCAGCTCCATCGAGGTGTTGTTCAGGAACGCGTCGCGGATCGCGCCGACCTGCACGTCGCCGGGCTTCCACACGATCTCGAACTCGATCGAGCCCTCCTTCAGCGTGCTCGCGTTCGCTCGCCAGCCGTTGTTCCCGCGCGTCGAGACGTCCGCCTGGCCCTTCTCAAGGCCGAGCGTGAGATCGCGCACGGTGGTGATCAGCGTCCAGACGGGCGAGCCGTACGTGCCGGTGTTGCGGTAGAGCTTGCAGTCTTGGCCAAGGACGAAGTCAGGCATGGAGCACCTCGGAGGTGTGCGGCGAGCGGGACGGTCAGGAGCGGGTGTTGCCGGTGACGGAGAGCACGGTTCCGGACGCGGCGTTCGACGCGACCCAGACGTCGTAGAGGTCGACGCCCTGGAGCGTCACGGACCCGCTCCGGTTGAGCAGCGACTTCGTCGCGCCTCCGTCCATGCTGATGTGCACGTAGTTCGTCGAGTGCTGGTTGAACAACGTCACGTTTGCCACCAGCCTCTGATCGGAGAGGCGGACGTAGGTGGTCGTCAGCGCGACCTCGAAGGCGATCAGGTTGGCGGCACTCATGCGGCGCACCGATAGGTGACCTCGATGAAGCCCGTGAACTGGTTGAACTGGTCGTAGTGCTCCGGAACCCACAGCGGCGTCTGCTTGACGCCGAGGTAGCGACCAGGGCCCTGTTCCTTGCCGCGGAGGAACCTCGCGACGTCCTCGCAGAGCGTGGCGAGGTTGTCGAGCTGCTCCTCCGGCGGGTTCGGGTCGCCGGGGTTCTCCTCGTCGATCCGTCGCTGGATGCCGACGACGATGGTCACGTCGACGAACGATCCCGATCGATCGCGGTTCGACCAGTCGGCCTCGCGCGGAACGACGGTGGCGAACGTGATGCCGGCGTCCTCGAGCTCGCCGAAGTACCGCCACTTCCGCTCACACTGGAACGGGAGTCCGGATCCGTTGAGCGACGAGACGACGGCGTCGGCGACCTGAATCGAGAGAGAGCTCATGTGGCGACGATCCTTCCGTGGGGGTGATGCGGCGCCTCGATCCGTTCGACGCGCCGATCGAGCGTGTCGACGCGGTTCGCCAGCGCCTGGGTGTCCTTCTCCGCAGCGACCTTCGCGTCGTGGAGATCCCGAAGCTGGTGCCGCATCTCGCGAGCGTCGGCCGTGTTGCGCTCGATCTGCTCGTAGATGCGACCGAGGCGGATGAAGAGCAGCGCCGCCGTCCCGAGGATGGAGACGAGCTGCGCGATCTGGATGAGCAGAGCGAGATCAACCACCGACGACCTCCGTTCCGACGAGCTTCGTGAAGATGCGGACCGCGGTGCGGGACGCGTCTGCCCATCGCCAGTGCGATTGGCCAGGCATGGAGAGCGCCTCGTAGGTCCACGCAGTGACGCCGTCGGTCTCGACGATCCGGTCGCCGCGCTTCGGGTCGCCGCCGAGCGCGCCGGCGGCGACGATGAAGTCCCGGCTCTCGATTCGCTCGACGAAGCCCGAGGCTGTGACGACCTCGAACTCCGTGCGTCCGATCGTCGCCTGCACCTGAAGAGTGGCCCCGCCGGCGACGCGGTACTCGACGTCGCGCACGAGAAGAGTGGCTCGCTTCCCGGCGAGCCACTTCGCTCCGCGATCGATCAGGTCGACGGGCATGGCGTGAGGTGAGGACGAGGCGAGCGCGACGACCGACGATCACATGTTGGGGTGCAGCATGATTCGCGCACGCGTCGCGTTCACCGGCTTGTCGATCTCGACGAAGCCCGCCTTCTTGTGCGTCGACGGCGTGGCGGTCAGCCGGGAGTTCGCGACGTCCCAGTAGACGGCCTGCCCAGCGGTGAGCGCTGGCGTGTCGGCGTTCATCTCGACACGGCCGGAGACGCGGAGTGCCCCCTTCACGCCGAGCTTCATGGGCTGCTCGCAGTACGTGACGTTCTCGCCGATGACCAGCACCTGGCCGGCCGGCAGGTCGGCGAAGGGGACGTAGTCGATGTACTCGTCGGATCCGATCGTGATTGCGGACATTGATGCTCTCCGTGCTGTGTGCTGTGTGGGGATGTCGCGGCGGGAACCGGTTCTCGCCGGTCCCCGCGCCTCGACGCTCGCTGCTTACGCCTCGCCCTTGGCCTTGATCGCGGCTCGCGGATCAAGCATCGCGACGCCGAAGTCGATGTACGCGTTCCACGCGAAGCCGAGCACGCCGGGCGGCGGCGTGACCTGCTCGATGGTCGGCGCATCGCGGCCGTTCAGGAACGCGACCTCCGCGGCGGGGTAGAGCTCCGGCGGCGCGAACATGTACCAGGCCTTCGTCGAGAAGCCGGTGTAGGCCGCGTCCGACAGGTGCGGAGCGACGGCGACCGTGTACTTGCCGCGGTGCGGATTGTCGACGGGCAGCTTCTTGGCCGACGCGTTGCCGTCGGTCATCACCTGCGCCGAGCCGACGAGGATGTCGCCGTCGGCCTCGAGTTCCGGGGGCAGCAGGAAGATCGACGGATTGATGTTGATGAAGCGCGACTTGCCGTCGACGGCGCCGATCTTCGGCGCGGCCTTGATCTTGCGGAACAAGGCTCGGACGTCGCTGACGGAGTCGACCCCGAAGGCAGTGCCGGCGCCGGTGACGTAGTTGCCGTTGCCGGCCTGGAAGAAGGTGCCCTGCGCCGCGAGCAGCAGCGTGAAGAACTCGTGGTCGATCGATGCCGCGGCAGCCATCGCCCAGTGCGTGGGGAGCTCCGCGAAGGCGCCGAGGTCGTCGTCGATGAACGACTTTCGGTCGATCACCGCGACCTCGCCCGACGTGTCGGCCTGGATCGTGAAGTTCTGGTCGCTGAACATCCCGTGCTGCAGATCGCCGCCTCGGCCGACGCGTTCCCACCGCCCGTTGGCCAGCATGCGGGTGCGCGAGACCGCCTTGAAGTCGCTGACGCTGCCGCGTCGAGCGACCTGGAGCGCGGCCACGGCGAGCCCGCCGTAGACCCGGAGCAGCTCGCGGCCGAGCGTGTTGCCGAGGATCGTGGCCAGCGAACTGGACGTGAAGCCGGCACGGATCGTCGCCTCGCCGTCGCCCCACATCGAGGGGACGTCGATCCCGTCGAGTCGAGCCGCGGCGGCGCAGAGGTCGCGCAGACCCATGCGGTGCATCCGCAGACTGCGGGCGCCTTCCGCGTTCTGTGCGCCGACGCTCGCCACGATGCTGTCCTCGCGCACGCCGCGGATAGACCCGATCGAGAGCGCGATGCCCGCCTCGAGCAGCTCCCGAGACGGAGCAGGAGCGCCGGAGCCGGCGTAGGGGCCGCTCGCAGTCGGGCGCGACGCGCGAAGCACCTGGAGCTCCGTGCGGTCTCGCGTCCATCCGTCGCGGATCGCCTGGGCGGCGATGGTCGGGTGGTCCGCGGCGACCTGCCGGATGCCGGCGATCCGATCCATGTCCGCGGCGACCGCGGCCCGGTTGCGCTGGATCTCCTGCAGCGCAGGCGTCTGGTTCGGATCGGTGCCGCCGGCCGCCACGGCGTCGCTCGCGGCCGCGGTGATCGGCGCTGCGCCTCCGTCGTCGTCGCTGGCTTGCTCGGCGTCGTACGCGGCCTGCAGCGCGGTCCGCTGGGTGTCGGTGAGAGAGGCGAGGGCGAAGCCCTTGGCGGCGAGCCACTGCTCGAAGTTCATGGCGATCTCCTGTGTGCGGCGGGCGCCTGCTGCGACCGCGGCGGACGTGTTGTCGTCTGCGCCAAGCGCGACGAACGAGACTTCCTTCAGGTCCGACGCCCGGATGACGTAGAGCGGACCGACGTGCTCCCTGCCGTTGACGACGACCTTGTCTCCGGCCTTGACCTCTTCCCACCGACGCGCGGACGCGCCGATCGACGCCTGCCACGGGAAGCCGTTGCGCGAGGTCGCGACGACCTGCTGCGCCGCGTCCCCGGTGCCGCTGACCACGCCCTCGAGCGTGATCTCGCCGGACGCCACGGCGACCTGCGTCGTGTGCCCGACGATCAGGCTCGAGTCGTGGTTCATCAGGACCGGGCGAGACTTCGCGCTCACGGCCAGCCCGGCGAGGTCGATCACGACCGGGTAGCGCCAGCCCCAGAGGGTCATGGCGCCGCCGGTGTATGCCACGATGGCGAACTTGCGCAGCGGCGCGGAGCCGCTGCTCGCGGCCTCGACGTCGCTCCACGACGACGACTCGATCGGCACGCCGATGCGGAACGCGGTCGCGACCGGGGCGCTGGCGAGGAGCGGGGTGCGGCGCTTACGCGGCATCGGCTTCCTCCTCTTCCTCGACCTTGTCGTCGTCTTCGTCCTCGTCGGGCTTGTCGGCCGGCGGCGCGGCGACGGACAGCCCGAGCTCTCGCATCAACTCGAGTTCCTTGGACCGCTGACGCAGCGACTGCTCCCAGTCGAGGCCTTGGCGGGCGTACTCGGCGGCGAGGGTGGTCGTGTGCGACGCGAGGCGCGTGGCCTGCGCCGTCGCCTCCTTGACAGGGTCGACGTGCTCGTGCCCGGGCCAGAACCACGCGTGAGCGACGTCGATCGAGTCGGCGACCAGGCCGCGGAGCTCTAGCGCGATGCGGGCCTCGCGAAGCCACTCGGCGAGGATCCGATCGAGAACGGCGGCCTCGAGCGCCTGCCGCTCGATGTGGAGCGTCTTCCAGTACCCCTGGTGGTCGAGTCGCCCGGAGGCGTAGTTGTACTTCGACGAGTCCGCTGCGGCGATGCCGAACGGCATTCCGAGGCAGCGCGCCGCTTCGTTGATCAGTTCGCGCTTGAACTCGCCGTAGGTGGTCGTCGGCTGCTCGCTCTCGACCTGCCCCATCTTCCAGCCGCCCGGGAGCGTCAGCAGCATGTTCGCCTCGAGCTCGATGGCGTCGAGCGGCTCGACGTCGTCGGCGCCTTCGGCGGGCGAGTCCGTCTGCAGCACGCCGGCGAATCGGGCCGCGGTCTCGGCCGCGGCGAGCACGGCGAGGGTGTACCGACGGAGCTGGGCGAAGAGCGGGAGGGCCGACGAGATCTCCGACAGACCTCGTCGCTGTCCTGCGCGATCGACCCGGAAGAGGTGGAGCATTCGCGCCGCAGGGACCGAAGTCGCCTTCGTCGCTCCCACGAGCGATGCGGAATCGCCCGGGTGGACGTCGAGCACGCGGTACTCGATGGGGTTCGAGTTGCCGTCGAAGATGATCCCGTCGACCTCCAGGCGGTTCGGCACAAGGCCGAGCGGCGAGGCGACCTGCTCGGGCTCGATCGGCTGCACGTCCAGCGTGATCGGATGGCCGACGCCGGGGTTTGTCGTCAGCTTGGCGAAGGCCTCGCCGTCGACCACCTTGCCCAGGTGCATCGTGCGGAGGATCGACCCAAGGCCGATCGCTCGCGACCAAGCGGAGAACGCGGCCTCGATCCGGCTGTTGAGCGCCGGATTGTCGGTCAGCATCTGGAGACGGGGCCCCGTGCCGACGACGTCGCCGGAGAAGGTCCGGGTGATGCCGCGGGCGTAGCTGTTGTTCGCGGCCTCGTAGCGGGCACGCTCCCGCACCACGCGCCGAATCTCGGAGCTGAGCGCGGCGTTCGGGCCGAGCCCGTCCGCGTTCGCCCAGTGGCGTCGGTTCTGGTCCGTGGTCCGAGCGGCGTCGACGGCGGCTCGCACGATCCGCGACGACCGGGCGTGAATGTTCTCCGATGCGCGCGACGTCTCGGACCGCGATCGGCCGAACATGCGCGAGAGGAAAGACGAGGCGAGCGCCATCTCGCCCGGTACCGACACGGGCCCGGAGGCAATCCGTGCGGAATCCTCGACCCGATCGATTTCGTTACACCGGTGTACCCCTGGGACCCCCGGAGACCCCCGGCGACCTCAGCGGGCCCGCTTCAAAGTCAATCCGCGCCAGGAGGCACGAGCGTGGACAGTCGCAGCCCCCTCCGCTTGCTCGCCGCAGCCTCGGTCGACCGAAGGAACTTGGTCGCCGCGATCTGGTCCGGCAGCGAGTGGGTCTCGACGGTGCCGGCGTCGGTGGTGGCCTTGGCGATGCCGTCGACCGCGGCCTGGCGGAGGGCGTTCTCGACGTCGGTGGTCGTTGGGGTCGGCATGGTCAGTTGCTCCCGAGGTGCTTCTCTCTCGCGAACCGGCGGAGCTCGGAGCGCCACCACGAGTTGACCGCGACCGCCGGGTCTCGGCGCTCGAGGTGAGCGACCCAAGCCACCTGGACGGCGTCAGCCCGATGCTCGAGGCGGACCAGGCGGAGCTCCAGCTGGAGCCGCGCGGCCTCCCGCTTGCCGACAGGTGGCAGCTGGTGCGGGGTCACATGTGTTGGCCTCCGGGCCGTGAGCAGCACGCTGGCATTTCACCTTGTACCGACACGAGCGGAGGACGAATCCGGGAGCTCCGCCGCACTTCGTTCCACCGGTGGAACGATCAGTGCCCCGTGGTGCGTTCCGAGGTCGTGAACCGTCGGCCGCAGTTGCGGCACTCTCGACGCCGGCGAACCACGCCGCCGTTGGAGCGGCGGACGTACGCGACGCTGTGGTGTCGGCAGCCGCAGCGCGGGCACGCGATGCCACGATCGTCCGGCGCCTGCGACTGCTCTTGGGTGGACTGTCGCTTCATCGTGGCTACCTCGCTCGCTGGATCTCGGAGAGCCGGATTCGCCGGCGGACGGTGGGGGCTTCCTCGACGGAGCTGCCTGGGGAGACGCCGAGCATGGACGCGGCGACCGCCGCGCCGACGAGGCAGTCGAGGAAGTGGTTGTCCAGGTGGGGCTGCTTCAGCCGCCACTCGTCGACGGTGCGACCTCTCGCCTCGACGGCGACCCGGGTCTCGGCGACGAGCTGGTCGGCGAGCATCTGGTGAACGGCAGGCTTCGCCCCGAAGAGCGACCAGCAGCCGGGGTCGCCCATCGGGACCGCGAGTCGGTCGTGGGCGAACGTCTTCCACCAGTTGATGTCGCTGAGCACGTGTCGGATCGCACGCCGCCCCTTCGGCGCCGGGATGCGCCACCGGAGTCCGACCCGGTCGCCGGTCTTGCGGGAGTACTCGGAGAACGGCGTGCTCGCCGCACCGACGTAGCGGCCGTGGCTCGGCATCACGACCTGGGCGAAGCGGCTCTGCCGCGCGAACTGGTAGACGGTCTCGGTCGACGTGCCCCAGTTGGCGTCGACGAGGCAGCGGCCGATGCGCATCACAGCCCCCCCGTCCTGCCGGAACTCCCGGCCGAGCTGCTCTTCGCAGAGTCGATCGAGGGCGTAGTAGATCGATCCCGCGATGCCTGGCCTGGCGGTCGCAGCGTCGTCTCCGGTCCGCTTCGCGATCGCCGCGGAGATCGTCCGCTTCGCCTCCCGGAGCGTGAAGTACTCGAGCTTCTGGTCGGGCCAGGTGCCGTAGTCGACGACGTAGCCCGTGAAGTTGTCCTCCCACGCGGCGACGAGCCAGTACAAGAGCTTGCCCTGCACGTCGATGAACATCGTGAGCTGCGAGCAGCCCTCGGGCACGAGGCCTCGGGCGATGCCGTTGAGCTTCTTCGCGACGTCGGCGGCGCTCAGCTCGTTGGTCGACGGGAGGACGTCGGGGATCGGGTCGTTCTGGTACTCCGCGAAGAAGGCCTCCTCGCCTCGGTCAATCCGCAGGTTCCAGGCGTGCTGCAGCGCCGAGAGCTCGTCCTTCTTGCGGCGCTCCGGCCAGGCGACGCGAGCCCCCGCGTCCATCGCCTTCCGCTTCTTCAGGTAGAACTTCGTCGCGGTCTCGCCGCGACCGCCGTTGGCGAAGCTCTCCCGGCGCAGCCGCGAGTACTCGTCCCACAGGGCGGTGTTCGTGGGCCAGTCGTAGACGAGGCGAAACCGCTCGCCCTGCCACTCGGGGTGCTTCTCCCGGGAGAGGATCGAATCGGCGAAGTCCGACGGCTGCACCACGGTGCAAGGCATGAATCCACTGAGCTCCGCGCCCGGGCCGGCGAGGCCGAGGATGGCGCCGGAGAGGATCTGCTCCCGGCGACGGCACTGGCTCGGGCTGCGGGCGCTCTCGTCGGTCTGCGGGTCGTCGAGCGCCACGAAGTCCGGGCGGGACTTGGTGCCGTCCGGCCGGCGGAAGCTCATGCCTCGAATGCCTCCAGTGATGCCGGCGACGCGCACGATGCCGCCGCTGGCGGCGCTGGCGGCGATCGTCGGGAGCACGAGCACCTTCTGCCCGATGTCGACGTGGGTCCGCTCGCCCTGGCAGAGCTGGCCGTTCGCCCGCTGAGCGATGCCCTCGAGCCGCTCGAGCGCCACGCACACCTCCGGGAAGTCCGCGAGCAGGAGGTCGTTGGTCGAGAGCTCCGACGTGATGTTCGCGAGCATCGTCTCCGCGTGGGTCTCGGAGGACCCGATCAGCGCGACGAACCGGCGGTGGCCGTAGAGCAGCGCCCAGCCGACGGCCGCCTCGACGATCGTGGTCTTCCCCATGCCCCGGGGCATCGCGAAGGCGAAGAGGCCGCCCTCGAGCACGGCGGTCTGGATGATCCCGATCACGCGAATGTGGTCGGCCGACCAGGCGATCGGGAAGAGCGGCGCGAGGTAGCTCTCGCAGTAGAGGCGGAAGTCGCGGCCGCACGCCGCCTTCCGCTCAGGGTCGACCGGCGGCGGAAGCTTCCCGATGTCGCGGCCGCTGCGGCTCTGGCGCGACGAGCGCGCGGCCATCGCTTCCCGCTTCTGCTCGTAGGCCATCGACTCGTCGCGCACCGGTGGGACAGCCCTCGGCCCGTGGCAACGGTCGAACAGCCATGCTGCGTAGCGGAGAAGGTCGACGGTCCTGCCATCGCCCACGCGAAAGCCCGCCTGCTCGACATGCCGCCGGACGCGTGGTCCGGTGGTCACCGCCCCCAGGGGGGTCGAGTTCAGGATGCGGGCCAGTTCCGTGGGGAGCATCCGCCTGGCGCTAGCGGCCGCCACGGGCCTCCTCGCGCGCCAGCCAGGCGGTGTAGTGAACCACGCTGACCGATCCGTCGGGGTTGACCGGGGCTCCAGCGGCCACGTCCGCCGCGACGAGCTGCTCGCTCGCCTGCGACGCGCCTGCCCGCTCGAGCAGCCTCGCGAGCTGCAGGAGCGTCAGACGCCGTGCGTCCGCCGTCGATCCGGTCTGAGGTTCCGGCGCCAGGCCGGTTGACGTCACGCCCCCAGGCGGGCGCGACGCACGTCGTTCCATGACTCGCCTCCTTCGAGGTGCGCCGCGCGGCCGGTGAACTGCTGCCAGCGGTCGACGATCACGTCGCAGTAGAGGGCGTCGAGCTCGACGAGGAACGCTCGGCGGTTCTGCTGCTCGGCCGCGATCAGCGTCGAGCCGCTCCCGCCGAAGAGGTCGAGCACGCGTTCGCCTGGCCGCGACGAGTAGCGCATCGCGCGGGCCGCGAGCTCGACCGGCTTCTCGGTCAAGTGCACCATCGACTGCGGATTCACCTTCTTCACGGTCCAGACGTCGGTCGCGGCGCCCGGACCGTGGATGCTGCAGCCGTCCTCTCCCACGCGCACCGTCGGGAGCCGGCGGTCCGCCGCGGGCGGAAGCACGTCGAGCCGGCAACCGTCGGTCGCCTCGAGGCGAAGGCCGCTTCCGATGCCGTGCTCGCGGACGCCTTCGCGTCGCACCGACCACACATCGGGCGCGTTCGCGGGGCCGAGGAACTGGTGCGCGGCGCCCTGACGCCAGCCGTAGAAGCACCACTCGTGGTTGCCCATGAAGTCCTTGCGCGTGAGCACCGGGTGCTCCTTCACCCAGATGATCGCCTGGGCGAAGTGCAGCTCGTGCCGGCGGAGGACGGGCGGGTAGTTCCCGCAGTTGCCGAAGCCGCCCCAGATGTAGAACGCGCGACCGGGCTCGAGCACGCGGGCGATGTTCCCGAACCAGTCGTCGAGCAGCCGATCGAACTCGGCCTCGGTGACGAAGTCGTTCGCCAGCGGGCGGTCCTTCGCCCGGAGCGTCTTGCCGGTCGCCTTCGCCTTCTCGGGGTGCCGCGAGCCTCGAGTGGCCTGGTGGGAGGAGAGCCCCGCCGCGATGGCGTTGTTCGATCGCGGCTCGACGTTGACGTTGTACGGCGGGTCGGTGTTGACGAGCTGCACCGTCTCGCCGCCGAGCAGGCGATCGAGGTCGGTCCTCGAGGTGCTGTCGCCGCAGAGCAGCCGATGGTCGCCGAGGATCCAGAGGTCGCCCGGGCGGGTGGTCGCCTGCGGCGGCGGGGCCGGAACGGCGTCGGGATCAGTGAGTCCGGTCCGCGGGTCCGGCGCGAGCAGGTCGGCCAGGTCGTCGTCGTCGAAGCCGAGCGAGTCCAGCTCGACGCCCGCCGCCTTGAGCGCCTCGAGCTCGATGGGGAGGAGGTTCTCGTCCCAGTCGCTGAGGTCGGCGGTCGCGTTGTCGGCGAGCCGGTACGCCCGGGCCTTGTCCGGCTCGAGGTCGGCCGCGACGTGGACGGGGACGTCGACCAGCCCGAGCCGCGCCGCGGCGAGCATGCGGACGTGGCCGGCGATGACCACGCCCTCGGCGTCGACGACGATCGGGACTCGGAAGCCGAACTCCTCGATCGAGCGGGCGACCGCCGCGACGGCGGCGTCGGGGATGCGGCGGGGATTCCCGGGGTAGGGGCGGATCGAGGAGAGGGGGCGATTGGCGACGAGCATGGCGTCCTTGCCGTGGGTCGGGGGTCCGGGGGGCGGGCGGGGATGGGCGGCGAGAGGAGGTCTTGGGAAGGTCCGGGGGCGGGCCCTGGGGGGCGCGCGAGCGCGGGAAACAAAGT
>Ga0114942_1000490_pt1 | contig 11329 bp, 8 predicted proteins | sample LowerColdCreek_FD_88674 | JGI IMG/M metagenome (GOLD analysis project Ga0114942, IMG submission 88674) | Groundwater microbial communities from Cold Creek, Nevada to study Microbial Dark Matter (Phase II) - Lower Cold Creek | ecosystem: Environmental > Aquatic > Deep subsurface > Groundwater ... | reverse complement strand
TCATCAGCTGGGCTTCGCCGGCCTTGATGGCGCGCGCCGCGGTGCCCACCGCATCCAGGCCCGAACCGCACAGGCGGTTGATCGTCGCACCCGGCACGGCGATCGGCAGGCCGGCGAGCAGCGCCGACATGCGCGCGACGTTGCGGTTGTCCTCGCCGGCCTGGTTGGCGCAGCCGTAGATGACGTCCTCCACCGCTGCCCAGTCGACGCCGGCGTTGCGCGCCATCAGCGCCCTGATGGGCAGCGCGGCGAGGTCGTCGGCGCGGATGCTTGAGAGCGCGCCGCCGTAGCGGCCGAAGGGGGTGCGGATGGCGTCGCAGATGAAGGCGTGGTTCATGTCAGGGACCGTCTCAGATAGGGGCTGACGCGATAGCGCTCGCCGCGGTGGTAGGTGTCGAGCCGGTCCAGCAAGGCCACGATGGGCGCTGCGCCCCACTGGCCCAGCCAGTCGAACGGGCCCGCCGGGTAGTTCACGCCCAGCTTCATCGCCGCGTCGGCCCCTTCCTCGCTGCAGACGCCTTGCTGCACGGCGTCGTGCGCCTCGTTAACCAGCATGGCAATGGTGCGGGCGACGATGAGGCCGGGCACGTCGACCATCTCACGCGGCTTGAAGCCCAGCGCCACCAGCCAGCCGACGTGGTCATCGAAGTTGCCCGACTTGGCGTAGGCCAGGTCACCACCGGCGCCCAGCGGCAGATCGAACACGACGACTGGCGCGTGCAAGTCCCGCTCGGCGGCGACCTGTTGCGCCGTGCGGCCGTCGGTCACGCGGATCTGCGCGCGGTCGGCGGCCAGGCCGACCCAGTCGCTGTCTTCCTGTCGCTCGGCTTGTGGAAAGGCGGCCGCGAAACGCTCGGCGATGAACCCCTGCCCATGCACGACCAACCGCCTGGCATTCGGCGGGGGATACGTATAGGTTTGCAGCGCAGGCGCGCCCTGCGGATACCGATAGAACCCGCGCCCGCTCTTGCGCCCCAGAAAGCCCGCATCCACCAGCTCCTGCTGCACCAGCGACGGCGTGAAGCGGCGGTCGAAGAAGTTGGCCGCGAACACCGAGTTCGTCACCGCGAAGTTGGTGTCGTGACCGATCAGGTCCATCAGCTCGCACGGGCCCATGCGAAACCCCGCCGCGCGCAGGCAGGCGTCGATGACCTCGGGCGTGGCGGCACGCTCCTGCAGCAGCATCAGCGCCTCGGCGTAATAGGGCCGGGCGATGCGGTTGACGATGAAGCCGGGCGTGGAGCGCGTGTAGACGGCCGTCTTGCCCCAGCGGCCAGCGAGGTCGAACACGGCCTGCGCCACCTCGGGTGACGTGCCCAGGCCCGACACCACCTCCACGAGCTTCATCAGCGGCACCGGGTTGAAGAAGTGCATGCCCACCAGGCGCTCGGGCTTCTTCATGTCACGGGCCAGCGCCGTGACCGAGATGGACGAGGTGTTGGTGGCAATCACCGCATCGGGCGCCAGCAGCGCCTCCAGCTCGGCGAACAGGGCGCGCTTGATGTCGAGGTTCTCGACGATGGCCTCGATGACCAGGTCCACCGGCACCAGCGCGTCGACCGGCGTGATGCGCGCCAGCGTAGCCTGCGCGGCGTCGGCCGTCAGCTTGCCCTTGGCGGCCAGGCCGTCCAGCGTCTGCGCCAGCTTGGCCTTGGCGGCTGCGGCGGCACCGGCGCGGGTGTCGAACAGCAGCACGTCATGCCCCGCCTGCGCGGCGACCTGGGCAATGCCGGCGCCCATCAGGCCGGCGCCGACAACGAGGATGCGGGCAGTGTCCAGAGTCATTCGGGCGGTGTCCAGTTCGGTTGGCGCTTGGCCAGGAAAGCCGCGAAGCCCTCGCGGGCCTCGGCCGTGGCCCGCACGCGGGCGATAGTTTGGGCGGTCAGCTCGCGCACGTCTGCCGTCACGGGGCCGGGGTCGAGCCGGGCATAGAGCTGCTTGATCTCCGCCTGAGCCTGCGGGCCGCAGGCGAGCAGGTCGGCCAGGAGCGCGTCGACGGCCGTGTCCAGGCCCTCGGCAGGAGCCACGCGCTGCACGAGGCCCAGGCGCAGCGCCTCGTCGGCGCCGATGCGCGTGGCCGTCAGCGCCAGGCGGCGCGCCTCGCGCAGGCCCACGGCATTGACGAGGTGCGGGCCGATGACGGCCGGCAGGATGCCCAGCCGCGCCTCGCTGACCGAGAAGCTCGCCGCGTCGGACGCGACCGCCATGTCGCAGGCGGCCACCAGCCCCACGCCGCCGCCCAGCGCGGCACCCTGCACGCGTGCGAGGGTTGGCTTGGGGCAGTCGGCAATGCGCGCCAGCATGGCCGAGAAACGGCGGGCATCGGCGAGGTTGTCGTCGTGCGACGCGGCCGCCGCGCGCTGCATCCACTGCAGGTCGGCCCCGGCGCTGAAGTGCTTGCCGGCACCGGCCAGCACGATGGCGCGCACGCTGGCGTCTGCACCCAGCAGCGCAAACGCCGCCTCCAGCTCGGCGATCAGCGTCTCGTCGAAGGCATTGAACACGGCGGGCCGGTTCATCGTCAGCTGGGCCACGCCATCAGGGCGGCGCTGCAGGTCGAGGGAGGTCCACGAAGGCATCGCGAGATTCTGCACTTTTCCCGACCGATCGGTCGACTGACCGTCCATGCCGCCGAGACTGCCATTCAACCGACAGCCCACCTGCCCACGCCGGGGTACTGCCTAGACTGCGCGCCATGTCTTCGCTCACGCCCCGCCGCCGCTGGACCGACACGGCCTGGTCTCAATGGATCTACCCGGGCCCGACCCGTGTCTTCACGCCGGATGAACTGGCCCGAGGCGGTAGCCAGCGCTGGCCGGTCGCGTTGGAGCGCTACGTGCTGTTCAATGCCTTGGCCATGCTGGCCATGGGCTTCGCCATCGAGCCGCGACCGGTGGCGGCGACCCTGTTCACCGCCGGCATGGCGCTCGTCGTGATGGTGCTGGCGGTGGGCAGATGGCTGTGGCGCACCCCCACGCGCAAGCGGCTGAATGTCGCCTGCCTGCTTGCCGCACTGATGTTCTGGCTGGCCTTCATGGTGGCTGCCATCCTGATGGGGCGGGGCGCCGCCCGGGAGATGGCACGCGAGGTGATGCCCCACCTGACCTGGATCTTCGTCGCCGGGGTGTCCGCCTGGTGGGCCCTCGTGATCTACCGCGTGCAGCAGATCGACGCCAGGCTGCGCGAGCTGGCCGACCAGGCCGCCGCGCTGCGCCTGTCCACGCGACTGGCCACCGCGCAGATCCAGCCCCACTTCCTGTTCAACACGCTGGCCTCGCTGCAGCATTGGGTGGACACCGGCGACACCCGCGCCGCGCCGCTGCTGCGTGACTTCACCGCCTACCTGCGCGCCACGCTGCCGATGTTCGAGCGTGAGCTGCAGTCGCTGGCCGACGAGATCGAGATGGTGAGGCGCTATCTCGCCATCATGCAGGCGCGGCTGGGCGAGCGGCTGGCATTCGACATCGACGTGCCGGCCGATGCCGACGCGCAGCTGCCGCCGGGCATCGTGCTGACACTGGTGGAGAACGCCATCGCCCACGGCATCGAGCCGCAGCTGCGCGGCGGGCGGATCACCGTCGCCGGCCGCCGCGACGGCGAGCGCCTGGTGCTGACCGTGCGCGACGACGGCCAGGGCCTCGCCCCTGGCTGGACCGATGGCGTGGGCCTGGCCAACACCCGCCGCCGCCTCGCCCAGGCCTGCCCTGCCTGCACGCTGACCCTGGCCGACGCCGCCCCCGGCTGCATCGCCACCCTCACCTTGACGCTGACCCCATGACTGCACTGACCGCCGTGATCGCGGACGACGAGGAAGCGCCTCGCGAACAACTGCGCGCCGCACTGGCCCGCCTGTGGCCCGAGCTGAAGCTCGTCGCCACCAGCGCCAACGGCGCCGAGGCCTGGGATGACTGCCTGGCCCACGAACCTGCCATTGCCTTTCTCGACATCCGCATGCCCGGCCTCACCGGCCTGGAGGTGGCGCGCCGGCTGTCCGCGCTGGCCCTGCCGCCGCTGATCGTCTTCGTGACGGCCTACGACGACCATGCGCTGGCCGCCTTCGACGCCGGCGCGGTGGACTATGTGCTCAAGCCGGTCGACGACGAGCGCCTGGCGCAGACGCTGGCCCGGCTGCGCGGGCGTCTCGCCCAGCCGGCACCCGACACGGCGGCGCTGCAGCGGCTGCTGGCCGGGCTCGTCCAACCACGGCCGGTGGCCCGCCCCATCCAGGCCGGCGTGGGCCGCGAGGTGGTGCTGATCCCGCCGGAGGAGGTCATCTACTTCGAGGCCGACACCCGCTACACCCGCGTCGTGCACCAGGGCGGCGAGGCGCTGATCCGCACGCCGCTGCGCGAGCTGCTGACCCAACTGGACCCGGAGCAGTTCTGGCAGATCCACCGCTCGGTGCTCGTCAACAGCCGCTGCATTGCGCGCGCGGTGCGCGTGGACGAAGGCACGATGGTGGTGACGCTGCGCGGCCGGGACGACAAGCTGCCGGTGTCGCGGCAGTTCCAGGCGCTGTTCAAGGGTCAATAGAGCGGAAACCTCGGGGCAAACCCTGGCGAGGGCGCCGGGGCGAGTTCGGACAATCCGCGCCACGACTAAGCCCCTAGTTCATGGGGTGACAACACCCGACCAGCCCACCATGCCCGCAGCCCTGCCCAACCCGCGCTTCGACCACTTCTACCGCCACGACGAGCTGACGGCGCTGCTGTTCGCCTATGCCGAGGCGCGCCCCAACCTCGTGTCGGTGCGCTCCATCGGCAAGAGCTACGAGGGCCGCGACATCTGGGTGGTCGTCGTCACCAACCTGGCCAGTGGCATGGACATCGACAAGCCGGCGCTCTGGGTGGACGGCAACATCCACGCGGCGGAGCTGACGGCGTCCACCACCTGCCTGTACTACCTGCACCACCTGCTGCTGCAACACGGCGGCAGCTCGGCGGAGGCCAGCCAAGTCAACCGGCTGCTGGACACGCGCACCGTCTACCTGGTGCCGCGCCTGAACCCCGACGGCGCCGAGCTGGCGCTGGCCGACCGGCCGCGCCACATCCGCAGCTCCACGCGGCCCTACCCCTACACCGAGGAGCCGGTGGACGGCCTCACGGCCGAAGACGTGGACGGCGATGGCCGCATCCTGACGATGCGCGTGCCCGACCCGCATGGCGGCTACAAGAAGCACGCGGTCGACCCGCGCCTGATGGTGCCGCGCGAGCCGGGCGAGTTCGGCGGCGAGTACTACCGGCTCATCCCCGAAGGCTTCATCAAGAACCACGACGGCCTGACGGTGAAGCTCAACGGTGACCGCGAGGGGCTGGACCTGAACCGCAACTTCCCCGGCGAGTGGCGCCAGGAGTTCCAGCAGGTCGGCGCCGGCCCCTACCCGACCAGCGAGCCCGAGGTGCGGGCGATGGTGGACTTCATCACTCAGCACCCCAACATCGGCGCGGCGTTGAGCTTCCACACGCACAGCGGCGTCATCCTGCGCCCCTGCGGCACGCGCAGCGACAAGGACATGACGCCGGACGACCTGCGCCTGTTCCAGCAGTTCTCGGCGCTCGGCGAGAAGCACACCGGCTACCCGTCGGTCAGCATCTACGAAGACTTCCGCTACGACCCCAAGGACGTCATCACCGGCACGCAGGACTGGGTCTACGAGCACCTGGGCGCGCTGTTCTGGGTGGTGGAGCTGTGGTCGCCCAAGAAGGAGGCCGGCATCGACGACAACCGCTGGATCGACTGGTACCGGGAGCACCCGGTCGAGGACGACCTGAAGCTGCTGAAGTGGAGCGACGAGCAGTGCGGCGGCAAGGCCCACGTCGAGTGGACGCCGTTTCAGCATCCGCAACTGGGTGCCGTGGAGATCGGCGGCTGGGACAAGATGAACTACTGGCGCAACCCGCCGCCGGCGCTGCGCGAGCGCGAGGCGGCGCGCTTCCCGGGGTGGCTGACGCAGGTCGCGATGAGCCTGCCCAAGCTGGAGCTGATCCGCACCGAGGTGCGCGCGCTCGGCCCGGACATGTGGCGCGTGCGCCTGGCCGTGGCCAATGCGGGCTACCTGCCGGCCTATGTGACGCAGCGCGCGCTGGAGCGCAAGACGGTGCGCGGCGTCATGTTCGAGATCCACATGCCCTCGGGTGACCCGACCATCAGCCTCGTCAGCGGCAAGGAACGCATCGAAGGCCCTCAGCTCGAAGGCCATGCGCCCAAGCAGAGCCAGCTGGCCTTCCTGCCCAGCAAGCAGCCCACCGGCGACCGCGCCGTGGCCGAATGGGTGGTGCGCGCGCCGGTGGGCACGCGGCTGGCGCTGAGCGCGAGCGCGGAGCGGGCGGGCGTGGTGCGGACCGAGGTGGTGCTGGACTGAGCCTTGGCAGCAAGCGCCGCAACCGGCATCAGTCCGCTTGCCGGTCGCTCTCCTGCGCCGCCACCACTGCCGCCCGCCACAGCCGCGCCGGGATGAAGGTGCGCAGCTGCTCCATGGCCTTGGCGACGAGTGCCGGGTGCAGGCCGTGGTCCAGGTGGGGCAGCACGTCGGCCGTCACGTCGGCACCCAGGTCGACCAGCGCCTGGGCGGCGTCGACAACATGCCGGTACGGGAACCGCTGGTCCGCCAGGCCGTGCAGCAGGTGCACGCAGACATCCTGCGGCGCGTGCTCGGGCCGCGACAGGTAGCCGCCGGCAAAGGCCAGCACGCGGCCGACCAGGGCCGGCTCGGCCTGCACCGCCTCCAGCGCCAGCAGCGCGCCGTCACCCACGCCGGCCAGCGCCACGCGCTCCCAGGGCAGGTCCAGCCTGGTGGCCTCGCCGCGCAGGCGCTCGATCAGGTGCGGCAGCGCGGCCTCGACGCCCTCCAGGCCGATGTCGCCCAGCCACCAGCGGCACCGGCCCTCGGCGTCGCGCAGCGGCGGATGCAGCGTCAGCGTCGCGGCTTTCGGGTACTGGGCCTGCAGCGCGACGGCCAGCGGGGCCAGCGTGTCCGGGCCGTCGGGCGCCAGGCCGCTGTCGGGCAGCAGCACGAACAACAGATCCGGGGTGGTGACGTGTTGCGAAGAGGTCATGGCGGGGATTTTCCCTGTTGAGTGCCGTTGTTCCGCGCTGAGCCGACCGGCACAGGAGTTGATGGCGCCCAAGAGGAGTGCCCGGGCCCGACATCCGTTGCGCATCGACCACGTTTGCGCCCCTTGCCAAACCGCTGCCGCAAGACCCAACTGCCCCAAAACCCGGCACACGATCCATTTTGGTGCAACCCAACCGTGCAAATTGTTTCAAAAATGTGAATTTGGCGGCTCTGACGGCCCAGTAAACATTGCTGTGCTGTAAAGCCAATACCTAGGAGGCTTGTCAAGGGGGGCATACCTTGCTTTGCGCCAGGCGAAGGCCCGAATCAGACTTCCATGACTTATCTCACCCTCCCTTACCCCTATGACATCGCCTGGACACATCCCCAAGCTCGCGATCACGCTGACGGCCTTGGCCGCCCAGATCTACTGCGGCCATGCACTCGCGCAAAACACCACGCCGCCACAACAACTCGAACGCGTCGAGGTGACCGGCTCCAACATCAAGCGTCTTGCTGCCGAGACTGCATCGCCGGTGCAGGTCTACACCCGCACCGAGATCAAACAGACCGGCGCTAACACCGTGCGTCAGGTTCTGGACACGATCACCGCGACGACGACAACGGAGCTGCGTGACGATGGCAATACGACGAGCTTCGCCGCAGGCGCCACCGGCGTCTCCCTGCGTGGCCTGGGCAAGAGCGCCACGCTGGTGTTGCTGAACGGGCGTCGCGTCTCCTACTTTCCTTTGGCCGATGGCGCCAAAGAAACCTTCGTCAATACGGACTCCATTCCTGCCGATGTCATCGAGCGCATCGAGGTGCTGAAGGACGGTGCCTCCGCCGTGTACGGCTCGGATGCCATGGCGGGTGTGATCAACATCATCACGCGCCGCGACTACCAGGGTGTCGGCCTGAGCGCCGCGTTCCAGACCACGCAGGAGCCGAGCATCCGCAAGGAAAAGACCGTCGGCATCGTTGCCGGCTGGGGTGACCTAGAGCGTGATCGTTACAACGTCTTTGCAAACCTGGAGCTGTATGAGCGCGACGGCTACTTCCTGAGCGACGTGCTGCCCGTCTACCCGAGTTGGCACCGGGCGATCGTCAACCCGGCATTTGGCGACCCCAGCCTGGCCTCCTATCCGGGCAACCTGATCCGCGGCACCGTCAACCCAACCACGGGCCTGTTCACGCAAGCTTCCAGCAACTTCCGCGTTCCCGTGGCCGCCTGCCCGACCGCGCAGCGCAACGCTGCAGGCGCGTGCACGACCAACATCAACGGCCTGAACCAGTGGTCCGACCCGGCCAAGCGCACCAACCTGTTCGTCGGTGGACGCGTACTCGTCACCCCTGACATCGAAGCCTTCGGCGAGCTGTCGTTCTCGCGCGTCGAAACCCAGTACCGCGATGTTCCGTTCGGCATGAATGCGCCCGGCACCGCCTACCGGTGGTTTGACGGCTACGCCCGCAAGATCCAGATCGTCCAGAAGCCCCTCATCGCCGCCAACAACCCGGCCAACACCACCGGCGGCCCGGCGGGGTTGGAGTACCGGTTCATGGACAACACGGAAATGTGGTCCGTCCCCGCGACTGCCGACCAGTACCGCGTGCTGGTCGGCGCCAAGGGCACGTTCCGCAACTGGGACTGGGAGGCCACGGTGGGCCGCATCGGCGCGGACGGCGTCAAGGAGGGCGTCGGCGCACACCGCACGCAGTTCATCAATGCCATCACGAGCGGCGAGTACAAGATCGGTGGCACGAACTCTCAGGAATTGCTGGACCGCATGTTCCAGCGCAACGAGCTTGGTGGCCGCAATTCGCAGAATGTCGTAGATTTCAAGGCCAGCGGCGAGCTGTTCAACCTGCCCGCCGGCCCCGCAATGATGGCCTTCGGCGGCGAGTTCCGTGACGAAAGCCTGCGCATCAAGTCCAGCCAGAACCTGCTGGATGCACAGATCATTGGTCGTGGCTCCGTCTGGGTGGAGGGCAAGCGCAAGCTTTCCGCCGCGTTCGCCGAGCTCGAAGCGCCGTTGACCAAGCACCTCACTGCCAACGGGGCAGTGCGCATGGACAAGGCCACGGGCTTCGACGGCCACGTCTCGCCCAAGCTGTCGCTGCGCTACGAAGCCCTTCCCGGCAAGCTGATGTTGCGCAGCACGGTCGGCAACGGCTTCCGCGCGCCCAACATCCCGGAGACGCTGGGCATCGTCGGCCTGACAGGCTTCTTCAACGGCACACTAGACCCGAAGCGCTGCGAAACCGCCACGCAAATCCGCGACATCCTGCGCACCGGCGACGCCAATGACCGTTCGGACGCGACTGCCGCGTTCAACTCGGGTTGCTCCGTCTCCATCCCGGCCATGATCTCGGCCAATGCCAAGGTCAAGCCCGAGTTGTCGCGCAGCGTGACGGTCGGTTTCGTCTTCGATCCGGTCAAGGAGATCTCCGTCGCCTTGGACTACTTCCGCATCGAACGACGCGACGAGATCTTCTATCGTGACCCGGACTACGTGCTCGCACGAGAGGACCAGGCAGGGTATGCAGATCTGGTTGCACGCGCTCCTATCAGCTCCACCGACCTGCAGCGCGCGGCTCGCGCCAACCAATTGCGGCCAGGGTCGAACATCACTTGGGCAGCAGGGGACCTCATCACGCTGCTGCTGCAGTATGAGAACTTCGGTAAATCGCTGGTGTCCGGTTTGGATCTGGATGTCAAGGGTCGCTTCAACGCAGGCGAACTTGGCACCTTCAACACCAGCTTCACGGCCACCTACATGCTTACGCAGAAGGAATGGGACATCGACGCCAACGCCTACCGACCCAACCGAGTCGGGCTGCGCAATGCGCCGCGCGTGCGCGTCGTCTGGGCCAACTCGCTGAAAGTGGGGAACTGGTCGCCGTCGATCCGCTTCAACTACACGTCCAAGATGGCGCACAACAACGACGAAACCGACTACGCCACGTGGAACGAGGCCGCGTGCCGTGCACGCCTGAATCCTGGCGAGTTGGCCTGCTTCCGGACCAAGGATCTGCGGGTGGATGTGGGCCTTCGCTACAACGGCTTCAAGAACCTGATGGTGGCGGCCAACATCAACAATGCGCTGGGCGACGAGCTTCCCGTCAATCTGCGCGACGGCTACACGTGGCGCCCGCGCACCTTCAAGCTGAGCGCCGAATACCAGTTCTGATCCGGCGGCGCGCCGCCTGAGGCTCGTGCCTCACGCCAAAGGGGAATGCGACAAGCGCATTCCCCTTTTTTTGGCCGCCCTGTGGTTCACGGGGAGCCGCATACCGCATCGGCTGATCGCGCCTCAGACCTTCAACGTGAACGGGTTGAAGTTCGTGTCCCGGTCATAGTGGTCCAGCCCCTCGGCGCGCTTCAGGAAGGCGACGAAGCGCGCCGTGACCGGGAACAGCACCGCCTCCCAGACCAGCTTGAAGCAGTACTGCGCGACGAACACGGCCAGCAGCTGCTCCTGCGGCCAGATGCCCCAGAAGGCGATGGTCAGGAACAGGCCGGTGTCCAGCAACTGGCCCACGGCCGTGGAGCCGACGATGCGCGCCCACAGGTAGCGGCCATTGGTGGCGACCTTCATCTTGGCCATCACGAAGCTGTTGGCGAAGCTGCCGGCCGCAAAGGCGATCATCGAGGCCGCCACGACGCGCCAGGTGTTGCCGAACATGGCCTCGACATGCGCCTGGTAGCCATCCATGAAGGCGTTCTGCGCCGGCGGCAGGTGCACGATGACGAAGGCCATGAAGGCCGCGAACAGCAGTGCGCCAAAGCCCGCCCAGACGACGCGGCGGTCACGACCGTAGCCGTAGACCTCGGTCAGCACGTCGCCAAAGATGTAGCTGATCGGGAAAAAGAACAGGTCCGCCCCGAAGGTGACCGTGCCGATCAGCGGCAGATCGATCTGCGCCGCCTTGGCCGGGCCGATCAGGTTGGCGCACAGCAGCACGCAGACGCAGGCCGCCATGATCAAGTCGTAATACTTGTAGCTGCGGGTGGTGGTGGTGGTGCTCATGGCGGCGGCAGTGGGCTGGCTGTGGGTCGTCGGGCCGCGCGCATTATTCATGCCCGACCGCCCGGCCGCAGGAGCTGTCCCGCTTCACTCCCGCGTCAGTCGCAGCAAGGTCTGGTGCAGCTTGAGCGTGTCGATGGGCTTGGTCAGGAAGTCGTTCATGCCCGCCGCGAAGGCGTCGTCTCGTTCCGACACCAGGGCTGCCGCGGTCAGCGCCACGATGGGCAGTTGCTCGGCGCTGAAGTGCTTG
>Ga0114942_1000489_pt1 | contig 11346 bp, 8 predicted proteins | sample LowerColdCreek_FD_88674 | JGI IMG/M metagenome (GOLD analysis project Ga0114942, IMG submission 88674) | Groundwater microbial communities from Cold Creek, Nevada to study Microbial Dark Matter (Phase II) - Lower Cold Creek | ecosystem: Environmental > Aquatic > Deep subsurface > Groundwater ... | reverse complement strand
CTCATGGCTAACATTTTTGAAGCAGTATTTAATATTTGATCCAAGGCAAGCACTGCAAAATTCCAAGTCATAAATTCTACAATAGGCTTTAGGCCATTTTGTGCAGCACCAACAGCCACCGCGGTAAAGCCTAACTCAGCTATAGGTGTATCAATAACCCTTTTAGGACCGAACTCGGCTAACATTCCTTGGCTCACTTTGTAAGCACCATTATACTCTGCTACTTCCTCTCCCATTAAGAATACCAATTCATCTCTTCTCATTTCTTCGTTCATTGCTTCTCTAAGGGCTTCTCTAAATGCTATTTGACGCATAAAATATTTTATTCTGTTAGTTGGAAATCTTTAAAAAATTGCTTCGCAAAAATATAGGTTTATCGCTTAAAATGTAGCGTTTTTTGTAACACAAAAAAAAGCCTTCATTGATTGAATGAAGGCTTTTTGAATTTATACGAGAAAATTAAAATACGTTGTAACCAAAACTAACATAGTATAAGGCACCAACTTGTGGATTTCCCCAACCAGATCTGTAGTATTTGTTTAAAATATTTGTACCACCAAATTTTACAATGCTCTTTAATTCTGGGAAGCGGTAGCTAATCATTGCGTCAACCGTGTTGAATGCCGGTACAATACCTTGACCAAAAGTTCCTTCGTACAAGAACTCATCCTGCCAACGATACATAATGTTGAAGCCATAACGCTTGCTTTTACCAAAACCTGCATTGCTTAATCCTAAATTATAACGGTATTTTGGAGCGTTAAAATAAGTAATGAAACCTGTTGGAGCATCCTTTATTTCATCTGAGAATAAGTTAGCTAAGAAGCTAAAGTTCTTGGCCATTTTATATTCCATTGAAGCACCCCAACCTTGAATTTTTACATCGGCTTGGCTATTAATAGAAGTTGCATATACATTACGTGTAGAAGCATCTAACAAACCTAAAGGCGCTGTTACACCAGTTAAGCGGCTTTGTAATACGTTAATACCACCAATGAAATTTTGATAATTAGCTTGGTAAGCATACATATCAACCACAATTTTATTAAACCATTGGCCCTTGTAACCAATTTCGTATGAGTTACAAATTTCTGGCTTAAACTCGCCAAAAACATATGGCTTCAAAATACCTTGAGATGCACCAAAAGCAGTTGCAAGTTGTGCCGGTGTAGCTTGTGCAGGGTTGGTAACACCTTGAGAAGCTAAAGAACCTAAGAATGCAGCACCATACTGACCAACATTTGCCTGAGAGTATACAGGATTTGTGCTAAACTTATAGAAATCACGTAATTGAGGTAAGCCACCAATTAAATAAGTACCACCACCTACAACTAAGTTAATCCATTGATTTTGGGTTGATGGAAAACGGTAAGCCGTTTGATAAGATAAACGTACGTTATGATCCTTGGCAACTTTAATTACAGCAGAAACTCTTGGAGTAAATCTACCTTCAAAATTATCGTTCTTATCATATCTTCCAGATACTGAAAGTTTTAATAAATCATTGAAAAGTTTTTGTTGAATTTGAGCATAAGCGCCTTTTTCACGGATTCTTATTCTGCCAGTAGTATCAGCAAATAAAGTTCCTCTAGAATCTAACCAATATTCCTTGTAGCTAGCACCAACAAGAATGTCAGTACCCTTATCAGCAAGCTTCAGTAAATTGGTAAGGTTGTATTGCCCTTCACCCACATATAAATCTGAACGATCTACAAATAATCCACCACCATTTCTAATTGGTGTTCCAGCAACAGTGTTAAATAAGCTGTTTTTGTAAATATCACCAGTTGGCCTTCCAACATCCGCAAAACCTCTTGCACCGTTGTGTGCAGTTGTAGCAGGTGCACCACCAGCAATTGCGGTTGCATATGCAGCCATGTATTGAGGATACCAGCTGCTACTTGCTTTCCATCTTTCATTAAATAAACGAGTGGTGATGGTTGCATTATAAGAATCACCAGAATTCTCTTGAGTAGTGTAAGCTCTTAAAAACCAATCCTTGCCCTTAATTTCTAATTTGTGTTGAGCCATTTTAAGGTTAATTAAAGAGTAACGATCACTACCAGTGTATACTGTGTTACCAACACCAAAGAAGCTCATTAAAGATGCTTCAATGTTTTCTCTAATTTTATAATGCAAAGCAAAAGATCCCTTAACATTCAAAGTATTTGGATTTACAACATCTCTTTCAGCATAACCAGTACGGCTAACGTTTTGACCTACAAAATAATTTTTAGTAGGGTGAGCGCCATAGATAATTGGTGCAAATTGTGTTAACGGAGCTAAGCTAGGGTTACCACTAATAATAGAAGTGAAAGTACCTAATGGAATATTAGGATTTGCGGTAATGATACCATTCAAAGCACCCAAGGCTGCACCAGGTATTTGGCTAAGAATTGTTGCCGCAGTAGTATTTAAGTTTGCAGTAGTTTCATCACCATAGAAGTTTACACCATCATAGTTAGGGTCAGACATACGGTTACCAGCTTTTACTTCTCCGTTAGGATTGGCACTAGTGGTTCTGTTGTAATTTCTATCATCATTACCTAACCAGTCTCTTGTTTGAACAAATTGAGCACCAACTTTAAAAGCAAGTTTCTCATTTATTTTCTTTGCCCAACGGAAACTCCAATCGTAATAAGGGGAAAGGGTTCTTTGGTAGTTATCAATATGTGTAGCACCTTGCTTTATTTGAAAACTAAAGCCTTGGTATTTAAAAGGGTTTTTACTATTAATCAACAAAGTACCATTCATACCGCCCGAGCCATACAAGGCAGATGAAGCACCAGCAAGTAATTCTAAACTTTCAACATCTAATTCAGTAAGGCCAATAACACTACCTACTGAAAAGTTAAGACCAGGAGCTTGGTTATCCATTCCATCAATCAACTGATTGAAACGTAAGTTACCAGAACCTTGGAAACCACGTGTAGAAGGAGTTTTGAAGGTTTGAGAAGATGTTAAGATATCTACTCCCTTTAATCCACCAATTACATCATAGTAAGATGCTGCAGGAGAATTTCTGATGGTAGCACCACTGATTCTTTCAATAGTAACTGGAGATTCTAATATACGCTCAGGCGTTCTTGAAGCAGCTACAACAACTTCTTGCCCTAAATCGAAAGAGGGCTCAACAGAAATGTTAACGGCCTCATCTGCCTTTGCAACTACCACTTCTTTTGTTGCGAACCCTACCGAGGAAATAACTAAAGTGATAGGTAATTTCTTAGTAGTAGTAATTTTAAAGTTTCCATTATCATCTGTATAAGTTCCCGAATTGGTACCCTTAATTGTAATTGAAACAGCTGGGGCAATTTCATTGCTTTTGCCATTTTTTACACTACCAGAAACCGTAACCGAATTTTGTGCAATAGCAGCAATTGAAAAGCACACTGCTAAGAGCAAAATTGACGTGATACGCAAGCAATTTCTCATAATCTTTTATTTATTAATGGGGGCAAAATACATATTGTTATGATTATATTAAAATTTTTGTTGCAAACAATTTTAGCATACTGTTAATTTGCAAACCATTTAATGCAATTATAATTTATGCCCACTCATAGTTTTCCAAACCAAGAAAATTTTTATCAAGGTAAAGTAAGGGATGTGTATTACTTGAAAAACGATGTACTTGTAATGATAGCAAGTAACAGAATATCTGCATTTGATGTAGTATTACCAGAACCAATTCCTTATAAGGGTCAAGTACTTAATCAAATTGCTGCATATATGTTGGCTGCTACCAAAGATATTTGTCCTAACTGGCTTATATCTTCTCCAGCGCCCAACGTAAGTATTGGCAAAAAATGTACCCCTTTTAAAATTGAAATGGTGGTTAGGGGCAACCTCACAGGCCATGCATGGCGTACCTATGCTAACGGAGGGAGACAGCTATGTGGTGTGGCAATGCCCGATGGCATGCTGGAAAATGATTTTTTCCCTACTCCTATTATTACCCCAAGTACAAAAGCAACTGAAGGCCATGATGAGGATATTAGCAAAGAAGCTATTATTGCTCAGGGGCTTGCCAGCAATGCAGAATGGAACCAATTGGAAAAATATACACTTGCACTGTTTGCCCGTGGCAAAGAAATTGCAGCTAAGCAAGGATTAATATTAGTAGATACAAAGTATGAATTTGGAAAAATTGGTGATACCATTTATTTAATGGATGAAATACATACCCCCGATAGCTCAAGGTACTTTTATGCCGATGGATTTGAAGAAAGGCAAGCCGCTGGCGAAAGGCAAAAGCAGCTTAGCAAAGAGTTTGTAAGAGAGTGGCTAATTGCCAACAACTTTATGGGTAAAGAGGGGCAACAAGTTCCGCAAATGACCACCGATTGGGTTAATACCATTTCGCAACGCTATATTGAGTTGTACGAAAAAGTTGTAGGCATACCATTTGCCCCAAAACAACTTACCGCCCAAGAAACTTATGATGCGGTTGTAAATGCATTATAAACTAACCTTATTATAAACGATTAAATTTTATAACCTTCTCAGGGTTCCTTTCTTTAAAGAGGTAAAGCATAGATTCTATAGTGGCATTGCTTGGATATTGCTTAAGCCTTTGCTTAATATCATCAATTGTTTTGGCTTTCTTTAATTGGCTATTGGTAATAATGCCCATACCGTAAAAACTACCCTCCTCCATTAATGCATAAGCATTTACAACACCGTTATGCTCCTTTATAATAAATGTTTCCCGCATTGCGGAAAAATGGTTAATGGCATTTTGTACGGCCAAGTTGTAACTCTGTACGCCATTAGGCTCATTAATTATAATTTTTGATAGAAAACATAAATGAGGATTTAGTTTAAAATCTTTAACCATTTGCCACAAAATTCGGTGGGCATCTGCATATAAGCCTGTACTTATAATTGGCTTTAAATATTGCTTTTTCTTATCAATAGCAAGCCTTATATAACCATTTTGGTCTTCAAAACTATAAATGCCATACTGCTGCTCAAGCCGCTTCTGGCTTATATTATAGGCTGGCCATAATCTTTTTATTTCAACGCTTTCCAATATGCTAGCGGTAAGCTCGGTTGGCGTTTCCTTATAATCAATTGTAAATATTTTTCTAAGAAAATCTTGACGCTTTTTACTAATGTCATTACCAGTAAAGTGGCTAATAACTCTGTCCTTTATTTGCTTTGCTTTGCCCACATAAATCACTTTGCCTTTTACATCTTTAAAATAATAAACCCCTGGCGATTGTGGTAATTGCTTTAATTGTTCTTTAGGTAAGTTGGGGGGTAAAATATGCTCCTGATTTCCCTTCTTCAACATTTCTTTTATGGCAGCTTCCCCACCTTTCTGCTTACACATTTCAAAAAGCGTAGTAGTTGCCAATGCATCTCCCTCGGCTCGGTGTGCCCTTTCATTTTCAATACCTAATGCTTTAGTAATATGTTCTAACCCATATTTAGGATATCCTGGAAATACTGCCCTTGCCAAGCGAACTGTACACAATTTACGGGCTTGCCAATCGTACCCAACAGCATGCAAATGATGCTTAATGAAAGTGTAATCAAAGTTTACATTGTGAGCAATAAAAATTCTTTTTTTAAGTAGATTGTATATTTTATCGGCCACATCCTCAAAATAAGGAGCATCGGCCACCGTGTAGTTGTATATTCCAGTTAACTGAGATACAAACGGCGGAATTGGCACCTTGGGGTTTATAAATGTTACATATTTACCCTCCACCTCTGTACCATCATGCAGTATTATTGCAATTTCTGTAATTCCATTTGCTGCCGGATGACTGCCCGTTGTTTCTATATCTACAATTGCATACACATTAGCAAACTTAGTATTTGAAACTTTTCTCCGAGCATTCTTGTAATATTTTCTTTTTTATACCTACTAATCTGTAACATTTTTATTAATCAATCGTTAAAATGCTATAAATAAGGTAAAAGTTAAACAAAATGACTAATTTTAACATACAATACTCAATCATGAGAGTTCTATACACATTTTGCATTATAGTATTATTATGCAGTTGCAAGGGTCAAATAGCAGAAATTAAAAACTGCACTGAAAAAGTTAGGAATACCTACCAAAGCATTAAGCAGGTAGAATGTACCACTAAAAAAGCTTTGTCATTAGAAGAGGCAAACACTGATGTGCAGATAACCCAACAGCCAAATTTGAAAACCCTTCTCTGGGATAGCAAAATGATACTTTGGTAAAAAAATATAGCCGCTTCTTACAAAGCGGTTTTTTTTATTCGTTTTTGTAAAATAATCACTGAATAAATACAATAATTGAATGAAAATTTTATTTTTATTTGATGAAATATCCACTACTTTTTTTAATTACCATATTTATTGCTACTTCAAATAGCTATGCACAACCAAAAGTTCAATATTTCGACTATAAACTTGAAGAAACCAACCCAGATAAAGCAATATACTACGCAACTATTGAGCAAAAGGATAGCCTTTGGCAGAAGAATACATTTTACATCTATGAAAAAGCTCTTAAATCGGTAATAAGGTATGCTGATAGTAACTGTGTAATTAAACATGGTAAAATAACTGAATATCACCCCAATGGTATACTAAGCGTAGCTGGCAATTACAAACAAGGAAATAAAGAAGGCATATGGTTAGGTTTTCACCCTAACGGAATTTTAAAAGACTCTATACTGTATGAAGCTAATAACCCCAAAGGCATAGCATTAAGTTGGTATGACGATGGAAACTTATCTGACTCAATAAACTACGATGACAATGGGAAAGCTGTGGCAATACAATGGTTTCAAAATGGCAACATATCCTACGCAGGTAGATATAATAACTACTCAAAAAAACAAGGAAAGTGGCAGTTCTTTCATACAAATGGAATAATTAGTTCCGAAGAAATATACAAAGACGATGTATTAATTGATAAAAAGTATTTTAATGAAGACGGCTCGCCTCAACTTGATACTACAAACAAAGATAGAGAGGCCAAATTTGTAGGCGGTGATAATGCATTTGCACTTTATGTATCTAAAAGTATTAATCTCCAGGCAATTGAAACGGCAGATAAAAAAGAATACGTATTACTAAAAGCAGGATTTTGGATAAATGAAAAAGGGGTTGTAAATAATGTACACTCTTATTCTAAAGATGAACCACCCTACACAAGGCTTTATTTAAATATGCTACGCAGTAGTCCTAAATGGCAACCTGCAATTAATCATAACAGAAAAATTCCTTTTTACAAGAGAAATCAATTGAATCTTGATTCGTCCAGATTATACTAAATACAGTTTAAAATAGGCCAAATTAAAGGCTAACAACTATTCCTATTTGCATTTCCTTAAATTTGCCATCTTTTAAAATTTCTATTTCTATACTCAGCAATATGATGGAACTAAGCAAAAACTTTGCAGCTGCTGCTGCCGAAGAAAAGTGGTACAAACATTGGCTACAACAAAAATATTTCAACAGTACACCCGATAACCGAGAAGCCTACACCATAGTTATACCGCCACCAAATGTTACCGGAATTTTACATATGGGCCATTGCTTAAATAATTCTATTCAAGATGTGCTATGCCGCCGAGCAAGAATGGAAGGTAAAAATGTTTGTTGGGTACCCGGAACCGATCATGCATCTATAGCCACAGAAGCCAAAGTAGTGAATATGCTACGAGAAAAGGGCATTACAAAAAGCAGCCTTAGCAGGCAGGAATTTTTGAAATATGCATGGGAATGGAAAGAGAAATACGGGGGGATAATACTGAAACAATTAGAAAAACTGGGATGCAGTATAGATTGGGATAGGGTAACCTTTACCATGGACGATCATTACTACAAAAGCGTAATAAAAGTATTTGTTGATTTACACAATAAAGGCATCATTTACCGAGGAAAACGAATGGTAAATTGGGATCCGGCTAGTAAAACAGCACTTAGCGACGAAGAAGTAATTTTTAAAGAAATAGATAGCAAACTTTACTACATTAATTACCATTTGGTTGAAGACAATACCAAATTCATTACCGTAGCAACCACCAGGCCAGAAACTATTTTAGGCGATGTAGCCATATGCGTAAACCCTACCGATGAAAGATATGCTGCCTGGATAGGCAAAGAAGTAATGGTGCCGCTAATTAATAGAAAAGTTCCCATCATTGCTGATGAGTATGTAGATGCCACTTTTGGAACTGGTGCATTAAAAATTACACCCGCACATGATAAAAACGACCATGAAATTGGCAAAAAGTATCACCTACAAATAATTGATACACTAGATGAAAGTGGGCTATTTTCTGTGATAGATTTATTACCCGAAAACCCCTCAAACGCTATACTGGCTTATAACGGCGTTGATAGGTTTAAACTAAGAAAGCAAATTATTGAAGATATTGTAGCTATTGGCCAAGTATTAAAAATTGAAGATTATAAAGGGCAAGTAGGTACTAGTGAAAGAACGGGAGCCATAATTGAAAGTAGGTTAAGCCTGCAATGGTTTATGAATATGCAAGCATTTATGCAACGCAATCCCGAAGCCTTATCTGCCGTAATGAATGATGAAATAATTTTTCATCCAGAGAAAGCAAAAAACACTTACAGCCATTGGCTAAATAATATAAAAGATTGGTGCATATCTCGCCAACTTTGGTGGGGACAGCAAATTCCGGCATGGTACGATGCTGATGGGAATTGCTACGTTGCCGAAACCAAAGAAGCTGCAGAAGCCTTAGCAAAAGAGGCATTGGGTAACCAAGCTAATAGCCTTAGTTTACTGCAAGACGAGGATTGCCTAGACACATGGTTTTCCTCTTGGCTATGGCCTATGGAAGTGTTTAAAGGAATTAGCCAACCTAATAATACCGAAGTAAATTATTACTACCCTACGGCAACATTAGTTACCGGGCAAGACATAATTTTTTTCTGGGTTGCAAGGATGATTATGGCTGGCAATGAATACAGGCAACAAATACCATTCAAGCATGTGTATTTCACCGGTATGGTACGTGATAAACAAGGTAGAAAAATGAGTAAACAATTGGGCAACTCTCCCGATTTGCTTGGGCTTATTGATGCCTATGGTGCTGATGCTGTTCGGTTTGGAATAATGATTGCATCCCCTGCTGGTAACGATTTGTTGTTTGATGAAAGTGCCTTGGAACAAGGTAGAAACTTTAATAATAAACTGTGGAATGCGTTAAAGTTGCTAAAAATGTGGCAACAAAAAGTAGAGGATAATTTAACTCCAACTGTTGAAGATGCATTTGCCAATGATTGGTTTAGCAACCGGATAAATGAAGTAAAAATTGAAGTAGAATATTTGCTGAAGCAGTTTAAAATTAGCGAAGCCCTTAAAACAATTTACTCCCTTATTTGGGATGATTATTGCAGCTGGTATTTAGAATGGATTAAGCCTGCATATGAGCAAGCAATTAGCCAAAAGGTGTATGATGCAGCTGTGCAATATTTTGAACAATTAATGCAACTGCTGCATCCATTTATGCCATTTATTACGGAAGAAATTTTTCACTTGTTACAGCCACAAACAACTGATTTGTGCGTAACACAATTGAGCAAACCAGAAAAGCCCAACAGCAGTTTATTAGCAGAAGGTACTTTGTTAAAACAAGTTATTTCTATATTAAGAGATGCAAGAAATAAAAACCAGCTTAAGCCTAAAGATGCTATTGAGTTATTTGTTGAAACCAAGGATGAGCAAAGCTTTCAGCGCATTAGTGGGTTATTAACCAAGCAAATAAATGCCAGCAGTATTGCCTTTACCAAACAAGCAATTGCCAATAGCATTATTGCCACAGTGGAGCAGAATAAATTTTACTTGGTAGCAGAAGTTGCCTTGGATGCCGCAACTTTAAAAGCCAACCTAATTAAAGATTTAGACTACCAAAAAAGCTTTTATACCAGTGTAGAAAGAAAATTGAGTAATGAAAAATTTGTGCAAAATGCAAAGCAGGAAGTGGTGGAAATGGAGCGAAAAAAAATGGCAGATGCAGCAGCAAGAATTAAAACTATTGAGGAAAGCTTAGCCAACTTATAACCAACCAAATTATGCAGGTACAAATAAGTTTAGCAACTGGGGAAGCTATTGCTGAAATTGCATTAATTGCTGCCGAAACATGGCCAAGCACCTACGGACATTTTTTACCAGAAGGGCAAATTCCGTTTATGTTAGAAAAAATGTACAATCCCCAAATATTAACGCAGCAAATGAAGGAAGGAACACATTTTTATTTAGCCAACTTGCAAGAAAAAACTATTGGCTTTGCCGCCGTTTCTGTAATAGATGATAAGGCAAAAAAGGCCAAGCTACACAAGTTATATGTGTTGCCAAATATTCAAAAAAATGGTGCAGGTAAGGCATTGCTACAAGCAAGTATTGATTATGCTAAAAAAACTGGATGCACTACTATTGAGCTGCAAGTGAACAACCAGAATATAGCAAAACAATTTTACGAAAAACAAGGATTTTATGTAAAAGAAGCAGCCGTATTTGATATTGGTAACGGCTTTGTGATGGACGATTATGTAATGGTGAGGGAGTTGTGAGAGAAAGAAATACCGTAATTACACATTTCTATAAATAGGGTGAACACTAGGAGTTAAGTTAATAATTTCAGCAAAGAATTTTCAGTATACATGATTTTATTTACGTAAAAAGCACTGATTATTAGGGATAAAAAATAAGCTAGCCCTAAATTTTACTCACTTTTCCGTTAACTAATTTGTATTCGACTGAAGATTGGCCACAAATAGCCACCCCTTTTTCATTAAACTTTAGGCGTATTCCATATTCACTTATCCAGCCAATTTGCTTACTAGGGTTACCAACAACCAATGCATATGGAACAATATTTTTTGTAACTACAGCACCTGCGCCAATAAAGCAATATTCCCCTAGGGTAACTCCACATATAATTGTTGCATTAGCCCCAATAGTTACTCCTTTTTTTACGATAGTTTTTCTATACTCATGCTTTCTACTTACACTACTTCTAGGATTAATAACATTAGTAAAAACCGCTGAGGGGCCTACAAAAACATCATCCTCACATATAACGCCATCATATATACTAACATTATTTTGAATTTTTACATTATTACCTATTATTGCTGTTGGTGATACTACAACGTTTTGACCTATGTTGCAGTTATCGCCAATTATACATCCACCCATAATATGGCAGAAATGCCAAATTTTTGTATTAGAACCAATTTTACAACCAATATCAATAACAGCAGTAGGGTGTGCATGGTAATGTATCATAAATATTGAAATTAAGTAGTTTGAATTGAGTTAAAAAATAAACTATTGCACATATGATTAGCTACCTACAATGCCCTAGCCCT
>Ga0114942_1000488_pt1 | contig 11352 bp, 7 predicted proteins | sample LowerColdCreek_FD_88674 | JGI IMG/M metagenome (GOLD analysis project Ga0114942, IMG submission 88674) | Groundwater microbial communities from Cold Creek, Nevada to study Microbial Dark Matter (Phase II) - Lower Cold Creek | ecosystem: Environmental > Aquatic > Deep subsurface > Groundwater ... | reverse complement strand
CGATGCCAGCCAGCACGAAAGCCGCACTGCAGCCTCGCGCCACGACCACGGCCTGCAGCGCCGCGCGCAGGTCGTCGCCGGGCAGCAATCGCACGGGCCAAAACGTGCCGGCTTGTGGGGAGTCGGGTGTCACGGTCATGGGCATGGCGAGCTCGGGTTGACGGCAGGCGGCGGCTCAGGCTCGTGTGCGCCCGCTCATGGCCGGGCACGCCGCGAGCCGCCGGCGCGACGGTCGGCGCTGACGTCGCGCGCCAGCTCGCCGTTGTGGCGGCGCGCGGCCTCCGTCAGCCGCGTCAGCGCCGCGTCGAGCGCCTGCACCGCGGCGTCGTCGAGCACGCCAACCAGCTGCGCGTTGATGGCCGCCACCTGTGGAAAGACCTCTTCGTACAGTGCCCACCCGCGCGCCGTCAGCGCCACCTGCGCGCGCCGCGCGTCACCGCGTTGCACCACGCGCGCCAGCAGTTGCTTGGCAACCAGCGTGCCGATCGCGCGCGATGTCCGCGGCCGGTCCAGCGCGGCCTCTTCAGCCAGCGCCGAAGGTGACAAGGCCCCGCGCGCCGCCAGCATGGCGAGCAGCCGCCACTCGCGCCGCGCAATGCCGTAACGGCCTTCGAGCAGCCGGACCACCGCCGCGCCGCTGACGGCGAACAACCGCGGCAGGCGAAAGTTCAGCAAGTCGTCGAGCTGGCGTGGTTCTCGCAGACTCAGGGTCATTACCAGGGGTGGTTGATTTCAACAATCATCGCGGTCGGCCGTAGATTACCCGCTTCACTCGACCCGAGGACTCGCCATGTTGCCCACCGCCCGACAGTTCATCGTTTCGCTGACCTTGCTGGCCTGCGGCATCGCACATGCCGCCTGGCCGGACAAGCCGATCCGCGTGATCGTGCCTTACCCGCCCGGCGGCCCGAGCGACATCGTGCTGCGCCTGGCGATGGAGAAGATGCAGGTGACGCTGAAGCAGCCCTTCGTGCTGGAGAACAAGCCCGGCGCCGGTGGCAATCTCGGCGCGGCCGAGGCGGCACGCGCTGCGCCCGACGGCTACACCTGGTTCTTCGCCACCGACACAGTGGTGACCGTGAACCCACATGTCTACAAGAAGCTGCCCTTCAAGGTCGACGATCTGGTGCCCGTGTCCGTGGCCAGCAGCTTCAGCCAGACGCTGGTGTGCAACCCGGCCGCCGGCGTCAAGAGCGTGGCCGAGCTGGTGAAGGCCGCCAAAGGCAGCCCCCGGCTCGCCTACGCGTCTGGCGGCGCCGGTGTGCCCGGGCATCTGGCCATGGAGCTGCTGCTGACCACCGCCGGCATCGAGATGGACCACATCCCGTACAAGGGCCCGGCGCTGGCAGCGCAGGACGTCATCGGTGGCCAGGTGCCGTGCGGCTTTCTTGCCGGGCCGACGGTGCTGCCGCACATCAAGAGCGGGCGGCTGGTGGCGCTGGCGGTGTCGGGCGCAAAGCGTTCGCCCGTGCTGCCCGAGGTGCCCACGGTCGCCGAGGCCGGCTATCCGGGTTTCGACGCCACCTTCCTGCTCGCCGTCTTCGCGCCACGCGGCACGCCCGAGCCCATCGTCGCGGCTTTCCACCAGGCGTTCGTGGACGCGCTGCGGCAGCCCGACATGGCGACGAAGCTGCAGGCCACGGACCAGAGCATCGTCGCCAACACACCGGCCGAGGCGGCCGCCCAGCTGGCTGCGATCTCGAAAAAGTGGGGGGAAGTCGCCAAACGCATTAACCTGAGCCTGGACTGATGAATGATCTGTTCATCATGGCCGACGCGCTGCGCCGGGTCAGCTCGGCCGGGCCGGCCACACATGTCTGAGAACGCCGAACATGGACCGCGACGACGGCGCGGTCTCGATGCGCGCCGGCCTGGGCGACACCGCAAACGGGCGTTGCCGAATCCTGCAATGGCACCTACGATGGCTCGCGTTCGCCCACGACCGCACAGGGCGGTGTCGTCAGCAGCAGTCCAAGGAGCGTCTTCATGTACAAGACCATCGTGCTCGCCTACGACGGCTCCGAGACGGGGCAGCGCGCCCTGCTCGACTGCCAGGAGATCGGCCAATGGAGCCAGGCGCGGCTGCATCTGGTGGCGGTGATGGCGCCGCCGATGGCGATGGTGGCGGTCGAGGCCTGGGCCCTCAGCCCGACGGTCGAAGCCGAGGAGAAGACGCACTACCAGTCGGTGCTCGACGCCGGCCTGAGGCGCCTGCACGATGCCGGCCTGGCGGCCCAGGGCGAGGTGGTCATGGGCTATGCAGTGGACGAGATCGCGGGCGTGGCCAAGGCCGTGAACGCCGACCTGATCGTGCTCGGCCACAAGCACCTGGACAGCTGGGCCGCGCGCTGGTGGCGCGGCGCGTCGGTGTCGCAGAGCCTGATCGAGATCGCGCCGTGCAGCGTGCTGATCGTCATCGCGCGCTGAGGCGGGCCGGGGGCGGCGCAGGGTGTTGCGCTCCGCGCTGACTACAGCAGCGGATAAGGCTGTTCGTCCGGCGTGTTCAACGCGATCGCGCGGTAGTAATCCCAACCGCGGCCTTCGGGGTAGCTGGCGGGGTCGCGCGGGGTCAGGTGGCGCGCGATCTCGAAGTGGTTGACCTTGTGCTCGATCTTCAGCATGTCCAGCCGCGCCGTACCGCGGATGTGCGACATGATCGATCGGGCGATCAGCACGTAGGCCCAGGGGGCGGCGCCGATGCCGTCCAGGCCGACACCGGGGAAGTACAGATCCGGCGCATCCATGCTGCGGAAGATGCACGCGCAGCGCGCGCAAAGCTGGTTGACGCTGCGTATGGCCGCCAGCCGTGGCTCTTCGAACCAGCTTAGGTCGGTGGCATACCCGGTGCCCCACAGGAGGATGTCCGCATCCAGCCGCGTGCCATCGGACAGCGTGATGCGCGCGCCCTCGATGGCCTCGACGCTGCCGCGAAAGCGCTCGATGCGGCCGAAGTTCTCGATCATGCTCGGCCGCCCCGGGATCAACTGGTCCTGCAGCACGTCCGGCGCTGCGTCGGGCTGGATCGCCTGCAGGCCGAACTTGCGGTAGCGCGCAATCATGTCGGCCGCGATGGCGGCGTTCTGTTGTGCCGCGCTCATGCCGCTGGCCTGCATCCTGGCGAAGGGCCGCACGCTGCCGGCGATGGCCTTGGGCCGGGTCGTCGGCGTGAACCAGCGCACGCCATCGCGATAGGCCCACATCAGCCGCCGCGCGCCGTGCTGCAGGCACTGATCGATCAGGTCGAAGGCGGAGGCCCCGCCGCCGACCACCAGCACGTCGCGGCCGGCCAGCGCCTGCGCATCGTGCAGGGCGCTGGCGTGCCATTCGTGCACGCGGCTGGCGACGCGCCGCACGGGCGGGATCAGCGGCGTGTTGTGGCCGCCGCTGGCCGCGACCAGGTGGCGCGCACGCATGGGGCCCTGCGGCGTGTCCAGCTCCCAGGCGTCGCCGCGATGTCGAGCACGGCGCACGGGGCTGTCCAGGCGGATGCCGTCGGCCAGCCCGAAGCGGTCGACCCAGGCCTGAATGTTGGCCAGGATCTGCGGCTGCAGCGGCCCGGCCAGCGGCAGCTCGCCGATGGCCCAGTCGGCCGTGCTGATCTGGATGTCCTGCCAGGCCGGCAGCTCGCGCCACAGCCCACCGATGCCGGGCCGGGCCTCGAGCACGAGTGCGTCCAGCCCCGCCTGACGCGCGTAGTGCAGGTGCACGACGCCGGCCATGCCTGCGCCGATGATGGCGACATCGAGCAGTCGGTCGGCGGGCATGGCGGCTCCTGGTGTCGCGGCGTGGCGCCCTCATCGTAGCGGCTGCACCAGGGCCGAGCGCTGACACCCGCCGCCCCGCATCGGCCCTCGATGGGGCTATGCAACGGGGCACGATGGGGCCCTGGCGGCGAGATCGGCGCGGCGCTACAGCCCGTGCGCCTGCAGCCCCTGTTGCATGCGCCTCAGCACCGCGCGGCCGACCTTGGCCGCCAGCAACCAGCGCCAGCCCCTGTAAAGCAGCCAGCGACCCAGGCGGCAGCGTGGCAGGTAGGCCTGCAGCAGACCCTCGACCACAGCGTCGAGCCGCCTGTGTACGGCTGGCGCAACAAGCCGCAGCGGGTCCAGGTCAGCCGGCCAGCGCAGCACCGGTTCGACCTGCTCGCGCAACGCCGGCATCAACGGGATGATCGGGAGTTCCGGCCCGCTCGGTCCGTCGACGCGATAGGCGTTGCGCTGCGCGTCGGTCCAGCCATCGAACAGAGGATGGCTCTCGGGCAAGGTCAGCTCGTGACACAACGCCCACTGCGTGTTGCTGCGACCGAGCTGGAAATCGTGCCGCCGGTAGCCCTCATCGAGATAGCCGCCGAAACCGCCGAGGCTGGCGCCGGCCAGCGCGTGAGCGGTCTTGTCGCGCGGTTCGTGCGCTCGCATCGGTGCCAGCAGGAAACGCGTCGGCGCCAGCACACTGGTCGCGGCGACGACGTCGGCGGGCGAGACCCGCGCGTCGCGCAACACGGCTGCCACCAGGGCACCGAGCAAGCGGTGTGGCAGGCCGCCGCGCAGTGCACCGTCGGGCGGCGGTTCGCGCCGCAGGCTGTGCAGCAGCGGATGCACGGACACGACGGCCGTCATCGGCGCCGGCTCCGCACCGGGCAAGCCGTCACGGGCCAGGTCGATCGGGTCGTTGACCAGGATGCCGCCATCGGCTGCAGTGAAGCGCAGCAGGGTGTTCGCCGGCACGTCCCGCTTCGGCCACAGCGGCTGGAGCGTGTGCAGCGGCGCCGGCTGCAGCACGGACGGCGGCGTGATCAGGCGCACGGGCAGGTAAGCCTGCATCGGCCATTCCATCGTGCGTTCGGGCAGCAGCACCGAAAACGCACCCGAGGCCGCCGCACCGCGTGCCAGCGGCACCCATGCGTCACGCAGGTCCGCCGGCCGGGCCGGGTAGGCGAGCACGCGTTCGTCATGCGACGCAACCGGTGCGTCCACCTGCCCCAACCCGGTCAGCGCAAAGCGCAGCGTGTCGGCATGCAGGCGGAACGCACGCAAGGGTCCGTCGGACGGCACTTCCAGTGGAATGCCGTCGACATTGGTCACGCTGAAGCGCAGCCGCAACGGATCGGACACCCAGGCGCGCGGCGCGCGCTGCGGCAGCCCACCGACGGTGGCCAGCACACGGTCGGCAATTTCGTCGGTGCAGCTGCCGTCCAGCAGGGACGTGAAGCGTCGGCGACAGCCGTCGCGTTCGTCGAGCAGATCGACCGCGCTGGCACCGAGCACCCAGCCGCTGTAGAGGGGGTTGTGCTGGGCATGGGGCGGGGTGGTGGTCTCGTCGGTCAGCCGGACCGGCGCGAACTCGCTGCGCAGGCCGATCGCCAGCAGCGCCGCCGCCTGTGCACCGGCCGAGGTGCCGGCCATCGCGTGCAGCAGCACGCGGTGTGACGGCACCAGCGGGTCCGTGCCGCGGGCTTGCTCCCAGGCGTCGAGCGCCTCGACCAGGTAGTCCAGCGCGCCGGCGCTCCAGCACCCGCCCGACACACCACCGGCCAGCGACAGTGCGAGCGACAGCGTGGGCACGTCCGCATCCACCGCACTCAGGTTCTCCGAGCCTTGCACCGCAGCTCCGTCTTGCGCGATCCAAGCGATCGGCATCGGCACTCTAGCGCGCGACGCCCGCGCTGCATCCTCAATGAGAGGCATGGCCAGCGGCCCGGACTGGCGATAGATTACGTGACCGGGCATCTACCCGACCCGCCAAGCACCGGAAGGAACGCCTTGCCCGCCACGAAGCCCAGTCGCCGCGCACCCGCCAAGTCGCACGCGATGGCGGCGCCGCCGCCGGAGTCGCCATTGGGCCAGCCGCTCGAGCGCAAGCACGTGACGGTGTTGTTCGCGGACCTCTGCGGGTCGACGCGCCGCGCCACCGGGCTGGACCCGGAGGAAGCCCGTTCCGACCTGGAACCGGCGCTGCGGCTGATGTGCGAGACGGTCATCGAGGTCGGCGGCATCGTCAGCCAGGTCGAGGGCGACGGCGTGCAGGCGCTGTTCGGCGCGCCGCTGGCGCAGGAGGACCACGCACTGCGCGCCTGCATGGCCGCCACCGCCCTGCACCAGCGCGCGCGCGCGCTGGCCGAAGAGGGCGGCGGACAGTACACCATGCGCGTGGGCATCGATTCGGGCGAGATCGCGATCGGTTCGGTGCGCGAGTACCGCACGCGCCGCTTCCGCGCCGACGGCGTGCTGCTGAACTGTGTGCGCCGCCTTCAGGAAAGCGCGCGGCCGGGCAGCACCTTGATCGGCGCGGCCACGCTGCACCTGGCGCAGAGCCACGTCAAGGTGCTGGACAGGCGCGACATCGACGCAGCCGGCTTCGACACGCCGCTCGAAGCCTATGAGCTGGCGCAGACCGCCGTGGCGCCGCTGGCCAGCCGGCGCCAGCTGGCGCCGCTGATCGGGCGCGACGACAAACTGGCGGCGCTGCTCGAGCCGGCGCGCCGCGTGCGCGCAGGGCAGATGCAGTTCGTCGGTGTGCGCGGCGAAGCCGGCATCGGCAAGTCGCGCCTGGCGCTCGCATTGAGCGAGCGGCTGCAGGCCACCGGCTTTCGCTGCGTCTGGCTGCAGGCCCATGCGCTGGGCAACCGCTTGCCCTTCGACATCGTGAGCGAGCTGGCGCTGCTGTTGTTGGGTGTGCCCTCCGGTGTCGAGGGGCGCGCCGAGGCGGCGCGCACCGCCATGCGGCTGGAGGGCGCGGCGCTCGAGCCGCAGGCGGACACGCTGTCCGAGTTGCTGAACCCGGGCGACCCCGGGCGGGACTGGCTGGCGCTGTCGCCGGCGCTGCGCCGCCGCCGCCTGGCCGAACTGGTGCTGGCGCTGCTGCAGCGTCGCATGGCCGAGGCGCCGCTGCTCCTGGTGATCGACGACCTCATGCACGCCGACCGCGAGAGCCTGCGCCTGCTCGAAGGCGTGCTGCGCCGGCTGGAGCGCGCGCCGCTGCTGGTCTGCGGCACCTATCGCCCGGAGACGACGCCGCGCTGGGCCGACGAAAGCTGGTTCATCGAGCACCCGCTGGGCCCGCTCGAGGAACTGCCGATGCAGCGCCTGGCCGCCGCCATCCTGGGCAGCGACGACAGCGTGCGCGACTTGTCGGCCACGCTGGCCGAGCGCGCCGGTGGCAACCCGTTCTTCCTGGAGCAACTGGCGATGGAACTGGTCGACCAGGGCCAGCTCGAGGGTGACCCCGGCGCCTATCGCTGCATGCACCCGTTGCCACCCGCCAAGCCGCCGCCATCGATCAACGCCCTGGTGATGTCGCGGGTGGATCGCCTGCCGCCCTTGACCAAGCAGCTGCTCGAGTGCGCGGCCGTGCTCGACCGGCCCTTCGTGCCGCCGCTGCTGGCGGCGATGGCGCAGCGTGCGGCACCGGATGCCGAGTCCGGGCTGCGGCAGGCCGCGGCGGCCGGGCTGCTGATGGCCGTGCCGCAGGACGAGGCTGCGTTCGGCTTTCGGCATGCGCTGCTGCGCGAGATCGTGCTGGCGTCGCTGGCGCGGCCGCGGCGGCGCGAGCTGCACCGCGCCGCCTACGAGGCGCTGCGTGCACGCCACCGCGCCGATGCGTCGGAGGACCCATCGCAACTGGCGCACCATGCCTATGCCGGCGAGTCCTGGGACGAGGCCGCGGAGTGGGCGCTGCGCGCGATGTCGCTGGCCATCGCACGCTCGGCGCACCGCGATGCGCTGAACTACTTTGCCGTGGGCCTGGACGCGGTGGGCCGCAGCGGCAACGGCGACAGCCAGCGCATTCGCCGCATCGAACTGAGCCTGCGCATGACGGCCCTGGGCGCGCTGTCGCCGCTGGGCAAGGTAGACGAGGCAGTCGACAACCTGTCGCGGGCGCATGCGATCACCCGCGAACTGTCCGACCATCGGCGCGAGTCGGGCGTGGCCCTGCAGCTCGCTTTCCTGCTGTGGGTGCAGGGACACTATGAACGCGGCCTGGTGGCGGCCGCCGCGGCGCAGGTCAGCGCGCAGCGCAGCGCCGGGCGCAGCGCGCAGATGGCGGCGCTGCAGGCGCGCATGATGCTGCGCCACGGCCAGGGGCGTTACCGCGACGTGCTGGCGGAAGCCGCCCGCGTGGAGCGCGAGTTTGCCGCCGAGCTGGCCGAGCTGACCTTGCTGCCACGCTGGGCGACCATCCCTTCGATCAACCTGCACGTCTTCAGCGCCGACTCGCTGGCCCATCTGGGCGACCGGCAGGCGGCGCAGGCGCACTGCGATCGCGCCTACGCCGAGCTGACGCGCAACGACCACGCCTACTCGCACATCCTGCTCGACTGGGTGCAGGGCAGCCTGTGGCTCGAACAGGGGCGCCACGGCGAGGCGGCGAAGCTCTTCGAGGACGCGCTGCGGCGCTGCCGCGAGCAGGACGTGCCGACGATGGCGCCGCCGCTCATCACGCGCCATGCCGTCGCATTGGCCCAGCTGGGGCGCGTGGCCGCCGCGCAGGACCTCATCGAACGGGCCATTGTCGACCGGCTGGAGGCGCTGGGCGGTCGCTACAACGCCTACTACTTTCCGTCGGCCCATGCCCAGGTGCTGTCGGCGGCGGGCCTGCACGAGCGGGCGCTGGCCAGTGCGCGCGAGGCCTTGCGTGCCACGCAGCTGCATGGGCAACGAGGCTACGAGGCCGAAGCGGCCTTGCTGGTGGCGCAGGTGGCACAGCGCGGTGGCCAGGCCGACGCCGCGGCAGAACACTTTGCGCATGCGCTGTCGGTCGCGGCCGAATGCGGCATGGCGTTGGTCGAAGCCGAAGCAGTGCGGGCGATGGAGAGACCCGCCGCGGCCCCAGGCTGAGCGCCGATGCTCGCGGCCCTGCGCTACCGCATCGTCAGTGCGATGTTCCATCAGCCGCGGCTGCTGCGCGCCGCGGCGGGTGCGTTGCGCCGGCATGCCGCGCTGTCCTCCGCGCTCGGCGTGGCCGCCGGCATCAACGCGGTGCGCGCGATGCTTTCGCAGGAGACCCGCTTCTCGCATGGCCACTATCCGGCGGTGATGCCGGGCGGCCCTTTTCTGATCGGCCTGCCGTCGGGGCCGGTGCACGCGGCCAAGCGCCAGTGCCTGCAAGGCCTGCTGCCGCGGCGCGAGTTGCTGGTGGCCGCTTCGGCGCGCGCACTCGATGCGCTGGTCGGCGAACTGCGTGCCCGTACCGGTGTCCGCGACCCGCTGCGCTTCGACCTGGTCGACGACTACATGGTGCCGCTGGTGTGGAATGCGCTGCGGTTGACCTATGACGAGCGCGCCGAACCGGTAACCGAGGTCGACCGCGAGCTCGTGCAGGCCGCCCGCTGGCTGGGTGCACAACTGCTGATCGGCGCGGCCGCCACGCCAGCCGTGCAGCAGCGCGCCTTGCGCAGCGCGCGGCAGTTGAGCATCGCCTTCGACGACGCGATGTCCGGTGCGCCAAGCGACTTCGGCTTCGATGCGCGCTGGCTGCGCGCCGTGCCCGCACGCACCGAGCGTCTGCGCGACGCGATCGGCCTGATGTGGGTCGGCCATCCTTCGGTGACGCAGGCCGGCGTGCTGATGATGCAGGAATTGCTGGCCCGGCCTGAAGAGTACGCACGGCTCATCGAGGCCACCGCTCGCGTGGGCGGCACGGCTGCGGACATGCCGCCACACCACCGCGAGCTGTTGCGCGCCCACGTGCTCGAACTGCTGCGCTTCCGGCCGCCATTCCCGCTGCTGGGCCGGCTGGTGGCACAGCCCACGCAGCTGCCCTCCGGTGCTTCCGGTCAATCCGGTCCGGCCGACGGCGCAGTCGCCGAGGCCATCCACGTCAAGGCCGGCGCTTGCATCGCGATGACGCTGGGCGCGCTCTTCGATCCGGCCGCACAGCATGAAGACCCGCGGCGCTACGTGCCCGGTCGCCACTTCCACCATGAGGAGGACCGCCTGCTGATGTTCGGCACCGGACCGCGCCGCTGCATCGCCGGCGATCAGGTGGTGGAGGTGCTCGTCACGGCGCTGCACGGTCTGCTGTGCCTGGGCCTGGTGCCGGCCGCCTCGGGTGCTTCGGCATCGAAGGCGCCCTTGCGCCAGGCCCGGCGTTGCAGCTTCGACGGACCGATCATCGTGCACATGCCGATGACCACCGCGCGCTGAAGCGGAGCATGGCGATGTACATGCAGCAGCTGCTGTGCCTGGTGGTGGAGGATCTTGCCGCGCCGGTGCAAAAGGTCGACGAGGCGCTGCGCGACACGCTGGATGACGCCTTCCAACGTCTGGGCTTCGTGCACTTCGCCTCGGTCGCGCTGCTGCCGGGCCTGAGCAATCCGAAGCAGCCGTTGCAGCCTCCCGCGCTGATGCTGGAACTGGCGGTGGACGAGGACATCGCAGCCGACGAGGCGGTGCGCCGCCTCGTCGATGCAGCCCCCGACGGTCTGTCGCAACTCTTGGGATTCGGCGCAACGATGCCCGATGTGTCGGCGCGCAAGCAGGCCTTGCTCGATCGGCTGCTGCCGCTGGCCGCCACGGCGCGTGCCGACGGTGGCTTCGTCGGCATGCGCGACCGTGCCGCTGAAGAGGTGCGCGCCGAGCTGTTCTGGTTCGAGAAGGCGCGTGACAGGCTGAACACACTGCAGGCAAGTCACGCCAGCGCCGGGCGGGCACCGGACAGCGCTGAACTCGTGCGCCAACTGCTGGCGGCCTTGGCCGACGACCCGCTGCGCCAGGCCATGCTGGTGACGCCGGCACGCTCGTTCTGGCGCCGACCGCGGCCGGCCCTGCTGCAGATGCTGCTGGCGCTGGCCTGGGTGGCGCTGCCGCTGCCGCTGGCGGCCTGCGTTCTGGCTCTGCTGGGCTGGCTGGTGGGCGCACTGGGCGGCCTGCTGCCGGATCAGACCGGGCCATTGGTGGCAGGTGTCATCGCCACGGCCGCGCTGCTGGTCGTGGTGGTCGGCGCTCTGGCCATCTTCAGCACCGCGGTGATCGCGCAGGTGCTGTTGCTGCTGGGCGCGTCGGCGCTGGGCATGCTCTTGTTCCACAGTGCGCTGGTGCTGGCCTACCTGCGCATCGGCAGCGATGCGACGGCAATCTGGTCGACGTGGCCGGCGTTAACCGGCGCGGGGCTGGTGGTCATTTTGTCGTGGTGGTTGTGGCGCGCCGCGTTGCGGCGTCAAGCCGGCATTGCGCGCCATGGCGGCCTTGCGCTGGCGGTGTGCGGCGTGCTGCTGACCTCGTATCTCGTCGGTGCGGGCTGGCGCGCCACGCTGAGCGTGCCGTCGCTGCAGCCGCGGGAGATGTTGCCCTATGTGTTGCCGGCAGCACCGGCGCTGGTGTTGGTGCTGCACAGCGCGGCCGCGCGGTGGTACTT
>Ga0114942_1000487_pt1 | contig 11385 bp, 8 predicted proteins | sample LowerColdCreek_FD_88674 | JGI IMG/M metagenome (GOLD analysis project Ga0114942, IMG submission 88674) | Groundwater microbial communities from Cold Creek, Nevada to study Microbial Dark Matter (Phase II) - Lower Cold Creek | ecosystem: Environmental > Aquatic > Deep subsurface > Groundwater ... | reverse complement strand
CTGGCCGGCGTGGGTGCCGGCTTCAACTTTGCCGCCAGCGTGTGGCGCTGGACGCTGGGAGCTGGGCGATGAGCGTGTTTGCCGATTTCGAGCAGGTGAAGGAGGGCGACAGCGAGTCGCTGACCAAGACCATCACCGAGGCCGACATCCGCCGCTTCGTCGAGCTGACCGGCGACGACAACCCATTGCACGTCGACGCCGGCTACGCGGCCGAGACCTCGTTCAAGGAGATCGTCGTCCACGGCATGCTGGGCGCGTCCTTCATCTCGACGGTCATCGGCACCAAGCTGCCGGGCCCGGGCGCGCTGTGGGTGTCGCAGGCGATGGACTTCAACCTGCCGGTGCGGCTGGGCGACACGCTGACGGTCACGTGCACGGTGCTGAAGAAGCACCCGCGCGACCGGCTGCTGGAGCTGGACACGCGCATCACCAACCAGCACGGTCAGGTCGTGCTGTCGGGCGGCGGCAAGGTCAAGCTGCTGGAGCCGCCCAAGCCCAAGGTCGAGGCGCCGCAGGCCGTGCTGAAGGTGGCCATCGTCACCGGCGGCGCCGGCGGCATCGGCCGCGTCATCTGCGAGAAGCTGGCCGCCGACGGCCATGCGGTCGTCGTCAACTACCGCTCCGGTGCCGAGCGAGCCCAGGCGGTGGTGGCGCGCATCACCGAGGCCGGCGGGCGCGCGGTGGCTGTGCAGGCCGACGTGGCCGACGAAGCCGGCGCGGCGCGGCTGGTGCAGGAGGCGGTCAAGCGCTTCGGTGGCGTGACGGTGCTCGTCAACGCCGCGTCGCCGCGCATCGTCGCGCGCAGCGTCGATGAACTCGCCTGGAGCGAGGTGCAGCAGCAGCTGGACGTGCAGCTCAAGAGCGCGCTGCTGATGATCCAGGCCTGCAAGCCCGCCATGGTGACGGCCGGCGGCGGCCGCGTCATCTCCATCGGCTCGCAGTCCTGGGACGGCGTGCCCGTGGCGGGATGGACGGCCTACGCGCTGGCCAAGGGCGCGCTGTCCACGCTGACGCGCTATCTGGCTGCAGAGCTGGGGCCTCAGGGCATCACGGTCAACCTGGTGTCGCCTGGCATGACCAACACGGCCTTCATCTCGAACGTGTCCGAGAAGCAGCAGCTGATGGCCGCACGGCAGACGCCGCTGCGTCGCCTGGCCGAACCAGAGGACACGGCCGCGGCGGTCGCCTTCCTGGCGTCCGGCGAGGCGGCCTACATCACGGGCCAGAACCTGCGCGTGAACGGCGGGGGCTCGATGGCATGGTGAACGACGCAGACGCCCTGGCCACGCTGGCCCGTGCCGATGCGCCCATGGTGGACGTGCTGCAGGCACTCAAGCAGCTGGACGGCAGCGCGGCCGGGTTCCGCACGCTGAAGGTCGGCATCGCCGCCAACGTCACCGTCGACCTGCTGGCCACCTATCTGCGTCGCCATGCCTACGCGGCCGGCGTGCGCCTGCAGGTGGCCAAGGGCAACTACGACGACCTCGTCGGCGACGCGCAGAGTCATGCTGCGGCCGGCGTCGACCTGCTGGTCATCCTGCCGTTCTTCGACAACCTGCAGCCGTCGTGGGAGGCCCAGCTCGAAACGCTGGACGCAGACAGCCGCGCCGCCGCGCAGGCCGATTACCTGAACCGGCTGGCGCTGGCCCTGCAGGCTGCCAGCACCGTGCCCCAGGTGCTGCTGTTCAGCGCTCACCTTTGGAACCCGGCCGTCGGTGCGCACAGCGCGCAGCAGCTGGCGCTCGAAGCCTTCAACGCCGGCCTGGCCGAGGTGGCCGCGCGCCATCCGCAGGTCAGGCTGGTGGAGACCGCCGGCCTGTTGGCCCGCTTTGGCGCCCGCCATGCGTTCGACGCGCGCTTCTACTTCCGTGGCAAGGCGCCGTACACCGCCGGCTTCGTCGACCAGCTCGCGCTGGCTGCCGCCGCCGCCACGCGCCGCTTCGGCACGCAGTTCCACAAGGTGCTCGCGCTGGACTGCGACAACACGCTGTGGGGCGGCATCGTCGGCGAGGACGGGCTGGACGGCATCAAGCTGGACCGCTACAGCTACCCCGGCAACATCTTCTGGACCGTGCAGCAGCAGTTCAAGGCGCTGGAGGCGCAAGGCGTGCTCCTGTGCCTGAACAGCAAGAACAACCCGGCCGACGTGGATGAGGTGCTGGCCCAGCACCCGCACATGGGGCTGCGCGACGCACAGCTGGTGGCGAAGAAGGTGAACTGGACCGACAAGCCCGCCAACCTGCGCGCGCTGGCTGCCGAGCTGAACCTCGGGCTGGACAGCTTCGTCTTCATCGACGACTCGGCCTTCGAGGTCGAGGCCGTGCGCGAGCAGCTGCCGCAGGTGCGCGTGTTCCAGGTGCCCAAGGCGCTGCACGACTACCCGGCGCTGGTGCGCGACGAGGTCGCCCCGCTGTTCACGGCCGGCGGCGTCAGCGCCGAGAGCCGCGGCAAGACGCAGCAGTACCGCGCGCTGGCCGAGGCCGCCGAGGCGCGCGCCGGCTTTGCGAACCAGGCCGACTACCTGCGCTCGCTGGGCCTGGCCGTCAGCCTGCAGCGCGACGCGCAGGCACAGCTGCCGCGCATCACCGAGCTGATGGCCAAGTCCAACCAGTTCAACCTGACGACCGAGCGGCTGCAAGCCGGCGACCTGGCGGCGCTGATGGCACGCGCCGATGCGACGGTCTACTCGTTCACCGTCAGCGACCGCCTGGCCGAGCATGGTCTGACGGGCGTGCTGATCACCGAGGACGAGGCCGACGACGTCGCTGCGGTGCGCGTTCATTCCTTCCTGATGAGCTGCCGCGTCATCGGCCGCGGCGTCGAGTTCGCCGTCTGGCGGGCCGTGGTGGCCGACGCGCTGGCGCGCGGAAAGCTGTGGCTGACGGCGGCTTATCGCCCAACTGCCAAGAACGCGCAGGTGGCAGACTTCTACGATCGTCTGGGCCTGAGCCTGTCTTCCGAGGCAGCCGATGGCACTCGTTTTTATACCGCCGAGCTGGCCACCGTGCAGCTCGCCGACAGTGCATGGGTGGAGTTGCGCAATGCTTGATCAGGGACTGGTGAAAAAGGTGATGGCGTCGGTGCTGGAGGTGGATGAATCCGCCATCGGCGCCGACGCCAGCATGGACAACGTCGATGGCTGGGACTCGCTCAAGCAGATGAATCTCGTGCTGGCGCTGGAGGAGAGCTTCGGCGTGACCATCCCCGATGAGGACGCGGGCAACGCGACCTCGTTCAAGCTGATCTGCCTCGTTCTCGAAGAGCAATTGGCGGCCTGAGCATGCAGTGGCTGCTTGAGCGCTTTGCCGCTGCCGAGCCATCGCTGAAGGCCTTCGTCCACAAGGGCGAGGTCTTCACCTACGGCCAGATGTCGCTGCGCATCGCCACGTTCACGACCGAGTTGCGTGAGCGCGGCGTCAAGGCCGGTCAGACCGTCGTCGTGCTGGCCGACTACGCGCCGGATGTGTTCTGCATGATCCTGGCGCTGGCGTCGCTGAAGGCGCTGGTCGTGCCGATGACGCGGGGCTCGGTCATCGAGGAGGGCGAGGCGCTGGCCATCTCCGGCTGCGACCACGCCATCGCCTTCGCGCCCGACGGCCTGAGCTGGACGCTGCAACGCCAGGCCGTGCCGGTCAGCAACCCCATGCTCGACGATTTCCGCGCGACGGCCAAGGCGGGGCTCATCCTGTTCTCGTCGGGTTCCACCGGCAAGCCCAAGGGCATGCTGCACGACTTCGAGCGGGTGATGGAAAAGTTCTTCGTCCAGCGCGCACCGGTCGTGGCCATCCCGTTCCTGATGCTGGACCATTTCGGCGGCATCAACACCATCCTGGCCATCACGGCCAGCCTCGGTACCGTCGTGACGGCCGAGGACCGCGCCATCGCGACGATCTGCGCCGCCATCCAGGCGCACAAGGTCGAGTTGCTGCCCACCACGCCATCCTTCCTGACGCTTCTGGCCGCCACCGACCTCGCGCAGCGCTACGACTTGTCGTCGCTGAAGCGCATCACCTACGGCACCGAGACCATGCCGCAGGCCACGCTGGACCGCATCCGCGCGCGCTTTCCCGGCGTGGAGCTGCAGCAGACCTATGGCCTGTCGGAAGTGGGCGTGCTGCGCTCGCAGTCGCGGCCCGATGGCTCGCTGTGGGTGCGCATCGGCGGCTCGGGCTTCGAGACCCAGGTGCGTGACGGCATCCTGTGGATACGCTCGGACTACCGCATGGTGGGCTACCTGAACGCGCCCTCGGGCTTCGACGCCGACGGCTGGTTCAACACCCAGGACCGGGTGGAGGTGGACGGCGACTACTTCCGCATCCTCGGTCGCGTGACCGACCTCATCAACGTGGGCGGGCAGAAGGTCTACCCGGCGGAGGTGGAGGATGTGATCCTCGCCCAGCCCAACGTGGCCGATGTCGTGGTGGTGGGCGAGAAGCATGCGCTGCTGGGCCAGATCGTGGTCGCCAAGGTGGCCTTGCACGAGCCCGAGCCGCTGGCCGACCTGCGCCTGCGTCTGCGCAAGGCCTGCCTGGCCAGGCTGACGGCCTATAAAGTGCCCGCCAAGGTCGAGATGCTCGACCAGGAAATCTACTCGGCGCGTTTCAAGAAGATGCGTCGCTGACGACCCAGATCCAACGGAACGTTCTCCATGTCCCTCGCGCTTTGTCAGACCGTCAACCCCGCCAAGGACGGCGCCCCATGAGCATCCCCTTTCTGGACCTGCAGCCCACCTACCAGGCCTCCAAGGGCGCCATCGACGCCGCGCTGGCGCGTGTGGCCGGCAGCGGCTGGTTCGTGATGGGCCGCGAGCTGGAGGCCTTCGAGCGCCAGTGGGCCGAGCATTGCGGCACGCCCCATGCCGTGGGCCTCGGCAACGGGCTGGACGCCCTGCATCTGGGCCTGCGGGCGCTCGGTGTCGGGGAGGGCGATGAAGTCATCGTGCCGAGCAACACCTACATTGCCACGTGGCTGGCCGTGAGCCAGTGCGGCGCGACACCGGTGCCGGTGGAGCCGGATGCACGCACCTACAACCTGGACCCCGCCCGCATCGAGGCGGCCATCACCGCGCGTACCAAGGTCATCCTGCCCGTGCACCTCTACGGCCAGCCGGCGGACATGGACGCCATCAACGCCATCGCCGCGCGGCATGGCCTGCGCGTGCTGGACGACTGCGCCCAGGCCCACGCGGCGCGCTGGCGCGGGCGGCGCGTCGGCAACCTGGCCGACGTGTCGGCCTGGAGCTTCTATCCCGGCAAGAACCTGGGCGCCATGGGGGACGGCGGCGGCCTCACCACCGGCGACGCCGGCGTGGCCGACGCCGTGCGCGTGCTGCGCAACTATGGCTCGCGGGTCAAGTACCACAACGAGGTCAAGGGCCTCAATTCGCGGCTGGATGAAATGCAGGCCGCCGTGCTGGCCGCCAAGCTGCCCGACCTCGAGCGCCTGACCGACGACCGCCGCCGCATTGCCGCGCGCCTGCTCGACGGCCTGGCCGACGCGCCGGTGGTGCTGCCCTTCGTGCCCGACGGCGCGGAGCCGGCCTGGCATCTGTTCGTCATCCGCCATCCGGCCCGCGACCGTCTGCAGGCCGCGCTGGCCGAGCGCGGCGTCGGCACGCTGATCCACTACCCCGTGCCGCCGCATCTGCAGCCGGCCTATGCCGAGCTGGGTTTCGGCCCGGGCGCGTTCCCCGTCAGCGAGCAGATCCACCGCGAGGTGTTGAGCCTGCCGCTGTGGCCGGGCATGAGCGACGCCCAAGTGGACCGCGTCATCGAGGCCGTGGCGGACGCGGCGCGGCAGACGCTGGCCTGAGCGCCCCTTGGCCGGCTTGGCGCCGGTCGAGCCGTCAGCCGCGCATGCGCGCGTGGCGGGACATCACCTCGCGAAAGCGCGCGAGCGAGTACTGCGAGTCGTACAAGGCCCGCGCCTGGCGGCTGGCCCCGGGCAGGTCGTCCGACAGGCCGCGCAGGCGCTGCCGCAGCTCCTCGCAGGTGGTCCAGCCCCAGCTGGCATCGGCGTAAATGGAGTCCACGGCCGTCAGCGCGTCGCGGTCCGGCGTACGGTAGAAGAGCAGGGGATAACCGCAGCCCTGGGCTTCGATGGCGGCCCGGCCGCCGCCCACCGGCGCCGAGCCGATGTAGACATGGGCGTCCAGCGTGTGCAGGGCCTGCCACAACGAAGGCACGGAGCCCAGCGCCCGGAAGCGTTCAGGGGCAATGCCCTGGGCCGTCAGTGCCTGGCGGATCTCGGCCTGCCAGTCAGCGGCGAGCGGGCCGATGTGGAAGAAGCTCCCCTGCACCTCCGACAGCGCCGCCACCACCATGGCCGACAGCGCGACCGGCCCGTCGCGCCGGAACTTGACTTCGGTGCCCGAGGTGACCACCGAGAACTGGCCGGCAGCGCGCGGCTCGAAGGGCTTCAGGCCGCCATCACGCACGTAGAGCGGCAGCACATCGGCCGGGCGCTGCAGCGCGGCCTCGCAGACGGACGCGACTTCCGCTGTGAAGTCCAGGTGCGCTAGGCCGGGCAGCGTCCCGCCCAGGCAGGGGTTGTGGTCGGTGTGGTGGACAAAGGCCTTGCGGGAGCCGGCATGGCGCAAGGTGCCGACGAAGGGCACGGGGTCCTGGTGGTGCTGCAGGTAGAGGATCTCGTCCGGCGCAAGGCGCTGCACCAGCTGCCACAGCTCACGCGCCTTGGCCCAGGGGTCGCGCTGCTGCAGCACCAGGAAGCCGGTGTCCACGAAGGCGTTCAACCAGTGGGCGGCGACGCGCGGATGCTCGCGCAGCGTCTGGAAGGCATCGGTCAGCAGCAGCAGGGGGCGGTCGCATTCGCGCATCAGGTCTTCGATGACGCGGGAATGGCCACCCACCTGGTAGACCTCCGTCGCAATGATCAGCGTGTTGCCCGACGGGGCGGCCCTGGGCGCCTGCGGTGGCGACAGCCGCACAAGCTCATCGGCCAGGCGACTGATCTGGCGATCCAGACCGGGGTAGTACAGCGCGCGGCTGCCGACGCCGGGCGCCCGGTAGTGCGCGTCGACGCCAATCATCATGTGCGTCATGCAGGCGGTGTACTGGCCGGCGCCGAGCAGCTTCTGGCACTCGGCCTCGACCTGGGGAATGCCGGTGAATACCGAATCCTGCGCTTCGGCAGGCGGGCTTGCGGGGGGCTGAGCCTGCTGCTGGAAGCGTTGCCGCAGCTGGCCGAAGGCCTGCAGATAGCTGGGGTAGCCCAGGTCGCGGTGCGCCCGCTTGAGGGCGTCACTCATGACCGCCAGCTCGGGGTGCTCGCGAAAGCGCGTGACGGACCAGGCCATGCGAAACGTGTTGGCGGCGTGCGTGCGCCAGCGCGGCTGCAGCGTCAGCAGCAGCGAGGCGATGCGCTCCTGGATGAAGACCTTGCGCTGCGCCGCACCGGGGTAGGAGGTGGCCTGCACCAGCGGCGCGCGGATCTCTTCGGGGCCGTGCTCGCAGCAGTCGAACAGGCGGTCCTGCCAGCGCAGCCATTCCCGCCAGAACGCCGGCTTGGCCGCGAAATAGTTGGAGAACACGGTGACGCGGCTGTCCATCACCAGGCTGCGCAGCGGCGGCGTTGCCAGGCCGGCATGGGCGAGCCAGGCCTCGGTGGCGGCGATGAAGCCGGCGTCGAAGGTTTCGGCCTGCTCGAACACGTTCAGGAAGAACGCCCCCATGTCGGGCTGGGGCGAAAACAGCACCACGTCGACATCCCCGGCGGCTTCGATCTCCGCGACGGCCGCCTCATGGCTCAAGCCGGTCTTGCTGCCGAACTTGGGGCTGAAGAAGCCGTAGAAGGCGTCCTCGTCGAGCGCCGGGTGGGCCTGCAGATGGCGGCGGATGGGGAACAGCTCGAACCAGTCGGCGCGCTCGTTGGCGAGATGGTCCAGGACGGTGTAGCCGGGTTCCACCCGGGCGAGTACCTCGGGGCTGTAGGCGATCTGGTGCAGGTGGACGGCGGTCATTGGGGGGCACCGCTGATGACGCGTTGGCGGATGGTGCCGAAGGCATTGGCGAACTCCGGCCAGCCCTGCTGGCTCAACGCGTGCTTCAGTGCATCGCTGACGATGGCGTCGGTCGGGTCGGCGCGCAGCGCCTCGGTGGGCCAGCGGCCGTGGCGGTAGGGGTCGGCGGCTGCGCTGCGCCAGCGCGGTTGCATGACCAGCAGCAGCGAGGCCAGGCGCTCCTGGATGCAGACCTTGAGCTGCACCCCCGTGGCGCCAGCGGTCAGCTCGGCCTGCAGCGGCGTGGCGGGCCCTTCGCAGACCTGCCACAGCGTGTCGGCCAGTGCCAGCCAGGCGCGCCAGAAGGCCGGCCGGGCGACGAAGTAGTTGCAAAAGACGGTCTGGCGCACGTCCGTCCAGGCGCTGGTCAGCGCCGGGTCCAGACCTGCCTGGGCCAGCCAGCGCTGTGTGGCAGCCGTCAGCCCCGGGTGCAGGAACTCGCCCTGCTCGAACACGTTGGTGAAGAACGCGACATGGCTCGGCGAGGGGCTGAGCAGCAGCACGTCCAGCGGCTCGCCCTGCTGACCGAGCAGGGCGCGGATGGCCTCGGCGGTGTGGCCGGTCTTCTCGATGAACCTGGGGCTGAAGAAGCCGTAGAAGGCGTTCTCGTCGATCTCGGGCGGCTGCAGCCAGAAGCGCCGGATGGGGTCGAACTCGAACCAGTCCGGCCGCGGGTTGGCGCGGTTGTCCAGCGGCGTGAAGCCGGGCATGACGTTGGCGAACGTGGCCTCGGAATAGGCGACCTGGTAGAGGTGGGCGAGGGTCATGCGGTGGTGGTGGGTTGCAGTACGCCCGCGCCGGGGATGTCCAGCTGCGCCATCTCGGCCTTCAGGCGCGGCAGCCAGGCGGCCATGGAGTCGTCGGCCTCGTCGTTGCGGTCATGGTTGTCCCACCAGGTATCGGGCCGCACCATCGCCGCGCCGGCGTCGGCCGCGCCCGAGGTCTGCTTGAACTCCTTGAAGTACTGCAGGCTCTGGGTCAGGTAGTGGTTGATGCGCAGCCGGGTGTGGCTGGGGGCGTGCGGCGAGACGGCCTTCGGCAGCGGGCGGCCCAGTTCGTCCTGCGTGCCCCAGGGCGTCACGAACAGATGGGAGTTGTTGCCGGCATGGCTGTCCTGGCGACCGCGCACCAGGCTCTTGACATGGTGGTTGACCGCGAAGTCCAGCGGTGCGCGGCGGGTGTAGTTCTCGGTGACCAGGCCGGCCGGCTCACGGACATGAACGGCGCTGCCGAAGCAGGCCCAGTGCACGCCCACAGCGGAGGTGCGGGCGTAGTTGACATCGCGCAGCGCGGTGGCGAGGTCGGGCGCGCCGACGGGGAACAGGAACTCGTCGCCGTCGATGAAGGCGAACCAGTCGCACTCATGGCCGAACTGCTGCAGCGCATGCTCGTAGGTCTTGAGCTGCACGCGGTCTTCCTGCGTGTTGACGTTGAAGGCCCGCATGTCGTAGCGGCTGGCCAGACGGCTCAGCACCTGGGCGCTGTGGTCGGTGCAGTTGTGCGCGTAGACGTAGAAGGTGGAGAAGCCCACCAGATGATGGAAGGCCACCCACTCGTGCAGCCAGGGGGCCCGGTTCTTCTGGATGCTGACGATACCTAGCTTCACGTGGGGGTCCCGCAGGGTCTGACCATGGCGGGGGATCCTAGCGTGGCAAAACGGCGGATGACCTGCCGATAAGCAGGTCGATCCGCCGTTGATTCGGTCCCGGGCGCCGCGCGCCGGGATGCGGGCTCAGGGCCCGGTTGTCGTCACAGCCAGTTGTTGCCGGCGTTCCTGCGGAACTCGTCCTCCTCGGCGAGCTTGCGGTCGATGGCCGCCAGTTGCGCATCGATGTTGCCGGCCGGTGCGGCATCTGGCAGCTTGGCCAGGTCGACCGGTTCGGCGCCCAGCAGCGAGCCGGCGGCCGGGGCGAGCACGTCGGTCAGCGCGACCGGTGCCGGCTGGTCCTGCGCCGTCTGTGGCTGCACGTCCTTGGTGAACCACACGTCCGCCAGCTGGTGCTGGCTGCCGTCGGTCTTGGTGTAGCTGGACACCAGGCCGATCAGGTTGCCGTTGTCGATCACATCGGACTTCTGGGCCGCGAGGTCCAGCGAGGCCACACCCAGTTCCTGCAGCGACTTCAGCTCGCCGGCGTCGGTCTTGCCGTCGCTGTCGGCATCCACCCAGACCTGCAACTGCTTCCAGTTGGTGTCGTTCTGGTCGAGCTTGCCGTCCTGGTTGGTGTCCTGCTCGACCATGGCGGCATAGCCGTCCTTGGCGCGCTTGCCGCTGGCCAGGATGGTGCCCATGCCGAACAGCTCCTTGCCGTCGTTGATGGTGCCGTCCTGGTTGCGGTCCATCACCAGCAGGCCGTCGCCGCCCGCCACCCAGCCCACCTTGTTGACCTGGCCGGTGCCCAGCAGGTCGAAGTGGACGCCCTGGGCAGCGGCGAGCGTGTTCACGCCCAGGCCGTCCAGGTCCAGCGCGATGGGGGTCACCGCAAAGTAGGTGTTGAACTGCGCATCGTTCATCTCGGAGAAGGTCGTTGGTGCCAGCGCGTCGAGCTGCGCCATCGACATCGACAACATGTCGCGCGTTTCCAGGCCTTGGATCTGTTCGCTGGTCAGCACGTTGATCTGGTCGGTCGTCAGCGCGTGGGCCTGGGCCGTGGTCATGGCGCTGATCTGCGCGCTGGTCAGTGCCGTGAACTGGTCGGTCGTGATCGCCTGGAACTGCGCAGTGTTGAAGGCGGCGATGTTCGCCGTCGTCAGGGCCCGCAGGTCGTCGGTCTCCAGTGCGGCGATCTGGTCGGTCGTGAAGGCACTGACCTGACTGGACGTCATCAGCCGGAACTGCGATGACGTGAAGGCGTTCAGGTCGTCCGATGCCAGACTCTGGATCTGGCTGGTCGTCAGGAACGACACGCGCTGGTTCAGTCCGGTCAGCTGATCGGCCGTCAGTGCGGCGAGCTGGTCGGTCGTCACCGCCTGCAGCGACGCGATCGACAGCTGGCGCAGGTCGTCCGACTCGATGGAGGAGATCTGGTCGGTCGACAAGGCCTGCACCTGGGCGGTGTTGAGCACGGCCACCTGGCCGGAGGTGAGCGCCATCATGTGCTCGGTCGTCAGTCCCGGCAGCTGCGCCACCGTCAGCGAGGCGATCTGGCCCGTCGACAGGCTGGCGACGGCGTCCGAGGTGAACGAGTGCAACTGGTCGCTGGACAGGCCGGCCAGGGCCGCGGTGGTGATGGCGCGGAGGTCGGCCGTCTCCATCTGCGGCAACTGGTCGGTGGTCAGCGCGCTGATCTGAGCGGAGTTCAGCGCAGCCCACTGGCCGCTGGTCAGGATGGCCAGGTCAGCCGTTTCCAGCGCGCTGACCTGGTCGGTCG
>Ga0114942_1000486_pt1 | contig 11387 bp, 10 predicted proteins | sample LowerColdCreek_FD_88674 | JGI IMG/M metagenome (GOLD analysis project Ga0114942, IMG submission 88674) | Groundwater microbial communities from Cold Creek, Nevada to study Microbial Dark Matter (Phase II) - Lower Cold Creek | ecosystem: Environmental > Aquatic > Deep subsurface > Groundwater ... | reverse complement strand
GACATGAACGAATCATATGCGTGCACACCGCGCCGTATTGCAGCGGCGCGGTCATGGCCATGCATTATTTCTTCGCGTTGAGTTGATTCAGTCTGTCAGTAACCTGCTGGGTAATGCTGAAACTGTTCTCAGCGTGGACCACCGCGTTGCGCTGCAGCAACAGGCCGATACCATCCTTTTCAATTATCTCACGCAGGATGTCCTGCACCTTCGGTGCCATATCCTGCAGCAGTGCCTGACCCGCGGCCTGCTCGGCTTGTTGCAGTTTGCCGGTGACATGGTCCAGGTCTTCCTGCATGGCGTTCAACTTCTTCTGGGCTGCGGCTTTCTGGTCCTGGCTCATGACCGCCGCATCTTTTTGATAGGTCTTAAGCAATGACTCTCCCTCAGTTTTCAGCCGGTCATACTCAGCCTTATTCTTCTTATATTCAGCCTGCTCCCTGATTTCCCCCAGTTTCTTCTGCGCCACATCAGTTTGCAGGATAGCGCCCTGCACATCGATCACCCTGATTTTATCCTGGGTCCAGCCAAGCGTAGAGACAGAGAACGCCACTACAGCGATTACAACCTTAAGTATTTTAGACACGCTTTCCTCCATTAACTAACAAAAAAAAATCAGAACCCCCGGCCCAGGGTGAATTGGAAAACTTCTTCCTGGTCGAACTCATTTGAGTTAAGCGGCTTGGCCAGACTGAATGACATGGGGCCAAAGCCCGTAATCCAAGTCAGGCCAACACCCACCGAGTAACGCAGCTCACCGAGGTCCACATCATAGCAATTTAGCTGCGTTGAAGAGCAATCGGTTTCGTAGACATTACCGGCGTCAAGGAAAAAGCCCGTGCGTATCTGGCTCTGGTCCTTGATAAACGGCAGGGGGAACAACAACTCGGCACTTCCCTCAATCAGGATGTCGCCACCGAAGGGGTCATCATCGCCCTCGAGTACATCGGTTTGCAGCTGGCAATTATCAGGGTCAGCCGTGCAATTGTTGGTGACATAGCCAAACAAATCACCATCGGGACCGCCAATTTCTTTAGCAGTGCCGTCCTCATTTACTTCTGTGACCGGCTCTTGAACGATGTAATTTTCGGCAGGCGTACTGCGCGGCCCCAGAGTATTGCTTTGGTATCCGCGCACGGAACCAAAACCGCCGCCAAAAAAGTTCTCATAAAACGGCAGCTCGTCGGAACCGCCGTAGCCGGCGCCATAGCCCAATTCAGTGCGCAACCGCAGCGTCCAGGTATCAATAAAAGGCACTGGGTAGAACACTTCGCCATTGTACGTCAGTTTGTAGAACTCGAGATCAGATACCGGCACGGACACCTCCAGCGCGACAGTCTGCGAGGCGCCCCGCGTCGCCATGCGACCGCGATTCAACGTCGACTGCGTCCAGCTGCTGGTGACGGTATAGTTGAGGAAATCGTTGCCATTTTCGTCGAGGAAACCCTGATTGGCGGGATTCACTTCATAGCTGGGCGGCAAAACACTGAGCGGTTGGAGCTCCTCAGGGCCTGTGTATTTGCCATCCACCCGAGTGCTCTCGAACCAGTCATCGACGCCATCAATGAAGCGCGGGCTGGCCTCGATTTCCTGTACCGCGAACTGCCCGGTATCAATCTCGGTATTGGCCGCACCGAAGCTGAACCCGAGTCGCTGCGTTTCCGACAACGGATAACCGTAGTTGATTGCAGCGCCAAGTGTATTGGTACTGTAGTTGGCCACGTTGACCTCTTCCAGGTCAGTGGAGCGATAGAAAAGATTGAAGCCGCGGCTCACCCCATCTTCGGTGTAATAGGGGTTGGTGTAACTGAAGTTATAGAGATCCTGGTAGCGCGATGAGTTCAGGCCGATACCGATACGCTTGCCCGTCCCCATGAAGTTGTCCTGCTCCAGGTTTAGACCCAGGATAATGCCGGCGTCCTGCGCGTAGCCGATACTGGCGCCAATGCTGCCAGAGGACTGCTCTTCCACTGTGTAATCCACGTCGATCAGGTCGTCATGGCCAGCTACTCCGGGTGTCTCCACGGTCGCCTTGCTGAAATAACCCAGCCGCTCCAGGCGCACGCGTGACTGCTCTATCGCTGCCGCGGAGGCCGGCGCACTCTCCATCTGTCGCATTTCCCGGCGCAGCACCTCATCCGCAGTTTTCATGTTGCCCTTGAAACTGATACGGCGCACATAGGTGCGCTTGCCTGGATCGACGAAAAATTTCATCGCGACGGTGTTATCCGCTTCATTCACTTCAGGAATGCCGGTGACCTTCGCGAAGTTATAGCCCTCATCACCCAGGCGCCTGGTCAGCGTTTCCTCGGTGGATGTCACCATCTGCTGGGAAAAAATCTGGCCGTCGGAGAGTAGCAAAAAGCGGCGTAAATCAGCCTCGGGGAGCACGAGGTCTCCGGACAGGTCCACGGAACTTATGGTAAACACATCGCCTTCCGTGATATTGGCGGTGATAAAGACTTCTTTTTTGTTCGGGGAAACTGACACCTGCGTGGAGTCGATACGAAATTGCAAATAACCCCGGTCCATGTAGTAGGACGTGAGTGTTTCCAGATCGCCAGTCAATTTCTCTTTCGAGTACTTGTCATCATTGGTCAGGAACGAAAGCCAGCCCGTGGTGCGCAGTTCAAACTCGTCGCTCAATTCTTCATCGGTAAATACGGTATTGCCCACCACATTGATGTGCTTGATTGCAGCGACATTGCCTTCGTCGACATCGATATTGATGGTGACACGATTGCGCGGCTCGGGGACTACCTCTGTTTCGATAGCGGCATCATAACGGCCCTGCAGTACATACTGTCTCTGCAACTCCAGCTGCATGCCCTCGAGTGTGGAGCGCTGGAACACCTGCCCCACCGCCAGGCCCGCTCCTTTCAACCCTTCCAGCAGCGCTTCGGTTTCAATGGCCTTGTTGCCCTCGATATTGATCTCACTGATGCTCGGCCGCTCTGTCACGATGATGACCAGTACATTGCCATCCTGGCCGATCTGGATATCGTCGAAATTGCCAGTGGCAAACAAGCTGCGCGTGGCAGCCCTGATAGTGCGCTCGTCGACAACGTCGCCCACCGCGACCGGCAGTGCGGCGAAGACAGATCCAGCGGAAACACGCTGCAGGCCTTCCACGCGAATATCGGAAATGACGAAGGTCTGGGCGAAGGCGAAAGGTGCGGTTACAAATAGCACCAGAGCCAGCACTAGAGGCATATGTCTAATCAAAGTGTACCCAATCGCCCAAGGTAAGCCGCAGTGCGGGGAGTTCCATTAACTATTATGTTCAGCGCGAACACTACAGGCGCGTGAAATCGTTGTATAGCGCCAGCATCATCATTCCGACCACCAGAAAGAGCCCCAGCTGATAACCGGCGGACTGTATTTTCTCAGGTACCGGGCGCCCCGCCAATAGCTCGATCGTATAAAACAACAAATGCCCTCCATCGAGCACGGGTATGGGCAGTAAGTTCAATACCCCCAAGCTTACACTCAGCAGTGCCAGAAAAGCGACATAGGACTCCAGACCGGATTTGGCCGACGCGGTCGCCACTTTAGCAATGGTGATGGGCCCGCTCAAGTTTTTTGGTGATATTAAACCCAGCAACATCTTCTTGATGGATTTCAGGGTAAACACCGACAGCTCCCAGGTGCGTGACAGGCTGGCACCAAGCGCTTCCACTGGCCCGCGCGGGTAGCTCCGCACCATCTCCGGCGGCATCTCCGGCACGGCCGCACCGAGGCCAACCCGGCCGATTTCCACGCCCTTGTCATCAGTCGCGCGATCGGGCAGCAGTATGGCGCGGAGGATCTCTGTACCGCGTTGGTATTCCACCTCGATGGGCTGCTCTGGTCGCGCCCGCACATAATCGACCCAATCCTTCCACAGCGGCATGACTACGCCATCTGCCCGCAACACCTTGTCACCCGGGACCATGCCAATCCGCTCTGCAGGACTGCCCGCCACCACCTCGCCTACCACGGGCGGTACCGGGGGCATAAACAGGCTGATACCCAGGCCCCCGAATAAGTCGGGCTCCTCGTCCTCCGACAGCCAGCGATCAATGGTCGCCTCGGATTCATAAACCATCCCGGAGTCCGGGTAGGTCACCGCAAACTTTATGGTGCCCGTATCACCGATACGGTCCAGCAATCGGAAACTGAGCGCCTGCCAGGTCGGTGTCGGGGCGCCATCGACCGACACTATTTCCTGCCCCGATTCCAAACCAGCCACAGCCGCGATCGAGTCCGGCTCCACCTTGTCAATCAGCGGTACATAGCCCGACTCCCCGGCCATATACAAAAACCAGTAAGCGACCACCGCCAACAGCAGGTTTGCCAGCGGACCTGCGCTAACCACGGCGATGCGCTGCAACGGGGGTTTGCGATTAAATGCCTGATGCAGTTGAGCAGCGGGAACCTCCCCCTCGCGCTCATCCAGCATCTTGACGTAACCGCCCAGGGGTATCGCGGCAATGCAGTATTCCGTGCCCTGTCGGTCGCGCCATTTGAACAGTGATTTGCCAAAACCGATGGAAAAGCGCAATACCTGTATGCCGCAACGGCGCGCCACCCAAAAATGGCCGAATTCGTGGATTGCCACGAGGACCGCGAGGGTGCCAAGGGTTAAGGCTATTGTGTACAGAAGTTCCATCAGACTCGCTTCACCGCCATTGTGGGATGTTGAAGATCTGCCAGGAAACCGTGGGCGAATTCCCGTGCCTGGACAACGGCATCTTCGACCACCGACAGGGAGGTGGGTTCCACGATGTCCACCCGCTCCAGCGTATACTCTATTACCGCCGGGATGTCTGTGAAACGGATTTTTTCATCCAGGAAGGCAGCGACGGCGACCTCATTTGCCGCGTTGCACACGGCCATGGCCGTGCCTCCAGTCACCACCGCTTCGCGCGCCAGGCGCAGACAGGGAAAGCGCGTCTCATCCGGAGCCTCAAAGTCGAGACGGGCGGTAGTTACCAGGTCCAGAGGCGCCACACCCGAAGCCAGGCGCTCCGGCCAACCCAGACCATAGGCGATGGCAGTGCGCATATCGGGATTGCCCAGCTGCGCCAGCACCGAGCCATCCACGTACCGCACCATTGAGTGGATAATGCTCTGCGGGTGGACCACCACGTCTACCTGTGCGGGTGCGAGATCAAATATCCAGCACGCTTCGATCAATTCGAGGCCCTTGTTCATCAGGCTCGCGGAGTCGACGGAAATCTTGCGGCCCATGGACCAGTTGGGATGCGCACAAGCCTGGTCCGGCGTGGCATCGGTCATCTGCGCCAGACTCCAGCGACGAAAAGGTCCGCCTGACGCCGTGAGCAGCACTTTGCTCACGCCGCGCAGTTCAGGAGCGGCACGCGCATTCACCGGCACACATTGGAAAATGGCGTTATGTTCACTATCGATAGGCAGCAAGCGCGCGCCTGCTTCACGCACCGCCTGCATTAACAGGTGCCCACCCATCACCAGCGCTTCTTTATTTGCCAGCAACAGGGTTTTGCCCGCGCGCGCCGCCGCAAGCGTAGACGGCAAGCCAGCAGCCCCAACGATGGCAGCCATGACGACATCCACCTCCGGCGCGGTAACGATGTACGCCAGGCCGCTCTCTCCGTGCCTGACTTGCGTGGGAAACCCCGCCGGCAGGCGCTGCCTGAGCAGGGTCGCTGCCGCCTCATCCATCATGACAGCGTAGCGCGGCGCAAACGCCAGACACTGGGCAAGCATGCTGTCGACCGACGAATGCGCGGCCAGCGCATAGACTTCAAAGCGGTCGGGGTGCCTGGCGATGACGTCCAGGGTGTTGATTCCTATGGATCCGGTCGACCCCAGCACACTGACCAAACGCGTCTTCGCTGCCATAGCTACCACCCTATCAGCAGCAAACCCAGTGCGAACACCGGTGCCGCACCACATAGACTGTCAAGGCGGTCCAGCACGCCACCGTGGCCCGGCAGCAGGCTGCCGCTGTCCTTTACACCACTTTCGCGCTTGACCATGCTCACCGTCAAATCGCCAATCACCGAGGCCAGCGCCGTCGTGACGGTCACCGCCATGACCGCGGCCAGGCCGATATGAGCCTCGCGTTCCGGCAGCTGATACCACAGCAGCACTGCCAGCAAACCGCACGCCGTGACGCCACCCCAGAAACCCTCCCAGGTCTTGGCAGGACTGACCAGGGCGGCCAGCTTGTGCTTTCCAAATTGCCTGCCCGAAAAATACGCGCCTATATCCGCAGTGGCTACCAAAATGACCATAATTACCAACAATAACCCTCCCGGGGGAAAGCTGAGTAGGTAAAGCGCAGACATCCAGGCCGGCACGAGAATCAGCATGCCCATGGCGCTGCGCATCATCATGTGGCGCCAGAGCACCGCGCTATCGGGATAACCCTTGATCCACAGCAGCGCGAATGACCACCACAGGCACGCCAGCCCCAGCAGCGGCTGCACCCGCCCTTTCTCGGGGATATCGCCCAACTGGGCATAACGGTACACGGCAACAAGCGCAGCGAGCACCAGTAATACGTAGAAAACGCGAGCCGCCGGCCGCTGCCAGCCGGCCAGGCTTGACCACTCCCAAGCGCCCAATCCGATCAGTACGCCGAAGCACAGCGCGAGTCCTGGCGCCGGTAAATAGGCGATGGCAGCCAGAAACAAACCCGCCATCAGCAACGCGGTAATAACGCGTTGCCTAAGCATTGGAGTTCACTCCCGCGACCAGTCCGTCTGGCTCACGCAGGCCGAACCGACGCTCACGCCGGCTGTACTCTGCCAGCGCTCTAGCAAATTCCGGTTCCGTGAAATCGGGCCACAAGGTTTCGGTAAAATACAATTCGGTATAGGCGAAGTGCCAGAGCATGAAGTTACTGATGCGGGCATCGCCCCCAGTACGTATACACAGGTCAGGGCGCGGCAGGTCGCTGATGGAGATATTGCGGTCAATCAGCTCCGGCGTAATGTCCTGCGGCTGCAGGGTGCCCGCCTGCACTTGCCGGGCCAGACGCTGCGCGGCCTGTGCGATATCCCACTGGCCGCCGTAATCCACGGCAATGACCATCGTGGCACCGGTATTACCACGCGTCAGGTATTCCGAGTGTTGCATCAGATTCTGCTGGCGCTGACTGAAACGCCGCCGCTCACCGATAAAGCGTATGCGGATTTCGTCTTTGTGCAACTCCCTGACCTCATTGCGCAGGTACCGGGATAACAACGCCAGCAAGGCGCGTACTTCAGGAACGGGTCGACCCCAGTTTTCGCTGCTGAAAGCGAACAGAGTCAGCACTTCCACCCCATGGCGCTTACAGGCGCGCAATATGCCTCGCACAGCCTCCACGCCAGCGCGATGTCCCGACGGACCAGAGACACCCCTGCGTTTAGCCCAACGATTATTGCCATCCATGATAATAGCCACGTGGCGAGGAATCACCGGTGCCACGCCATTCCCGGGGGAGGACAATTGTTCATGGGTAGCCACTGGCGAGCGCTATATTTCCATCAGGTCGGCTTCTTTCTCTGCCAACATTTTTTCGATCCTGGCGACGAAGCTATCCGTTAATTTCTGCACCTCGTCCTGCCCGCGACGCTCGTCATCTTCACTGATTTCCTTGTCCTTGACCATATCCTTCAGCATGACCATGGCATCGCGCCGCGCATTGCGCACCGAGACACGGGCCGACTCCGCCTCGTGGCGGGCCTGACGAATAAAACCCTTGCGTGTCTCCTCGGTCAACATGGGCATGGGAATACGGATCACCTCGCCAGCGGTGACCGGGTTTAGTCCGAGGTCAGACTTGAATATGGCTTTTTCAACGGCCGGAATCATGCTCCTGTCCCAGACTGACAACGTCAGCGTGCGGGCGTCTTCCACGGAAATGTTGGCAATCTGGTTGAGGGGAGAGTCAGCGCCGTAATACTCTACCTTCAGGCCGTCCAGTAGGCTGGGGTGAGCCCGTCCGGTACGAATTTTGTTGAAGTGGTGCGCCAGCGCTTCCAGACTCTTGGCCATGCGCTCTTTGGCGTCATCTTTTACATCTTGGATCATGTCCTTTCTCCTCCCTGCGCAGCACTACCCGATCAAAGTGCCTTCGTCGCCGCCCCTCACGATATTGAGCAGCGCGCCGGGTTTTTCCATTTTAAATACCCGTACCGGCATATTGTGGTCACGACACAGACAGATGGCGGTCAAATCCATAACCTCGAGTTTTTTATCCAGCACTTCATCGTAACTAAGGCGTTCGTATTTTACTGCATTGGGCACTTTCATTGGATCGGCGGAATAGACACCGTCGACCTTGGTTGCCTTGAGCACCAGTTCAGCATCCATTTCGATAGCGCGCAGGCATGCAGCAGAATCCGTCGTAAAAAAAGGATTCCCGGTACCGGCAGAAAAAATCACCACGTCACCGTTCGTCAGCGCGCGGATTGCCTTGCGCCTGTCGTAGTGCTCCACCACCCCGGTCATCGGTATGGCGGACATAGCCTGGGTGGCGATATTCGAGCGCTCCAGCGCATCGCGCATGGCCAGGGCGTTCATGACAGTGGCCAGCATCCCCATCTGGTCGCCGGTTACCCGGTCAAGTCCCGCTTTTTGCAGGGCCGAGCCGCGAAATAGATTGCCTCCGCCGACCACCAGACCAACCTGCACACCAATTCCCACCAGCTGTCCAATCGCCAGCGCCATCGAATCCAGTATCTTCGGATCGATACCAAAATTTTCACTACCGGTTAAAGCTTCACCACTAAGCTTGAGCAGTATTCGCTTATATTTTTTATCGCCTGCCGACTGAGGCATAACACTCCCTCCAAAAGCTCGGTGGTATCTTACAGGACATCAGATCATCTCCCTAATGGATTCAAAAACGGGGCCGTAGCCCCGCATTCAAAACCACAGCGCGACCCGGTCAGCCATTGAGCTGTGCCGCGACTTCCTGCGCGAAGTCCACTTTCTCGACTTCGATGCCCTCGCCAACTTCGAACCGAACAAAGGAAACAATTTCGGCGCCGGCACTGGAGGCCAGTTTGCCAACCGTAACATCCGGGTTCTTCACAAAAGCCTGTTCAGTCAAGCTGTTTTCAGCCAAAAATTTCTTGATTCGGCCACCAATCATCTTCTCGATGATGTCCGCCGGCTTACCGGAATCCCGGGCCTGCGCCACAAAAATTTCTTTTTCTTTCGCCACGAGCTCTTCCGGCATATCCGCGGGAGAGACGACTTGCGGATTTACCGCGGCAACGTGCATGGCAACATCCCTGGCCAGGTCCTGATCACCACCTTTCAGCTCAACCAATACCGCGATGCGATTGTTGCTGTGTACATAAGAGCCTACGATGCCTGCGTCGGAGTGGATGACTTCAATACGCCTCACGCTGATATTCTCACCGATCTTCTGCACCAAGGCCTCGCGTGCCGCTTCCAGCTCTCCGGACATCACGGTTGAGACATCCGACTGCTTGGACGCGAATGTCACGTCAAGGACGCGATTGACGAAAGCCAGGAAATTTTCATCCCGGGCTACGAAATCCGTTTCACTGTTCACCTCCACCAATACACCAAAGCTGCAGTCATGGGCTACCCGCGTGGTAACCACGCCATCCGCCGCAGTTCGGCCCGCCTTCTTCGCAGCCTTCATGCCGCTGGATTTGCGTAGCTCCTCAATAGCCAACTGAATATCGCCACCGACAGCAGCAAGCGCCTTTTTGCACTCCAACAAGCCCAAGCCAGTGCGCTCACGCAGCTCTTTCACCAGTGATGCTGACATAGGTACTCCTCCTCTTCCAAAGCCAGGAACCAGGTTCCCAAAAACGAAAACCCCCGGCTAACTCACCAGGGGAATTATTACTTTCTGACCCACGCGGGCCAGTGATTACTCCGCCATTTATTCGGCAGTGCTTTTATGATCCCATTCCAGTTTCAAGTGCGGCAGTCTCAGTAGCTGCATCAACAGACGCAACTTCTTCCTCGACAAATTCATTCTTTGTCATCGCGACGTCACCTGATTCGATCTTGCCGGCCAGGCAGGCGTCAGCCACTGCAGTCACATACAACTTGATCGCGCGGATCGCGTCGTCGTTCCCGGGGATGATGTAATCCACGCCATCAGGATTGCTATTGGTATCCACAATGCCGATCACGGGAATACCCAACTTGTTCGCCTCGCTGATGGCGATGCGCTCGTGGTCTACATCCACGACAAACAGCGCGTCCGGCAGACCGCCCATATCCTTGATACCACCGATGCTGCGCTCGAGTTTTTGCATATCCCGTAAACGCATCAGCGCTTCTTTTTTCGTCAATTTGTTGAAGGTACCATCACTCTGCTGCGTTTCGAGATCGCGCAGGCGCTTGATCGACGCGCGTATGGTTTTGTAGTTGGTCAGCATGCCGCCCAGCCAGCGATGACTGACATAGGGCATGCCAGCGCGTTCGGCCTGTTCCCTGATGACCTTGCCCGCTGCCCGCTTGGTACCCACAAACAGGATTTTGTTCTTGTTGCCAGCCAACCGCTTCACCATCGCCAGTGCGTCATTAAAAGCGGGGACGGTGTACTCCAGGTTAATGATGTGGATCTTGTTGCGTGCACCGAAAATGTACTGGTCCATTTTTGGATTCCAGTAACGTGTTTGGTGACCGAAATGAGCGCCCGCCTGCAGCAGGTCGCGCATGCTTACTTGCACTTGAGACATAGTAGTTACCTTGTGTGGGTTAATCCTCCACATACCCCCGTTACCAAACCAGCCGGCAAGCCGGAAGGCACCCTGGAACAGGTACTGATATGTGTGTGTCGTTGTGGTTTATCCTACTCAGGGCCAATCTTTTCCGGCAGTTTCTGGCCGCAGCGCCCCGATAGGAGGCGCGCTTTATACCATATTGGGAACGGCGATAAAAGGGTTGGGGACTGCGGCGCGGTTCCCACCATACTCATTTGCGAATCGAATAGGGTAGAATGTGCCCGCCGCGGCTCGTCGCAGAATCCAAATCAAGATATTTTTAGTCAAAAAAATCAACAGGTTAACAATGGCTGCATTGATCAAATCGGCGGACGAGATAGACAAGATGCGCGTCGCAGGCCGTCTCACGGCCGAGGTTCTGGAAATGATCGAGCCTCATGTGAAGGTGGGGGTTACCACCGGTGAACTGGACCGCATCTGCCATGACTATATTACCCAGACACAGCGGGCGGTTCCCGCTCCACTCAATTACCACGGCTTTCCACGTTCCATTTGTACTTCAATCAACGACGTCGTGTGCCACGGCATCCCTTCCGACTCCAAGAAACTGAAGAATGGCGATATCGTCAATATTGATGTAACAGTAATCAAGGACGAGTACCACGGAGACTCCAGCATCATGGTGCAGGTGGGTGAGGTGGCGGCCCATGCCCG
>Ga0114942_1000485_pt1 | contig 11394 bp, 8 predicted proteins | sample LowerColdCreek_FD_88674 | JGI IMG/M metagenome (GOLD analysis project Ga0114942, IMG submission 88674) | Groundwater microbial communities from Cold Creek, Nevada to study Microbial Dark Matter (Phase II) - Lower Cold Creek | ecosystem: Environmental > Aquatic > Deep subsurface > Groundwater ... | reverse complement strand
GTCATCAGCTGCACACTGTCCTCATGCTCATCCGCCTGCGCGTCTCCCGCGTCCAGCGCGGCCCGGTCAAGGAATTGTTGCTGTGGCGACAGCTCGCCCTCCTCGGCGACGAACTGCTTGGCGGCGCTGACCAGCTCCTCCAGGTTCTCGACTCGCGCCTGGCCTTTTTCCCCCTTTTCACTCTTGTGATACAGCAGCAAACCGGAGGCCTGAATCGTATGGTCGACCAGTTCTTCCAGCGACAGCTGATCCGCGCCGCTATCCAGCTCGTTGATTAATACCACGAAGCCTTCCAGCGCGCTCAACGCCCGGGCGGGCAGGCTTTTTTCCTCCAGCACCGCGGCGATCGCGCGCCACAGGGGAATACCACGTTCACGGGCACACTCGCGCACGGTGTCCAGGGTCTTGCTGCCGATCCCGCGTGGCGGCGTATTGATCACCCTCTCGACGGCGGCATCATCGCCCCGGTTCAGCAGCAGGCGCAGGTAGGCCAGGGCGTTGCGAATTTCCATGCGCTCATAAAACCGCTGCCCGCCGTAGATACGGTACGGTATGGCGCTGCGAATCAGCGCTTCCTCCAATACCCTGGATTGCGCATTGGAGCGGTACAGGATGGCCACCGAGGAGCGCGAGTTTCCCGCGTTCAGCCATTGCTCAGCCTGCTCCACGATAAAGCGGGCTTCATCGTGTTCGTTATAGCCTGCGTAGAGGCTGATCGGTTCTCCCGACTCCCCCGCCGTCCACAGCTCTTTACCCAAGCGCCCAAAATTGTAGGCGATGACGCCATTGGCCGCCTGCAGAATAGTGCGGGTAGAACGGTAATTCTGTTCGAGGCGAATCGTTCGGGTGCCCTTGAAGTCCTCGGAAAAACGTTGGATGTTCTCTATCCTGGCGCCGCGCCAGCCGTAGATCGACTGGTCGTCGTCGCCCACGGCGACCACAGGAATATGCGCACCCGCCAGCACCCGCAGCCAGGCGTACTGCACCGTGTTGGTATCCTGGAACTCATCGACCAGTATCTGCCGGAAGCGGCCCTGGTAGTGCTGTAATACCTGCGGGCACTTGAGCCACAACTCGTGGGCCCGCAGCAACAATTCGGCGAAGTCTACCAGTCCGGCGCGATCGCAGGCGATTTCATAGGCGCGATAGACCTGCAACATGGTGCGGGCAAACAGGTCGCCGGGCGGCGCTTCGATGTGCGCGCTGCGCAACCCGTCGTCCTTTTGCGCATTGATGTACCACATGGCCTGTTTCGGTGGCCAGCGCGATTCGTCCAGGTCCAGATCCCGGCACACGCGCTTGACCAGGCGCAGTTGGTCGTCGCTGTCCAGAATCTGGAAGTTCTGCGGCAGTCCAGCGTCCTGCCAGTGCGCCTTGAGCAGCCGGTGCGCGAGGCCGTGAAACGTGCCAACCCACATACCTCGGGACGGAATCTGCAGCATCTCCTCAATGCGGCCACGCATCTCTTTGGCCGCCTTGTTGGTGAAAGTTACCGCCAGGATGGACCAGGGGGAGAGGTTCTCGGCTTTTATCAGCCACGCGATGCGGTGCACCAGCACCCGGGTTTTACCACTGCCGGCACCGGCGAGTACGAGCATGTTCTGGTGCTCTGCGGTGACGGCATCGCGCTGGGCGGCATTGAGGGGAGAAAGAATAGCGGATACATCCATCGACCCATTTTAACTATATTCGCACCGCGGCATGTAGCCTTTATTCTTGCGGGCGCGGCGAGGAAAATACCGTATGGGTCTGTTATCATCGCAACAGTTTTTCGCATAGCGCAGGTACTGTTGAGCCATGAGCAGAAACAACAACGATCCCTCGAATAATAATAAGGAACAGTCTCCAAGCTATGACGCCGAGGTCACCGGCGACAACTACCGGCGTGAGCCCCACTTCAACCGGTTCGATGACGACGATGGCTACGAAGAACCCGATCGGGATACGGATCTCGCCTCGGACTACCGCGCAGATAACATGGAGGACGAAGAATACGAGGACGAACTGCCCGAGGAGGATGAGCGCGACGTGTTTTCCACTGTCGGCGCAGATGCGCTGCACGAGTCGGAACCGTCAGGACCGGATACCTGGCTCGAGAAGGAGGCGTATCTCGACGAGGAGGAGGGTGAGGAGAGCGGCCGAAACTGGCCGCTGGGCCTGATTGCTACGGCCGTTGTTGCGCTGGCGCTGTTGATTGCCGGCGGTTATGGCGTCATGCAGCAGCGTGCGGCTACCCAGGAAGAGATACGCCAGCTGCGCGCGCAGCTGGCCACGGCGGCCAGCCCCGAAGACGCGAGCGCCAGTCGGGTCGCCCTACAGGATATGAAACAGTCCTATGAACAATTGTCTGCCATCGCGGAGGCGATGAAGCTGGAAAACCGCCGGCTCGCCGATACCGTCGCCGGCCTGGAGGCACAGCTTGGTGCGCAGCAGGCGGTGCTGGCCAAACCGCTGTCGCAGACTGGTCAAGCCAAAACGGCGGCGGAAAGCACAGCACCACGACCGTCAGCCACGCAGCCAGTTGTGCCACCGCCTCCCATAAAACCCGTCACACCAACGCCTGCCGCAACTGTACCCGCTGCCACATCGGGCGCTGCCACGGCGACTACGGTTGCCACCGCGGGGCCCTGGTTTGTCAATTTCGGTACCTATGCGTCGAGCAACATGGCTGAGAACTGGGCAAGCAGGCTACATCCAGGTGCTGGCAAGGTCATTGTAATGCCGAACAACAAAGACGGCCAGGCACTATACCGGGTCAGGGTGGTGGGCCTGCCCGACAGAAATTCAGCGCAGGAAGTGGCGCGTGCGCTGGAGGCGGAATTACGGGTATCCGCATTATGGGTGGGTAAGGAATGACAATTTCTGTCATGTCAGCCCCGGCTTGGCAGGAGCACTCAGTCCTGTTATGGTTTTTCCCCCGCAACTCTTGAAGCAGGTGAGGTAGTTAAAATGAATAATATCAAGTTCGCATTAATCGGCCTGGCGCTGGCAAGTACTGTGAGTTTGGCCGAAGATTGTGCAACGCCCACTCCACCCACACTTCCGGACGGAGCTAGCGCGACAAAGGAGCAGATGCTCGCCGGGCAAAAATCTGTCAAGGGATATCAGGCCGCCAACACCGAATATCGGGCGTGCCTGGATCCACAGGTAAGCGCCGCCGAAGTCGCTGCCGCCGGGGATTCACCCAGTGAAGAAGCGACCGCCGCGCTCAAGAAACTCAGCGATGATTACAACGCCTCTGTCTCCAAGGAAGAAGAGGTTGCGCTCAAATTCAACGAAGCGCTAAAAGCATACAAGGCAGCGCACCCCGGCTAACCCCTGTGCCGTCCGCGCATTGGGCGTTGCGGATGGCTACCTCATAGGTGTAACAGCCGCAAGAAGCCCAGTGCACTCTTGCTGTACGCCACCGACAATATGTAGCCCGCGATCAGGAGCGCCAGCAGCCAGGCGCTCACCCTGGTTCTTTTCGAGCGACCCAACCGCAACGCCACCATTCCGGCGCCGATATACAGCAGCAGCGCAATGATTTTCGCTTGCAACCAAGGCAGCCCTAGCGGCGACAGATGCCACACTATCAATAAAGAAATGGCTGAGCACAGTAACAGCGTATCAACTATATGAGGCAGCACCGTGGTTGCGCGATGCTGTAGCAAGGGACTGTCTGTGGCCATCCAGTAGCCGCGCAGACCGAATCCGGCAATGGACAGGAAGGCGCAGCATACGTGAACGAACTTAAAAATCTCCGCCAGCGTCACTCTACCGTGACTGACTTGGCCAGGTTGCGCGGCTTGTCGACATCGGTACCTTTCTGCAAGGCTACGTGATACGACAGCAATTGCAGGGCGACTGTATAAACAATCGGTTTGATCACCTCGGGGCAATGCGGCATCGGCAATACCTGCACCCGCGCCTCGTTGGCAAAGCCAGCCTCCCGGTCAGCGAAGACAAACAGTTCGCCGCCGCGCGAACGCACCTCCTCCAGATTGGATTTCAGTTTTTCCAGTAACTCATCATTGGGTGCGACCGCCACCACGGGCATATCGTCGTCCACCAGGGCCAGCGGGCCATGTTTCAGCTCGCCCGCGGGGTACGCTTCGGCGTGGATATACGAGATTTCCTTCAGTTTAAGCGCACCTTCCATGGCGATGGGGTATTGGATGCCCCGCCCCAGGAACAGGGCGTGGTGTTTGGGTATGAAGGCCTCGGACAATTGTTGTATCGCGCCGTTGAGCTCCAGGGTTTGGCTCACGTAAAGCGGCAGATTGCGCAGGGCCGAGATGATTTCCTCCTGCCGTGCAGTCGACATTCCCCGGCGCCGGCCCAGCACCAGCGTCAACATAAGGAGGGCAACCAGCTGGGTGGTGAACGCCTTGGTCGAGGCGACCCCGATTTCTATGCCCGCGCGGGTCAGGAAAACCAGGTCGCATTCGCGCACCAGTGAGCTGTTGTCCACATTGGCCACCACCAGGCTGCTGAGGAATTCGCCCTTGGTGGCGTTGCGCAGCGCCGCCAGCGTGTCCGCCGTTTCCCCGGACTGGGAAATGGCGACCAGCAGCGTGCCCTCGTGCTGCACACGCTTGCGGTAACGAAACTCCGACGCTACCTCCACCTGGCAACTCACGCCGGCCAGTTCCTCCAGCCAATAGCGCGCCACCATGCCGGCGTGAAAGCTCGTGCCACAAGCGACAATCTGTACATGTTTGACCCGGTCAAATACCACTGTCGCACCAGGGCCAAAACTCTCCTCGATCTGTTGTGTGTCACTGGCATGGGCGAACGTCGCCTCCAGCGCCTGGGGCTGCTCAAAAATCTCCTTGATCATATAGTGATCGAAGTTGCCCAGCTCAGCAGTTTCCATTGCCTCGTTGATACGGATTGTGGCCCGTTCAACAACTACACCCTGGTCGCTGTACACCTGAATATTGGCGGGCGTGACCTGCACGACATCGCCTTCCTCCAGATAAATAAAACGATCAGTCACCTGGCGCAAGGCCATCTGGTCAGACGCGAGAAAATTTTCCCCGATACCCACGCCCACTACCAGCGGACTGCCCTTGCGCGCACCCACCACCTCTTCCGGACTCTGGGCATCTACCGCCGCCAGCGCGTAAGCTCCCTCCAGCCTTGCGACCGTATTTTGCATAGCCTGCAACAGCGACGCACCACTTTCCAGGTTGCGATGCAGGAGATGCACAATGACCTCGGTGTCCGTGGCGGATGTCATTTCATAACCGGCTGCAATCAGCTCCTTGCGCAGGTTCGCGTGATTCTCGATGATGCCGTTGTGTACGAGGGCGACGCGTCGCCCCGAGGTATGGGGATGGGCGTTGACCCCCGACGGAATGCCATGTGTCGCCCAGCGGGTATGGGCGATACCGGTGCTGCCGAAGTAAGGCTCTTCCTGCTGGGCCAATTCCAGTTCCCTGACCTTGCCCTTGCGCTTATGTATCTGCAGGCCGCGCCCTTCGTCGATCAGCGCCATACCGGCCGAGTCATAACCCCGGTATTCCAGGCGCCTCAGGCCTTCCAGCAGGATTTCAGAAACTTCGCGCCGCGCGACGGCCGCTACAATGCCACACATAATCAGTCCTCGCCGCCCTGTTTTCCCGGGCGCTTCCAACCCTGGATATTGCGCTGCTGAGCGCGACTTACAGCCAAATCACCTTTGTCCACGCTCTTGGTCACCGTGGAGCCTGCGGCAACAAAACCCTGATCTTCGATACGCAACGGCGCCACCAGCGTGCTGTTGGAGCCGATGAATACACCGTTGCCGATTTCGGTGCGGTGTTTGTTCACGCCATCGAAATTGCAGGTAATCGTGCCTGCGCCGATATTGACCTCCGCGCCCATGTCGCAGTCGCCAATGTAACTGAGGTGATTCACTTTACTATTCGCGCCGATGTTCGCTTTCTTGGTCTCCACAAAATTGCCGATGCGCGCGCCATCCGCCATTACCGTGCCGAGGCGCAGCCGGGCATAGGGCCCCACATTACACGCCCTACCGACCACGACGTCCTGCAAATGACTCATAGGATGAATAATAGCGTCGTCCGCCACTTTGACGTCATGCAGCACACAGTTCGCGCCGATGGAGACCCGATTGCCCAGGGTAACCGCACCCTCGAAAATGACGTTTATATCGATGGAGACCTCGTCACCACAGGTGAGGCTGCCGCGGATATCCAGGCGTGCGGCGTCGGCAATGCTCACTCCCTCGCGCATGAGCTCTTCTGCCAGACGGCGCTGGTACTCGCGCTCCACCTGACTGAGCTGCACGCGATCATTGACGCCAAGAATCTCGAGTTCCGAGGACGCAGTGCAGGAGGCGACTTCCCTGCCTTCGGCAACCGCCAGGCTGATGATATCTGGGAGGTAGTACTCCGCCTGCCGGTTGCTGTTTTCAACACGGGGCAGGTAGTCCTTAAAGTCCTGGAGCGGAGCGGCCAACAGACCGGTGTTGATTTCACGGATCTGCCGCTCGCTGGCGGTGGCATCTTTGTCTTCCACGACGGCGAGCAGCGTCCCATTTTCGTCGCGAAGTATTCTGCCGTAACCCTGAGGATTTTGCAGTGTGGCCGTCAACAGGGCGGGGCCCTGCTGCGCCTGCTGTACAAGATATTGCAGCGTGGATAACCGTGTCAGCGGCACATCTCCGTACAGTACCAATACCACACTACCACTGGATATGGCGGGCAGTGCCTGCATGACGGCATGCCCGGTACCCAGCTGCTGTTCCTGTATTACCCAGTTGATGTCGTATTGCGACAGGGCCTGCAGAACTTGATCGCTGCCGTGTCCGATGACGACATGAATAGCCGTCGGCTCAAGAGCCTGGGCGGTGCATATCACATGCTCCAGCAGAGTCTTGCCGCCCACGGTATGCAACACCTTGGGTAAACGGGATTTCATACGTGTTCCCTGGCCCGCGGCGAGGATCACGATTTCCAGTTTCATTGCCAGGGTTATCCCATCCTATTCGTTATCAGTGCACAGCGGCAGGTAACTTCGATTCCCGTCGATAATTATGCGCCGCGCCGCTATTATCGCCAACCGTTGCAGTGTGAAGCGTCTAGCAAGTGGCATAAAAAACCCCGGACATGCCGGGGCTTTATGCCTTGGAAACAAGCCTGTGCCTTTTACCCGCGACCTGCGCGGTTCTTCATCTTGCGCAGGGTTGCCAGTTGCGCGGCGGCCTCCGCGAGTTGGGCGGAAGCTCGTCCGTAATCGAAATCGCCGGTCTGGTTGGCCAGTGCCTGCTCGGCTTCCTTGCGCGCTTCCTCGGCAGCGGCCTCATCGACATCGTCGGCGCGGATCGCTGTATCGGCAAGGATTGAAACCACTCCCGGCTGCACTTCCAGGAAGCCGCCGGATACATAAAAGATTTTCTCCTGGCCGTCCTGGGTCACAATACGCACCGGGCCAGGCACCAGTGAAGTAAGCAAGGGAGCATGACCGTAGTTCACCCCCAACTCACCCAGTTCGCCAGTAGCTACCAGTAGCTCCACCAGACCTGAGAAGATTTCTTCCTCCGCGCTAACGATGTCGCAATGAATCGTCATTGCCATACATGAACCTCTCTAACGCCGTTCTGCTCTACAGCTTTTTGGCTTTCTCAACAGCTTCATCGATACTGCCAACCATGTAAAACGCCTGCTCCGGAAGGTGGTCGTATTGACCGGCAAGAATGCCCTGAAAGCCCGCTATGGTTTCCTTCAGCGACACGTACTTGCCCGGTGAGCCGGTAAACACTTCCGCAACATGGAAGGGTTGTGACAGAAAGCGCTCAATCTTGCGTGCGCGCGCTACAGTCTGCTTGTCTTCTTCAGACAATTCGTCCATGCCCAGAATCGCGATAATGTCCTTCAGTTCCTTATAACGCTGCAACACGCTCTGCACTCCACGTGCAGTATCGTAATGCTCACTGCCAATCACCAATGGATCAAGCTGGCGCGAGGTGGAGTCCAACGGATCAACCGCAGGGTAAATACCTTTCGCCGCAATATCCCGGCTCAACACCACGGTAGAGTCAAGGTGCGCGAAAGTAGTGGCCGGCGAGGGGTCGGTCAAGTCGTCCGCGGGTACATAGACGGCCTGAATGGACGTGATGGATCCAGTCTTGGTGGAGGTGATGCGTTCCTGCAGCACACCCATTTCTTCAGCCAGCGTCGGCTGGTAGCCCACCGCTGATGGCATACGACCCAGCAATGCGGATACTTCGGTACCCGCCAGGGTATAGCGGTAGATGTTGTCGATAAACAACAATACGTCACGCCCTTCGTCACGGAATTTTTCGGCCATGGTCAACCCGGTCAGTGCGACCCGCAGGCGGTTGCCTGGCGGTTCATTCATCTGGCCATACACCATCGCAACTTTCGAGTTGCCAAGATTTTCCACATCGACAACCTTGGACTCCTGCATCTCAAAATAGAAGTCGTTACCTTCACGAGTCCGCTCACCGACACCGGCAAAGACAGACAATCCGGAGTGTTCAGTTGCGATGTTGTTAATCAATTCCATCATGTTGACGGTTTTACCGACGCCGGCGCCACCGAACAGTCCAACCTTACCGCCCTTGGCGAAAGGACAAACGAGGTCGATGACCTTGATGCCCGTCTCCAGCAATTCATCGGAAGCGGAGAGCTCTTCGTAAGCGGGCGCTTTACGGTGGATGGAGGCGCGCTCCTTCTCACCGATAGGGCCGCGCTCATCGATAGGGTTGCCCAGTACATCCATGATGCGACCCAGGGTTTCCAGACCAACCGGCACGGATATCGGCTTCCCGGTATTCTCGACAGAGAGGCCGCGGCTGACCCCTTCAGAAGAACCCATGGCAATCGTGCGCACCACACCGTCGCCCAGCTGCTGCTGTACTTCCAGGGTCAGGTTCCTTGCGGTAACCATCAGTGCATCGTATACCTTCGGCACCACGTCGCGCGGAAATTCCACGTCGATAACGGCGCCAATAATTTGTACGATTCGTCCGCTGCTCATGTCCGGATCCTCTGTCTCAAAGTTCAATTCTGTTTGGCTCGGCACGTCGCCGGGGGTGTGCGCGTTTGAAGCCGTAAGTTTACTCATACCACACCAGCCGTGGCGCTAGCCTATCGCCGCAGCACCACTGACAATTTCTGACAGCTCCTGGGTGATAGCCGCCTGCCGGGCTTTGTTGTAAATCAGCTGTAAATCATCAATCAGTTCGCCGGCGTTCTCGGTGGCATTTTTCATCGCCAGCATCCGGGCGGCCTGCTCACAGGCGCCGTTTTCCACCACCGCCTGATACACCTGCGACTCAATGTAACGTGTCAGTAAGCGCTCCAGCAGTTCACGCGCGTCCGGCTCATAGATGTAGTCCCAGTGATGTTTCATCTCCTGGCTATCATCCGCTTCCAGAGGTAGTAACTGTTCTACGGTGGGGTCCTGGGTCATGGTGTTGACGAACTGGTTGCTCACCAGGAACAAACGATCAATGCGCCCTTCCTCATAGGCATCGAGCATCGTTTTAACACTGCCAATCAAATCGGCCAGTGTTGGTGTTTCGCCGATGTCACGCACTGCTGACGTCACATTGCCGCCGTAGCTATTAAAAAATGCCGCCGCCTTTGCTCCGATCAGCGACAACTCAATCTCCACACCCTGATCTGCCCATTCCTTCATCGACCGCACGGTGCGCTTGAACAAGTTGATATTCAAACCGCCACACAGTCCTCGATCGGTCGACACAACCAGAAAGCCAACCCGTTTGACGTCCCGCTGCTTCATATACAGGTGCTGGTATTCCGGTGCGGCGTTGGCAATATGGCCCACTACCGAACGCATCCTTCTAGCATACGGTTTACCGAGGCGCATGCGATCTTGCGCCTTGCGCATTTTGCTCGCAGCCACCATTTCCATGGCGCTGGTGATCTTTTGCGTACTGCGTATGCTCGAGATCTTGGTGCGAATTTCTTTTCCGGCTGCCATCTACTGGTCCTCGGTCTTACCAGGTCTGGGTCGCTTTGAATTTCTGGATCGCCGCCTTGAAAGTGGCTTCGATTTCGTCATTGTAGTCACCGGTCTGGATAATACGATTCATCAACTCGCCATGTTCAGTACGCATATAAGACAGCAGCGCTTGCTCTAGAGCGCCGATCTTGCTGATATCGATATCCTTGAGCAGGCCTTCGTTGGCCGCAAACAGCATAACGCCCATGTCAGCCGTACTTTGCGGTGAGTACTGCTTCTGTTTCATAAGTTCGGTCACACGCTCACCGTGGTCCAGCTGGGCCCGGGTGGCATCGTCAAGATCAGAGGCAAACTGCGAGAACGCGGCCAGTTCGCGATACTGCGCCAGAGCAGTACGAATGCCGCCGGATAACTTTTTCATGATCTTGGTTTGGGCGGCGCCACCGACTCGGGACACGGAAATACCCGCATTCATCGCGGGGCGTACGCCTGCGTTAAACATATCTGCTTCCAGAAAGATCTGGCCATCCGTAATGGAGATCACGTTGGTCGGTACGAAAGCTGATACGTCTCCGGCCTGGGTCTCGATGACGGGGAGGGCTGTTAATGAGCCAGTCTTGCCCTTCACTTCACCCTTGGTGAAGTTTTCAACATAGGCGGCGTTAACGCGCGCGGCGCGCTCCAGCAGGCGGGAGTGCAAATAAAACACATCGCCGGGATAGGCTTCACGACCGGGAGGACGACGCAGCAGCAATGAGATCTGGCGATACGCCCAGGCCTGCTTGGTCAGGTCATCGTAAATAATCAAGGCGTCCTGGCCACGATCACGGTAGTACTCGCCCATGGTGCAGCCGGCAAATGGCGCCAGATACTGCATGGCTGCAGGATCAGATGCGGTCGCCGCTACGATAATGGTGTGTTCCATGGCGCCATGCTCTTCCAGCTTGCGTACCACGGAGGCAACCGAAGACGCTTTCTGGCCAATGGCCACATAGACGCATTTAATTCCAGAGCCTTTCTGGTTGATGATGGCGTCGACCGCAATAGCGGTTTTACCGATCTGGCGATCACCGATAATCAACTCGCGCTGGCCGCGACCGATCGGCACCATGGCGTCAATGGCTTTCAGGCCGATTTGCACAGGCTGGTCCACCGATTTACGTGCAATAACCCCCGGCGCTACTTTTTCCAGTGCATCGGTCAAGGCGGCATTGATCGGGCCTTTGCCATCGATGGGATTGCCCAGGGCGTCCACCACACGGCCCTGCAGCTCGGGCCCTATCGGGACTTCCAGAATGCGGCCGGTGCAGCGACAGGACTGGCCTTCCGCCAGGCCTTTATAGTCACCCAGAATAACCGCACCGACTGAGTCGCGCTCCAGATTCAGCGCCAAACCATAAACACCACCGTCAAATTCAATCATCTCGCCGTACATCACATCGGCCAGACCAT
>Ga0114942_1000484_pt1 | contig 11395 bp, 7 predicted proteins | sample LowerColdCreek_FD_88674 | JGI IMG/M metagenome (GOLD analysis project Ga0114942, IMG submission 88674) | Groundwater microbial communities from Cold Creek, Nevada to study Microbial Dark Matter (Phase II) - Lower Cold Creek | ecosystem: Environmental > Aquatic > Deep subsurface > Groundwater ... | reverse complement strand
GAGGTGACCATTTTCCAATGGTATTGTTGTGCTGAAATATGATCGCCCGCGGGCGCATTTTTTTCTGCGATTTTGGGTTTGGATTTCTCCAATACCAATAACGCAAAAACGCCCGCGAGGGCGGCGATCAGCAACAGAATAATTAGCGGATTCCAGTTTATTGTTTTAACTTGCGCATTCATATAATCGATCTTAAAAAAATAATGGAGAAGGAGAATGTTTTTTAAATCGCCTGCAACTTCGCGTACTGCATCACCAAACGCTTGATGCCGATGGTTTCAAACTTGACCTGGATAACCGCGTTCGGGCCCGAGCCTTCAAATTGCAGAATCACACCTTCGCCGAACATGGCGTGGGTTACGCGCTGGCCGAGACGGAAGCCGGTGTCTTCACCGGTGTCGTACATGGGGGCGCGTTTGGAGGCTTGGGTTAATGCGGGGCGATTAAAACTCACCGGGCGGGTGACCGCGGTTTTTAAACGCACTTCTTCGATACAATCTTCAGGAATTTCTTTCACAAAACGGGACACCGCGTTAAAGGTTTCATTGCCGTACAAGCGACGGGTTTCTGCGTAACTGATAAATAACTTTTCCATAGCGCGAGTGATGCCCACGTAACACAGGCGTCGCTCTTCTTCCAATCGATCCGGGTCGTCCGCCGACATTTTGTGCGGGAACAAGCCCTCTTCCACACCGGCTAAAAACACCAGCGGAAATTCCAACCCCTTGGCCGAGTGCAGCGTCATTAATTGCACTGCATCTTCAAATTCATCGGCTTGGGTTTCACCGGCATCGAGTGCCGCTGTATCTAAAAATTGTTGCAGCGGAGAGAGTTCTTCATTCTCTTCTTCCGCATCAAATGCGCGACAAGCAGTAATTAATTCTTGCAAGTTTTCGCCGCGCGCCTGGCCTTTTTCGCCTTTTTCATTTTGATGAAATTCGAGCAGGCCGGTATGTTCAATAACCTGTTTGGCGATCATATCGAGCGATGCAGTATCGCCGTGGATATCAATCGCGTTGGCATCCTGCGCGAGCTTTTCAATCAAATTCAAAAACGACTGCACTGCATTGCCAGCGCGCGCCGCGAATACGCGCTTGCCCACCATTTGCTCGGCCGCAGCCCAAAGTGAGCAGCCCTGTTCGCGTGCAAACAAACGAATATCATCAACGGTTTTGCCGCCGATACCGCGTGTGGGTGTATTAATCACCCGCTCAAAACCGGCATCGTCGTGGCGATTGCTGATCAAGCGCATGTAGGCAATCGCATTTTTAATTTCGAGGCGATCATAAAAGCGCTGGCCGCCGTAAATACGATAGGGAATGGCCTCGCGCAATAGCGCTTCTTCCAGCACTCGCGACTGGGCGTTGGAGCGGTACAAAATCGCGATGGTTTTTTTTGCGTGGCCTTTGCGCGCCCAATCCTGGATGCGCTCAACAATAAAGCGCGCTTCGTCTTGCTCATTGTACGCGGCATAAAGCGCAATCGGGTCGCCTTTCTCACCTTCAGTCCACAACTCTTTGCCGAGGCGACCGTAGTTGTGTTTGATCACCGCGTTGGCGGCCTTAAGAATATTGCCGGTGGAGCGATAATTTTGTTCGAGACGATACACTTGCGTGTCAGGAAAATCCTGTGAGAAGCGCTGGATGTTTTCAATTTTTGCCCCGCGCCAACCATAAATGGATTGGTCGTCATCACCCACGGCGCTCACGCACGCAGTTTTACCGGCAAGTACGCGCAGCCATGCATATTGCACGCTGTTGGTATCCTGGAATTCATCGACCAATACAAACGGAAAACGCTGCTGGTAGTGTTCGAGGATGTGCGGTTTATGCAGCCAGAGTTCGTGGGCGCGCAATAAAATCTCGGCAAAGTCCACCATACCACCGCGCTGGCAATCGTCTTCATAGGCGCGATAAATCTGCAACATAGTGCGCACAAACGGATCGCCGCTGTCCTGGATGTGTTGCGGGCGCAGGCCTTCATCTTTTTGGCCGTTGATATACCACTGCGCCTGTTTATGTGGCCATTTGTTTTCGTCGATATTCAGTGTTTGGTAGACGCGTTTTATCAGGCGCAACTGGTCGTCGCTATCCAGAATCTGGAAATTCTGCGGCAGTTTTGCATCCTGCCAATGGGCTTTGAGCAAGCGATGGGCAAGGCCGTGGAAAGTGCCAACCCACATGGCGCGGCTGTTGATCGGTTGTCCGTTCTGATGGAACAACTCATCGAGACGCGCGCGCATTTCGCGTGCGGCCTTGTTGGTAAAGGTCACCGCCATAATCGAGTAGGGTGATACTTTTTCCACTTGGATCAACCAGGCAATGCGGTGTACCAGTACACGCGTTTTGCCGCTGCCCGCTCCGGCGAGGATCAATTGATTGCACGCTGGCGCCGAGACAGCATCGCGCTGGGCGTTATTGAGCGAATCTAATAGGAGGGAAACATCCATAACCAGAGCCAGTAAAAAAGAATGCGGTGATTTTACTGGCTAGATATACATATAGCCATCTTTGTTTTTGGAGGATGCCGGGTTTTAAGTCGCGAGTTACTTACTGTTGTGGCTTTTGGCGCGGACTAGTAGCACCGCCAGCAGGGCGCCAATCAATACCAGCAAGGGGGCTGACTCAGGTACAGCACTGGTGGTGCGTGCTTGGTTGAGTTGAAAGCCCGCCAGTGCAACCTGGATGGGTTGGGTGGGAATAGCTTCTTGTAAGACAGAGATTTGGCCCTCATCCGCCAAGGGTTCGATGGGGGAGCATTGTGCGTCGCCGATTGGGTTGACATCCAGCGATCCGGGGCAATCGAGTAGCGATGCATTGGCTGCCGCAGCCGCTACCAGCGCGATAAAAATAAGTGCGAATTTGATGCTTATTGTGCCATTGGAGTGAAGCATATCCTTTTCTCACAGAGAGTTTGTTTGCCGGGTAAGAGAGACTTTAGCAGTAAATATTCGTGATTCAAGTCGCACTATTTTGGAATTTTAAGCGTAAAATTTGCGCAATTTGAATGTTTAGGCGACAAGTTGTTGATTTTTCAGGGGCTCCCGGCAGGTCTGAAAAAATGCAACTAGCGGAGAGTTATAAGAGCACAACTAGAAGGGAAAAAATGATCCAGGCAGATCCTGTTTACGCAGTAATGCGGCTATATCCATACTCAGCGCCACACCGGCATGCACCAAAATGCCACCCCAAATAGAGCGCGATTGCAGGGCAAGAATACCGAGGAAGAGGCCAAATAAAATCGCGCCGGTTGCTTCAAGGGCAAGCTTGGGCAAATGGATCATCATATAGGGCACGCACATCACCCAAATCGCATTGGCGCCTATGGCTGGGCGCAGGGCGTTGAGCATAAAGCCGCGGAAGAAGAATTCGAGGAACACAAACTGGCTCATATAGAGCAGTTCCCACAAGAGGAAATCCAGCCAGCTGCGCCCCGCTTGGCGATAAAAGGGGTAGTGATTGACGAAATCATCGCCAAAACTTACCAGCACTACGAATACCAGAATCGGGCTGAGCAGCAATAGATAGCCGCGCCAGTGCTCGCTGACCTGATTCCAGCGCCAGCCGAAATCCAGCATGGATTGTTTAAAACCAAAACGGATCACCAGCCAGGGCAGCAGAATAAACGTGAGCAGGTGGCACAGCGTCCACCAGATATAACCGCACAAGTCCAGCCAGCCACTGGCCTCCAAACGCTGCCAATAACCCTGATCCAACCAGCCCAATAGCAGCTGGAGATTTTGGGAAAACTTAGTGTAGTGAAGCACCAGCAAGCTCACTGCGACACAGGCCAGCACCAGCATGACGCGGCGCAGGGCGGCGGGTCGATCCAGAGTGTAAGACGGTGGCGCTTGGTCGATATCATCAAGCGCGCACAAAATCTGGCGTGGATGCAAGCGAACCAATAGCCGGGCGATGAGGTTCATGATTATTTTTTCTTTTTCGCCGCTTCACGCGCGGCAGTTTGGGCGCGCTCGTAGCTATCGAGGAATTTGAAGATGACATCGCGCGCGAGGCGGGTTTCGGAATTGGACAGGAATACCATGCCGATCTGCAGATCGCGGTTGAATACCATCTCGGTGCGGAAGCCTTTTACATGGCCGCCGTGGTGGATAAAGTTTTTGTTGCGACCGTAATCAAACACCCGCCAACCCATACCGTAGGCGGTATTGCCCACCGCTTTGCGCACGCCGTAATAATTCTGCGCCGGGGTATTTTTGGTCACCCGTGACTGGATGGGGTTGAGCACCGCGAGCGGTAGTACGTCCTGACGCTTGCCCATCTGCGCGAGCAAAAAGCGCGACATATCAACGATGCTGGCATTGACCCCCGCCGCTGGTGCCACGCGATACCAGTTGCCAGTGACTGCAGTGGGAATCCAGCGTTTGCCATTGTTGACGTGCGGTGCGGCGCGATTGGGGGAGGCGTTGTAGCTGGTCAGCCCATAGGACGCGCTGCGCATGCCAAGCGGGTCAAAAATTTTCTCTTCGGTGTACTGCTCGAAACTCATGCCTGCTTTTTTCTTGATCATCTCCCCCGATAGACTGTAGGGCACATTCTGGTAGGCAAAACATTTGCCCGGTGGGCAGACAAAATTCACATAGCGCAAGCGCGCGACTGAATCGGCGTAGCTCTTGCCTGCATCGATAAAGTGGCTGTAAGTGTGGCGCGGCAAACCCGAGGACTGCGAGAGCATATGGCGCAGGGTGAGCTGCTTGCCGTAGCGCGCATTGCTGAAGGTGACATTTGGCAATACCGAGGTGACGGTGGTATCCCAATCGATTTTGCCCTCGTTGACCAACACGCTCGCCGAGGTTGCGGCAACCGCTTTAGACAATGAGGCAAGGCGAAACACGGTATCGGGGGTAATAGTTTCACGCGTGCCAGCGCGGCGCACGCCATAGCCATTGAGCGATTTAATCTGCCCGCCCGAGACAATTACCACTGCCACTCCCGGCACGAAGGGTGCGACTTTTTTGGCGATGTAATCTTCAAACTCGGGTACAAAGGCCTCAGGGTGGCCGACCGGATAGCGCGGTGCCTTGATCGGCGCTGTAGTCACCAGCGGAATATCCACCACTTCAGGTTTTGTCTCTTTGGCCACGTCGGCTTTTGCCGCAGGTGCTGCTGAGCTGGTTGCCACAGAACTCGTCATCACTACCTGGGTTGCTGATGTAACTGCCGCTGCAGAAGAGGCAGCCGACGAATAGAGCGCGGCCACCGCAACCGCAGGCGTGGGCGTTTGGGTAAAGGCCATTGGCTGGACAGCATTGGGGTTTGTCAACGCGGCGGCACTGGCTGCTGTGCTGCTCGCTTGCAAGGAATTTGCTTGCTGGAATGGCAGGGCGATGGGCACAGTCACCCGCTTTTCAGCGGATGCCAGCGGTGCTATGAAAACCAGGCCCAAGGCGATGGCGCAGCGCACCCATGGGTACAGATTGCTACTTATTGTTGATCGCATAACCAAACAACTAACTCGTTGGGGGTCGTCCAACTGACGGCCATAAAATGGGGTAATTAAAAAATGCGATCATTGCGTTTTATCACCGACGCTTGCAGCCGCTGATAAAAGAACGCCACTTTTGCAGGATCGCCCAGTGGGCAATACGGCAACAAAGTGGCGTTATCGTTCCCTTGATTGCTCTACCGGGGCACCTGTTAGCAGGCGCCGCGGCCAGGCAAATCCAGCATTGGTCATGTATCCAATGGTTCCTACAGGGTTTTAATGTACTCCACCAAATCCCAGCGCTCGGCCTCGGTCAGCGGCTCCTGTTTCTCGCCCTTGACGGCGGGCGCATGGACAGTGCCGTATTCATGGCCGCTATTCAAATCGCCGCGCTTGTCAGCCTTGAAGGTAAAACCGTCATAACCCTCAGCGCGCAAGCCAATTTTGACCGGATCAAATTCGCGGCTGCCCACTTCAAATACCGCTGGGCGATACTCTCCATCCTCCGGATCACCCGCGCGTTTTACCGGTAAGAGTAGATCGTAAATGCTCGGCACCGAACCATTGTGCAAGTAGGGTGCGGTGGCCCAGATGCCGTTGAGTGAGCGCGCTTTGTAGGATAGCAGCGATTGATAGGGCGCAGCGGCGGTATCGGGCAGATAGTGGCCGGATTTTACACTGGCTTTGATTTCATTTTCAAAGAAGGATTTAGCCAGCAGATACAGCCAGTCGAGTGCGCGGCGCGGCCACCATTTATCCGGATCCGGCTGGGTTACCACTTCACCCAGGGTCGCGGAAGTCAGGATTTGCACGACCGGAGCGCGATCCTGGATCACCAGTGATCCCACACTCTCGCTTATGTAGGTGTTTTTGAAATTGCCTGAGTAGCCCTGGTATTCGACACTGTTTTTGGCCATGGCAGGGTCGGTGCCCATCACATCAATGTTAGTGATATTGGCCACTACTATCCGGTCGCGGTCAGTGCGGTCGATCACTTGGTGGCAAGATTCGCAGTACTCGGCATAGAGCTGGCGGCCACGGCGCACCTTGGCACCATCAATTTGCCACTCGGGCAACTTGTCGAAGATCGCCTTGGCGATTTGCTGCTGGGGATTATCTGCCTTTTGTGTTGGCCAGACCGGCGAGGTAAGGCTGCTCAGGTGGGACTCCAGGCGCGACAGGTTGACCAAATCGACCGAGGAGCTGAAATCGATTTGGTAGCTTTTGCTTTTTTGCCCGGTCAGCAGCGAGGACAAACTCCAGCCGCGCTTGTGCGCGGTCCAGTCGAGAATCGCAAATACACCCATCACCTCACCGGTATTGCGTCCGAGCGGGCCGACCGCCGCATTGCTCGCCAGCGCATTCCACTGCACATAGTCGGACTGCACTATGTCCCACAGATAGGGGTAGCTGACCGGTGCATTGGGCTCATTGAAAATAAGCGCCTTGATGCGTTTCATATCCGCCAGGCTGAGGCCGGGATAACCCTCTTTGGTGGACATCAACCTATCGATAATTTTGGCAAATTGCAGGTCGCCGATAATCGTCTCGCTGATGTCTTCGAGGACTTTATCGACTTGAACCGGCGTCAATAAATCGGTATCCCCTGCGTCAGTTTTGGTTACGCCCAGCAGCACATCGCGCAGCTGGTTACGGCTGATCACATGCTCCAGCACCCGGTTGTAAATACGGCCAAAGGCATCGAGGCGGGCGTAGCCGTAGTCCACTTCTGACGAGTTGATGTTGTTATAGAGACGGATCTTGCGCGCCCAGCGCTGCAAATCGGCCCGCACTTCATCGGCACTGGAGTAGGTGTTGTTCAGCTCCAGCACCTTGGCAACAAAACGCTGGTTTTTACCCTCGTCGGCCAGGGCGATGTCCATGCTTTTTTCCAGATCGACCAGGAAGCCAACCATATCCGCCATGGCTGGGCCGCCGTCGATACGGATCGCAGTACCTTTGTAATTCACCTGCCCGGTGTGGCAGGCTGCGCAGGTAAAACCGACATAATCCTTACCTTTATAGGATTCTTTAACAAAACCCACCGGCAATCCGTCGGGGTTAAAGAAGGATGGTTTTTGCGGCAGGTAGCGGTATTTATCGATCAGCAGGTTGGAGCGGAAGGGTTCGGTGGAATCACTCTGCTCCAGCGCGATAAAAAAATCGTAGGGCATGAGCGCGGAACCCTGGGTGGTATTGTAGTACCAGAGGCTATCGGTTGGGCTCCAGCCCTGGTCGAGGTAAATCGGGGTGGAATAACTTTCGCCAAAGGCGCCATTTTCAAGTGCAATCGCACCGCGATCCGGGTCATCATCCCAATTCTGGTAGAGCTTGCCGAGCGCCAGGCTAATCGCCATGGCGATGGCAACAATAATCAGCAGCTTGAACAACCACCAGAAGCTATGTCGTGAAAACAGGTTAAATAACTTGGTCTTTAATAGGCCCACAGTGTTAACTCCTCTTTAACTCACTGCTTATTGAAAACGGGGGGTGTACTGGTCGTGCCAGGGTACATCCGATCTTATTGGTTACTGGTTTGTCGCCGATACAAGGTAAGCCAACACTAACCAAAGATAGTGTTTCCGACGGCGATTACCACAATTTAATCCTGGCGCAGATTACGCCAGTGGCGCATCAAATTCCATGGCCTTGCAACTCGGGCTTCATCCGATTAGTGTAGCCGCGTGTTTTTTGCCCCCTGATTATTGATTAATCACTTCTGAGGAAATTATCCATGAAAAAAGTCTCCCTTCTGTTGGCTGCCGTTGTCAGCCTGACCACCGCATGTAGCTGGGTAAAAGTGAGTGAAGAAGGCGGCAGCGTAGCCGTCGCTAATGCCGCCAACGTCCGCAGCTGTGAAAAAGTGCGCACCGTGAACGTGAAAGTAAAAGACAATTTTGTCGGCTCGATGAAACGTTCACCGGAAAAAGTCGCTACTGAACTGACCAATCTGGCGCGTAACGAAGCCACCCAATTTGATGGCGACACCATAGTCCCAGTGAGTCTGGTACAAGATGGCCGTCAGAGTTTTGATGTTTATAAATGTAACTAAGCATCGCTCGACCTTGGGCATTTGCCCAAGGTCATCCTCCCTATTTCTCCTTACGTGCTTCCAGTCTTTGCACTAAGCCCACCCTTCCCGCTAAAACTTTGCTAGTGTTAGCAATAAGCTGCTGTCTTATTTCTGTCACACAATTGCCATAATCTGGAGCCACTTTTTTGGCGCAACAAAAATCGGGTAACGAGGTACAAGGTGTCTAACGCCTATTTCAATCGCGAGCTGAGCCTGCTCGAATTCAACAAACGTGTCCTCCATCAAGCTTACAATCGCGGTTTACCACTGTTGGAGCGGCTGCGTTTTGTGTGTATTTTTTCCACCAACCTCGACGAATTTTTTGAAGTGCGCGTGGGTGGGTTAGTCGAAATACTGGAGCGCAATGCACCGCCGACCCAAGGGCCTGACGGCCTGACCCAAACCCAGACCCTGAATGAAATTTCCCTGCGCGCGCACGAGTTGGTTGCCGAGCAGTACCGTATCCTCAATAGCGAATTACTGCCCACGATGCGCGATCAAGGCATCAAGGTATTGCGCCGCGAAGATTGGACGCAGGAACAAATCCAATACCTTAAGCACATCTTTTTATCCGATGTGTTGCCCGTACTCAGCCCGATCGGGCTTGACCCGGCGCACCCGTTTCCGCGCATCCTCAACAAGAGTTTGAATTTTATTGTCCGGCTCGATGGCAAAGATGCCTTCGGCCGCAACTCGGGCCGCGCGATTGTGCAGGTGCCGCGCTCACTGCCGCACATTATTGAATTGCCCGAAGCGCTGAGTATTAACGGACGCAACTTTGTATTTATCTCCTCCATCATCCATTTTTTTATGGCCGAAATATTTGTCGGCATGACGGTGATGGAAAGCTATCAATTCCGCCTCACGCGCAACTCGGATATTTTCCTCGACGAAGAAGAGACCGACGATTTATTGCGCGCCGTACAAGGTGAACTGGCCTATCGCCAATACGGCGATGAAGTGCGTTTGGAAATTACCGATACCTGCCCCGCTGAATTAGAGCAATTTTTATTACAGCGCTGTGAAATTAAAGAGCGCGATTTGTATCGCATTAACGGGCCGGTGAATTTAAACCGCTATGGCGATTTGTTTGATTTGGTCAAAGACGCTGCACATTATTTCAAACCCTTTGTGCAAGCCATGCCCAAATTGCCCAAGCGCACCAATTCCTATTTTGAAGTGTTGCAGAAGCAGGATATTTTGCTCCATCACCCGTTTGATTCATTTCAGGGTGTAGTGGATTTTTTGCGCGAAGCCGCCGCCGACCCGAATGTGTTGGCGATCAAACAAACCTTGTATCGCACCGGCTCCAACTCGCCGATTGTGGATGCCTTGGTTGCTGCTGCCAAAGCGGGCAAAGAAGTCACCGCGATTGTGGAATTGCGCGCGCGCTTTGATGAAGAGCAAAACGTGGCACTGGCCGAGCGCTTGCAGCGGTTTGGCATTCACGTGATTTACGGTGTGGTGGGTTTTAAAACCCACGCCAAGATGATTCTGGTAGCGCGCCGCGAGACTGGAAAATTGCGTTACTACGTCCATCTGGGTACCGGCAACTATCATCCGCGCACCAGTAAGCTCTACACCGATTACGGTTTGCTCACCTCGGATAAAGATATTGGCGAGGATGTGTACCGCATCTTTTTACAATTATCGAGCATGGGTAAAGCCTCCAAAATGGAAGCGCTTTTATACGCGCCTTTCACCCTGCATAAAGGCATGGTAAGGCGCATCCGCACCGAAAAAGAACACGCCGAACAGGGCAGGTCCGGGCGTATCATCGCCAAAATGAATTCGCTCTACGATGAAGAATTAGTGAACGAACTTTACGCGGCTTCCAAAGCCGGTGTGCAAATCGATTTGATTGTGCGCGGCGTTTGCCAATTGCGTCCGGGTGTTGAAGGGCTGTCAGAAAATATTCGTGTGCGCTCGATTATCGGCCGCTTCCTCGAACACCATCGCGTGTTTTATTTTGAAAACAACGGCAACCCGGAATTATTTTGCTCAAGTGCAGACTGGATGCTGCGTAACATGTTCCACAGAGTGGAAACCTGCTTTCCGATCAAACACAAAAAAATCCGCGACCGCATTCTGGAGGATATGCAGCTCTACCTCGCCGACAATACCCACGCCTGGATATTGCAAGAAGATGGCAGCTACGTGCCCTGCCAAACCCAGGAAGGCGAGGTGCTGGTAGATGCCCAGGCAACTCTGCTGGAGCGTTGGGCTGCGCATAGCATCGCGTTAAATCCCACGGTCAACAGATAATTTATCTATCCACTGCCCAACTCGTTGGTCTCATACTCCCAGAGGCCAGCGATAAGCTGCGCACCGGATATTTCATCAATAAAACTTCTCATGTGTATGAGAAAACCCCCTGTAAACCGGTTTCTCATTCCGTGCAAATAATCGTCACCCAGTCCGCATTTCTGCCTAAATAATCATTTCTTATAATCTGATTTATATACACTTGCCGCACCCGCTTCCGGCGCCCAAACCGGATCTCTCCAGCGGGGTCGCACTATCAAGAACATCAATATCAATAAAACCAATAACCGTATGTTGTACCCGACTCTCGGCAAAAGTGTCGCAATACCTGAAAACCTGACGCAGGGACTTTTTACACAGGCGTAGTGCGCCCTGTGTGCGAGCCTCATGTTTATCTACTACGAATAACGAGATCACTATCATGGTCAAACTTCATCCGCAGCCCTGGCTGCGCAAAACCCTCTTGGCATGTTTGTGCAGCGGGCTTGCTGGCCTCATGGCAGTACCCAGCTTTGCCGCGCGCCAAGCCGAGTATCTGGATCGCGGGGTAGTCGCATTACCCTCCGGCAGCGGTGTACTCATCAGTTGGCGCATGCTGGGCGATGACCCGAG
>Ga0114942_1000483_pt1 | contig 11416 bp, 13 predicted proteins | sample LowerColdCreek_FD_88674 | JGI IMG/M metagenome (GOLD analysis project Ga0114942, IMG submission 88674) | Groundwater microbial communities from Cold Creek, Nevada to study Microbial Dark Matter (Phase II) - Lower Cold Creek | ecosystem: Environmental > Aquatic > Deep subsurface > Groundwater ... | reverse complement strand
TCATGCCGCCGTCTCTCTGCGATTTCTCGTCTCCCCGCGGTTTCATTTGCCTGGCTCCTGCGATTGCGCATTGGTCTGCGAAGCATGGTGACCCGCGCCGGTTGCGCCCTCTCGGGGCTCGTCGGCAGCACCGGTGCCACCCTGCGCTTCGCCAGTAAGTTCTGCATAGCGCTGCGGCGTCATTGCCGGCAGTTGCTTGACGAAGCTGGCGATGGCCCACAGCGCCTGGTCGTCGTGCGACGGCCCGAACGCGGGCATGCCGAACATCTTGACGCCGTGCTTCAGCAGCCAGAACACCTCGTTGCGCTGCCATTCGGCCGCCGCTTCGACGAGGTGCGGCGGACGTGGGCGCATGCCGTCGGCCCATGACTCGCGCTCGACCCCGGGTCCGCCGTGGCAGTGCTGGCACATCGTGCGGTAGTCGCCCGCACCTTTGGCCAGCATCGCCGGTGTGGCTTCGTCGGCCGCCGGCACGCTGGCGGCGCGCTGTTGCACCGAGCGCTGCATCGTGGTACCGAAGGCCCAGCGCGTGAGCGCGGTGTGCTGCTCGGTGGCCGCAATGTTGTAGGCGCCGGTGTAGACGACCAGCAGGCCGATTGCGGCGAGCAGCGCGAGCAGACCGAGAGCAAGGATCACGATGCCTATGCCCATGCCGCTACGCCGGTGGTCCTTTTCCATCGTGCACCTCTTCCGCCTTGCTTGGTTGCTGGGGTTTCGCGGCCGGTCCCGGAACCTTGGCTCATCCGCAGGTCGGCCAGCAATCGACGTGCCCGCTGGGCCCGGCCCACGGTGTGCACGACTTGCGAAGCTGATGGCACCAGCCTTGAAATTGCTGGAACTTCTATCTTCCGAATCAGACAAAATCGAGTGATGAATCTGCGCACCCTCCGACGCTCCGTGGCGCGACTGCTGGTCGGCATGCTCGTTTATGCACAGCTGGCGGTCGCGGCGTACGCCTGCGTTGGCGCGGCGACCGGGCTCGCGGGTGCGGGTACGGCCGAAGGCAACTTCGTGGCCGGACACGGCGGCGCTGCACAGACAATGCAGCTCGATCCGGACCAGCCGGCGCTGTGCGTTGCGCACTGCCGCAACGCACAGCAAACTGCCGGCGTCGAACCGCCGACGATCCCGCCAACGGTTTTGGTGGCGGGCTATTTCACGCTCGAACCGGTTGTATCGCGGGCCGCCACCCACGGTGGGCCTGTCGCGAAGGCCGCCAGCCTGCCGCCGATCGCCGACCCGCCGCAGCGCATCCTGCACTGCTGCCTGCGAATCTGAAATCGCGCACCGGCGCGTGCTGAGGGCCCTGATCGGGCCTGCAGCAGCACCTGTCCGTCCAAAGCGCGATCTTGCGGCTTGAAAGCCGCGAGCCGATCACAGGCCTTGGTCCGCATCGTCTGGCGCCGCCATGACCATGCCGCCCCGTGCGAAGGATCGATCAGAAATGCAAGCTGACACGCCAACCCGGGCCTTCGTGCCGGGCGCATCGCAGCGGTGGCCCAAATGTCCCAAGCTGCCCGCCTGAAAGCCGGCCGCAAGGCGGGCTTGGTGCTGGGCATCGCGGCGGCCCTGTTGGCCCTGCCGCCGCTGTTGAAGTGGTGGAACGGCCCGCCGCCGGGACGCAACTCCATGCCGATGCATGCCAGCCCCGGGCCGGCGCTGACCTTGAACTTCGCCGACGGTCAGGGGCGGCCGACCAGCCTGGAGGCGTTTCGCGGCCGCACGGTGCTGCTCAACGTCTGGGCCACCTGGTGCACGCCGTGCCGCGAGGAGATGCCCACGCTCGACCGCTTGCAGGCGGCGCTGGGCGGGCCCGGCTTCGAGGTGCTCGCACTGTCGATCGACAGGGGCGGGTTGCCTGTCGTGCAGGCCTTCTACCGCTCGCTCGGCATCCGCCACCTGAAGCCGTACCTGGACTCCGAGGGCGAAGCGTCTGCAGGCCTGGTGGCCACCGGCATCCCGTTGACCTTGCTCATCGACGCCGAGGGCCGCGAGATCGGCCGCAAGCTCGGGCCGGCGGAGAGGGACGACGCTGTGATGGAGGCGCAGCTGCGCAACCACATCGCCGCCGATCCCGAGGCCATTCGACCCGCCGCGGCCGCATCGCGCTGATGCCGTTGCCAGGCACGCCGGTTGACTCATTCATCGACGATTCATCGACAAAATTTCGACGAAAGCACAACCATGAATTTCACCAAACGCTTCACCTTGCTCGGCCTGCTGCTGGCGGCCCTTTCGGTCACGGCCGCCGAACCGGCCACGTTGACCCATGTGCACGGGCTGTCGTACAGCGCCGACGGCACACGCATCCTGGTGCCCAGCCACCACGGCATTGCGGTCTATCAGAACGGCCGCTGGACCAAGGCAGAAGGCCCGGCGCACGACTACATGGGCTATTCGGCCACTGCCGATGCGCTGTACAGCAGCGGCCACCCGGCGCCGGGCAGCGGGCTGACCAATCCCTTCGGGCTGATCAAGAGCAGCGACGGCGGCAAGAGCTGGAAGAAGCTGGGCCTGGAGGGCGAGTCCGACTTTCACGTCCTGGCGACCGGCTACGGCACGAACACCGTCTATGTGATCAACCACTCGAAGAACTCGCGCATGGACCGGCCCGGAATTTTCCACACCGGCAGCGACGGCCTGAAATGGACCCGTGCCGCGGCCAAGGGCCTGAACGCCGAACCGAAGAATCTTGCCGCGCACCCGCGCGACCCGGCCACCGTGGCGGCCGGCACGGCCGACGGCCTGTACCTGTCGCGCGATGCCGCCGAGAGTTTCGAGCGCCTCTTCGCCGGCCCGGTGATAGCCGCGTTTTTTGAGCTGGACGGCCAGACGCTGTGGTTCAGCAGCTATGCGGACAAGGCGTCGCTGATGCGCCTGGCGCTGAAAACCGGCGCCAGGCCCGAGAGCGTGCCGATTCCGTCGTTGACCGACGACGCGGTCGCCTACATCGCGCAGAACCCGAAGCGCCGCGATGAATTCGCCATCGCCACCTTCAAGCGCGACGTGTTTGTCAGCAAGGATGCCGGGCGCACTTGGGAGGCGATCGCATTAAAGGGAGAACCGGCATGAACAGGCAGCAACGCGGCGCATCGCCGCTGAAAGTCATCGTGATCATCCTCGCCGCTGTCGGCGCCATCGCCATCGTCGGCGTCATCGGCATGTCGCTGATGCACTTCTCCATGATGGGCGGCATGGGCGGCATGCGGGGCATGGGCGGCTGAGGACATGAACCCCCGACGACGCCTGATGCTGCTCGGCTCGGCCGGCGCCGCGGCCACACTCGGCCTGCCGGTGCTCGGTGCCAGCCGCGACTCGCAGCAGATCGACACTCATATCGAACTGCACGCCGAACCCGCGCAGGTGCAGCTTCGCTCCGGCGCAGCGACGCGCGTGTGGCGCTTCCGCGGCGAACTGCTGCGCGGCGAGCCTGGCGCGCTCGAGGCTTCGGCCGGCGGCTATCTCGGGCCGATCATCCGCGCACGCCGCGGGCAGCGTTTGCGCATCGACCTGGTCAACAGCTTGCCCGAATCGACCATCGTGCACTGGCACGGCCTGCACGTGCCCGACACGATGGACGGCCACCCGCGCTTCGCGATCGGCCCGGGCGAGCGCTATCGCTACGAGTTCATCGTCGACAACCGCGCCGGCAGCTACTGGTTCCACCCGCACCCGCACGGGCGCACCGGCAAGCAGGTGTACGCCGGCCTGGCGGGGCTGTTCCTGATCAGCGACAACGAAGAGGCCGCGCTCGGTTTGCCCGCCGGCACGCGCGACCTGCCACTGGTCATCCAGGACCGCAACTTCGACGCCGACAACCAGTTCATCTACCTCGGCGGCGCAGACCGCGAGCCGGCGCGGCGCGGCGGCATGGGCATGGGCGGCATGATGGGCGGCCGCATGATGGGCGGCGGCATGGGATCGATGATGGCCGGCATGATGGGTGTGCTGGGCGAGCAGATCATGGTCAACGGCAGCATGCCGGCGCTGCGCGAGGTCGATCGGCGTGCCTATCGATTGCGATTGCTGAATGCGTCGAACACCCGCACGCTGAAACTCGGCTGGAGCGACCAGACACCGCTGCGCGTCATCGCCACCGGCGGCGGCCTGCTCGCGGCACCGCTGCGGCGCGACTACGTGATGCTGCCGCCGGGCGACCGCATCGAGCTGTGGGTCGACTTCGCCGATTGGGCACCGGGCAGCGAGCCGACATTGCGCAGCCTGGCCTTCGACGGCGGCATCGACATGGGCCGCATGATGGGCGGCGCGAGCAGTCTGGCCGACGGCGCGGCCTTCGACGTGCAACGCTTCAGGGTCGGCGCCGAGACGGCGCACGCCGACAAGCTGCCGGCGCGGTTGTCGACGGTGGCTGCGCCGCAGCCGCGCCAAGCCGTCAACTTCGGCAGCCCGAAGGTCTTCGATATCACGATGGGCATGATGGTCTGGGGCATCAACGGCGCCAGCTTCGACATGCTCGGCGCCAGCGCGCTCGAAACCGTCAAGCTCGGCACGCAGGAACTCTGGGAGTTCCGCAACGACGGCCGCGGCGCGATGATGGGCATGGTCATGCCGCACTCGATGCACGTGCACGGGCTGCAGTTCCAGGTGGTCTCGCGCTCGGTATCGCGCCGCCACGCCGGCGACTACGCCACTGTTGAGCACGGCCTCGTCGACGAAGGCTGGCACGACACGGTGCTGGTGATGCCGGGCGAGCGCGTGCGCATCCTGCTGCGCTTCGAGGATTACACCGGGCTGTTCCTCTACCACTGCCACATGCTCGAGCACGAGGACACCGGCTTGATGCGCAACTACCGGGTGGTGGCGTGAAGGCCGATGATGAAGCCATGCAACGCATGAAGCGCGTCCCGCCCGCCGTTCCCGCCTGGCGCCGCTGCGCTGCGTGGCTGCTGCTCGGTGCATCGGCGCTGACGTTTGCGCAGACCCCTGCGCTCGATGGTGCCGCCACGCCGCCCTCCTCCAGTGCGCCGGCACAAACCGGCGTGCTCGACGGGCTGCGCACGCTGTTCGGTGCAGACACGCCCGATGCGCAACTGCTGCCGCCCGACCAGGCCTTTGCGCTGGCGGTGCGCTTGCGGGACGCAAACACTCTCGTCGCCACGCTGACGCCGGCCGAGAACTATTACCTGTACCGCGACCGCATCTCCTTCAGCGTGGCCGATCCGCCATCGGTCGCGATCGAGCAGGTCTTGCTGCCGAAAGGCGAGCCGAAGGCCGACCCCACCTTCGGCACGGTCGAGGTCTATCACCGTGCCGTCGAGGCGGTGATTTCGCTGCGGCACGCGCAGCCCGGCGCCGGTGAACTCGCGCTGCGCGCCAGCTACCAGGGCTGCAGCGAGCCGTTGGGGGTGTGCTACCCACCGATCGAAAAGACCATCAGCGTCGCGCTTTCCGGGCCGGCAGTGTCCGGCGCGGCAGCGCCGGTGCAGCCCGCGGTGGCGCCCGCCGCGACGCGCTTCGATGCATCGGATGCCGAAGGCTTGCGCAAGCTGTTCAGCGGCAGCCGCTGGGCGCTGATCGCCGCCTTCTTCGGCTTCGGCGTGCTGCTGGCGTTCACGCCCTGCATGCTGCCGATGATCCCGATCCTGTCCGGCATCATCGTCGGCCACGGCGCGCAGATGACCCGCCGCCATGCGCTCGGGCTGTCGGTGGTCTATGTGCTGGCGATGGCCGGCACCTATGCACTGGCCGGCGTCGCTGCCGGACTGGCCGGTACGCTGCTGTCGGCCTGGTTGCAAAACCCGCGGGTGCTGGGCGGCTTCGCGTTGGTCTTCGTGCTGCTGGCGCTCTCGATGTTCGGGCTGTACGAGTTGCAATTGCCGGCGGCGTTGCAGACGCGACTGGCAAACGCCAGCGGGCGAATCCGCGGCGGCAAGGCGGCCGGCGCGTTTGCGATGGGCGTGTTGTCGGCGGTGATCGTCGGCCCTTGCGTCGCGGCGCCGCTGGCGGGAGCGTTGCTGTACATCGGCCAGACCGGGGATGTGGTGCTCGGCGGCAGCGCGCTGTTCGCGATGGCGCTGGGCATGGGGGCGCCGCTGCTCGTCGTCGGTGCCACCACCGGATCGCTGCTGCCCAGGGCCGGCGCCTGGACCGAGTCGATCAAGCGCATCTTCGGTGTCATCATGCTCGCCACGGCGGTGTACCTGGTATCACCCGTCATCCCGGTGGTCGTGCAGCAGCTGCTGTGGGCGGCGCTGCTGATCGTGCCGGCCATCTACCTGCACGCGCTCGACCCGCTGCCGCCCCAGGCCCCCGGCCACCGGCGGCTGTTCAAGGGCATCGGTGTGCTGTCGCTGCTGCTCGGTGCGGCGATGCTGGTGGGTGCGCTGTCGGGGCACCGCGAGATCCTGCAGCCGCTGGCCGGACTGGGCGGTGCCCGGCAAGCCGTCGAACAGCGCGAGCTGGTGTTCCAGCGTGTGCACAGCGTGGCCGAGTTGCAGTCCCGGTTGGCGGCCGCGAAGGGCCAGCCGGTGATGCTCGACTTCTGGGCCGAGTGGTGCGTGTCGTGCAAGGAGATGGACCAGTTCACGTTCAGCGATCCGCGCGTGCAAGCCAGGTTGAAGGACACGCTGCTGCTGCGTGCCGACGTCACCGCCAACAACGCGGACGACCGCGAGCTGCTGGCGCACTTCAAGCTGTTCGGGCCGCCCGGCATCGTGTTCTTCGACCGCAGCGGCCAGGAACAGGCGTTTCGGGTGATCGGCTACCAGCCGGCAGACAAGTTCCTGGCCTCGCTGCATCGTGCGTGGCCGAATACGGCGGCGCCACAGTAGGAAGCAACGATGGACGTCTTCGCACACGCGCTGTGGGCCGGCGCCGGCGTGATGCTGGTGCGGCGGCGCTGGCCGATCTCCAACCCGACGGCGGCATGGACGGTGGCCCTGGCCGTGGCTCCCGACGTGCCGCACCTGCTGCCGATCGCCGGTTGGTCGTTGTTCGCCAGCGGGACGGCTGCGACGGTGATGGGCTATGCGATAGCGGTACCAGGAGAGGAGCCCGCTGTACCGCCGTGGATCGAATCGTTGTCGCAACACCTGCACTGCATTCCGCACAGCCTGATCATCGCCGCCGTCGTGACGCTGCTGCTGTGGTGGTGGCGGCGCTCGCTGTGGGTGCCGCTGCTTGGCTGGTGGTCGCACATCGTCATCGACATCTTCAGCCATTCGGCCGACTACTACGCTGTACCGGTGCTGTACCCGTTCACGATGCGCGGCTTCGACGGCGTGGCCTGGAACACACCCTGGTTCATGGCGCTGAACTATCTGGCGCTGGCGGTGACCTGGGTGTGGCTGTGGCGGCGCGGATATTTGCGGGCAGGCGTGGGGTGATGCGCCCAGCCGCCGATCCTCGAAATTGCCGGCAAGCATCGGACCGAATGCCGCTGGCTGCCGACACCGTTCAGCCCACCAACTTTCCATCGAAAAGGAACCACGAAATGAACTGCAGCCCAAAGACCATGATCAGGTTCGGCGCCGCCATCGGCATCGGCCTCACGGCCGTGTATCTGGCATTCCCGGAGGCCCGCGAGTTCGTCGTTGCCGGCGCACCGATCTTGCTGGCGCTGATCTGCCCGGTGTCGATGATCGTGATGATGTTCGTGATGAAGAGCAACGGCCGGCGCAAAAATTCCACTGAACAAATGCCGCCGGCCTCGCTCGCCAAGGCCAGCGAGGCCGCGAGCAGCGCGGCGTAACAGCGCTGCATCAGACCGCCTTTGACCGGGTGTGAACGTGGTGGCCTGGCCGGACGCCGTGCGCTGACTTGGGAAGACGGCGGCATGTCCGCCGCCGGCCTTTGCACCGCGCTCGCCCGGCCGCAGCAAAAGCAAGCATCGGCTGACTCGCCCAGGCAGCGTTTCTTGCGCTCTGGGCGGAATACCTGTCGCAGCGACTGAACGCACAAATGAGCTTTGCGTCGCGCGACCAATACCAGGCCGTGCACGAGATGTTGAGCAACGGCCAAATCGACGCGGCCTGGACCTGCGGCTACCCGTTCGTGCGATTCCAGTCGCAGCTGCAGTTGCTGGCAGTGCCGCTCTACAAGGGCCAGCCGCTGTACCAGGCCTACTTGATCCGACCGTTGGGTGGCGAGGTCTCGGTGCGCGGATGGTCCGACATGTCCGGCAAGGTGTTCGCGTATTCGGACCCGCTGTCGAATTCCGGATGGCTGGTCGCCCACGGTGAATTCGCCGCGGCGGGCATTGCGCAAGGGAACCTGAAGCGATCGTTCTTCGCGTATGGCCACCGCAACGTGGCCGACGCGGTGGCCTCACGCCTTGCGTTTGCCGGCTCGATCGATGGCTATGTGTGGGAGACGATGCGACTGCAAGGCATGGCCGGCGCGATGCAGACCGAGGTCATCTGGAAGTCGCGCCTACACGGCTTCCCACCGTTGGTGGCCGCCGCTGGCACCGAGCCTGCGAAGCTCGACGCCTTGCGGCGCAGCCTGATTGGCATGCCTAACGACGAGGCTGGGCGGGCCCTGCTCAAGTCGCTGAATCTCGACGGTTTCATCGCCGGGCAGCCAGGCATCTTCGACTCGATACGACACCTGACGCGCAGCGTGCCGGGGTCTGGCGTCGCGGCATAGAAGGCGTCCCCTCATGCTGTCACGACTGTCCTACCGGGTGCAGATACCGTTGGGGCTGTCGCTGGCGGTGGTGCTGGCGGCATTGCTCGTCACGGCAGTGGCGGCTCAGATTTCTGCGCGCACCGCACGCGCCGACACGCTGGCCACCGTGGATCGCGCCGCGCAGTTGCTCAGCGCCCAGTCGATGCCCTTGCTGGCAGCTGACGACACCTGGCGTGTCTTCGCTTTGCTGTGCAACACGGCGGCCTTTCTGCCAGGGGCGGCGACAGGCCAGGCGCGCACGGCCGTGCTCGACAGCGAGGGGCGCGGCTTTGCAAGTTCAGCGCCGCAATTGCTGCGAACCGCGCAGGCCTTGCTGGGCCAGACGGCCAGCGGACAGACCTTGCCGACGGTGACAGCGGTCACCCAGCCGATTCGCATCGACCGCCCGGATGGCGCGATCGCCCTGCTTGAGCCCATTCGTAGCGAAGACGACCAGGCACTGGGGTTTACCTACATCGAAGTGGATGCTCCCGTGTTCGCGGCGGATTGGGCTACGCTCACGCAGCCTGCGCTAGTCGGCGTCGGCTTGGCCGCATTCCTGTTGCTGCCTGCAGGCTTGTGGATCGGCCGGCGCATGACGGCGCCGGTGCTGTCCGTCGCCCATGTGATCGAATGCATCGGTCGGATCGATCCGACCGAACTGCGCCGCAAGCTTCCCCACACCCAGGACCCCGAGCTCGGTCGAATCAGCGCGGCGGTAGATCAGTTGATCTCGGAGTTGCAGGTCCGGCAGCGGGCGGAACGGCGCGCCCTGTCGGCCGAACGCATGGCGGCGGTAGGACGTATCACCGCCGCGGTGGCGCACGAGATCAACAACCCGCTCGCTGGCCTGTTGACAGCCACACAAACGCTGAGCGTGCACGGTGGGTCAGAAGAAACGCGCACGCGCACTCTCGATCTGCTGAAGCGCGGCCTGAACCAGATTCAGACCTCAGTCGCTGCGTTGCTTCCTCAGGCTCGCGCGGAGGACCGTGCGCTGGAGATCGACGACTTCACCGACGTGCTCACGTTGGCGCACCCGGACGTGGCCCAGCGCAACGTGCAACTGACGACGCAAGTCGAAGTTGAATCTGCGATGCGCGTGCCCTCCGCCGTGTTGCGTCAGGTCATGCTGAACATGCTGCTCAACGGCGTGTCGGCCGCCGGAGAGCCGGGAGCCGTGCACGCGGAGCTGCGCGCCGACGCTGACCGTCTGTGGTTCAGCGTCGCGCATGCGGGCAAGGCGCTGACGCAGGACGCCATGGAGGCAAAACTCGTCGCCGAGAGCGGAGACGATCCCCGCGGCTTCGGCCTTTGGGTGTGCCGGGAGATCGCGACGCAATACGGTGGCGGCTTCGATGTCGACAGTCACCATGGACAAGGCACCCGCCTTGTGTTCTGGATGCCCAACCGGGAAGCCCATGAAGAACTTGCTGCTGATTGAAGACGACCCGATCATGGGCGAATCGCTGGTGCAGCGATTCGAACTCGAAGGCTTTCAGGTGAACTGGTGCCGACGGTTGGCCGAAGCCGCCGAGGCACTGCCTGCCGGATTCAGTGCGGTGATCAGCGATGTGCGTTTGACCGATGGCCTCGCGACCCATTGGTTCGTCGACCTGCCCGAGGCACAACGGGCGCTGCCTTGGTTCTTCCTGACGGGCTACGGCAGCGTGAATGATGCCATCGCCACCGTGCGCGCCGGCGCGCGCGAGTACCTCACCAAACCCTTCGACATCGAGCGCCTGGTGTCGATGGTTCAAGAGGCCAGTTCGCCTGCGGCACTTCCACCAGAGGAAGGTGTGCTCGGCATCTCGCCGGCGATGCGCCGCGCCGAAGCTCTGGTCCACAAAGTCGCCAAGCAGCGCGTGCCGGTGCTGTTGACGGGCGAGTCCGGAGTCGGCAAGGAAGTCGCGGCACAACCATCGGCGGCAAGCCGATGCGGAAGACGGCACTGGCGGCAGCGTCATGAAGACCTCAGAGCTGCTGGGGATCAGCCGCAAGACGCTATGGGAGAAGATGAAGAAGCTGCGGATTGGCAATGGGTCTGTTCACGAGGCTGGTGCCTGAGCTGAGAGAGGCATGAACGGGTTCGCCTACTGCGGTCGTTCGTGACCGTTGGGTTGTGGCCGACAGCGTGACCTCAACGGGCAGCCAGGAAGCAGCCATTCGAGACCTCACAGCGCGCTCGGCTCGAACGCGCAGAGCTTGCCCACCGCATGGCGTCGCGACAACGTGATCGCTGCCGTCAAGCCTGAAATGGCGATGCGCTTGCGCTTTTCGGTCATTGAGTTCCCTGTCTCAGCATCTGGGCCGAATGGCAGTCGATCACGTACCACGACCAGTACGACACTCAGCGTCCATCGGCGATTCCGACGTCATCCTGAATGCATTGCAACTGGTGCTGGAAACGGCGGCAGCGAGCGCTCGGTCGTCCACACCCAGGCAGATGCATTGTTCGCCGCCATCGCGCGCGTCTTCGCACTTCTTTCCATCGGGCTCATGAACGGGCTGAGCAAGTGCAAAGGGATGCCAACCGGCCCGGCGTCGACCAACAGCGCATTGGCAAACGCCGTGGCGCTCCTGGCGTCGTAGCGAAGCGGCTTGACGAATCGCCTCTTTTGCTCTACCAGCGCCTGGACGAGTGCCAGCTCATGCACGCCATCAACGGGTATCCAATGCTTGGTGGCCACCATCAGGCTGAGGGATTCGACTTCGTAGGTGTGTTCGCGCCTGGCGCAGATCAGGGCGGTGGCCACCAGGCGCACACCCACACCGGTGTCCGCATCGC
>Ga0114942_1000482_pt1 | contig 11427 bp, 11 predicted proteins | sample LowerColdCreek_FD_88674 | JGI IMG/M metagenome (GOLD analysis project Ga0114942, IMG submission 88674) | Groundwater microbial communities from Cold Creek, Nevada to study Microbial Dark Matter (Phase II) - Lower Cold Creek | ecosystem: Environmental > Aquatic > Deep subsurface > Groundwater ... | reverse complement strand
GCCCACTGAAAGTTGTACCCCCCCAGCCAGCCCGTCACGTCGACGACTTCGCCGATGAAGTACAGCCCCGGCACGCGTTTGCTTTCCAGCGTCTGCGAGCTGAGATCCTTGGTGCTCACGCCGCCGCGCATGACCTCGGCCTTGCGCCAGCCTTCGTCGCCGCTGGGCATCAGCTGCCAGTCGTGCACGCTGCGGCCCAGGCGCTGCAGGTCGGCGTCGCGGCATTCCGCCAGCGGTTTGGTCGCGTCGAGCGTGGCGCGCTCCAGCCAGGCGGCGGCCAGGCGTTGCGGCAGGCGGGCAGCAAATTCGTTGCCGAGTTGTCGGCGCGACGCTGCCTTCGCGTCGACAAGCTCCCTCTCGAGGTGCAGTTCGGGTGCGAGGTTGATCTGTACGGGCTGGCTGGCTTCGCGGTAGCTGGAGATCTGCAGGATCGCCGGGCCGCTCAGGCCACGGTGCGTGAACAGCAGGTCCTCCAGGAAGCGCGTCCGCGTCTTGCCACTGCCGCATGACACCTCGACTGGCAATGACAGCCCGGCCAGCGCGGCGAACGGCACCCAGGCATCGGCATCGAAGGTCAGCGGCACCAGGGCAGGGCGGGGCTCGACGATGGCATGTTCCAGGCGCTTGGCCAGCCGCAGGCCCCAGTCGCTGGCGCCGATCTTGGGCACGGGCAGACCGCCGGTCGCAACGACGACGCGCGTGGCCGCCACCGGCCCCCGACCGGTGTCCAGTTCGAACCCGCCTTCCGGCAGCGGGCGCACATCGGCCACCGTGCAGGGCTGCCAGCGCGTCACGCCGCCGGCTTCGCACTCCCTGACCAGCATCTGGATGATCTGTTCGGCCGAGTCGTCGCAGAACAACTGGCCCTTGTGCTTTTCGTGGAAGGCAATGCCATGGCCTTGCACGAGCTTGATGAAGTCCTGCGGGGTGTAGCGCGCCAGCGCCGAGCGGCAGAACGCCGGGTTCTCGGACAGGAAGTTTGCCGGCCCCACGTCGCGATTCGTGAAATTGCAACGCCCGCCGCCGGAGATACGGATCTTTTCGGCCAGCTTCGGTGCATGGTCGATCAGCAGCACGCTCAAGCCCCGCTGCCCCGCAAGCCCCGCGCAGAACAGGCCCGCAGCACCTGCACCCACCACCACCACATCGAATCGCTGCATAAACCTCTCGTGAATCGGCCGGCATTGTCGCGGGTCGGGTGTTGAAACTCGGTAGGATGCAGTCAAGTGATGCGTCAGGGCTTCTAGGGGGGAGGCCCGATTCATGGGGTGAGTCAGTCTTGCTGGCTGCGCGCGCGCCCCACTACAGTCCCTTGACACCCTGGATCGGCCCGGTTCCCCACCGATGGCACCTGATCGCATCAAAACAATTCCATCGACATGACAGCCGACCCATCCGCGACGCAACCCGGCAGCCTGGCGCACTGGCTGGCGGGTCACGCCGCGCTGGTGGGTGAAACGCTGGCAGGCCTGGTTGCGCTGATCGAACCGCTGGGCAGCCAGGCGGCCATCAAGGCCGTGGCGAACGGCCGCTACGTCTTTGCCAGCGCCGGCCTGGCGCAGATGTTCGAGCAGGAACAGATTGCCGGCCACACGGATGCGGAACTGCTGAAGCTCGACGAAACGACCGCGCTGCGGCGGGTCGAGCAGACCGTCATGGCGCAGCGCCATCCGGTCGTGTCCGAGCACAAGCTGGAGATCAACGGCCGCCGCCGCGAGTTCAGCGTGACGCGCCTGGCTCTGGGGCAGGACTTCCTGCTCTCGGTGTGGCATGAGCGCACCGAGGAGCGCCACCGGGAGTCGCACCTGCAGCGGGCGCTGGCGCAGATCGAGCAGCAGCAGGCCGCCATCGAGCAGATCCGCCGCGAGCTGCAGCAGGGCTCGGGCCGCGACGACGTCTCGGGCCTCTACATGCGGCCGCAGTTCGACGATCAGCTGCTGCGCGAGATCGATCTGTCCTCGCGCGAGCATCGCGAGTTCGCGCTCGTCGTCATTGCGCTGGATTCATCGCCCGCCGTGGCCAGCCTGGGCGACGATGCACAGCAACGCCTGCTCGAAGGCATAGGCCGGATGTTGCGCGCCAACACACGGGCGATGGACTCGGCCTGCCGCATCGGCGCGCAGCGTTTTGCGGTGCTGCTGTCGGGCGTCGGCCTGGCCACGGCGCATGCGCGCATGGAGCAGTTGCGCCGGCAGTGCGCGGCGCAGATCGTCGTGCTGAACGGCCAGGACCTGGGCCTGTCGATCTCGATGGGCGTATCGAGCTTCCCGCACACGGCGTCGCGCCAGGACGAACTGATGAACGCCAGCGAGGCGGCCGTGCATGAGGCCCAGCGGCGCGGCGGCAACCAGGTCGTGCTGGCGTCGATCGCCTTCGGCTAGAGGCCGCCCAGCCCCTTCCAGAGCATGTAGCCCGCGAGCGCGAACAGCAGCGTCGCGAAGGCTTTCTTCAGTTGCGCCACATTCATCGCGTGCGCGGCACGTGCGCCAAGGGGTGCCATCGTCACACTGGCCACGGCGACCAGCGCCAGCGCCGGCAGGTAGAGGTAACCGAAGGCGCCCGGCAGAGCCGGCTCCGTGTGCCAGCCGGCGACAACGTAGCCCAACGTGTTGGCGATGGCGATGGGGAAGCCCAGCGCTGCACTCGTCGCCACGGCCAGATGCACAGGCACGTTGCACCAGACCATGAAGGGCACGCTGGCAAAGCCGCCGCCCGCGCCCACCAGGCCCGATAGCAGGCCAATGGTGGCGCCGGCGCCGAACTGGCCTTTGGCACCCGGCATCTGCCGGCTGGGCGCGGGCCGCTTGTTGCGCAGCATCTGCCAGCCGGAGAAGCTGACGAAGGCGGCGAAGACCAGGGCCAGCCAGGCACCCTTGAGCAGCGTGAACAGGCCGGCACCCGCCAGCAGCCCGCCGGCCAGGATGCCGGGCGCCAGGCCCCGGACGAGATCCCAGCGCACGGCGCCGCGCTTGTGATGGGCATGCACGCTGGACAGCGACGTGAACATGATCGTGGCCATCGAGGTGGCGATGGCCATCTTCACGGCCAGACCCGGCTCGACGCCACGCTGGCCAAGGATGAAGGTCAGGAAAGGCACCATCAGCATGCCCCCGCCGATGCCCAGCAGCCCTGCGAGAAAGCCAGCCGCCAGGCCCAGGGCCAGCAATTCGGCAACGAGGCTTGCGGTCATGCCGTGTGCAGGCGCTTCAGCACCGCCTGCCATTCGGCTGGGCTGACGGGCGTGATGGACAGCCGGCTGCCCCGCTGCAGCACCAGCATGCTGGCCAGCTCCGGTGCGTCGCGCATTTCCTTGAGGCTCAGCAGCCGCGTCGTCTCGCGCCAGCGCACGTCCACATGCACCCAGCGCGGCGCATCGGGCTTGGACTTGGGGTCGAAGTAATGGCTGGTGGGGTCGAACTGCGTCGCGTCCGGGTAGGCCGCGCTGCAGACCTCGGCCAGCCCGGCGATGCCAGGTTCAGGGCATGACGAGTGGTAGAACAGCACGCCGTCGCCCGGGCGCATCGCATCTCGCATGAAGTTTCGCGCCTGGTAGTTGCGTACGCCGGTCCAGGGCAGGGTGCCCGCGCGAGCCAGGTCGGCGATCGACGCTTCGTCGGGCTCCGACTTCATCAGCCAGTAGTTCATGCAGAAAAGGTGTCCACCGCAATCCTGGGGGCCGAGATCCTGAACACCCAGGGGTAATCAGGTGGGCGAGGTCAGCCGGACTTCGGGTTCATCTGACGCGAGACGATCACGCCCGTCCGGCATTTTCCAAGCCCTTGCTCATAGAGCATCGGATGAAGGAAATAAAGCCCCGGGGAAAGCAGTGGACGGGGTGAATTCTAAGGCTCAGAGCAGCTGACCGTCGTGTCCGAGCGCTTCGTCCAGACGCTTGATGAGGGTATCGACCTCCGGCGAAGCAGCAGGCGCAGAAGCCGATGCCTCACGCGGCGCTTCGGCGAGCTGATAGGCCAGATTCAGCGCGGCCAGCACGGCGATGCGCTCGCGCGCCTTGACCTTGCCGGCGTCGCGGATTGCGCTCATCTCGCGGTCGACCTGGGCCACCGCAGCGGTCAGCGCTGCCTCGCCGCCGGGTGGGCAGCCGAGCAGGTAGCTCTGGCCCATGATGGTCACTTCCATCTGCTTCATGGCTGCTCCTCCTTGGGCGAGTCGGCCGGCAGGCGCTCCAGCAGCGCGTCCACGCGGGCGCGGGCGGCGCTCAGGCGCGAGCGCAGGCTGTCGCGCTCCTGCGTGATGGCGGTGAGCTGCACCTGCAGCAGCAGGTTGGTACGCAGGATTTCATCGTGTCGCACGAGCAGGCGCTCCACGCGGTCTGTCAGGTCGGTCAGGCTGGCCATGGATGGGCTCGGGATCAGGCGGGCGCCGATTTTAGTTTGCGGCCGGTGTCGCACTCCTTGATGACGGCGCAAACATTGCACAAGGGCTTGCGCGCCTGGCAGACGTAGCGGCCGTGCAGGATGAGCCAGTGGTGTGCGTCGACGAGATATGCCTCGGGAATGCGGTCGAGCAGGCCTAACTCCACGGCCAGCGGGGTCTTGCCGGGCGCCAGGCCGGTGCGGTTGCCGACGCGGAAGATGTGGGTGTCGACGGCCATCGTTGGCTCGCCGAAGGCGACGTTGAGGACGACGTTGGCGGTCTTGCGGCCGACGCCGGGCAGCGCCTCCAGCTCGGCGCGCGAGCGTGGCACCTCGCCGCCGTGCAGCCCGTTGAGCATCTGGCAGGTCTGCAGCAGGTGTTTGGCCTTGCTGCGGTACAGGCCGATGGTCTTGATGTGTGCCTCCAGGCCATCCTGGCCCAGCGCCAGGATCTGCGCCGGCGTGTTGGCGACAGCGAACAGACGCCGGGTGGCCTTGTTGACGCCCACATCGGTGGCCTGGGCGGAGAGCAGCACGGCCGTCAACAGCTCGAAGACGCTGGCGAACTCCAGCTCGGTCTGCGGCGCCGGGTTGGCGGCTTTCAGAGTGGCGAAGAAGCGTTCGACTTGGGCACCGTTCATGGCGGCATTGTCGACGGGCTTCAGCTGCGCTTGGCGCGCGCCCGGGCCATCGCCGCCTCGATGGCGGCGCGCTTGCGGTCGAGTTGGACGGGGTCGGTGATGGCCGACGCCGCCGCCAGGTCGGCCAGCTTGGCCTGGGCCTTTTCGGCCAGACGCGCTTCGTTCTCCTGTGCCTCGCGGTGGCGACGGAACTGGCGGAAGACATAGCGCTCGCGGGCTTCGTCGGCCTGCGGCTGGCTCCAGGCGGCCCAGCCCGTCGTGGTCGTCACCTCGGGCATGGAGATGCAGTCGACCGGGCAGGCCGGCACGCAAAGCTCGCAGCCGGTGCATTGCGCCGTGACGACGACGTGCATGGCCTTGGGTGCGCCGACGATGCAGTCTGCCGGGCAGGCCTTGATGCACAGCGTGCAGCCTATGCACCAGGCCTCGTCGATGACGGCCACGCCGCGCGTGGCTTCGATGCCGTTGACGGGATTCAGCGCTAGGGCGGGGCGGCCGGTGATCGCCGCGAGCCGGGTCACGCCTTCGTCGCCGCCGGGCGGGCATTGGTTGATGTCGGCCTCGCCGGCGGCGACGGCTTCAGCGTAGCGACGGCAGTCCGGGTAGCCGCAGCGGGTGCATTGGGTCTGCGGCAGCGCGGCGTCGATCAGCTCGACCAGGCTCACGCTCGGCGCTTGCGGGCCGGCGCTGATTTGGCCGTGGCCTTTGCCGCCGTGGCCTTGGCCGTCTTCTTCAGTGGCGCGGCCTCGTACTTGGCGATGAAGTCACAGACCTGCGGGTAGACGTTCTCCCGCCAGCGGCGGCCCGAGAAGATGCCGTAGTGGCCCGCACCGATGGCGTCGTAGTGGAACTGGTGCTGCTTGGGCACGCCGGAGCAGATGTCGTGCGCGGCCCGGGTCTGGCCGGCGCCGGAGATGTCGTCGAGTTCGCCTTCGACGGTCAGCAGCGCCGTTGTCGTGATGTCTTGCGGGCGCACCAGCTGGCCATTGACTTCCCAGGTGCCGTTGACCAGGCCAAAGTCCTGGAAGACGGTCTTGATGGTGTCCAGGTAGTACTCGGCCGGCATGTCGAGCACGGCGTTGTACTCGTCATAGAACTTGCGGTGCGCCTCGGCGCTGTCGCCGTCGCCGCGCACCAGGTCCAGGAAATAGTCGTAGTGCGAGGTCAGGTGGCGGTCCGGGTTCATCGCGACGAAGCCGGTGTGCTGCAGGAAACCCGGGTAGACCGCGCGGCCGGAGCCGGGGAAGTTGGTCGGCACGCGGTAGATGACGTTGTTCTCGAACCAGCTGTAGCTGCGGTTCATGGCCAGGTTGTTGACGGCCGTCGGGCTCTTGCGGGCGTCGATGGGGCCGCCCATCATGGTCATGCTGCGCGGCGTCGGCTCGCCGTTGCTGGCCATCAGCGAGATGGCGGCCAGCACGGGCACCGTGGGCTGGCAGACTGAGATGACATGGCTGTCCGCGCCGCCGACGTGGCGGATGAACTCCTGCACGTAGGCGATGTAGTCGTCCAAATGGAACGGACCGACTTCGAGCGGCACCATGCGGGCGTCAGTCCAGTCGGTGATGTAGACCTTGTGGGTCTTCAGCAGTTGCTTGACCGTCTCACGCAGCAGCGTGCTGTGGTGACCGGACAGTGGCGCCACGACCAGCACGGTCGGCTGGTCCTTCATCTGCGACAGCACGTTCAGCTCGTCCGTGTAGCGCTTGAAGCGCAGCAGGCGGCAGAAAGGCTTCTCCAGTGCGACGAGCTCCTGCACGGCCACGTCGACGCCATCAACCTCGACGGCTCTGATATCGAACTCGGGCTTCTCGTAATCTTTGGCCAGGCGGTGCGCCAGATCGAGTCCGGCTGAGAGGCGCTGGGCCATCGGCGTGTGCGCAAAGGGCGACAGCGGATGGCTGTAGAGCTTGGCCGACGCGGCGGCGAACTCAGAAAACGGGCTGAGCAGGGCGCGCTGGGTTTCGAACAGTTGGTACAGCATGGCCGGCCTTGACAGGGAACAGGAAGGCTTGATGGTGCCAGAAAACGTTATCAGTCTTGTGCGCTGCAGCATTGGATTGGCGGGCGAACCGCCAATCCTTCGCACTTGCCTGGTGCAAAAGGGCCTGATCAGCCCTTCAGGACGGCTGCCATTGCACCGGCGACGACCGGCAGATTGCCCTCATTCAGTGCGGCGACGCAGATGCGACCCGAATCGACACCGTAGACGCCGAACTCGCTGCGCAGGCGCTGCATCTGGGCAGCATTGAGGCCCGAGTAGCTGAACATGCCGAGCTGCTCGGTGACGAAGCCGAGGTCTTGCGTCACGCCGGCCGCCTTCAGCGCCGAGACCAGCGCGCCACGCATCGCCTTGATGCGAACGCGCATGCCAGCCAGTTCTTCCTCCCACAGTGCGCGCAGCTTGTCGTCGGCCAGCACCTGGGCGACGACCTGGGCGCCGTGCGTCGGCGGGTTGGAGTAGTTGGTGCGGATCATGATCTTCAGCTGCGACAGCACGCGCACGGCTTCCTCATCGCTGCTGCAGACGACGCTCAGCGCGCCGACGCGCTCGCCGTACAGCGAGAAGCTCTTGGAGAAGCTGGTCGACACGAAGAAGCCCACGCCGGCGGCCATGAACTGGCGCACCGCCTCGCCGTCTTCCTTCAGCCCGAAACCGAAGCCCTGGTAAGCCATGTCCAGGAAAGGTGTCAGGCCCTTGGCCTTGACGGCAGCGACGACCTGCGCCCACTGGGCGGCCGTGATGTCGTAGCCGGTCGGGCTGTGGCAGCAGGCATGCAGCACGACGACGGTGCCGGCGGGCGCTGCGTTCAGCGCGGCCAGCATGCCGTCGAAGTTGATGCCTTTGTTGGCCGCGTCGTAGTAGGGGTAGGTTTCGACGGTGAAGCCGGCCTGCGTGAACAGCGCGCGGTGGTTCTCCCAGCTCGGGTCGGAGATCAGCACCTTGGCGCCGGGGTTGAGCTGCTTCAGAAAGTCCGCGCCGATCTTCAGCGCGCCGGTGCCGCCGATGGCCTGCACGGTGGCGACATTCTTCAGCTCGCTGCCGAACACCAGCTTCTGCACGGCCTTGTCATAGGCGGCGATGCCGTCGATGGGCAGGTAGCCGCGCGGCTTCGGCGCAGCGGCCATGGCGGCCTCAGCTTCACGCACGCACTTCAGCAGCGGCAGCTTGCCGGCTTCGTCGTAATAGACGCCGACACCGAGATTGACCTTGCCCGGGCGGGTGTCGGCGTTGAACTGCTCGTTCAGGCCGAGGATGGGATCACGAGGCGCAAGGGCGACATCGGCAAAGAGGGACATGGCGAGATTCCTGAAAGGACGGTGGCAGCAGGGGAGGGCGCGTCAGCCGGGCATACGCTTAAGCTGACGGATTACTCAGGGCTGCAATTTTGCCCGTGAACCCCATATGCCCCCCATGCAAGAAGCCTTGAACGCCATGCCCGCCCCAGAGGGCGACACCGAGGAACGCAAGGGCGAATTCGTGAGCTTCGAAGGCTCGCCGTTCCAGCTGTTCCAGCCTTTTCCGCCGGCCGGAGACCAGCCCAAGGCCATCGCCCAGCTCGTCGAAGGCATCAACGACGGCCTCAGCTACCAGACGCTGCTGGGCGTGACCGGCTCGGGCAAGACCTTCACGATGGCCAACGTCATCGCCCGGCTGGGCCGGCCCGCCATCATTTTTGCGCCCAACAAGACGCTGGCCGCGCAGCTCTACAGCGAGTTCCGGGACTTCTTTCCGAACAATGCCGTCGAGTACTTCGTCAGCTACTACGACTACTACCAGCCCGAGGCCTACGTGCCGCAGCGCGACCTGTTCATCGAGAAGGACAGCGCGATCAACGAGCACATCGAGCAGCTGCGGCTGTCCTGCACCAAGAGCCTGCTGGAACGGCGCGACGTGGTCATCGTCGCGTCGGTGTCGGCGATCTACGGCATCGGCTCGCCGGCGGATTACCACCAGATGGTGATGACGCTGCGCATGGGCGACAAGCTGGGCCAGCGTGACGTCATCGCCCACCTGATCCGCATGCAGTACACGCGCAACGAGATGGAGTTCACGCGCGGCCACTTCCGCGTGCGAGGCGACACCATCGATGTGTTCCCGGCCGAGCATTCCGAGCTGGCCATCCGCATCGAGCTGTTCGACGACGAAATCGAAGGCCTGTCCCTGTTCGACCCGTTGACGGGCCACATCCGGCAGAAGATCCCGCGCTTCACGGTCTACCCCAGCAGCCATTACGTGACGCCGCGCGACCGGGTGCTGGCGGCGACGGATGCCATCAAGCAGGAGCTGCGTGAGCGCGTCGACTTCTTCGTCAAGGAGGGCAAGCTCGTCGAGGCGCAGCGCGTCGAGCAGCGCACGCGCTTTGACCTGGAGATGCTGCAGGAGGTGGGCCACTGCAAGGGCATCGAGAACTACACGCGCCACCTCTCGGGTGCCGAGCCGGGCGACCCGCCGCCCACGCTGGTGGACTATTTGCCCAAGGACGCCCTCATGTTCCTGGACGAGAGCCACGTGCTGATCGGCCAGTTCGGTGGGATGTACAACGGTGACCGCGCGCGCAAGACGACGCTGGTGGAGTACGGCTTTCGCCTGCCGTCCGCGCTGGACAACCGGCCGCTGAAGTTTGCCGAGTTCGAACGCAAGATGCGCCAGGCGGTGTTCGTCTCGGCAACGCCGGCGCAGTACGAGAAGGACAACGCCGGCCAGGTGGTCGAGCAGGTTGTGCGGCCGACCGGCCTCGTCGACCCGCTGGTGGAGGTGCGGCCCGCCACGCATCAGGTGGACGACGTGCTGCAGGAAATCCGCCTGCGCGTCGAGGTGCAGGAGCGTGTGCTGATCACGACGCTGACCAAGCGCATGGCCGAGCAGCTGACCGACTACCTCAGCGACAACGGCGTCAAGGTGCGCTACCTGCACTCGGACGTGGACACCGTGGAGCGCGTCGAGATCCTGCGCGACCTGCGGCTCGGCGCCTTCGATGTGCTGGTGGGCATCAACCTGCTGCGCGAGGGGCTGGACATCCCCGAGGTGTCGCTGGTGGCCATCCTGGACGCCGACAAGGAAGGCTTCCTGCGCGCCGAGCGCAGCCTGATCCAGACCATCGGCCGGGCGGCGCGCAACCTGAACGGCAAGGCCATCCTGTACGGTGACCGCATCACCGATTCGATGCGGAAGGCCATCGACGAGACCGAGCGCCGCCGCGCCAAGCAGATCGCCTTCAACACGGAAAACGGCATCACGCCGCGCAGCGTGCAAAAGCGCATCAAGGACCTGATCGACGGCGTGTACTCCGCCGAGTCGGGCCGCGACGACGCCAAGCTGCTGGCCGCAGCCCAGGTCGAGGACTTGTCCGAGAAGGATCTGGCCAAACGCATCGCCCAGCTCGAAAAGCAGATGCTGGAACACGCCCGCAACCTGGAGTTCGAGAAGGCTGCCCGCTTGCGCGACCAGCTGGGCCAGCTCCGCGAGCAGGCGTTCGGCGCCCGCGTGCACGACAACATCGTGCCGCTGGACAGCGCGCGCAAGCCTGCCCCTCGCTGAGCGCCCAAAAACCCGCACAGGGCTAGGGGCTCATGGGTGACCCCGGAGCGGGCTCGATTAGTCGAGTAAAATCATCGGAAATGAATTAGTCGGCTATTGTCCCGGTCATGCCGGGTTAACCCCGAATCATTTGTCATGGACAAACCTTGTCAGGACGTCTCGCAAAGGAGTTCTGTATGCGTCTCACCACCAAAGGCCGGTTTGCTGTCACCGCGATGCTGGACCTGGCGCTGCGCGAGAATACCGGGCCAGTCGCTCTTGCCGCGATCAGCCAACGGCAGCAGATTTCTCTCTCCTACCTGGAGCAGCTGTTCGGCAAGCTGCGCCGCCATGAGCTGGTGGAAAGCACCCGCGGCCCGGGCGGCGGTTATTCGCTGGGCCGCAAGGCCGAGAACATCACGGTTGCCGACATCATCGTCGCCGTCGATGAGGCGCTGGACGCCACCGGCTGCGGCGGCAAGGACAACTGCATGGGCGAGGACAGCGGCCGCTGCATCACCCATGAACTCTGGACCAATCTGAACGCCAAGATGATCGAGTATCTCGACTCCGTCTCCCTGCGTAAGCTCGCCGACGAGCAACTGGCCAAGGGCTTCGAAGTCGAGGCCGCGCCGGTCAAGCGTGCGATTTCGTCGCAGCCGGTGCTCAAGCCCATCCGCGTGACCGCGCCGAATTCGGTCTTTGCGCTGGGTGGCGCGTTCAGCAAGTAAAAACTCAAAAAGAAGTCGTTCCATGGACATGACCCCGCACTTCCCGATCTACCTCGACTACGGCGCCACGACGCCGTGTGACCCTCGCGTCGTGGACGCGATGGTTCCTTGGTTGCGCGAGCACTTCGGCAACCCAGCTTCACGCAGCCATGCCTGGG
>Ga0114942_1000481_pt1 | contig 11442 bp, 12 predicted proteins | sample LowerColdCreek_FD_88674 | JGI IMG/M metagenome (GOLD analysis project Ga0114942, IMG submission 88674) | Groundwater microbial communities from Cold Creek, Nevada to study Microbial Dark Matter (Phase II) - Lower Cold Creek | ecosystem: Environmental > Aquatic > Deep subsurface > Groundwater ... | reverse complement strand
GCCCGAAGGCCGCCCGAGATGAGCCGCTAGGCTCAGGATGCAGAGACCTCGAGGCGCTTGGCCGAGGCGTGGTGGTGGTCCTGAACCTTGTCCTTGTGGCGGCAGACCTGACGGTCCAGCTTGTCCATCAACTGGTCGATGGCGGCATACAGATCCTCGTGCGATTGCTCGACAAAGATGTCGCGGCCCTTGACGTGTAGCGTGACTTCGGCGCGCTGGCGGCGTTCCTTCTCCTTTTGCTTCTCTACGGTCAGCAGGACGTTGATGTCAACGACCTGGTCGAAGTGGCGGGTCACACGGTCCAGCTTGGTGAGCACGTATTCGCGCAGCGCTGGCGTGACTTCGAGGTGATGGCCACTGATCGTCAGATTCATAAAGCTTCCTTTCACAGGAATGGGTCGGAAAACAAACCGGAAAACTGAAAAGACAGAGAGGGAGAGTGGAGGAGGGGGGCTGTTTACAAGTAGCGGAGGTGGGTGGGAGTGGGGAATCGACGAACCCAGTTTGCGCGCGAAGCGGCTGCGTGACAAGGGGATGACGGTCAGGTTTTGTGGCCATCCGAGTCTCGTTTTTGCGCCTTCTTTCACGTCTTGCGCCGGTGCAATAATCGCTGGCTATTTCCCCTACGGAGCCCTTCTTGGACAGCGATCACCCTCGGTGACCGTCCACTCCCGCCACGTGCGCTGAGCAGCGTGCCCTGCCCGGAGTGAGACGGTCGAACTGAATCCCGCCACCCGGACGGCGCCCCGCGTCGTTCCCTTGCCAGCGCTGCTGGAGACGATGCATGCTGAACGTATTCACGCTGGACAACGGGCGCCTGAAGGGCGGGCTGTTCCAGGAAGAGATCGAGACCGCCGAGGATCTGGCCCTGTCGCGCCCGATCTGGGTCGACCTGGAGAGCCCGAGCACCGAGGAAAAGGGCTGGATCCGCGACCGCTTCGGGCTGACCATTCCCGAGGACATCGTCGACGAGGACCTGGAGGAGTCGGCGCGCTTCTACGAGGAAGACAACGGCGAGCTGCACATCCGCTCGGACTTTCTGATCGAGGGCGATGACGGCCCCGACGGCAAGCCGGCGCGCAATGTGCGCGTGGCCTTCATCCTGGTCAACAACGTGCTGTTCTCCATCCACAACGAGGACTTGCCGGTGTTCCGCCTGCTGCGGCTGCGGGCGCGGCGCATCCCGGCCTTGATCGAGGATGCCAAGGACGTGCTGCTCAAGCTTTACGACGCCGATGCGGAGTATTCGGCCGACGTGCTGGAGGGCATCTACGACAAGCTCGAAGCGGTCAGCGTGCGCGTGTTGAAGAGCGAGGTGACCGACGCCGAGGCCGGCGAGGTGCTGTCGGCCATCGCCCGCGAGGAAGACTTGAACGGCCGCATCCGCCGCAACGTGATGGACACGCGCCGCGCGGTCAGCTTCATGATGCGCAGCCGCATGCTGAACGCCGAGCAGTTCGAGGAGTCGCGGCAAATCCTGCGCGACATCGACTCGCTCGATTCGCACACGGCCTTCCTGTTCGACAAGATCAACTTCCTGATGGATGCGACCGTCGGTTTCATCAACATCAACCAGAACAAGATCATCAAGATCTTCTCGGTGGCCAGCGTCGCCTTGCTGCCGCCGACGCTGATCGCGTCGATCTACGGGATGAACTTCCAGCACATGCCCGAACTCGCGTCGCGCTGGGGCTATCCGTTTGCGCTGGTGCTGATGCTGCTCTCGGTGGCGGCGCCCTTCATCTACTTCCGCCGCAAGGGCTGGCTCAGGTAGCGCGCAGCCTGCGTTTGAGCAGGCGCATCAGCGCGCCGAGCACCGGCAGCTTCTCGTACAACTCCTCGGCCACGTCCCAGTAGTCGCGATGGGTGACGACGAGGCCGGCGGCGTCGAAGTGCAGGTGGCTGGCGCCGCGGATGACGAAGTCGCCGGCATGGAAGTCCCAGCTCAGGAAGCAGCGGTCGCCTTCGACCAGCGCCTCGTCGACGACGAAGCGTGGCGCCGTCACCGTCTCGAACATGTGGGCGAAGACGCGGCGCACCGCGGCTCGGCCGCGCACGTCGTTGAACGGGTCCTTGAAGCGGCAGTCCTGCGCGTACAACGCCACCAGTTCGTCCAGTCCAGCGGGGCTCAGCGCCTCGTACTGTGCGATCAGCGCGGCGGCGCGCGGGTCGGCGTGCGTCATCGGTTCGCCTTGCTGGCGAGCTTGAAGTAGGCACCGTCGCCCAGCAGGCGCAGCAGTTTCATCAGCCGCGTGAAGCGCTTGGGGAAGTGGATCTCGAACTCGCCCGCCGCCCAGCCGGCGAGCATGGCCTTCGCCGCCTGCTCGGGGCTGATCTCGGCGGGCATCTTGAAGTCGTTCTGCGCCGTCATCGGCGTCGTCACGAAGCCGGGGTGGATGACGGACACGCCCATGCCGCGCGGATGCAGGTCGAGGTAGAGCGCCTCGGCCAGATGCGTCAGCGCGGCCTTTGCGGGCCCGTAGGCCAGCGCCTTGGGCAGGCCGCGGTAGCCAGCCACGCTGGAGACCAGGCTCAGGTGGCCTTGGCCGGCCGTCAGCAGCAGCGGCAGCAGCGCGTCGAGCAGGTTGAGCGCGCCGATGTAGTTGATGTCGATGTGGCGGCGCGCCTCGGCGAGGTCGAAGCTGGTGGCGCCCATGGGTCGGTAGTAGCCGGCGCAGTAGACGCACAGGTCGACGGTGCCGATGGCGGCGACCGCCGCCTGCAGGGCGGGGCCGTCCATCACGTCCAGCGCCAGCGCGTGGCTGCCGGGGTGGGTGGCGACGAACTCGTTCAGCAGCCCCGTCTGCCGCGCCGACACGACGACATGGGCGCCAGCCGCGTGCAACGCGCTGGCCGTCGCGCGACCGATGCCGGTGGAGGCGCCGACGAGCCAGGCCGTCTTGCCCTGCCAGTCGCGCAGCTGCGGGTTGAGGCTCATTGGTGCACCCTTCGGCCTTCGGCCTTGCCTATCCGACGGATCGGCCAGACGTTCGCCAGGCTTGAGATGCCCTCAGGGCATCTCAAGTCCGGGCTCACTCCCGCCGAGCGGGAGCGAGCTTGCTTGGGGCGGCCCGGCGCGGCGCTCATGGCTTGTAGAACGACAAGGTCACGTCGCCGAGGTGGAAGCCGAACTTGCTCATGCGCGCCTTGTTCAGCATGACCTTGCCGTCCATCAGGTACATCCAGTCGTCGAACTGCACGTCGTAGGTCGTGCCATCGACGGGCAGGCGCAGCGTGTAGCTCCAGCGCAGCGCATTGCCGCGCGCCTCGCCGGCGGCCTCGCCGATGACATCGGCCGCCGTGCCCTTGTAGCGGCCGTTGCCCAGGGACGTGATGGTCCAGACGCGGCGCTCGGTCTTGCCGTCGCTGTAGATGAAGTCTTCCTCCAGCGTGCCGACATCGCCCTGCCAGCGGCCCACGAGTTGCACGACGAAGCGGCGCTGCACCTTGCCGGCGCGGTCGGTGAAGATGCCGTGCGCCGTCATCGGACCGTTGAAGTAGGTCTTCAGGTCCAGCACCGGTTTCTCGGCGGCGTAGTCCTCGGGCACCGGCGCACTGGCACAGCCCGCCAGTGAGAGCGCGGTGAGGGTGGTCAACAGCAGGCGTCGGTTCATGGTGTGGCGATGAAGTGGCGATACAGCAGCGCCGCGGCGCCGAGCTTGAGGGCGCAGGGCAGCAGGCAGTAGGCGATGGTGAGCGCCTGCAGGGCCTGCGGGTCGCGCTGGCCGGGCGCGTAGCCCAGGGCCTGCAGCAGCGGCAGCGCCAGGCCGGCGGCCAGCGCCAGGTTGAGCTTGTTGGCGGCGTTCCACCAGCCGAAGAAGGCGCCTTCGGCGCGGCCGGCCAGGCCGGCGCGCTGGATGACGCCGGCCAGCAACGCGCCGGGGATGGCGAGGTCGGCACCCAGCGCCGCGCCGCTGGCGATGCAGACGGCCAGAAAGCCGAAGCGGTCGCCCGCGCCGAGCGCCGCTGCCCAGGCGAAGGCGGCGACGGCCAGCGCCATGCCCAGCGCCCACGCGCGGGGCTGTCCCAGGCGGGCGATGACGCGCAGCCACACGGGCAGTGACACGACCGCAGCGACGAAGTAGCTGGCGAGGAAGAGACCTTGCGATTCGGGCAGGCGCAGCCGGTCGTCGATGAAGAACAAGAGCAGCGTGGCCGGCACGGCGGCGGCGATGCCGTTGAGCAGGAAGACGGCGAGCAGGCGGCGGAACTCGGGCACGCGCCAAGCCAGGGCCAGCGGGGCGGGCGCGTCGTTGCTGGGCGCGGGGCGGGGTGCGCGGCTCAGCAGCGCCAGGCCCACCGCCAGCGCGACCGCCAGCACCACGGCCGTGACACCGAAGCCGAAGAGGGACGGCAGCAGGCTGGCGCTGACGACGCCCACGAGCGCAAATCCCTCGCGCCAGGCAACCACGCGGGTCTGCGTGGCCGCGCCGCCGCCCAGGCGCGCGCCCCAGGCCTGGTGCAGCACGGTCAGCCAGCTGTAGGCGAGGTAGGTCAGCACCAGGCCGGCGCCTGCCCAGGCCAGCAGCGCTGTGGGTTCGCGCAGCGGCGGGAAGAACAGGCCGGTGAAGCCCAGCACCAGCAGCAACGCCGCGACGGGCAGTTGCCAGGCCAGCGCACGGCGGCCCAGTGCGCGGTCGCAGAGGCGGCCTATCCAGGGGTCGACAAACGCGTCCAGCGCGCGGGCGGCCAGCAGCAGCAGGCCCAGGCTGGCCAGCGGCAGGCCGAAGCGGGTCGCGTAGTGGGCCGGCAGGTGCACGTAGAGCGGCAGCGCGACGAAAGCCAGGGCCAAGCCCAGCGCGCCATAGCTCAGCCCTTGGCGAGCGGGGAATTCAGGGCTTGCCATCGCCGGCCAGCAGCTGCTCGCGCAGCGCCGGCTCCGAAGTCTGCGGGCTGAGCCAGATGCCGAAGAAGAGCCGCGCGAACTGAGCGTCCGCCACGCGCCGGCGCGGCTGGCCGTTGACGAAGAACTGCGCCGCCGTGCCCGGGTCGAAGCGGCCGCTGATGCGGTCGCCGGCCTTCACGTCCGGGAAGGCGGCCAGCATCTCGGCGAGCCAGGCCTGGGCCTGCGCGTCGGACACGCTGGCCTGGCGGCGCATCTCCTTCAGCGAGCGCTTGGCGATCTCGGCGCCGTCCAGGTTGCGCGCGTACTCGATCTCCAGCGTCAGCGGCTGCTCCTGCCAGTTCGCGGCCGTGACGGGCGCGGCCGACCACAGGCGAATGTCGTAGACGTGCAGGCCGAAGAAGCGCAGGCGCGCCTCACCGCGCTGGGTCAGCCCGGACAGCTCTGCTGCTGCGTGGGCGCCCGTGGGCAGGGCCAGGGCGAGCAGGAGGGCGCGTCGCTGCATGGCTAGTCGCGCACCAGCGTGAACTGCATGACGTCGGTGTTGCCGGCCGCGAACGCCGCTTCGCAATAGGCCAGGTAGAACTCCCACAGCCGCATGAAGCGGGCGTCGAAGCCCAGTTCGCGCACGGGGCCCTCGTGGCGCAGGAAGGCCTCGCGCCAGCGGCGCAGCGTCTCGGCATAGTCGGCGCCGAAGGCCAGCTCGCCCACGACGCGCAGCCCGGCCCGCTCGGCGTGCGCGCGGAACTGGCTGGGGCTGGGCAGCAGTCCGCCGGGGAAGATGTACTGCTGGATGAAATCGGTCGAGCGGACGTAGCGCTCGAACAAGTCGTCGCGGATGGTGATGCTCTGGATGCAGGCGCGGCCACCGGGCTTGAGCCTGGCGGCCACGGTGCGGAAGTAGCCGTCCCAGTACTCGCGGCCGACGGCCTCGAACATTTCGATGGAGACGACAGCGTCGAACGGCTCGTCATCGATGTCGCGGTAGTCCTGCAGGCGCAGGTCGGCGCTCAGGCCGGCGTTTCGCAGGCGCTGCTGGGCCCAGGCGAGCTGCTCGGTCGACAGCGTGACGCCGGTCAGCCGGGCGCCGAAGTCCCGCGCGGCCACTTCGGCGACAGCGCCCCAGCCGCAGCCGATCTCCAGCACGCGGCTGCCTTCGGTGACCCCCGCCTCCGCCAGCGCGCGGCGCATCTTGGCCTGCTGGGCGGCGTCGAGCGATCCCTCCGGCGCGCCGGCGAACCAGGCGCTGGAGTAGTTCATCGTCGGGTCCAGCCACAACTTGTAGAACGCGTTGCCGAGGTCGTAGTGGGCGTGGATGTTCTTGCGGCTGCCCTGGCGCGTGTTGCGGTTGAGCAGGTGGCGCACGCGGTGCAGCAGGCCACCCCAGAAACCGCCGTAGACCAGCGACTCCAGCGCGGTGCGGTTGCGGATCAGCAGTTCAAGCAGCGCACGCAAGTCGGGGCTGGTCCACTGGCCGTCGACAAAGCTCTCGGCAAAACCGACGTCGCCCGAGCCCAGCGCAGCGGCGCAGACCTGCCAGTCGACGATGCGGATGGCCGCGCGCGGCTCGCGCTCGTGGCCGAAGTGCAGCATCTCGCCCTCGGGCGTCTGCACATCCAGACTGCCGTGCTGCAGATGCTTCAGCAGTGCCAGCACGCGGCGGGCGTGGCGCGGCAGGGAGGCCGCAGTGGAGGGGGCGGAGGTCGTTGTCGTCATGGCGGTCAGCGCGTCACGAAGCGCTCTGGCGGCTGGGGTTTGGAGAAGAACGGTACACGCTTGAGGGCCAGCTTCAGCGCCTGCCAGTGGATGCGCGCGACGACCATCAGCGTCAGCGCCGGCATGGCGAAGAAGGCGGCTCGGGCGCTGCGTGTGGTGAGCGGCTGCAGGTGCCCGCTGAGGCTGGTGTTCAGCAGCAGGCCTTGGGCGTCGTCGTGGTCGACCCGCGACACGACGCGGCCGTCGGCGCGCATGAAGCGGAAGCGGTAGCGTCCCTCGACGCGGCAGAACGGCGAGACGTGGAAGACCTTGGCCGCCTGCTGCTCTCGGCCCCAGGCCAGCTCCGGACCGCGCAGCAGATAGCAGTGGCGCTCGCCGAAGGTGTTGTTAACTTCGACGACGACGGCCGCCAGCGAGCCGTCCGCGCGCTCGCAGAACCAGAAGCTGACGGGCTTGAAGACGTAGCCAAGAATGCGCGGATAGGTCTGCAACCAGACCTCGCCATCGGCGTCGGCGATGCCCTCGGTGGCGAGCAGGGCCTCCAGCCAGGCGAGCGCATCCGTGCCGCCGTCACCGTGGTCGGCGTCGTGGAAGCTCAGCCAGCCGCGGCCGTTGCGGTTCAGCGGTGCCGAAGGATCGCGACGCAGTGCGCGCATCGGCAGCCACAGGAAATAGCTGGCGTAGGTGAAGGCGTGTTCGCGCGGGCGCAGCCGGCGGTGCCGCACTTCGCCGACGCCCAGCCATGCGCTCATGACAACACCCGGTCGATGACGCCCTGCGCCGCGTTCAGGCCCGACAGCAGGCCATCCTCGTGGAAGCCATAACGCGTCCATGCGCCGGCAAACCACACGCCGCCCGAGCCCTGGATGTCGGCCAGCCGGGCCTGGGCGCGCACGGCGCCGTCGTCGAACACGGGGTGCGCGTAGTGGTAGCGGCCGATGACGCGGGCCGGGTCGGGCTCGCGCAGGGGGTTCAGCGACACGACGACCGGCTGCTTCCAGGGCAGTGGCTGCAGCTGGTTCAGCAGGTAGTGCAGGCAGACGGCGCCAGCCTCGCTGCCGCTCTCGTAGTTCCACGCGGCCCAGGCGGCGCGGCGGCGCGGCAGCAGGCTTGCGTCGGTGTGCAGCACCGCTGTGTTGGGTTGGTAGCGGATGGCGCTCAGCACCTGGTGCTCGGCATCGGTGGGCAGGTCGAGCAGCGCCAGGCTCTGGTCGCTGTGGCCGGCCAGGATGACGGCATCGAAATGCTCGCGGCCGCGAGGGCTCTGCACGACGACATCACCGCCCGCCGTCGGCCGGTAGATGGCCTGCACCGGCGTGCCCAGGCGCACCTGGTGGATGGCCGGCAGCATCGCCTCGACGTAGTGGCGCGCGCCGCCCGCCACCGTCCACCACTGCGGCCGGTCGTTGACTTGTAGCAGCCCGTGGTTGTGGCAGAAGCGGATCAGCGTGCGGATGGGGAACTGCAGCATCTGCGCCGTCGGGCAGGACCAGATGCAGGCCACCATCGGCAGCAGATACCAGTCCCGAAAGCCCCGGCCGAAGCGGTGGCGGTCCAGGAACTGCCCAATCGGCTCGGCCAGCGCGGCCTCCTCGCCACTGGCCGCCAGCGCCGTGCACAGGCGGTTGAAGCGCAGCAGGTCGGAAAGCATGCCCCAGAACGCCGGGCGCAGCAGGTTGCCGCGCTGCGCGAAGACGGTCGACAGGCTGCTGCCGCTCCACTCGATGCCATCACCCGGCACCTGCGCGGAGAAGCTCATGTCGCTCCGGGCGGTGGTGACGCCGAGCTGGGCGAAGAGCTGGATCAGCAGTGGGTAGGTGCGCTCGTTGAAGACGAGGAAGCCGGTGTCCACGCCATGGCTTGTTGGGCCATTGGGGCCGTCCAGCGTCACGTCGACCGTGTGTGTGTGGCCGCCGGCATAGCTGCCGGCCTCGAACAGCGTGACGTGGGCGCGGTCGCTCAGGGCCCAGGCGGCCGACAGGCCCGCGATGCCGGCGCCGACGACGGCGATGCGCTTGGCCGCCTGGCCGCCCGGCGCGCGCGGATGACCGCGGCCGCGCAGCAGGCCCAGCAGCTCCGGCGATGCGTGGCCGCCCGGCAAAAACGAAGGGCCCGCGTCACCGACACGGGCCCTGGTCGTAAAAACGGCCGCAGAACGCCTCGAAGCCAACGAGGGAGGGAGGGAGGAGGAGAACGGCTTCGAGATTGCTGCTCTGAACCCAGAGAGGTTGAGCGGCCTGAATTCCGTGGGGATGCGGGGCTCCTCCATGCGAGCGTTGCTCGGACTTTGGCTGCCGGTGTAGCTTGCGAGCTGCCCGGGTGCATGAAGTTCGGCGGCGCTGTCCCAGGTTCGGGCGACGATTGTTGTCGTCATGGTTGGTTGTCCGGCAAAGCAATCCTGCGCGCGGCGCGGTTTGCAAATAGTGGTGCCCGCGCCCACCAGGGAGATCGCAGCGAGGGCAGAATGTTCATGTTTTGTCCACTACAAAACGGCGTACTGGACGCTATATTAGGTCAATAAACAAAGTTTGTCTTATGTTTGTCCAGGACAGTTTCATGCATGGCGACTCGACGCCCTCGCCAAGGGCCGGCCGTGGCTGACACCACGGAGTACGCCGCCAGCGGGGCTGCGGATGCGCACGCGCCGGCGGGCAGCGTCGGCATCTCGGCGGTCGAGCGCGACACGGGCATCAACAAGGAGACGCTGCGCGTCTGGGAGCGCCGCTATGGCTTTCCCGCACCCTGGCGCGACGCTGCGGGTGAGCGCCTGTACCCCCCGGAGCAGGTGAGGCGGCTCCATCTCGTCAAGCGGCTGCTGGACGCCGGGCATCGGCCTGGGCGCATCGTGGCGAGCTCGGCGGACGACCTCGCCGCCCTGCTGCAGCCGGTCGGCGCAGCCGGCGCGGTGGCCGAGGCGCCGGAGATCGCTGCCTGCGTGGCGCTGCTGCAAGGGCATGACATCGACGGCCTGCGCCGCGCGCTGTCGCAGGCGGTGTTGCGCCGGGGCCTGGCCGGCGCCATCGGCGAGGTGTTCGCGCCGCTGACGACGCGCATCGGCGAGCTGTGGATGAGCGGCGCGCTGCAGGTGTTCGAGGAGCACATCTACAGTGAGTCGCTGCAGCTGGTGCTGCGTCAGGCCATCCACGCGCTGCCGGCGGCGCATGGCGGCGGCCCGCGCGTGCTGCTGACGACGCTGCCCGGCGAAAGCCATGCGCTGGGCCTGCTCATGGCGGAGGCCTTGCTCAGCCTGGAAGGGGCGAGCTGCCTGTCGCTGGGCGTGCAGACGCCGCCTGCGCAGGTGCCCGGCGCCGTCGCTGCGCACCGCGCGGACATCGTGGCGCTGAGCTTCAGCAACCAGTTGCCCAACCGCGCCGTGCTCGAAGGGCTGACCGAGCTGCGCACCTGCGTGCCGCAGGGCGTCGAGATCTGGGCTGGCGGCAGCAGCCGGGCACTGCGTTTGCCGGGGCTGCCGGAGGGTGTTCGCTGGCTGGATGGCCTTGCGGCAATCGCACCGGCGACGACACACTGGCGCGAACTTTTAGAATCACGCCTCTAAACGAGGACCCGACATGCTTTACCCGGAACTGTTCAAGCAACTCGAAGCTGTGCGCTGGAACATGGACAGCGACATTCCTTGGGACAAGTTCGACGCCAGCCTGCTGTCGGACGAGCAGGCCCAGACCATCAAGATGAACGCCATCACGGAATGGGCGGCACTGCCGGCCACCGAGATGTTCCTGCGCGACAACCGCGGGGACAGCGACTTCTCCGCCTTCATGAGCGTGTGGTTCTTCGAGGAGCAGAAGCACAGCCTGGTGCTGATGGAATACCTGCGGCGCTTCCGCCCCGAGCTGGTGCCCACCGAGGCCGAGCTGCACGAGGTGCGCTTCGACTTCGACCCCGCACCGGCGCTTGAAACGCTGATGCTGCACTTCTGCGGCGAGATCCGCCTGAACCACTGGTACCGCCGCGCGGCCGAGTGGCACAGCGAGCCGGTCATCAAGGCCATCTACGAGACCCTGTCGCGCGACGAGGCCCGCCACGGCGGCGCCTACCTGCGCTACATGAAGCGCGCCATGGTCAAGTTCGGCGACGAGGCGCGTGCCGCCTTCGCCAAGGTCGGTGTGCTGATGGCCAGCGCGCGCCGCACCGCGCAGGCGCTGCACCCCACCAATCTGCACGTGAACGCCAGCCTGTTCCCGCGCGACACCATCCAGAGCCGCCTGCCTGACCCCGAGTGGCTGGAGCACTGGCTGGACAAGCAGATCCAGTTCGACAGCGTCTGGGAGAACAAGGTCGTCGAGCGCATCCTGCACAACATGAGCCTGCTGATGGACCGCAGCTTCGCCAGCGTCCAGGAGCTCAACCGCTTCCGCAAGGAAATGGCGGCACGCATCGTGCCGCCGGCGGGTTCGACTTCCGCCGCCTGATCAGCCGCCGCGGGCGCGCTTGGCCACCACCAGCGCGAAGCCCGCCGCGGCAACCGCCATCCAGCCCAGGAACTGCAGCGACACCAGCTCGGCCAGCGCTGCGCCGAAGTCCCGCAGCGCCCAGGTGACCAGGTTGTCGCCTGACTGCACGGTCTCGACCAGGCCGACGTTGTGATGGACCAGCGCCTTGCTGACTTGCTGGGCCAGCGATTCCAGCGCCTGTGCCGGCCAGCTGATGTCGTAGACCTTCTTCAGCAGCATCACCGCCACGCTGCCACCCACCAGCACCAGGGGCACGCCCAGGCGCTTGAGCCAGGCCGATGCGGCCATCAGCGTGCAGATCACGGGCAGCAGCCACAGCAGCGCGAGCAGCGAACCGGCGACGATGCGCAGCAGCACGGGCAGGCCGGCGATGACCACCTCCCCCCAGTGCACCGACATCGCGCCCGCCAG
>Ga0114942_1000480_pt1 | contig 11452 bp, 6 predicted proteins | sample LowerColdCreek_FD_88674 | JGI IMG/M metagenome (GOLD analysis project Ga0114942, IMG submission 88674) | Groundwater microbial communities from Cold Creek, Nevada to study Microbial Dark Matter (Phase II) - Lower Cold Creek | ecosystem: Environmental > Aquatic > Deep subsurface > Groundwater ... | reverse complement strand
GGCGATAAAATGGCAGTTACTACAATAATTGCAGCGGTGGTACTGCCTTGTGCAGTTTTTATAATTGCACCTAAAAGCCAAGCAATAATTAGTGTAATGAAAATAGAAATAGATTGATTGGGCAATAGGTTAATGATAGTTTCTTGCAAGTTTAATTTTTTTAATACCTCCCCGAAAATACCACCAGCGCCTACCACAATTAAAATTGGCCCTGCAAGGTTAATGCTGTTCTTTACACAAGTAGTTAGTAGCTTTTTATTATGCTTATTAAATAACAACAAACTAAATATAAAGGCTATTAACAACGCTATAACCGGATTGCCTAAAAATTGTAAGGTACTTTGTAAAGTATTGGGTAACTGCACTAAACTACAAATAGTAGCTATTGCAATTAGCAATAAAGGCAATGCTAATATACCAATGCTTAGCTTAAGTGATGGTAATGTTGTGATTGCCGTTGGCGCAATACCATCTTCAATATCCATAACTTCTACATTAGGAATTCTAAGTTTTGGAAGTATAAAACAAAAAATAATAGTGGTAAAAAATGCAATAGCAATGCCTATTAAAATTACTAAACCCATGTTACTTTTTAACCCCAAACTACTTACGCCAGCTATGCTACCAGGATGCGGAGGAAGCAGCGTATGTGTAATATATAACCCACTTGCTAAGCCTGTAACCAAAGCTAAATATTTTTGCTTTGTTTTTGTGGCTAATGGCCTTAGCAAACCTCGCAAAATAATAAAGCCGCTATCACAAAAAATAGGTATTCCAACTACCACACCAATAACAGTAATAGCCCACAAAGATTTTTTTGCCCCAAAGCTATTTATAATGCTATTTGCTATAACTTCTATTGCACCCGTTTTTTCTAAAACAGATCCAAAGAGTGTACCTAAAATAATGATGAGGCCAATTTTCTTCATCATACTTCCAAAGCCATCACTTATAAATTCTGTAATTTTTAGGGGCGATAAGCCATTAACTAACCCCAGCAATATTGCAGCGAAAAGTAAGGTTAAAAAAGGATGCCATTTTAAATAAGCACTACAAAATACTATACCAATAATGGTGAATAAAATGGATATAAAAACCATACTTATTGTATACTAGTTGCTTGTGAAAAAATAGTTTCATCGTATTCAATACCTAGCCCAACATTTGAATTAATACTTATAAATCCGTTATTAAAAACAAAGTTAGGTTTCCACCAGTTTTCAGGCTTTTTTCCAACTGCATTCAAAGGATATTCTTGAAACCCATAAACCACCGGTGCTACCAACATAGTATGCAAAAATGGTGCTTGTAAGGCATTAGCTTTGGGGCTATGTGGGGCGAAAAACTTATTGTGCTGTTTGGCTAAATATGCTACTTGTAATGCTCTTACAATTCCGCCATTGTAAAAAATATCGGGTTGTAAAATATTTAAAGCATTGTGCTTACAGTACCATTGAAATTTATTAAAAGATGTGTCTTGCTCACCGCCAGCAATTTTTATTTTATGAAGTTTACTTTTTATTAATTGAGTTGTTTCAAAATCCTCCCAGGAGCAGGGCTCCTCTAACACATCAACGTTATTAGCTTCTAAGTATTTACCCATTATAATTGCTGCGGTGGCTGTGTAACTTCCGTTAGCATCTGCATAAATGGTAATAGAATTCCCATAATTTTTGCGTAATAATTCTACTAATTCTTTGCTACGTTTTTCTGTGGCATCATTACTTTTTAGTCTTCCACCTACTTTAATTTTTACTGCTTTGCAATTAGTAATAATAATTGCTTTTTGCAGTTTTTCAAACTCCTCAAGGGCGCTATTTTCCCTTGTTAAACTGCTTAAATACATTGGCAATTCCGTTCGTAAGCCTTTACCCAATAATTTATGTACTGGTTGGTTGGCTAGCTTACCTAGCAAATCCCAAATAGCAACTTCAATATGCCCTACACAATTCCAAAAAGGCATACCACTGTATTTATAATTTCGCTCATCAGCGTATACTTCTTTTACCAATTGCTCTATATTTCTTGCATCCTTTTTAATAAAGAATGGAACAATTAATTTGGTAAATAAACTAGTTAAGTTAGGCATTCTAGTATTACACAAGCTAATGCCTACATTGTTATTATTATCCTTTAGTACTACAAATATTTCTTTCTGCCATTGTAATAATGCTATACTTGAAATAATAATGGGCTCTTTTAAGTAGGTATAAATTTGTAATTGTAGTTCATTGTTTACATCGCTATCATTTGTACTATTTTGGCTATAGCCAAGATTGCTGATGGGTATAAGGGATGATGCGCCAACTAGTTTTATGAATTGACTTCTTTTCATTTTCTATATAAAAGTATTACAAAAGCTAACTAAATAGCCCTACTAAGTAGGGCTATTTAAAAGTAGGTATTTCTTTAAAATTATCTGATTGTTCCATCTGCATTTTTGCACCACTGTCCGTCGCTTGTCCAGTCTACCGTTCCAATTGCACCAATAAAAGTAGTGCTTGTAAACCATGCGCCTAAAGCAGTAGCATTGTAAGTGCTTGTTGGCAATGTTGTTGGCACAAATGAGTTAGTAGTTACCCCTGCAATAACTGCAAAAGAATTATTATAAACAGCACCACTAAATACAGAAGCGTTATCTCTTAATGCCTGATCTCTTATGCCAAAAAAAGCAGAATGACCAATAACCCTATCTCCCATTAAATTAGTACTAGGGCTCGGCAGTTCTCCCCGCACACCATCGTCCGGAATACTGGTGAGTATCATATTAAAAATTTTATACCCTAGTGCTGTATTTCTAATTCTAACGCCGTCGTCGCTGCCAGTTGCAGTTCCGCTTCTACCAATTAAGGTTATATTGCTAAGCCGTGGGCTTGCATTATCTCTAATTTCTAACTCTGAATTATCTCTTGTAAGGTTATTTACGCTAATCCAAAACTGTCCATTACCATTCCAGCCAGCAATACTAGCACCACTTGGTAATTGAAAATCATCTATTCTAAACCCATTGTCTAAATGGTCGGTAGATACTGCATAGCGTAAATTAACATTGCCCCCGTTTATTCTTATTGCATTACCAAAACTTTTAAAGCTTTGTATGTATTCTATTGTAGTTGTATTTGCTAAATTACTTAAGCGGATGTTACCTGTACTCCCATTATCAACATTATCTCTTCCACCGTATTCACATCTTAAATATCGAATGGTACCGCTACCTAACGTTGGGTTTGTATTGTAGCTGCCCTGTATATCTATTCCTTGCCAATCGCCTGCTTGTGGTGTTCCGCAAATTACATTACTACTTGTTAAAACAATCGGATTATCCTTAGTGCCATTAGCCTGCACAGTAACACCACGTGGAATAACCATAACAGTAGCCCCAAGTTGCGTAAGTGGGGTTGCATTGCCATAAATGGTAGTACCTGCTTCAAATATTACGTTATTTCCTTCTTCAAAAGTTACTCTATTTTTAATTAAATATTTTCTACCAGATGCAAAAGTAAAATCGTTCAAATTAATAATTGCCGTGGTATTGCCCGTTGGTGGCTCAATTACAGTTACCATTTGCCCGCATACCGTTTGATTACTTTGTAAAAACTGAGCACCAACTATGTTAATAGTATAGTTTGCGGTATCGCTAACTTTACTTCTTTTATCGGTTAAAAGAAAGGCAAGCTTTACTTGCTGCCCTGCCGCTACAGTTGAGGGAACAGTATAGTTAAATACCCTTGAATCTTGCAAAGGGTCGCCAAAAGTTGTTATATCTGCAATTTGTGTAGCAGCAGCGTTGTTAATAGATTGAGTAATTTTTAAACTTGCTAATTCTGATACCGCTTGCAGGGTATATCGCACTTTTATTTCGGCGCCTGGCACCGCATTTCTTGTGTTTATATTACCATCAAAAGCAATGGCAGGTATAGGATAGTTATAATTGAAATCCTTTTTTGTACAGCCTAGAAGCACTGCTGTTAGAATAAGGATAGAAAATATTTTGAATTTCATACAAAAATTTTATCTGTTGTTTTAAGAATAAATTAGAATGAACAAGCAATACCAAACCTATTCCACCAATCGTAGAATTCGATGTTTACAGGATTGTTTCTTTTTTTGTTTTGGATGTTTCCTAAATACTCACTCTCTGGGCGATTGGTAAGATTTACAAACTCACAATAAATTCTGAATCTTTTACTTAGTTTATAAGAAGCACTCATATCTAGCTGGTATCTATCGGCTCTCCAAGTATCAAAATCTCCGTTGGTATTTACAATAAGTTTATTAGTTGCAAATCGTCCAATTTGTACTTGGTCGGGGCCTAAACTTCTTACAACTGCTCCATTAAAGTTAAGCATGGCTTTTATAGAAAAGTCCTTATAATCATAGCTCAGCGCAAAGTTTGCTGTATGTATTGCTTGGCCTGGTAGGCGTATATTTTTGCGTTCAAAAGTGCTTGCATTGCTATGTGTAAATGTATAGTTAGCAATTACACCAACGCCCTTAAGCATACCTTTATCAATATTATATTGCAAGTTAATTTCGGCTCCAAACACATGTGCTATATCACCATTTTGCGGTTGGGTTGCGGTAAAAGGTTCGGTAACATCAACAAATCCGCCTGGGGCTGTTGGGTCTGCTTCTCTGTAGGTTTTATTTACATTAAAAGATTTTGTGAAAATAAAATCTTTAATACGCTTGTAAAATACGCCACCGCTTATAATACCAATATTACTAAAGTAGTGTTCGGCCAATAAATCTAAATTCAAACTTCTGGGTGCTTTAAGTATAGGGTTACCTAAATCTACAGTGTTATTATTAATATTTAAATTCTCTCTTGGCATTACATCTGTAAAATTAGGACGGGCAAAACTACTAGTGGCAGCCGCCCTAATATTAGTGTTCTTATCTAAACTGTACTTGAAATGTATATTAGGAAGTATGAAATTATAATTGGCTCTTATATTACTATCTATGGTATGTAAGCTGTCGTTACCGGTAACGCTTGAGCGTTGAAATAAGGATGCAGTGGTATTATTAAGTCTTGTGCCTTCGTATCGTAAACCTCCAAGAATCATCATATTACCTATATTCACTTTAGTCATAGCATATGCAGCTTGTACATTTTCTTGTGCTTGATAAAACCATGCACTGCGCTGCGTAATACTACTTGGTACGTCTTTAACAAGTGCTGTTGGACGATTGGAGAAAGTGTTACTAATAAAACTGTTTAGCTTTCCTGCATCCAATGTTGGCCCGAAGCGAACCCTGCTTCTAAAAAAAGTTTGGTCTTCACTGCTGCTAACCATACTTGCGAATAAAGTAGCTTCATTTACATAACCACCATTAATAAAATCGTATTCTGCAAATTCTCTATCCCTATCATTATTTATCTGCCTTATTTTACCTCCAAATTTTAGTTGAGCATCATGGCTACCCAATTTATAAGGTACGGTAACATTTATTTTGAATGCTAGGTTCCTTGCCTTTATAATATCGGCTCTATCTTGAAAATTTCTGAAGGTGTTTATTAAGAAGGGGTTGTGAACATCAATACTTTTATCTTTTGCTACAATATTTGCATAGTCAGAATTTGGATTAATAAACTGTGTAGTTAAGGCTCCGCTTCTAAAGTCGCTGCTTCTACCTGCATCGTTTCTATTGTTACTACTACTCATGAATGCTAGGTAATCAATTGTAACTTTATTAATAGCATTTTTACCTTCAAGCGTAAAAGTGTTAGTGCGTACATCAAAAATTCTTGGGTGTATAAATCGGCGTATGCTTGTATTGTTATTGGTTATGCTTCCATCTGTTTCATTTGCCCAAGTTGTGGCAGCTAAGGCTCCTGTAAGTGCTCCTTGATTAAAATCGTACTGCACCCTTTTTTCAGCATCTCTATCGAAACGCTGTGTATACATGTAGTTAAATGTTAGGCTATTTTTATTATCGAATTTATAGTCTATTGTTGTGCTTGCACCTACTCTGCGGCGAAGGTTTTCTAAATCTCTTAACCGGTAATAAATAGGGCGTATGTATGATGTACTATCAATGGCTCCAGTTGTTTTATTGTGAACAGGGGTATAAGTTGCAGGATAGCTATATTGTGCACGGTCTCTACCATTTTGTGTTTCAAACATGCTGTAACCTGCAGTAATACCCAACCTACCATCTTTTACATTATCGGTAGCAAAAAAGCGTTTACCTAAACTTACTCTGCCAATGAAATTTGTTTTTTGTACAATATTGTTATAACCGCCACCTACTTCAATTTTACCTTTCCATTTTTTTCCTTTTGCTGTAGGCGTTTTTAAATCAACATTGCCTCCAATATTATCTCCATCCATATCTGGTGTAATGGCTTTGGTTACTTCCATACTACTTAGTTGATCTACAGGAATTACTGATAACTCCTGGTTACGGCTACCATCGCTTTGTGTTCCTGGTATTTGCTCACCATTAATATTTACAGTGGTAAAACTTGGTGGTGCTCCACGCATTTGCACTACACCTCCTTCACCTCTATCACGTTCAATATTTACGCCGGGTACTCGTTGCAAAGCCTCTGCCACGTTTAAATCAGGGAACCTACCAATCATATCAGCGCTAATGATATTCTTAATATTTTCGGCGGTGCGTTGTTGGTTTAGTGCCTTTGCTTGCCCTTCTTTACTAGTACCAATTACGGTTACGTTTGCTAGCTTACTTTTTTTGGCAGTACTTAATTCTACAACAACGGTTGCTTTGCTATTTGCACTAACCTCTATGCTTTTATCATCATAACCAATATAGCTAACTATAATTTTTTGTAAGTTGTTATTGGGTACGGTAATTTCAAATTCACCTTTTAAGTTAGTAGAGGCACCTGATTTTTTTCCTTCTAAAACTATACTTGCCCCTGGCAGTGCCTCTTTAGTGGAAGCGTCTACCACTTTTCCTCTTATAACAGTACTAGTACCTTGCGCTTGCACTAAGTTTACTATTAATAAAAAACTTATTAGGGCAATAAAATTTTTTAGAAACACAAGTTTCATATGGCGGCAGTTTTTTGATAGACGAGTCAACCAAATATTACCCTTACAACATATTAAAGAATTGTTACTAAGGGTTTGCTAGTTATAAATCGTCATTTTCGTTGAAATTGTACAAATGAATAGAAATAGTTTTTTAAAGTTAGCAGGCCTAGGAAGCTTTGCAGCTATAACGCCTACAAATACACTTCTATCAAACGAATATGGCAATAAGAAAAAGCTAACAGCTAAAACAGATATTAAAGTTACCGCTGTTAAAACTTATGTGCATCCTACTGCTTGCTTTGTAAAAATTGAAACAGATGCTGGCATAAGTGGCTGGGGCGAAGCAGACCATGACCATACCCAAATAGTTGCTAAAGCCATAAGAGAAGTAGGCGCTAAATACGTAATTGGCAAAGACCCTTTTGACAGCGAATATATTTGGAATAATATTTTTTACTTAGGTGAAGATTTAGGAACCAACGGTGTAGCAACTGGTGCTTTGGCAGGTATAGATAACGCTTTGTGGGATTTAAAGGGTAAGATTACCGGCCTTCCCGTACACAAGCTTTTGGGCAGCAACAATGTAGAAAAAATAAAGGTATATGGAAGCTTTGGTAGGGGGGAAGGAAAAAAAATTAAAACAGCAGAAGAGTGCGGAAAAATTGCAGCCGATTTTGTGGCAAAAGGTTATGATACCGTGAAATTGAGAATGCAAATACGTATTCAAAATAGAAACCCACTACCCGACCCAACATTAAATTATGTAAAAGCAGTACGAAAAGCAATTGGCGATGATATTACCTTATTTGTTGATTTTAATAATGGTTACACCCCTGGCATTGCCATACAAAATATTTTAAAATGTTACGAATTATATAATGTGTCTGTAGTGGAAGAACCCGTGAGTTACAAAGATTATGACGGCTTGAGTCAATGTGTGGAGGCGAGCCCAATTAGAATTGCTGCTGGCGAGCATGAATTTAATAGGTTTGAAATAAGAGATTTAATTACACAAGGCAAGGCAGATATTATTAACCTAGATATTATTAAAGGTGGCGGTATTAGTGAGATGAAAAAAGCAGCTAACCTAGCCCAAGCTTTTGAAAAAGAAGTAATGTGCCATAATGCACGCCCAACACTAGCTACCGCAGCCACTATACAACTAGCTGCTAGTATTTTTAATGCTGCACGCATACAAGAACACGGAGGCGAAAGACCAGAGTTAAAACAATGGGAATGCTTCAACAACCGGTTTAAATTCGAAGCAGGATACCTGTATTTGCCCGAAGAGCCAGGGCTAGGATTAATAGTTAATGAGCCAGAAATGAATAAATATCAAGTAGTGTAGAATATGCAAAAAATAAAGGTATTAAGTGTATTCACTTTTTTGTTTCTCCTAACCTCATTTTGCAATGCCAACACTGTATATGATATTACATATTATGGTGCTATTGCAGATGCTAAAACCACTAATACCATTGCTATACAAAAAGCAATTGACGCCTGTAACGCAAATGGCGGAGGAACAGTTTTAATACCAAAAGGAACTTTCATATCTGGGCAACTTTCACTACACTCTAATATACACATACTATTACAAGCCGACGCAGTATTAAAAGGAAGTAAAAATATATTTGATTACCCTAACGGTTCTTTTATAATTGCTAAAGGTTGCACCAATATTCAAATAACGGGCTTAGGCACAATTAATGGAAGCGGCGAAGCTTTTTATGATGCTAATTATCAGCCGCTAGCACGCCCCCAACCATTTATTCTAATAGATTCTTGCCGCTTTATTAAGCTACAAGACTTTAAAATTATTAACTCGCCATCGCATGGTTTTAGAATTTTAAATAGTAGCGAAGTATTGGTAAATGGCATATATATGAACTTTGCGGAACGAAGCCCTAACACCGATGGTATTGATATTGTAGACACTAAAAATGTATACATAAGTAATTGTACCTTAATAACTGGCGACGACGCCATTTGCCTTAAAAGCCATAACAGTAAAGTAGAAAATGTTACCGTTACTAATTGTTTCATTCAAAGCGATGATGCAGGAATAAAATTAGGAACAGGAAGTACGGATACTATACAACATTGCATTTTTAGCAATATAATTATACGTAACACACGTTTTGCATTAGCACTATTTATGCAAGAAGGTGGCGTATATAGGTTTATAAATTTTAACGGAATTAATATTCAAAACGGAGGACGACAAAGGAATGTTTACCCAATTTACATTGATGTAGATAAAAAATTAGAGACGGGAAAGCTAGGCCTAATAGAGCATATTAACTTTAGTAACCTACAAATTGATACAAGGGGCAATATACTTATTGCCGGGCAACCTACTGCACCACTACGTTATATTACCCTTAATAATATTTCCATGCTTACTGAAAATTGTGATGATGTAACAACATACAAAAAACCAAGGGGAAATAAAAAACTTCCAGTATTTGCAGATACCAAAGATTACAGCAATAAAAAAGCACATATTACGCTTGCTCACATAAAAAATTTATACCTGAGCAATATTAATATTATTGATAAATGCACTTCTATTAAAAGAGATAAATACTTCAAACTAGATGTTTCTGAAAATTAACTGTACCTATAATTTTTAAATATGGCATCCTTACAGTCAATACCCAATTCAAGGAAAAATTTTATTAAACATATTGCTGCTACAGCTAGCTTGTTAGCAGTCGGAAAAATTGGCAGCGGCAATAGCTTTGGTAATTCGGTAAATAAAAAGGTTACTAATGATAAAAATAATTTTAAAGAAAAATTAGAAGAAGCCATTTATGCATTTGCCATTGCAGATGCTATGGGTGGTAGCATTGAAAATTTTTTACCAGAGCAGTTATTAGAAGAATATAACAACTGGGATTTCACAAAATTTATTCCGCCCACATCAAAAAAAGATATTGAAACTGGTAAGGGAAAAGGTAATGGAAGAACTACTGATGATAGTATAAATTTTGAAGTGCTAATTAATATATATAATCAATTTGGTAACCACTTAGATGCCTATGCTTATGCTGAATTATTAATAAAAGAGCACCAACAAAAAGTATTCATTGCAGAACGGGGTGAGGAAATAAAAATTTTAGACCGACCATTATGGTGGCCAGAACGTTATGTATACCAACGACTAGCTATTAATAATATTGAACCCCGCTATGCTGGTGTGGGTAATTATATTAACGAAGGCTTTCAAGGAATTGTGTTGCCAATTGGCGCTATAAATACTGGCGATCCTTGGCGTGCTTATACAGAATGTGTGGGTATTGGCATTGTACATACAGAAAGTTTTGGCATAGAAGCTGCCGCAGTAAATGCTGCTGCTTATGCAGTTGCATTTACAAAAAATAGTAGCATAAAACAAATAATAGATGTAGCAGTTGCTTATGCAAAAGATGGAACTGGCTTAGCACTAAAGGATGTATTGGTTGCCACTAAAACTACTGACGATTTAAAAACATTTATATCAAAAACTAGGAAAGCCGTATTGCCTTATTTACAACTTTCGCCCACCAATGCAAATAAAGAAGATATTACAACACCTAAGCTGTTACACCAACAAAGTAATATTGCCAGGGCAAGTAGAATAGGAGTAATAGAAAATTTTCCTATTGCTTTAGCTTGCTTACAATATGGCAATGGAGATTACTTTAAAACTTTAAAAGCAAGTTTGCTATACGGTAGAGATGGCGAAACTATTGCTGCTGTTAGTACTAGTTTATTAGCAGCTATTAAAGGGAGCGGCTTATTACCAACCAACTTAAAAACCGAGGTAGATGCCGTAAATAAGCGAAACTATGGGAGTATTACTACTCAGTTTTATAACACAATAAATACTGTTTTTGCAACGGATAAAGCTATTTGTAATAGCCGCATTTAGAAGGCTTATATTTTAACTGTATACCCCTTTTTCAGGTTTCGAATAACTTAATTTTATTAATACTTGTTTCTTTATAAATAAAAAAACTACCCTTTACAGAGTAGTTTTTTTTTGCTTTGCTATATATTCAATCCCGTTATTGCTTGAATAATTTTTTACCTATCCGCTCAGTACCATTTGTGTATTGTAAAATATAAGTACCTGCTTTTAAATCAGCTACATTTATTTGTGTTTGTGTTGCTCCCTTTGGCAGGTTAAATTGTGATATAATTGTACCATTTAAACTAATAATAGAAGCGTTGGAGTTATTCCTTACTACCTGATGCTGTAGTGTTATAAAATTTGTAGCCGGATTGGGGTAGAAACTAAATTCAGTATTTGTTACTTTACTATCAATTAAGATGGTATTACTATAGCTAATTTTTCCTTCTCTATCAAGTACTTTAATTCTATAAAAAGCCTTCTTTATAAAGTTTAGGTCCACATAAGTGAAAGTTTCTTGGTTACCAATACTTACTTTATTAATTGT
>Ga0114942_1000479_pt1 | contig 11463 bp, 7 predicted proteins | sample LowerColdCreek_FD_88674 | JGI IMG/M metagenome (GOLD analysis project Ga0114942, IMG submission 88674) | Groundwater microbial communities from Cold Creek, Nevada to study Microbial Dark Matter (Phase II) - Lower Cold Creek | ecosystem: Environmental > Aquatic > Deep subsurface > Groundwater ... | reverse complement strand
ACTACGTAAGGATTCACTGCTGTTTGCACAAGTGTTTGTCCGGCACCCATCATGAACTGCCCAATCAAAAACATACCGAACCAGTGAGTTTTTGCTGCAGGAATATAAATCAGTGCGGCTGAAGCCATGGTAGCTAAACCAATTGCCATACCATTCTTGTAACCCACTTTACGAATGATCCAGGAGGATGGCAGTGAAAAAACGGTCACCGCAATATAAAAAGAAAACAGAATAAATGAGGCTTGAAATGGTGTTAACGCCAATACCACTTCCAAATAAGGCATCAACGAGCCATTAAGCCAGGTGACAAATCCGAAAATAAAAAACATCCCGGCAATCATTGCCAAAGGAAGAAGTGAACTCTTTGTATTTGCACCCGGTGCCGGGACTGCAATAGCGTCGTTACTCATGGTCAAGTTCTCGCGTTAGATGGCAGTGATTAAAACACTCTGGTTATTATTGGCTAGCTTGAAACGCTGTTTGGCGAAATAGACGGCGCCAAATTCCGGTTGGTATAAAGCGGGGGAAAGATTCTTGGCCATATCCTGTTCCATCCAGGGTATAAGGCGCGGGGCAAGGCCACCGATAATTGACATGCGTCCAGGTTGAGTCGCCCATAACTTGCGCGCAACGGCACTCATGTAGGCAGCTCCTTCTTTCGCGATACTGACTGCAACAGCATCGCCAGCATCGGCTGCGTCTACCACAAAAATAGCAAATTTGGCGTAGTCGCCCTGCTTGGCACCAAACATACGGTCTACGATCATTACGCCGGATGCTTGCAGGAAATCCCCAATCGATTCACTCAAACTGGTTTTCGGCCCAAGGTCATCAGAGGCGAGCAAAATGGCCTGAATTGCTTCCAATCCCATCCAGGCACCACTGCCTTTGTCGCCAATAGGAAAACCATGGCCACCGATAAATAACGATTGATCACCTACATAAGAATAGCCGCAAGAGCCAGTGCCACAAATCATTACCGCACCTTCATCGCGGTTATGGGCACCGAGGCAGGCAATATGGAGATCAGTGGTGAGATGCATTTCTTTGAAGGGGTGCTCCCAAGCCGACATTACTTCATAAAGGCTTGGAACATTGACACCGGCCAAGCCAGCGCCAGCGATTAGTTCATTCATTGCGGAAGGCGGTAAACCAGCATCAATCAATGCCAGCTCGGCAGCAGTACGGATAGAATCTTTGGCTTGTTGTACGCCTTGGAAAGGGTTAGCAGGACCACCGACACCAGTACCCAGCACCTGTAAATCGGCGGTCATGATACTGGCGCGACACTTGGTTCCCCCGCCATCAATGCCTATATACAAGGTTTGTTCGCCAAGTGGCATCTTCGCCATGATCTACCTCATTATTTTTGGAGCAAATACCTGACTTAAACTTAGCACAGCCGCCAGATACTCAAAAAATTCAAATGTTCCCACTTGGCTTGCGATCATAACAGAGAGTTAAAAAAGGTTAGTGCCCCGCAGGACACTAACCACAAGACCACTACTACAGCTCTAGAGAACTCATGCCCCATGATACTGAACCTAACAAGGAGAGTTATCAGGCCCAGATGCCATCATCGGACAGGGTTAGATTACGACCTGCAGACAACGTTGTCAAATAAAATATTGCTTTTTTTAGGTCAGCGAAAAAACCAGGAGCTGCAGCAAATTAATGCCCATGCAGGGAGAGAGAAAACAGTATTGTGGCGACACCAAAGAGTTAGTCGTCGCTCACCTTTGACGCCAGCACAATAGCAGATATTAAGAAGTTACAACCCGACTCTAACCAGGCATCCAATATTTTCATCAGTCAAAACTGAAAAAAATATTTGCGGTTAATCTACCAACATCAGGATCAGGGTTAAGGCTTATCCCGGAGAGAATATTTGCAGAATGAAGCACACAGCCCCGATAAACCACCAGACGATTAAACTGCGCAGGAACGAATCCAACCTTGATAAAAAAATCATCGGATTCAGAAAAATATCGCCTTTCAGGTTTTTTACTATTTAATTCTTCATAACTGGAATCAAGATAATGGTCACAACGCTCTGGGGTGATGGATTCATAACCCGTACGCTTATGTCGGTAAAACCCTGTACCGCCATGCTCATCACCACACAGGTAAAGTAGCGCGGCAAAAAAATGCGGATTACTTGCATCAAAATGTGGGATTCGCTGCAATGGCCCCAGCTCTGTTTCAGGCACCGTCATCAGACACAGTGCATCCTGCAGCGGAGTTATATTGGCATCTGCTGGAATACCAAATTCGTGTTTTATTATCTCGCCAATCCGACCTCTCAGCTCGCCGCCAAAATCAGCGGGTGCTGCTGTACGCACACCGGGATAACCTTTGCGTTGCACGGCTGCAGGATAGGGAGAAAATTTGGATTGCCGAGCATGATCAATAAGCTGCGCTGGATTCGCTAAAAAATCGTCGAAACATAACACCTTGTTTTTTTCATTGCCCATATACAGGGCTTGCATGTCCAACTTTTTATTAATCATTCTTTACTCTCTCCCGATTCACATCTATCAACAGCCACTTTAAAAAAACTAGCGGGATGCAAGTGCTTTCTTCAATTCACTCAGCCAAATACGATGGGATAACAGTGAATTCCCCATCTGCAAAGATTTATCCTGAACATCACGCACTAATTCTTTTGCCCGCGATTCCTCGTTAACACCAAGCACACCCGGCTTGGTCGGATAGTCCATTCCATACAGAACGAACAAATAATTTTCTACACCAAAAATATCAAAAGCGCTAAAAAAATCGGTTTTCTTGGGCGGAGCTATCTTCCACATCTCCAGCCGCTCTTTTAAGACATCGGAAATCATTGCGCCTTCTGTGTTATCTGTCCAGAAGCTTGAATCCCTCCGGTCTGAAATGAAATAGTGAAATTGGACAAAATCAATGACTCGTTCCCACGTATAGCCGACTACTTTATTACAATAAGCAGACACAATTGCAATATCATCTTTTGTTTTAGGAAAACTTCGCGCCAATAATTGTGCAGAAAAATCGGTTACCAATATTGATGTTGCCTCAAGGGGCTCAACAAACCCCTGTGCTAACCCCAGGGCTGCACAATTTTTTTCCCAAAAGGATTCCCGATAACCAATCTTCATTGGCACTCGCCTGAGGTTGGCATTTTGCAAATCGCGCCCAACGTAAGTTGAAAAATTATCAACTGCTTCAGTTTCGCTCATATGTTTTGACGAATAGACAAACCCCACTCCGCGCCGGGTGGTCAACGGAATATCCCAAATCCAACCAGCCTTGTGCGCTGTCGCCAAGGTATAAGGCTGGATTTCATCCGACTCCGCCGTAGGCTCCTGCAAAGCAAGTGCATTATCAGTCAAGATTTGTGTCGATTTATCTAAAAATGGCACACCCAATGTATTGCCAATAAACAGTGCTGCAAACCCGCTACAATCGATAAAAAAATCAAACTCTTCTTTATTACCTGATTCATAGACAAACCCTCTGATATAACCATCTTCATGGTGCAACACTTGGGTGATAGTCTCAAAAACATGCCTAACCGAGAATTTTTCCCGTGCATTCCTCGCCAACAAATCAGAAAATTTTGCCGCGTTAAAATGATAAGCGTAATCCACCAACCCCATATAGGGCGGTGATGACTTCTGTTTTGGGGAACGATTTAATTCTGCAACCGAATAAATCTCGGACAATTTTGAAAACTCAAAAGATGACTTATTGTTCAACCAATAATTGGTGACATCGAATCCCGAAGGATAAGGTGAGCTAAACGGGTGATAATAAAAATGATCGGCACCATACTTTTCGGCGCTCATCCAGTTTGCAAACTTAATACCCTGTTTGAAGGTTGCATCGCAGCTCGATAATAAATCGATTTCCGATATTCCAAATTTCTTCAGTGTTGTTTTTATTTGCGGGACGGTACCCTCACCAACACCTATAACAGGAATATCCTTTGATTCGATCACAGTAATTTGAATGTCAGGATCGCGGCTAAGCTCGACACCCAGATGATTGGCGGCCAACCACCCTGCGGTACCTCCGCCAACAATTGCTACGCGCTTTATTTTCATCACAAGCCTGCCAATAAAAATTACATCAATAAAAAATTTTACCGAAAAAAATTTTAAACAAAAAAGCCCAGCATAAGCTGGGCTTTTTTATACTACTCAGCTATTAGTACTTGAAACTTACGCCCAACATATAAGAGGCTTCACCTTCAAATGACCAAGCCGGGAAACCTTCTAACAGCGGAGTTTTCATACCATATTCTGCAGTATAGGCTTCAGCTGCACCATATTGAACATCGTCTTCTGCAAGCAGGTTAGTTGCTTCGAAGGTCACGCTAATGTTGTCAGTAGCGTTCCAACCCAAGCTCAAGTCCAATGAACCGAAGTCATCGTGCATACGGTTGCCGTAGTAACCAGTTTCGCGAATCATGTACTCTGAACGCCAGTTATATGCCGCGCGAGCGGAGTACACTTCATTTTCCCAGTAACCAACCAGATTCATGCTGTCTTGTGAAGATTCAGTGAATACACCGATACGATCAGCATAGCTTTCCATTGGCGCATTGCCATTGGTGTATGTGTAGTTTGCCATAACACCAAAGCCGTTATCGAAGGCGTGGTTCAATTGCAATTCAACACCGTCAATTTCACCGCCACCAGAATTTTTCAGAGTGCTTACTTCCCAGCTGTCAAGACCAGTGTCCGGGCTTACCAAACCGATGGATTGATTCACTTCAATTACATTGGTAACGAAGTTGTTGATTGACTTCACGAAGTAAGTTGCAGACAACATGTTGCCATCGCCGTAGTAGTACTCAAGACCAAGATCGGCCTGAGATGCTTTCATCGGTTTCAAGCCAACATTACCAATACTTAAGCGCTCATTACCGTCCACACCATCTTCGTAACCTGCTTGGCTCGCAGATGTAAACATATCGTTGTAGTTAGGGCGGCTAATTGCTTGCGACGCAGTAGTACGCAACACCATGTCATCAGTCAAATCAAACGATACGTTAACGCTAGGCAATACATCATCGTAGCTTTCTTTAGTAGATGATTTGTCATTGCTATACAAAGCGTTTTGTCCCAAATCACCAGCAGCCAACGGAGTGCCATCGATTGCGTAGGACTTGCCTGTGATGTCACTGCTGACATAACGTAGACCAAAGTCACCTTTTACACCATCTGCTTCAAAAGTGAACATACCGTAGAGAGCGTCATTCTGCTCATTTATCCCAGCATAACCTGAACGCTCTTCTTTCCAGCCAGTTATATCAGCCTTAGTTGCATCAATCATTGCACCCAATACTGGTTTTGGTGCTTTGAAGCCATGCGAACCAACTTCAAAAGTACCACTGTAGAACATGGAGGTGTCATTCAGGGTTTGTTTGCCAATTACAGCCTGATCAGAAGACTTCTCAACATCATGGTCAGTGGTGCGCAAACCGGTTTTGAAGGATTTAATTGCACCTAAATCAAGTTCAAATTCAAAATCTAATTGGGCATAAGTCTCTTCATCAGAGTTTGGGCCTCTTTTCACCGCCCAGGCTTCTGCGGCCGATTTATCGCGATAGTTCGCAAGAGTCATATTCAGATTAGAAGTGGGGTTAATTTTAATTTGTTTGCCTGTCGCGTCGATGCTACCTGCCCACAGCGCCATGTTGTAATCACCCAGGCTGGCAAAGTGCGAGAAGTTAGTAGTGAGATCAGTGCCGCCTTCTGCTTTAGTTGTACCAGCGCGCGCGGTCACCTTGAACTCATCGCCTGCATATTCAGCATCAAAATCCATTGTTTCCGAGTCCATACTGGCTACACGGCCCCAAGTTTGGTTAAAGGTCTCGGTTCCCAAAGCACCACTTGCCCAACCAGCAGTCAAATCACCACGAACGGGGTTCTTGGTTGTGCTCTTAACGCAAATACCGGCAGCGTTGGTTTCAGAACAAGTGTAATTAGCAGCAGACTTATCCAAGCCCGAAAAAATATAGGTACTGGTGTTGGTGTTGTTGGCTTTCAGATCCAGAGACAAAACGTGCATGCCAAATGTCAGTTGATCTGTGGGCGCCCACTGGGCAGTCAAATCCAAGGCAGTGCGCTCACGCTCTTGGATAAATGTGGTTGGAGAAACATCATCCCACCAACGGTAGTCTGCCTCGGTACCACGACGAACATAGTCGAAATCTTCCGTTGCACCAGCAACCAATACACCAAAGGTTTCAGAATCATTTTTCCAGGTATACAAACCAGAAAGCTCAGGAGAAACATCGTCACTGATAGAACCTGTGCGCGCTTTAACACCTACAAATACTTCATTCGCATCCATATCCAAAGGCTTACGGGTTTCAACAATAACAGTACCGCCGATGCCACCTTCGTTCAGATCAGCTCGTGATGATTTGAAAACTTCAATTCCACCAACGAGTTGTGAAGGAAGCAATGAATAGTTAAAGCTGCGATCAATAGCTTGCTGATCGTACCAACCGGTAGAAGCAACGTTTTGGCCATTCAATTGGGTCAGAGTCATTTGTGGGGCAGCACCACGAATAGATACGGATGCACCTTGACCAAATGCACGACCAACTGTCACACCTGGAACACGGCCAAGTGACTCACCTACGTCAGAATCAGGAAACTTACCCACATCTTCAGCAGATATGGCATCTACCACAGCAGTAGAGTTACGCTTGATATCAACGGCGTTTTTCAACGCACCGCGAATACCGGTTACGATCACTTCCTCCGGTTCTGCGCCTGCATCTTGTGCATTAGCAGTAACTGCAAAACCCATCATGGCGACCGCTGCTACCGAACCGAGCATCAGTGCGCTCTTATTGGCCAGTTTGATCGCATCACTTAACTTGTTACGCATGGTTATTCTCCCGTGACTTGGCAATTTGTGTGTATTAATAATGACCTAACTCTTCAACAACTGGGGACACAAAGACAACGTTGTCGATAGGGCAACACTATCCACACCAGACAACGTTGTCAACATTTTTGTAAGTCAACGTAAAGCTGTGTTACATGAAGAGAAACAGAGGGTTTTTCTATAATTTTCTTAGAAATCAGGCAATTGGATAATTTGGGCGCCATCGAAGCGAAAAAAATATTTTTGCCGCAAAGCGAGAGATGATTACGAAAATACACACTTGTTATTGCGGGCGATAAAAAAGCCGCTCAAAGGCGGCTTTTTTAGGAGGAGGATAGAATCAATCCACGAGCACAAGTATGTATCACTGATTCACAAGGCGTGCACGCAATTGACGCAAACTTGCCTTCACGCTGCGCGCATTTTCGGGGCCCATCCGCAGCATTAACTTATGAGTTTGTGGCAGTGTTTCCAGTGCGGGATCGGCGTATTGGTAAAACACCTTGGGGCGCACCAACAATAAATCGCCCTGGATATCGGGAGTAGCCAGAATGTTATCGATAGCAGCAATCATCACGCTATGGAAGTTGGGCTTCTTTAAACCCAATTCACGAAAGGCCTCTTCAAGCAACGGATAAAAGCGGCGATACACTGCAATAGCGGCATCGCTGTCGATCAATGCCAGGGTTGTTACATAGGGTTCGTAGCGCTGATAGTTATTGGGTGAAACACGTTCCTGATCAACGGCAGAGCCCTCCACCATCACCGAAAATGTTTCGGCAATAAAAGGAGGTGGAGGAGAAATTACCGGACGATACTCGTGAATAACTTTACCTTCCGCCACATTGTTTACGGCCAATACAAATTTGCGCAGCACTTCTTGCGGCACTAACAATTGCAGTAAACCTTCACCGCGCAATTGCTGCAGCGCAGCCAACACACTGGCGTCGCTGTCATTCAATCCCGGCAATGGCTCCACTTCAATCGCGGGCTGGGGTGGGGTGTACTCGACCATCGGAGCCACTGATGCGGAACTGCTGCTCGCCATAGCCTGTGGTGTAACGGCCACCTGGGTGGTCGCTATTGGTGATGCATCAGGTGCATCATCGCGTAAAAAGAAGAAAGCAGCCGCAACAGCAATTAGTGCCAGTACCACAATAACAATCATGGTAGTGGACGAATTTTTGCGCGGTTGGTAGTCATCACTCATAGCTATACCCTTTTATTTGGTGATTTTTTTGTCACAATCACTGGTAACAATTAACAGGACGGCACGATTATGGCCTAATCCTCTATAGGGGGACAGCCTTGAACGGCGCCAGTTCCTATTATTTGACTTAGGTTAGACTGCAAGAATTAATGTGAAGCTGATACAGGGATCAAGATGTATGATTTGTAAACAAAGTTTGTATGCGCGATTTACCCGATTCACACAACATTTAATGCACAGCGGCCTCGGCCTACTATTACTGATTACCCTGGGCTGTGCGTCCATCAGTAGTTCACACTGGGATCAGCGCTATGGCGTAGCCAAACCGCGTGAAATTGTCGATAGCCCGAGCACAGCCACCCTCACCTATTACAAAGATACAAGACCAATTCTTGAGCAGCGCTGTGTCGTCTGTCATGGCTGTTACGATGCACCCTGCCAGCTCAAACTGGAGGCCTATGAAGGCCTATTGCGCGGTGCCAATCCTGAAAAAATCTACGCAACACGAATGATGGGGGGAATATTCACCCGCTTATTTGAGGATGCACAGAGCACGGCGGACTGGCGTAAAAAGGGGTTTCACCCCGTACTCAACGAACGCAGCAACACCCCCACGGCCAATATCAACGCGGGAGTCATGGCGCAATTTCTGGAGCTGAAACAAAACCATCCGCTGCCGACTACTGCAATCCTGCCCGGCAGTTTTGATTTTAGCCTCGACAATAAACAGTATTGCGCACCCATCGAAAACTTTGCCGATTTTGCCGAGAGCAAACCGCTTTGGGGTATGCCTTATGGCTTACCAGGACTAAACCCGAAAGAACACAAAATAACGATGGATTGGCTCGCACAAGGCGCCGCTATGGGCACTCCCCCGGCATTACCGGCAAGCGTTGATAAGCAAATAGTTGAGTGGGACACCTTTTTTAATGGTGACACTCTGAAGCACCAGTTGGTGAGCCGTTACATTTATGAACATTTGTTTTTAGCGCAATTACATTTTCCCGAGGCGCCCGGTGCTTATTTCAAGCTGGTTCGCTCCAGCACACCGCCGGGGGAGCCATTAGCGCGCATTAGCACAGCGCGCCCATATGACGCACCCAATGTCAGCCGCGTGTATTATCGCCTCTGGCAAGACCCCTCCAGCGCAATTGCCAAAACTTATATGCCCTATGTGTTAAACCCGTCACGCATGAAGGAGTGGCAGCAGCTATTTTTTGCAACCGATGCTAAAAACAGCTACGAGGTTACCAGCCTGCCAGCCTACGCACCGGAAGTAGCCGCCAACCCTTTTGTGACGTTTGCTGAATTACCAATCGATGCGCGCTATCGCTTTATGCTGAGTGAAGCACAATTCACCATTATGAATTTTATTAAAGGGCCAGTCTGCCGCGGGCAGGTAGCACTTAATGTAATTCAGGATCATTTTTGGGTATTCTTTTATTCTCCCGGCACACAAAACTCCGAACACGATGCAAAATTTTTGGCCGATAACAGCCGACATTTGCAATTGCCAGCAGAGGACGGTAACACCCTGCGTCCAGTGAGCAGATGGTTAAAATATTCAGACCTGCAAAAAGAATATCTCGTCGCCAAAGCCGCGTTTGTAAAAGAAAAAATGATCGAAGAAAAAGATTTGGGAATGCGCATACTTTGGGATGGCGGCAAAGACAAAAATCCTAATGCTGCCTTAACTATTTTCCGTCACAGCGACAGTGCCAGCGTGCACAAAGGCCTGATTGGTGATCCGCCCAAAACTGCATGGGTGATAGGCTATCCTTTGCTGGAGCGCATCCACTATTTATTGGTCGCCGGTTTTGATGTTTATGGCAATGCATCGCACCAATTACTCAGCCGCCTGTACATGGATTTTTTACGCACTGAAGGCGAGTTGAACTTTATTAGCCTTTTGCCTAAGGAAAACCAAAAAACAGAATTGAATTCCTGGTATCGCAATGCAGAATCCCATGTACAAACCTATCTCGATACCTACGTCAACCAACTCAACGCCTACGAGTCTATTCACTACACCAGCGATAACCCCAAGCTGGAGCTGTACCAAAAACTCAACACTTATCTGGGGCCGGTGAGCGAATCGCCACACAATATCAGCGCACAAAAGTTGCCCGCACATAAACAGCTGCTCTATGAGAAATTGGAAAGCACCAAGGGTAAACCGATCAGCTTTTTACCACCGACCATGATCATCCATATCCCCAGCCTGGGTTTGTTTACACTGGTTCATAACAGCGCCTATTCCAATTTGTCATCGCTCTTTGGCGAAGATAAACGACGCGTACCAACCGAAGATGATCTCACCATTGCACGCGGCATTATCGGTGCCTACCCCAATAGTTTCATGCGCGTAGAAGAACACCAATTGGACGACTTTGTCACTCGCGTGCAAGCGCTTGACTCAGAGGAAGATTATCGCGTGCTGCGCGATATCTACGGCGTGCGCCGCAGCAATCCGGATTTTTGGGCATTCAGCGATAAGGTCCATCAACTTTATCGCCAGAGTGAACCTGAAGACGCAGCACTTCTGGATTACAACCGCTTGGAAAACCGCTAGTAGTCAGTTTAACCATCGCATAGGCCAGGAAATTCTGGCCTATGAATAGATTCAGGGGCGGCAACCGCCGCGCCCTCCCTATCGATCTGCTTGTGCAGCGGTTTTGTCCCGCGTTCAACTGCCCAAATATCGCCCAGGTAAATTGCGACTTGGGGGCAAATACAGTATCCTTCCTAATAATCACTCTCATTTACATTCAAGATGTGTTTCCCTATGAATACTGCCCTAGCCAGTGATGCATTAACCCCTGCCCTGCGCCTTGACCAGTGCCGTAAAGGTGCGCATGTCAGAGTCACCGGGCTGATCGAGCAGCCGCTGTTTGGCACGCAAGATGAACGTGTCAGCCTGCGTTTGAAAGAACTGGGGTTTTTGCCCGGCGCCCCGTTAAAAGTTATCGGCTTTGGCCTGCTGGGTTCTGATCCACTCGCCGTACAAGTCAATGGCACCAAATTCGCGTTGCGCCGCGCCGAAGCGGCCAAAATCTGTGTCGAGCCAATCGACAATCCCAGCCTTTAATCAGGTAGCAACATGTCCACCCCTATTCGCTTCGCCTTGATTGGCAACCCCAATTGCGGCAAAACCTCTTTGTTTAACCGCCTGACCGGCGCACGCGCCAAAGTCGCCAATTACCCCGGCGTTACCGTTGAACGCCGATCAGGTATGGTCACAGGCTTGGCTAAACCCGCCGAACTACTCGATTTACCCGGCACTTACAGCCTGTTTGTAACCTCACCAGATGAGCAAGTCGCGCGCGATGTGATCCTCGGCCAACTCGCCGGCGAACGCCGCCCGGATT
>Ga0114942_1000478_pt1 | contig 11463 bp, 11 predicted proteins | sample LowerColdCreek_FD_88674 | JGI IMG/M metagenome (GOLD analysis project Ga0114942, IMG submission 88674) | Groundwater microbial communities from Cold Creek, Nevada to study Microbial Dark Matter (Phase II) - Lower Cold Creek | ecosystem: Environmental > Aquatic > Deep subsurface > Groundwater ... | reverse complement strand
CTCCGCGCGGCGCCCGGTATCCTTCAGTACCTCATAGGCCTCTGCGACCTCCTTGAATTTTTCCTCGGCGCCTTTTTCCGGATTCATATCCGGATGGTACTTGCGGGCCAGTTTTCGATAGGCAGTCTTGATGACCTTGCTGTCCGCATCCGGCTGCACACCGAGAATCTTATAGTAGTCCTTGAATTCCATAACGCTTTCCAACCGACAAAACAGAACGTGCACAATGCCCGCATCAGTAACAGTAGCTGATACTACACCCGGCCCCTTGTAATTAGCGCGACCAAATTCGGGGTGTGACGCAAGCCACCTTGGGGTACACTTCACCCGCCATTTATTGTAGCCATTCCCCCAGTACTTCCCAGCGCTTTCGGTTATCAATACAACCGGGGGGCTGGGAGAGCGGGTGTCCCAAGTTGAGATTCGACCATGACTGAAAAATGTCCCTTCCAGTTCGATCTTATGAACCCCATGACCCACCATGGCGCGCTTCCGTTCGAGGCATTTGCCACGTTGCGCCAGCAGTGCCCGGTATCCTGGCAAACGGGTGCCGCCGCGCACGGCGGAGATTTCTGGGCGATTACCAGGCGCGAGGACCTGGATTTCGTGTCCAAGAATCCCGACAAATTTTCCTCCAGCGCCAATCTGGCACACCCGACACCGGGCGGCAACGACCCGGAGTCCATGGAAATCATGCGGCAGCTGATTATCAACATGGATCCGCCCAATCATGTCAAATATCGGCGCGTCGTGCGCAATGCATTCACCAGCAAGGCTGTGGATGCACTCGAGCCGCTGATGCACGAGTTTGCCAAAAATATCATCGACAAGGTCGCCGCCAGAGGGGAGTGCGAATTCATCTCTGAAGTGTCCGCGGAAATGCCCTTGTTCATGATCTGCGCTCTGATGGAGATGCCCGCGGAAAAGCGCCAGACCTTCGCCGGTCTGGTCGATATCATGATTGGCATGGACGACCCCGAACTGGATGTCACGCCCGAAGCGGGGCAGCTCGCCGCCGCGGAGATTTTCGGGATCGCCATGGAACTCGCCGCAAGCCACAAGGCCGATCCCAAGGGTGGTACGATCATCAGTGCCTTGCTGAATGGCATTGTGGAAGGCGAAAGCCTGAGTGAATTTGAATTCTGTACGTTCTTCCTGATATTGATCGCGGGTGCGGTGGAGACGACCCGCACCGCGACCAGCCAGGGCATGCGCTTGCTGATCGAGCACCCCGAACAGCACCAGATACTGATCGACAACCCCGCGCTGATTCCGGATGCGGTGGAGGAGATTCTGCGCTTTTATCCGCCGTTCATTCATATGCAGCGTACGGCGACAGAAGACGTCATCGTCGGCGGGATGAATATCAAGAAGGGCGATCTGGTAAAACTGTTCTATCCTTCGGTCAATCACGAACCCGAGCTGTTTGGCGACGATGCCGAGGTATTTGATATCACCCGTGGCCAGCGCATGACCGACCTGAAAAACCATCACCGCACGTTTGGGGTGGGACAGCATTTTTGCATCGGCTCGCACCTGGCGCGCAAGGAATTGTGTGTCATGTTCGAGGAGATTGTGCCGCGTTTGCGCAATCCCCGTCTGGTTGGCACTCCACACTACCTGGTTTCCAATTTTATCCCCGGCATCAAGCGGATGCTGATCACCTTTGACCCGCAGAAAGTAGCGGCGCAATGATGTTTTGGGATAGCAAGCAATAATAGGAGAGGTAATGACAATGTTGCAGAAATTCATCTGGTGGACGGGCTTGTCCGACTTTTTGGTTGGAGCCGGGACCTGGGCTGGCGCGGTCGGCATTGCGATGGCCGCGGAACCGGTAAAGGGTCAGTTCGTGCCCCTGATAACGCTGGGCACATTTCTTATCATGGCGGCGGCCCTGTTGATGTGGTCATCGCATGACATGGCCAATCGTGCGCCGGTCTTTTTCTGGCAGGGACTGGTGCGACTGTCGGCGGTGGCGGCGGTGATTTATGCCGTGCCGCATCAACTGTCGGAGACCTGGGAGTATGCGCTGTTGGCCATTGATGGTCCTATTGGCCTGGTCTATGTTTTCGGTGCCATGAAAGTCACTGGTTGTTCGTTTGTGCAGTTGCTGCGTTGCAGGACGACCCCCTAGTGCACCATCCGTGCCACCTCACCCGGTGCCGTTGTCGACCAGCCAGAGAATATTGCGGGAGTCGAAACCGTCCTTGATGGTGGGTTTTACAATCTCAAAATAGGGTGACAGGTCAAAGACATACAAACAGCATGACTTACCCAGCGTGGTGGACGCCAGCTATTGCGCTTGGCTACGCATTAAGTATCTGAGTGCACTTGCTGATGAATAGCTGATGGCAAAGGTTTATTCTTCGACTAAACTAATAGGTGCCGTCAATATGCGGAACGTCTTCACAAACTAAAACTGCACAAACTAAAATGTCAGGAGATAGCAACAATGGCCTTCAGAAAAGCAAGCAGGAAAACCGGGACCGCTCGCAAGAGTTCTGCAAAAATTAAAGTCGCTGCCAACAATGCCGCCACCATGGACATCGGAAAATACCTCGAGGATATCAGGATCGGCAATTACTCGTGGGACGATGTGCTCAAGAGCACTAGTAAGAATATGGACGCCCTAGCACAGGCGAACCGAGCGATTATCGAAGGCTACACCGATATCGCCAGGCGGCAGTACAGGATGCTGAAGGAATTATTGCGTGAATTGCGCAAGGTGAGGGGTGACCGGGACGAGGTGGTGAAGGAACTCAAACGCGTTATCGCACGGGCGAAAAAAGACGCCCAGTCGCTGCAGAAAATTGCAAGCAGGACCAACAGCAAGGCCCAGCGTATCGTAAAAGCACGAGCCGAGGCTAATATCAAGGCGTGGAAAGCGTTGGTAGCAGAGGCAAAAAAATCAGTAACCGGAAAGATGCCCGCAATGGAAGTGCCCGCACCCAAAAAGAAGGCGGCTGTGAAGAAAAAGGCAGGCGCAAAAAGAAAGGCAGCACCCGCTAAAAAAGCTACCGCCAGAAGAAAAGCAGGACTGAAGAAGAAAGTTGGGGCGAGTCGATTTCGGAGGCGTATCTAGCACGAGGGCGTAGGGTTGCTGCGGCTATCCGGTCCGCAGGAGTTGATCGGATAGCCCTTCTCCAGCCAGGCCTCCATCCCCTGCGCCATGGCGATGGCGCGACTAAATCCCATGTCCCGCAATGTGGCGGTCGCCAGTGTCGAGATTTTCCCGAGCTGGCAGTACACGACGATACGCGCGGTGGGATCGGGCAGTAACGCGTCGACACGCAATTCCAGTTGTCCCCTGGGCAGTAATAATGCGCCCGGGATGTGGCTGTGAAGGAAGCTGTCATTTTCGCGCACATCCAGCAGGGTAATTCCCGGGTTGTCGCTACTAATACGTCGTAGCACCTCCTCCTGTGACATGAAGGAAATACGCTGGGCGGCCGCGCTGATCATCTGCTCAACCGTTTTGCTGCCGGTCAGGTTGGTGCGCAATGCCTCCGACAGGTGTTCAGGCATTGTCAGGTTCAACGACTGCATCATCTCGACGAAACTGTCGCGGTCGGTCACCTGCAGCCGCTTGTTGCTGGCGATCTCCTCACCGATAGTGCTGAATTCACGTTTGCTGTAGATGTGCGCGGGATAGACCATGGTGTCCGGCGGTAACAACAGGAGCTTGTGGAATAGGCTATCGTAGAGTTGCCCGGCATTACCCGTCGGCAGGTCGGTGCGGCCGGTGCCACCCAGCAGCAGCGTATCGCCGGTGAAGACGCGGTCCTGCACCTGCACGCATATGGAATCGGCGGTGTGTCCCGGCGTGTGCAGGATATTCAGCGCCAGGTTGCCCACGTAAACGATTTCGCCATCGTCCACCGCCATACCTATGTACGGCGCCGGACTGCTGCGGTGCATGATGACCGGTACGCCCAACTCCGCCGCCATTTCATCTGCGGCAGAGAAGTGGTCTGCGTGAGTGTGGGTGTCGAGCAGGTAGCGAATGCGCAGGCCGCTTTGCGCGGTGAGTCCCAGGTAGCGTTCGATTTCATGAATTTCGGGATCGATGACAACCGCCATGCATGTTTCCGGGCACCCCAGCAGGTAGGACTGGCAGCCACGCTCGCTCGCTATCTGATGGAAGATCATGCCGCCCGCTCAATCGCTGTTGCTGATGGTTTCCCATAATAGTGGATATACTGCCACGCACCAACACATCGCGAGAGTTTCCGGTTCGGCCAGAGCATGGGTGGTCTCAAAGTAGCAATTGACGATGTTAGCGCCGTTTGCAATAGTGCCAATTGCCTATCCTGTCGGAACTGCTGATGCAATTGTTCAAGCGATCAATTTGCGGGTTTTCGATTCTTCTTGTGCTGGCCGTTATCGTGTCGGGATGCGCGTTTGACCAGATTCACTCCAAGGCCGATCACGCGGATTTTTCACTGCAGCAGGGTGACCTGGCAAACCATGGCCTGGCCTTCATCACTCCCTCCACGGTCACGGGGCAGGAAGAGGACAAACAGACGCTTGCATTTACCTTCGCCAAAACCATGCGCGAGCGTCGACCCGACATCCGCATCGTCACCCTGCCGGAGACGCTCAGCGCGATCAACAAGGCCGATATAACGGAAAGCTATAAACTCCTGTATGTCGACTATCGGGATACGGGTGTATTCAAGCGCGACCTGCTGAAAAAAGTCGGCCAGGTTACCGGCACACGCTTTCTTGCACAGTTGAAACTGTCCAATTTCACCCAGAGCTCGATAACGGGTATCCGCTGGTGGTCGGCGGGCAGCGGACACTTCGTGAAGATGATTCACAACAGCATCGAGTACGGCATGATGCAGGCCTATGCGGAGGGCTTTGCCCTGCTCAAGGGCCGGGAGGATTTCAACCTGGACCTTGGGGCCATCACCGAAATGTGGCGCCATGGCAGCGTCGTCAGGAGCTGGCTGCTGGACTTGACTGCCGACTTCCTGGCTGGCACCCAGCAGTTGGAAAACGTCATACCGGTGGTCGCCGACACGGGGGAAGAGCGCTGGACCGCGCTGGAAGCGATTGAGCAGGGCGTACCGGCGCCAGTGATGAGCCTGGCGCTGATGATGCGCTATGCCAGCCAGGGCAGCGATGAATACAGCGCCAAGTTACTGGCCAAAATGCGCCAGGGCTTTGGTGGCCATGCGCTGGGCCAGCCGCAATGACTGTCATCGGCCCCTGTCATTTCGTTATCTTCGGCGCCACAGGGGATTTGTCTGTCAACAAATTATTGCCGGCGTTGTACTACCTGGACAGGGAAGGGCGTCTGCCGGCCAACCTGGCCCTGGTGGGCGTCGCGCGGCGCGACTGGAGTAGCAGTCAATGGCACAACTTCATGCGCGAGCAACTGCCTTCGCGCCTCGGCAAGTACTACCAAGAGGTCGAGTTCGAACAGTTCGTCAGCCGCTTCAGTTACGTCCAGGTTATACATGACACGCCTGCCCACTATGCCAACCTGAAACTGGAATTGGCCAAGCCGCGCGAGGGTGTGTGCGCGAATATTGTGTTTTATCTCGCGATATCACCCGCGGATTTTAGTGTGGTGGTGAGCCAACTCGATGCGGTCGGGCTCAGCGGGCGGCTGTTTGGCAATCGCATCGTGGTGGAAAAGCCGTTCGGTCACGATCTCGAAACGGCGCTGCAATTAAACCGGCATTTACACAGCCACTTCGAGGAAGAACAGATTTTTCGCATTGATCACTACCTCGGCAAGGAAACGGTACAAAACCTGCTGGTATTCCGTTTCGCCAACAGTCTGGTCGAGCCCATCTGGAATCGCAATTATATCGACCACGTACAGATCACCGTTGCCGAAAGCCATGGCATCGGCAATCGCGCTGGTTATTTTGACAGTACCGGCACTTTGCGCGATATGCTGCAGAATCACATGATGCAACTACTTTCGGTGGTGGCGATGGAGCCGCCCGCGCAATTGAATGCCGACACACTGCGCGATGAAAAGGTCAAGGTATTGCGCTCGATACGACCGATTCCCCGCGACTCCGTAAACCAGTACGCGCTGCGCGCGCAATACAGCGCTGGAAATGGTGCGGTAGCGTATCAGGACGAGCCAGGTGTCGCTCCACAATCCTTGACGGAAACGTATGTCGCCGCCAAATTTCATATCGATAACTGGCGCTGGTCGGGTGTGCCGTTTTACCTGCGAACTGGCAAGCGCCTGCCACACGACTGCACACTGGTGAGCCTGCGACTGAGACACCCGCCACAGCAATTGTTCGGTGAAACACCGATGAAGCATATCGAGCCGAACTGGATCGTGCTGTCGATACAGCCCGAGGAAAGCATGCATATCGAAATGCAGGCCAAGGAGCCGGGTTTGGATTTACATACTCGCACCCTGCAATTGCGCGCCTCCTTTCGGGCCGACGATGAACGCCCGCTAGGAGCTTATGAGACGCTGCTGCTGGATGTCATAGAGGGCGACCGCAGCCTGTTTATTCGCTTCGACGAAGTGGAGTGGTCGTGGAAGGTGGTCGATCCCATTTTGCGGCACTTCAGCCTTGAGGGTAACTTTATCCAGAGCTACCCGGCGGGTAGCTGGGGACCCGAACAAGCCAGCCGTTTGTTCGACAGCCCTGACCAAAGCTGGCGCAATCACGTCTAGCGATGCTGCCGCGTGTCCACCAGTTTGCCACGCAGGATTTGCTCCTTGCGGCGCTGCAGACGAGAATCACCGCGCTGGCCGACGCGTGCCTGCAGCAGCGCGGATGCTTCAGTATTATTCTCGCGGGCGGGGCCACGCCGCGCAAACTGTATCAACAATTGCGCAACCTCTCGACGGACTGGCGGCACTGGCATGTCTACTTCGGCGATGAGCGCTATCTCCCCGCGGGAGATCCGGCGCGCAATGACAGCATGGCGAACGCCGCATGGCTGGATCACGTTCCGATTCCGCCGGCGCAAATACATCGCGTGCCGTCCGCCAGCGATGTCGCAACGGCTGCCGCCGCTTACGCGGTAGTGCTGGAGCAGGCGCCGGGATTTGATCTGGCGCTGCTAGGGCTTGGTGAGGATGGCCATACGGCTAGCCTGTTTCCTGGTGAGTTAACGGCTTGCAACAGTACTGCATTGGCCATCGCCATCACTAATGCGCCCAAGCCACCACCGCAGCGCGTCAGTATGACCCCGGCGTGCCTGAGCAAGCCCACGGCAGTCTGGTTCATGGTGACTGGCGACAGCAAGCGGCAAGCATTGCAGGAATGGCTGGCCGGAGCACAACTGCCGCCGCTATCCATCAAACCGCGAGGTGGCATCGATATATTTACCGATATCGCGGTTAGTCTTCGTTAAGGACAGCCGGCAAGAGCCTTGGCAGACCCCTTGGTGAGCTTTTCCGCCGCAGCGCGAAAGTCCGCACTGGTGACTGACTTGTTTGCCTTCACCAGCATTTGCACCAGCGTATCCAACGACGCCTTGTCCTGACTTGCAGTTCGAATTTCAGTGTCCAGCTCATGCAGGATCAGTACTGCACGTGCGGTCTGTTTGCCGTCGGATCGATCGGTTGCCGCACACTTTTTATCCGCGCTCCATTGTGCCAGGGTATCCAGGGATTCGTTAAAGCGACGCTCTGAGATACCGCCCGCGCGCAACAGTAACTCCAGACTGTAATATTCCGCGAGCCCCTCCACGATCCAATCACCTCCCGCTTTCCCATGCAGGCCACTGGCCACGTGAAAAAGCTCGTGCAGTATCGGGCTGGTGCGGTTACCGCTGATGAACGGACGGCTGCTGTGCAGATATAGAGAGCCCACACCTGACAGCCCACCGCGCCACATATCGTCGGGCCCACTGACTATCAGCAACCGCTTCGGGAAATCCGGAAACACTTTAACCAGGGAGGGCAGCGTCCAGCGCACAAAAGTCAGCATGTCATTCGCTTTGAGGTTGCTCCCGAGGGGACTGGCAACGCTGACGATGCGCTCGCCCACATGGTCACGCCGCACGCCCAATTTTCCCGCCAGCATCCAGCCGAGTGGCCGGTCGAACAGGCGGTGTGGATTACTGACATCGAGTACGCGACCCACCCCCCGGCCGTACGGAGTTTCGATGGCCCACCCCGTGGGCGCAACCAGCTTCAGCGTCGCCTTTGACGTTGCACCCTTGACGACACGAGCATTCGCCCGGGGAAACAGGTAATCCAGCTTCAGCAGGGCCCACGTGTCCTCGATCCGGGCGTCTGCCTCGCCATTTGAGCGTAGGTGATCTACGACGAAGTCGTAACGTAGCTCGCTGCCTTCCTTCTGCGGGCGCCAGGTGACGCGGTCTCCGTTGACTTCGATGCGCGAGATCGGTCGTATGTTCTGGTAACGGTCTTTGGGCATCACAAACTCGATACTACGCACCAGACGCCTGGGCTGCTTGAGCGTCAGGGTGACATGTGCCAGCCCGGTTTTGGGATCGAGTGTCGCACCGTAGGTGATCCGGTACACCTTGGCCGGATCGGCCGCTGTCGACTCTGCTGCCGAGGCGAATAGCGCAACCACTAACGTAAGAAAGCAACACACGCCAACCAGGATGCGTCGCCCACGTCGTGCCACTAAAGCCACGCGTGGTGCAACAATCCCGCTGAGTCGATTTCCCCATTGGTCATTCACAGTAAAGTTCCCTACACAAATAACTGCAATCAGCTACTATGGTACCAGATGGGGGACAGCGGCATACGCAGTTGCCATGCGGCTTTTTTATGCCGGTTAGTGCTCATTGTCCAGCGAGGAATTGCCATGCACAGCGTCATTTCTGCTTCCGTGTTTCGAGTGGTCACTTTCATGCTTTGTTGCGTTGCTCACGCGGGTGCCAACGCCGCGGAGCGCGGTGCTGTCACGGCGATAGCCGCCCTGAGTGCCCAGACATCGGCGTTCATCGGTTTTGCTTCAGGCGACGTGCTGTACTGTGCCCGGTTGAGTGGTTGCAAATCACTGGAAAGTACTCCGCGGTCCGCGGTGACCGCTCTGGATATCACGGGCGTTGGGGACAGCAAAGTAGTCTGGGTCGGCTACGAGGACGGGACCATTTATTTCTGCTCATTGACCGGCGGTTGTTTACTGCAGGAGCAAGTCGAGTCAGGGAGCCCGGCAAGCGAGCACAGCACCGGGGACCCGCGCAAGATCAAGTGATTCCGTGCTCAGCGTGGAATGCCTGGCTGTCACCGGGCGCAAGCCGGATCAGGTCGACCATGTGGAGACGACAGCTGCCTAGCGAGCCGCGATGAGACACTATTTTTCGCAATTGTGCACACTCGGGTTGGTTGCGGTCGCGCTGGCGACAGCGCGGGCGCAGGCCGGTGCATGGGAACCGATTTATAGCGCGCAAGACCTCAGCGTACAGCGACGCGATTATGCGGGATCGGAACTGGACGAGATCAAGGGGGTTGTCCGTGTTAAGGCGTCGCTGAATGCGGTTATGGCGTTGCTGAAAGATGCCGACTTCAATCGCAACTGGGTCTACCGCAGTGGCGGCGCCCGGATTTTGCAGGACTCGGGCTATCCACAGGCCTATGTGTACGGAATTGTCGACGCCCCGCTTCCGATGAGCGACCGGGATACGGTCGTACGTTTCGATTACCAGCAGCACCCTGTCACCCGCGAGATTACGATCACCATCACGAACTTCCCTGAGTTCATTCCGCCAGAAGCGAACCTCGTTCGCGTTCCCCAGTTTGGCGGGTACTGGCACCTGCGTCCTGAACGCGGCGGCTGGGTGGTAGTCACCTACCAGGTGTACGGCGACCCGGGTGGCTGGATTCCTGTGTGGGTCGCGAACCGGGCCGCGCTGGTATCGGTAAAGGAAACCCTGCGCAATATGATCTCCGTGGTTGGCCGCTACGAGGGCGCCTACTCTGAATTCGTCAAGGAACTGGCGGAGTAGGCACGTACCGGCTTAGCGCACATACCCCACGATCGTAATGAAGTGGCACACGGAGCCCACCAGCACGAAGAAGTGCCAGATGCCATGGGCATGGGTCAGCCTGTGCAATTTGTCCAGAATGTAGAAGATGATTCCGGCGGTATACGTGAGGCCTCCTGCGGCCAACCACAGGAAACCCGGTTCCGGCAGGGCTGCCCTGATACCGGCAAGGTCAATCGTACAAGCCCATCCCATAGCGAGGTATATGATCAACTGGCAGATCTTCACGGCGCGCCCGGTTAACAGGACTTCGGTCAGGATGCCGATAGCCGCAAGTCCCCAAACCAGCGCCAGGATCACGTTGCCGTTACGGCTGGCAACGCTGATCAGCATCAGTGGCGTGTAGGTCCCGGCAATAAGCAGATAGATCGAGATATGATCCAGGACTTTGAACACTTTCTTAGCCTGCGGTGCCTGGAGGCTGTGATAGAGCGTGGACATGGTGTAGAGCAAAACCAGGGTCACACCGAATACGCTATAGCCGATGATCGTCGCCGGTTCGCCCGTCGGGATGCTGAGTGCCAGCAGTGCGCCCAAAGCGAGCAGGGAAAATACCGAGCCTACAAGATGGCTAATACTGTTAAGCTTCTCGCCATAGTACATTGGATACTGATTCTCTATTGTGCCTACGGCTTGAGCGGTGGGATTCCTGGGAGGAGCATGGCAAACACCGAAAACTCGGTCAAGGCACTCCTCTGCGGGGCCAGAATTGCCACCGGTTTGCAGCGCGCCCTGCGCATTTTTAGCGCGGTCGCGTTTGCCGGCTTGTTGCTGGCGTGCGCATCCAGCGGACCGCCGCCCGGCGGCCCATCACCCGGACCGGAAGAGCATACTGCGCCTGAGGCGGCGGCAACCGGGTCGCACACTGTGGCATTGCTCGGCGCGACCGGCATGGTGGGCAAATTCCTGCTACGGGAGGCGCTGGCGCGCGGCTACACAGTGCGCGCACTGGCGCGCACCCCGGCCAAGCTCGATGAGTTCGGTAACCGTATCACGATTGTGCAGGGCGATGCCCGCGACGCGGCCGTTGTGGCGGAGCTGCTGCGCGGCAGCGACGTGGTAATCAGTGCGCTGGGTCCGGTGCAGGCAGATGGCGCCGCCAACCTGTTCATCAATACCATCGCCACTGACAATGTGTTGCAGACGATGGCGGCGGAGGGTGTCTCCCGCTATCTGATCGTTTCCGGCGCGGGCGTGGAAATGCCCGGGGATGAGCGCGATTTGCTGGGCTGGTGGATACAGACGCTGGCGCAGGTCGGACTGCGGGATGCGCTGCAGGACAAGCAGGCCGAGTATGACCTGCTCGCGAAAAGCACGGTTGAATGGACGTTGGTGCGTTGTCCCCTGATCGACCCGGAACCATTTCACGCGCCGCCGGTGGCCTCTCTGCAGACACCCCCCGCGTTTCGCGTGCGGGCCGGTGAACTGGCGCGCTTCATACTGGACCAGGTGGATTCCAACGATTACAGCCGTAAAGGGCCTTTTCTTGGCAGTGTGCGGGTG
>Ga0114942_1000477_pt1 | contig 11476 bp, 9 predicted proteins | sample LowerColdCreek_FD_88674 | JGI IMG/M metagenome (GOLD analysis project Ga0114942, IMG submission 88674) | Groundwater microbial communities from Cold Creek, Nevada to study Microbial Dark Matter (Phase II) - Lower Cold Creek | ecosystem: Environmental > Aquatic > Deep subsurface > Groundwater ... | reverse complement strand
GGGATCCTGGTGCAGTTGGCGGTCAATATCAGCAGTAGCGATTTGTTACAGATCGAGCTGGTGGAACAAATCCAGCAATTGTTGTTGCAGTATCAGGTAAAACCCGGCCAGCTGATCCTCGAACTGAAAGAAGAGGCGTTAATGGCTGATCCACAGGCGGTGCTGCCCATGTTGCAACGCTTACGCGCATTGGGCCTGACGCTGGTGCTGGATGATTTTGGCACTGGTTATACATCACTCGGCATGTTGCGCGAGTTTTCGTTACAGCAAGTCAAGATCGATGCGCAGTTTATCAGTGGCATGCACAAATCGGATGCACAGGTTGCGATCACCGGCGCTATTATCGATCTGGCAAAAAATCTGAAACTTGATGTGGTTGCAGAAGGGGTCGAGGAACAGGCCTGTGCCGAGAAACTGACGCGGATGGGCTGTTTGCGGGCACAGGGATTTTTATTCAGTCAGCCTTTTGCACTGGCCGGATTACCGGCCTGGATGCGGCAGCATCAATTTAACAGCGGCACTACTGAGCGGCCAGGCACGCTGTAAAGGCGGCCATTGCTCATTCTTGTTGTCTGGCCTGCAGAAATGCCAGCACTAACGCGGTCAGGACTTGACCCGCTTCATTGAACCCGGCTTTAAGCCCGGCCGGATGTTGCGACGGCGCCGCCTCGGCCAGGTGCAGATATCTTACTCTTGGTAACCTCGCAAGCTGCCAAACATAACACTCAGCGTCTGAAACTGACACACCACAATTGGTATAGGCACTGACTGGCATGCCGCTGATACTGTCGGTATCCAGCTCGATACCGAGTGGTCTGTTGTCATCTGCACCGACAAACCGGATGGCTTGTTGAATGGCATCCGCTAAAGTCAGTTGCCGGCGTTGCCAGATCTGTTGGTAACTGCAAAACGCAGCGCCAGCCTGCTGCAATTGCGCCAGGGCCGCCTGTGAATTTTTTAGTTCGTGCAGACCTAACACGAAATATTTGCGCAGCCAGCCCGCCTGATGCGCATAGCTGAAGCCATTGCCGCTGTGACGGCCTTCCAGCAGGCGAAAATCACAATGTGGATCCAGATTAATCGCATCGGCACTTTGACCGGCATGTGCGGCCAGGGCCTGTAAAATCGGCAGGGCGTTATTGTGACCACCGCCAATAACAATCGGCACCAGACCCGAATCAAAACAAGCACGTAGTACAGTGCTGACGCGCAGGTCCAGCTCGGCGCACAGTGCACGCAACTGCGCCAGCTGCGTGGTGTCGTTGCTGTCCAGACTCTGCGATTGCTGCTGCAAATCAGCGCAGGCTACAGTGCCCGCCAGCAACAGCTCGCCGGATTTGGCGAAGGTATTATCCTGTAAATTGATAAACCGGCTTAAAAAAGCGGCGAAACCTTGGTCCGCACCACCATTGCCCAGGTTGGCACGGGGACCAATATCTTCCGGGATCCCCAGTAGTACATAGCGGCAACCATGTTGCACAGCGCTTGCGAGCGCATCGTCCAGCGGTAATAACGGGTTCAGAAACTGTAAAGCGGCACCGAGCCGGGTTTCACCGGCACGGTGTTGTTGCCAGACCGCCAAATCGGCGGCCTGCATTCGTTGTAAGTGATTACTCAATGTCCAGCGGCTCCGCAGACAAGATAATGCCGGTACTGTCAGCATAAATGTGGTCTTCCGGCAGGAAGGTCACGCCGGCAAAATTGACCGGAACATCCGTTTCACCAAAACCCTGGTCATCGGCACGCACCGGGATGGCGTTGACGGCCTGAATACCCAGCTCAAAATCTTCCAGCGTATCAACATCGCGCACGCTGCCGTAGCAGATAATCCCTTCCCAGCCATTTTCTGAGGCCAGTGCCGCCAGTTCGGCGTCAATCAGCGCCCGACGTGCAGAACCACCGCCGTCAATTAACAACACTTTGCCAACACCCGGCTCCGCCAGAATCTGACGCACCAGACCATTGTCTTCAAAACATTTCACCGTATGGATCACACCACCAAAAGAGCGACGACCGCCGTAGTTGGCAAAAATAGGCTCCACCACATCAATCATGTCGGCATACAGATCACATAATTCAGAAGTATTGTATTGCATGGTATTTCCCGCCTGTTGATCAATTGGTTAGGGGAACAGTATAAACGGATCTCCCCTAAGCTCAAGCATTCAACTTTGGCCGAATTCAATCGGGAATCACAGTGCAAAACCATTTCAGCTGTGTTAGTTTTTGCTTAATTTTGTCGATTCTGGTCTTACCCCTTGAGCTTTGAACTGACACTGGCCCGCATCTCGTTGTTCCTGATCCAGGCAGGACTAGCCTGCGCTATCAGTTTTATCCTGTGGTACTTCTATCGGATTTATCAGCGTCATTACCTGAAATCCTGGTCAGTTGCCTTTGCCATTTTCGCTTTGTACCTGCTGATGTTGACGGGCCACGCCCTGATTGGCCCGCGCACGGACTGGTTACTCTGGCCGTTGCTTGGGCTGGAATTTGGCTATTTGTTCTGTAGTTACGCCTTCGCCATTTTTATTCTGGTCGGCGTGCGTGAAGCGGTCAGCACAGAGCGGATCTCCAGTCGGCTGGTCAATCAATTACTGTTATTGGTCGCTGCGCTGGCGTTTGTCTCGGTCGCGCTGTTTGTGACAGATACCGACCCATCGATGTGGAAAACCACAGTCCAGCTGAATTTACGCTTGTTGTTTATCGGGGCCGCATTATTTGTTGGCGGGATTTGGTTGTTTGCCCTGCCACATCGGATCCTGATCGCCAAGCTGGTTGCGCTGTCCATTATGCTTTGGGGCCTGCTGATGTTTGTCATGGCGATGTTGTCGGGCTGGCTGGGGGAAGGACCAGCGTTTTTGCGCGTTGTGGTGGTCAGTAAACATCTGGAATTGTTTTTCCAGACGTTACTGGGGCTCGGGCTGGTGGTTTGGTTGCAGGATGATGAACGTAGTACCAATCAACAGCTGACAGCGAAAACCCGTTATCTTGATACCCACGACCAGTTAACCGGCTCACTGAACCGGGACGCTTTGTTACAGGAGTTATCCGGGCTGATCCAGTTACCGCAGCAACAGCCGTTGTTATTGGTGATGATCGGGCTGGACCGCTTTAAAACCATCAACGAAACCGTAGGGCTGAAGCAGGGCGACCGGATCCTGCGGGAAGTCACGCGGCGTTTTGATACCAGCATTCTGAAACCGCGGCTGGTCGCGCGTACCGGTGGCGATATATTTGCGCTGGTCTTGCAGGACATTCTGACCGACAAACAACGCCAGTTCTGCCTGCATCACATCGAGCAATTGATTGAAAAACCGTTTAATTTTGATTCCGGCTTACTAAAACTGACCGCCACCATTGGTGTTGCCCAGTTTCCGGAGCATGCGGCCAGTGCTGAGTCTTTGCTGCAAAAAGCTAACATCGCTTTTCACCAGGCCAAGCGGCAGCAACAACGCTGGATCCAATACCATCAGGGTATGGAAGAAGAAACGGCCCGCTTACTGATGCTGGAAAAGGAATTACTGCAGGCGTTGGAACTGAAGCAGTTTGTGCTGTATTACCAGCCACAGTGGAATATCCGGGAACAACGCATCGATGGGTTTGAAGCCCTGGTGCGATGGCATCATCCGGACCGCGGCATCCTGATGCCCGGACAGTTTTTACCGCAAATGGAACAAATTGGCCTGATGCGGGAGCTGGATATGCAGCTGTTGGAGCAGGCAGTGGAGACATTGGGGCGCTGGCGGAAAAAGCAGGTACAGCTGTCGGTGGCAGTGAATATGTCGCCGATCCATTTTGAACAGGCGGGCCTGAAACAACGGATCCAGCAGCTGTTACAACAATACGAAGTACCGCCGACCATGCTGGAACTGGAGATCACCGAAAACACTGCAATGGGCGATATGGAGCAGGGCCGTAACTATGTGACAGAACTGCAGCAGATGGGGATCCGCGTATCGATTGACGACTTCGGCACCGGCTATTCGTCGCTGGGTTATTTACGCCGGATGCCAATCGATAAAATCAAAATTGACCGCAGTTTTATCATGGATATGGCCGGCAGTGATTCCGACATGATGATCGTCAAAACCATGATCACGCTGGCACACGGTCTTGGCAAACGCATTCTGGCCGAAGGGGTCGAAGATGCCAATCAGCTGCTGTTACTTAAGCATATGGCTTGTGATGCAGCGCAAGGTTATCTGATTGCGAAGCCGTTACCTGAACCGGATGCGCTGGCACTGCTGCAACAAAAATTATCGTTCTGAGACAGGCGCAGGCTTTGTCATATCGCTGTCACGGTCACTGGTTAGCCTGTTCGCAGGCAGCAACAGTGACCGGAGCGCGCCATGTACAGACATCGTTGGATAGAACTGGATCAGCGCTATTTCGCCCGTTTGTTTCTGGGGCTTGGCCAAGGGCGTTTACGCCGGCTGAGCTACTGGGTGTCGAAGTCAGCGGACGGCCCGGCGTATGCGCTGTTGGCGCTGTGGTTATACTGGCAGGGTGATGCAGTCGCGCTGCAGCTGGTCAGCTTGTTGGCACTGGCCTTTGCCATTGAATTACCTACCTATTTGTTACTGAAAAACCTGTTTCGCCGGCAACGGCCTGCCGTAGCTCTGGCCGGGCAGATCCGCGCCCACATTGAACCTTCCGATCGTTTCAGCCTGCCGTCTGGTCATACCGCCGGCGCTTTTGTGCTGGTCAGCGTCATTGCACTTTATGCTCCCATCTGGCTGCCTTTGTTGCTTATTTGGGGACTTGCCGTTGGCCTATCGCGTGTCCTGCTCGGAGTGCATTTCCCCGGCGATATCCTGGCGGGCATGCTGCTGGGTACTGGCAGTGTGCTGCTGGCCGCCTTTACACTCAGTTAAAAAAATAAAAATTCCCGGTAAATTCCTGCAGCACTGATTTTCTTACCTATGATTAGGCAGTTAGCTGGTCTGCAGGAGGGTGGGATGTTACGCAATTTATCAATCAAGAATCGTTTAATGGTTAATAGTCTGGTGGTTGGTGCCGCCATGCTGGTGATGTTGTTATTGTTAGTTTTCCAGAATATGCAGTTCAGTGGTCTGTCGGCGATAAATGTCGAAATCGCAGCAATGGAGCGCGATGTACTGGTGCTGCGCCGGCACGAAAAAGATTTTTTGATGCGTAAGGATTTGTCTTATCGGGATAAATTCACGAAGACCATGCAGGGTCTGAACCAAGGCCTGAGCCAACTGGAAGCAGATTTAACCAAACATGACATCGACACCGCCGCGTTACAGAACTTCCGCACCCAGACCGCCAGCTACCAGCAGAAGTTCGAGTTACTGGTCAGTACCGCTGAGCGGGTTGGATTAGATCCTCAGTCCGGTTTGTATGGCGCGCTCAGGGCTGCTGCACATCAATTGGAAGCCGAGTTTAAACAAATTAATAACGACACTTTGCTGGTCAGTCTGCTGCAACTGCGCCGTGCCGAAAAAGACTTTATGCTGCGCTCTGATCTGAAGTATCTCGACAGCTTTAATGCTGAATTCAGCCGGTTTAAATCGTTGTTAGATGGCCAGCAAGCCAGCAGTGCACTGCAAAGTGCCGCCGATAGCTATGCCGATGCATACCGCAATCTGGTCAGTGGCAGCCAGCAGATGGGGTTGAAACATGATGCTGGCATTATGGGCGATATGCGTAAAGCCGTGCATGAAACGGAGACCAGTCTCAGTACCTTAACCACGAAAGCCAACGAAGCGCTGGAGAAAGCTTCTGCAGCGGCCCGTTATCTGGCCTTTTCGCTGTTCTTTGTGGTGCTGGCGGTGGTGATAGTGCTCGTGCTGCTGACCTCGCGTAGCATCCTGCAACCCATTCAGAATGTCTGTCGCACCATCGGCTTGATCCGCAAAGACAATGACTTCCGTCAACGGGTCAGCGTGGAGGGCCGCGATGAAATGACGTTGCTGGCGCAGGATTTTAACGCGATGCTCAGTGACTTTCAGGATTTAGTCCGCAGTGTCAATCAGGCGCTGGAAATGCTGGATCAGGCTACAGCCGAGCTGGCGCAATCGACGGCGGAAACCAGTCGTGGTATGGCGCAGCAACAACTCGAAAGCGACATGGTCGCCACCGCCGTGACCGAAATGGGCGCCACTATTGATGAAATCGCCGGTAACACCGAAAACACCGCCAACAAAGCTGATGCGACCAATCAGAATGCCGCCACCGGGATGAGAGAAGTCGAGCAAACCGTCAGCCGGATCCGGGCTTTGTCGGATGAGTTGCAACAAGCCGCCAATGTCGTGGCGGAATTGGAACAGGACAGCACCACTATCGGCTCCGTCATTGACGTGATCCGCGGCATTGCGGAACAAACGAATCTGCTGGCACTAAATGCAGCGATTGAAGCGGCGCGGGCAGGGGAACAAGGCCGTGGTTTTGCTGTGGTCGCTGACGAAGTCCGCAGTCTGGCACAGCGCACTGCCGAATCGACCCGGCAGATTGAGCAAATCATTTCCAGTTTGCAAGGCCGCACCCGCGCTATCGTCAGTTCGATGCAACAATGTCGGGAGCGGGGTCAAAGCGGCGCGGAGCAGGCGGGGGTTGCTAGCAAGTTGTTGGTGGCGATCACTGGCGATGTCACCAATATTATGGAAATGACCACGCAAATCGCGACTGCCGTGGAAGAGCAAAGTCATGTTGCCGCGGAAGTGAATAAAAATGTCATCCGTATCCGCGATATTTCCGAACAATCACTGAAAATCGCCGAACATAACGCGCAAATCAGCGAAGAAGTCGCAGCGCAGGCTGCGCGGTTACATCATACGGTGGACAAGTTTAAAGCCTAAAATGGGCCAGGCCGCAGACAGAAAAAAACCAGCATTTGCTGGTTTTTTTTATGACTCAGGTTTAAACACCACTGTGAAACCGGACCTCTAGTTTTGCATCACGAACTGCATTGGCGGCTTTGAGCCTGGCCAGATAATCCTGCCACAGTACATCGCGTTGTTCGTGTAGCTGGCGCAGATAACTCCAGCTATACAGCCCGCTATTGTGGCCGTCGTCAAATACCAGCCGCACGGCATACTGACCGACGGGTAACAGTTGCGTAATGGCCACATCGCGTTTATTCGCAACCAGCTGCGGTGTGCCATGGCCGCGCACTTCCGCAGATGGCGATAATACCCGCAGCAACTCTGCACTAAACTGCACCTGCAGGCCGTCGGCAAACCAGACATCCAGCAGTTTGCTGTGGCGGTGATAATGCAATTTGCTGACCTGCTGCATGGAGAGTCCTTATGATGCCTGCAAAGTTACAGAATAAACCGGCTTAAATCTTCATCCTGCACCAGCGCATCCAGGTGACCGTCGACATAAGCAGCGTCCACCATCACTTGCTGACCCTGATGGTCGGCTGCATCAAAGGATACATCTTCCAGCAGACGTTCCATCACGGTGTACAGGCGGCGGGCTCCGATATTTTCGGTGCGTTCGTTGACCTGCCAGGCGGCATTGGCAATACGTTTGATGCCATCTTCAGTAAACTTCAGCTGAACCCCCTCAGTTGCCAGCATCGCGACCGTTTGCTCGGTCAGCGAGGCTTTAGGTTCTGTCAGGATCCGCTCAAAATCTGCCGCGGTTAGCGGTTGTAGTTCGACCCGGATCGGCAGACGGCCCTGCAGTTCCGGCACTAAATCTGACGGTTTGGCCAGCTGGAAAGCGCCGGAAGCGATAAACAGAATATGATCGGTTTTGACAATGCCATGTTTGGTATTGACACTGCAGCCTTCGATTAATGGCAGTAAATCGCGCTGTACGCCTTCGCGTGATACATCTGGCCCGTTGCTCTCGCCACGCTTGCAGATCTTGTCGATCTCATCGATAAAGACGATGCCATTTTGCTCCACCGCTTCCAGTGCTTTGGCTTTCAGCTCTTCCGGATTGATCAGTTTAGCGGCCTCTTCATCAATCAATTGTTTCAGGGCATCTTTGATCTTCAGTTTGCGTTTTTTCGTGCGCTCCTGACCGAGATTCTGAAACATCGACTGCAGTTGCTGGGTCATTTCTTCCATGCCCGGTGGCGCCATAATTTCAACGCCCATCGGGCCTGCCGCCAGATCCAGTTCAATTTCTTTATCGTCGAGCTGACCTTCACGCAGTTTTTTACGGAAGATCTGCCGGGTGTTGGAATCACTGTCGTTATTGTCGACTTCACCCCAGTTGTTGCGTGCGCGTGGCAATAACACATCGAGGATCCGCTCCTCTGCGGCTTCTTCAGCACGGAAACGGTTCCGCACCACTTCCTGCTCACGTACCATTTTTACTGCGCTGTCGGTCAGATCACGGATGATACTGTCGACTTCTTTGCCGACATAACCGACTTCAGTGAATTTGGTCGCTTCCACTTTGATAAATGGTGCATTGGCCAGTTTGGCCAGACGCCGGGCAATTTCGGTTTTGCCGACACCGGTCGGGCCAATCATCAGAATATTCTTTGGTGTTACTTCCTGACGCAATGCTGGGTCAAGTTGCATCCGGCGCCAGCGGTTACGCAGTGCAATAGCCACGGCGCGTTTAGCGCCTTGCTGACCGATGATATGGCGGTCGAGTTCGTGGACGATTTCGCGGGGAGTCATTTCCGACATCAGATGGCCTTATTTTAATTCTTCAATCGTGTGGTGATGATTGGTGTAAATGCAGATATCACCGGCGATAGTCAGCGCTTTTTCAACAATAGCGCTTGCGGGTAATTCAGTGTTATTCAGTAACGCCGTCGCGGCAGCCTGAGCAAAGGGCCCGCCGGAGCCGATGGCAATCAGATCCTGCTCTGGCTGGATCACATCGCCATTACCGGTAATGATTAATGAACAATTCGCGTCAGCAACTGCTAACAGTGCCTCGAGCTTGCGCAGCATCCGGTCGGTGCGCCAGTCTTTCGCCAGTTCAACCGCCGCACGCATCAGGTGGCCCTGGTGCAGTTCCAGCTTGGCTTCAAAGCGTTCAAACAGCGTGAAAGCGTCCGCTGTGCCACCGGCAAAACCAGCCAGGACCTTGCCGTGATAAAGCCGGCGCACTTTTTTCGCGTTGCCTTTCATCACAGTGTTGCCGAGAGTGACCTGGCCGTCACCACCGAGCGCAACTTGGCCGTTGCGGCGTACAGAAACAATAGTGGTCATAACATCAATTCAAAGAGGACAGATAACGCAGATATGTGGGGCAGGGCCGCATTTTTCAAGCATGCGGCCCATGTCGCGATTTACAGTACCCAGCAGTTGGCTATTTTTTGTTTCAGCAGTTTGTTTTTGTCGTTCTGAGCCTGGCGTTTACTGACATAAGGACCGGAGACGACCCGGTATTTGCCGGAAGATTCGCGGATCTCGGAACTGACGCCGGCAAATGCCATTTTGGCTTTTAATTGCTGCGCACCATCCATCGCTTTAAAGGTGCCACAAAACATATTGGCCGGCGCTTTGGTGGCGAGCTGATCGGCTTCTACCTGAATTTCTTTGGTTTGCAGCTCTTTGATATAGGTGTAGGGCTCTTTGGCTGGTTTTGGTGGCAACTCATCCAGCGGTTGTGGCGCCGTGACCGCAGCTTTGGCCTGCTCAGCCGCAGCCTCCGCGCCTGGCCGGTGTGAGATGTGCCATAAAAAAGCGCCAAATGCGACCAGCAATAGGGTCACAACACTAATCAGTAATACTGGTAATGGTTTCTTTTCGTTTGGTTTTTTCTTCGGACGCGGTGCTGGCCGGGCCGTTTTTACATAATCTTGATGAGGCATGCCAAATTCTTGCGGCGACAAATGTGAGGGGATTGTACTGGATTTGGCGGCAAAAAAGTAAGGTTGAATTGCGCTGCTGTGCGCTGGTGCCAGCCGTATTTAGCTCAGATCAAGCGCGTCGACATCCAGTTGCCATTTGATTTTGCGCGAAAGTGTATTGTTGCAGCATTGGTTTAATACCAGATCCAGCGCCTGATGCAGTTGCCGGCGATCATGGCAAAACAGCTGCAGTTGCCAGCGGAATTTGCCGGCTTTCCGTTCCAATGGCGGTTTCAGTGGGCCTAAATATTGTATTTTCGGGCACTCGGTGGCGATCAGCTGTTGTATACCGGTTAAAAACAACAAACCGTCATTGCTGTCAAAAGATTCGGTACGAAACAGCGCCAGATGCTGGTATGGCGGCAAGCGGGTTTGTTGCCGCTCCTGCAACGCGCTGCGGGCAAACGAGCTGTAACCATTCTGGATCACGTCCTGCAGCAGCGGATGGCCCGGATAATGGGTTTGCAACAACACAGTGCCGGCCACATCACCACGTCCGGCGCGGCCTGCCACTTGGGTTAGCAGCTGTGCCAGCTGCTCAGAGGCGCGAAAATCGCTGGAATACAAGGCGCTGTCGACATCAACAATTACCACCAAACTGACTTTGGGGAAATGGTGGCCTTTGGCCAACATCTGGGTACCGACAATAATAGCCGGTTGTCCCTGATTAATTTCCTCCAGCAAGGCTTCCAGACTGCCTTTACGCCGCGTGCTGTCGCGATGGAGCCGGATCACCGGGAAGTCCGGGATCAGCTGTTGCAGCTGTTCTTCGAGCTGTTCAGTACCTTGCCCGACCGGCGCAAGCTGCGTGCTGCCACAATGGCCGCATTGATGCGGCACCGGCCGACTGGCGCCGCAATGGTGGCAAACCAGCTGGCGGCTTTGTTTGTGAAAAGTGGTGAATGCAGCGCAGCGCTGGCATTCAGTCAGCCAGCCGCATTCATGGCAAATCAGCGCCGGGGCAAAACCGCGGCGGTTCAGGAACAACATCACTTGTTCACCGCGCTGCAACCGCTGTTTGATTTGTGCCAGCGTGCCATCCGCCAGGCCATGTTTCAGCACCTGTTGCTTTAAATCCATCAATTCTATTTTCGGCACTTGCTGGCTGGTGGCGCGCTCTGGCAATGGCAAATGGGCAAATTTGCCCTGTTGCACATTGTAAAGCGATTCAAGGCTGGGGGTGGCCGACCCCAGTACTATCGGGCAACTCGCCAGCGCTGCGCGCTTCACGGCAAGGTCTCTGGCGTGGTAGCGGAAACCTTCCTGTTGCTTTAATGATGCGTCGTGTTCTTCATCAATGATCAGCAAACCGAGGCGTAAAAACGGCAAAAACAGTGCTGAACGAGTACCGATCGTGATTGCAGCATCGCCGCTCTGGCTGCGTTGCCAGGCGAGTAGTCGTTCCTGATCGGTCATGTTGGAGTGCCAAATTTGCAGCGGCACGGCAAAGCGTTTGGCAAAACGCGCCAGCGTCTGCGGAGTCAGGCCAATTTCCGGTACCAGCACCAACACTTGTTGGCCGCGTTGCAGCACTGGACTGATACATTGCAGGTAGACCTCGGTTTTACCGGAGCCAGTAACGCCTTCCAGCAAAAACCGGCTGAAACTACCGGCCGACTGATTAATAGCGCTGACTGCCAATGCCTGCGCTGGGTTGAGCTGTAATGGCGTCTGGCGATCTGG
>Ga0114942_1000476_pt1 | contig 11495 bp, 11 predicted proteins | sample LowerColdCreek_FD_88674 | JGI IMG/M metagenome (GOLD analysis project Ga0114942, IMG submission 88674) | Groundwater microbial communities from Cold Creek, Nevada to study Microbial Dark Matter (Phase II) - Lower Cold Creek | ecosystem: Environmental > Aquatic > Deep subsurface > Groundwater ... | reverse complement strand
TGGGTCGTCTGCCCGAGTGACCCAGCGGCGCGCCATCGGCTCGCCCATGCGGATGGCGCCGCCGGGCATCCAGCCCGGGTTGAACTGCAGCCCGCCTTCGGGGTAAAGCAGCACCACGGTCGAGCCGAGCAGGAAGCGGCCCATCTCGGCACCCTGCGCCAGCTCGATCGTCTGCTCGTCGTAGCGCCATTCGCGCAACTGCCCGGGGCGCGGCGGGTTGACCACGCCGTGCCACACAGTAGCCATGCTGCCGACGATGGTGGCGCCCACCAGCACCAGCACGAAGGGCCCGGCCTGGCCTTCGAAGACACAGACCACACGCTCGTTGCGCGCGAACAGGCCCGGCACGCCGCGCGCCGTGACCGGGTTCACCGAGAACAGCTCGCCCGGCACGTGCAGCATGCGCGTCAGCCGCCCGGCACAGGGCATGTGGATGCGGTGGTAGTCCTTGGGGCTCAGGTACAGCGTGGCGAAGTGGCCGTTGTCGAAGCGCGCCGCCAGCTCGGCATCGCCGCCGAGCAGCGCGCGCGTGCTGTAGTCGTGGCCCTTGGCCTGGAAGATCTGGTCGCCGCGAATGCGCCCGAACTGGCTGATCGCACCGTCTACCGGGCACACCAGGTCGGAGCGGGCCAGCGGCCGCGCGCCGGGCTTGAGCGCGCGGGTGAAGAAGTGGTTGAAGCTCTGGTAGGCGGCGATGTCGCTGTCAGCCGCCTCGGCCATGTCCACGCCGTAGCGGCCAACGAACCAGCGGATCAACCGCGTCGTCGAAGCACCGCGCTGCGCCGACGCGATGCGGCCGGCCAGGCGCGTCAGCGCGCCCTTCGGCAGCAGGTACTGGGGCAGCACGGCCAGGCGGTGATCGGGCATGGGGCCAGGGGTGTCGGTGGGGCGCGCGATTGTATCGGCCGGGTCCTTGCGCTGGCCTTAGCATCGGTGCCCCACCAAGAGCCCGAGACCCCATGAGCGAAGCCACGCCGCCGCCCCGCAGACCGCTGTCGCACCTGCGTGTGCTCGACCTGTCGCGCGTGCTGGCCGGACCCTGGTCGACTCAGAATCTGGCCGACATGGGCGCCGAGGTCATCAAGGTCGAGCGTCCCGGCGAAGGCGACGACACGCGCGCCTGGGGCCCGCCCTTCTTCGGCGCCGACCCGGCCAGCGGCGTGCGCGGCGATTCGGCCTACTTCCTGTCGGCCAACCGCGGCAAGAAGTCGATCACCTGCGACCTGGCCAAGGCCGAGGGCCAGGCGTTGATCCGCGCGCTGGCCGAGAAGAGCGACATCGTGGTCGAGAACTACAAGGTCGGCACCCTGGCCAAGTACGGGCTCGACTATGCGTCACTGCGCGCGCTGAACCCGCGGCTGATCTACTGCTCGGTCACCGGCTTCGGCCAGAGCGGGCCCTATGCGCCGCGGCCGGGCTACGACTTCGTGTTCCAGGGCATGGGCGGCTTGATGAGCATCACCGGCGTGCCCGACGGCCAGAGCGGCGCCGGGCCGATGAAGGTGGGCGTGGCCGTGGCCGACCTGATGACCGGCATGTATGCCACCACCGCCATCCTGGGTGCGCTGGAGCACCGCCATGTCAGTGGCGAGGGCCAGTACATCGACATCGCGCTGCTCGACTGCCTGGTCGCGCTGACCTCGTTCCAGACGCTGAACTACTTCGTCTCCGGCCAGGTGCCGCAGCGCCTGGGCAACGGCCACCCGAACATCGTCCCGTACCAGGTGTTCGCCTGCAAGGGGGGCTACCTGATCCTGGCGGTTGCCAACGACAGCCAGTTCAGGAGCTTCTGCCAGGCGGTGGGCCGACCCGAGTGGGCCGAGGACGAGCGCTTCAAGGTCGGCGCGCAACGCGGCGCGAATCGCGAGCTGATCTGCGGCATGGTGGCCGAGCTGATGCTGCAGCGCACGATGCACGAATGGATCGAGCTGCTGGAGGCGCACAACGTGCCCTGCGGGCCGATCAACAACATCGACCAGGTGTTCGAGGACCCGCAGGTGCAGCACCGCGGCATGCGCGTGGAGATGCAGCACCCGCGCGGCGAGGTCGCGCTGCTGGCCAGCCCGATGCGCTTTGCCGACACGCCCGTCACCTACCAGGTGGCGCCGCCGCTGCTGGGCCAGCACACGCGCGAGGTACTGCAGCAGGTGCTGGGCTACGACGATGCGCAGATCGACGCGCTGCACTCGCGCGGCATCGTCTGATCAGGCGTTGTAGTTCAGCCTGAGGCCCGGCGTCGGCCAGTCGTCTATGGCGACCAGCTGCCCGCTGCCGGACAGCGTGACGTAGACGGTGCGCAGATCGCGCCCGCCGAAGCACAGGTTGGTGACGAAACGGTCCTCCAGCGGCACGTGATGGTGTCTGCGGCCGTCGGGCGAGACCACGGTGATGCCGCCGTGCATCAGCGTGGCCACGTGCAGGTTGCCGTGCGCATCGACCGCCATCGAATCGAAGCGCTGGAAGTGCCCGCCCGGCGAGGCCGCCAGCAGGCGAGCGCCCTGCGGCGAGGGCCACGGCAGCTTGCGCACCTGGCCCGGCGCTTCGATGTCGAAGGCCCACAGCCGAGCACCGGCGGTTTCGGCGTAGTACAGCGTTTGGCCGTCGGGCGACAGCGCCACGCCGTTGGGCGTGAGCGCCGGCCGCGCGATGCTGCGTGGGACGCCGCTGGCCGGCGCGTAGCACACGCCGCCGTGGTCCATGTCGTGCGCGCGGGACTTGCCCAGGTCGGTGAAGTAGAAGCCGCCGGCGGCGTCGAAGACGATGTCATTGGGCCCGCGCAGCGCCACGCCGTCGACGGTGTCGAACAGCCGCTCGAAGCTGCCGGTGGCCAGGTCCACGCGTTCGATGCGTCCGCCGTCGTAGTCGTGCGCCTGGCCGGTGGGGCGGAAGCAGCCGTCGGCCTCGGTGGTGTATTCGAAGCCGCCGTTGTTGCAGACATAGACCGCGCCGTCCGGGCCGATGGCCGCGCCGTTGGGGCCGCCGCCCAACTACGACACCACCTGGATGCGGCCGTCCGGCGTGACGCGGCTGAGCGTGCCGCGCGCGATCTCGACCAGCAGCACCGAGCCGTCGTCCATGGCGATCGGGCCCTCGGGGAACTGCAGGCCGCTGGTGATGTGGCGGATCTTCATGGGACCTCCAGGTGGGCAAGCGTTGCCGGGCGCGCGCCTCATCCGTCGCCGTCCACCGGCCGACGGGCCTCGCCAGCATCGGCGGATGGCGTGTGCCAGCCGGCGCGCGAGCGCTGCTCGCGTTGCTGCTGCCGCTCCTGCGCCCATTGCGCCTCGAGCTGTTCGCGGCCCTGCTTGGACACGGCGATCAGCTTTTTCTCGTCGCCGAAATGCGGCGCCATGCGCAGCATCAGCTCGATGCTGTGGCGACGAAAGCGCAGCGCCTGGTTGCGCGCGCTGTGCGGCTGCCAGCCCATCAGCTCGAGCACGCTGCGCCCGCTCATCAACGCCGAGTCCAGCGTCTCGCGCTCGATCAGCGCGATGCCCAGCTCGCGCAGCCGGTAGTAGTGGGTGACGTTGCGCGAGCGCGCCACCACCTGCAGCTGCGGGAAATGCTCGCGTGCCAGTTTCGCCACCGCCACGCTCTGCTCGATGTCGTCGATGGCCAGCACCAGCACCCGCGCCTTGCCGGCACCCGCGGTGCGCAGCAGGTCCAGCCGTGTGGCGTCGCCGTAGAACACCTGCCAGCCGAAGCGGCGCACCGTGTCCACCTGGTCGGCATCGTGGTCCAGCACGGTGGCGCTCAGGCCGTTGGCATTCAGCAGCCGGCCCACGATCTGCCCGTAGCGGCCGAAGCCGGCAATGATGATCGGCGCCTGCTGCGCCTCGCTGATCTCGTCGGGGCGCCGCGCCGCGCCGGCGCTTGCCAGGCGCGGTGCAATCCAGCGGTCGACCAGCACCAGCAGCAGCGGCGTCAGCAGCATCGACAGTGCCACCGCCGCGACCAGCAGCGAGGCCGACTCGGCGGCGATCACGCCCGACTGCGCGGCCGCCTGGAAGACGACGAAGCCGAATTCGCCACCCTGCGCCAGCAGCAGCACGAACACCGGTCGCTCGGCCAGCGGCAGCGGCATCCACCGCGCCATGCCCAGCAGCACCAGCGCCTTCAACAGCAGGAAGCCGGCGACGATGGCCGCCACCAGGCCGGGCCGGGCCAGCACGACCGCGAAGTCGATGCTCATGCCCACGGCAATGAAGAACAGCCCGAGCAGCAGGCCCTTGAAAGGCTCCAGGTCGGTTTCCAGCTCGCGCCGGTATTCGCTTTCGGCCAGCAGCACGCCGGCCAGGAAGGCGCCCAGCGCCATCGACAGGCCCACCGATTCCATCAGCGCGGCCGTGGCCACCACCAGCAGCAGCGACGCGGCGGTGAAGATCTCCGGCGTGTCGCTGCGCGCGATCCAGCGCAGCGCCGGGCGCAGCAACAGCCGCCCGCCCAGCACGATCAGGGCCACGACGCCCACCGCCTTGGCCGCGCCCCACCAGCCGTCGCCACCGTCGGCCGCGGCGCTGGCCGACACCGCCAGCAGCGGCAGCAGCGCCAGGATCGGGATGGCGGCGATGTCCTGCAACAGCGCCACGCTGAGCACGCTCTGGCCGGAGCTGGTGGCCATCAGGTTGCGCTCGTTCAGCACGCCCAGGCCGATGGCGGTGGACGACAGCGCCAGTCCGAGCGCGGCCACCAGCGCCAGGCGCCCGTCGGCACCGAAGGCCAGGCCCGCGGCCAGGATCAGCAGCGTCGAGCCGAGCATCTGCACGCTGCCCCAGCCGAAGATCGGCCGGCGCAGCGCCCACAGCCGCTTCGGCTGCAGCTCCAGCCCCACCAGGAAGAGCATCAGCACCACGCCGAATTCGGCAAAGTGCAGGATCGTCGCCGCGTCGGTGACCAGTCGCAGCCCGAAGGGCCCGATGGCGATGCCGGCCGCCAGGTAACCGATGATCGAGCCCAGGCCGAGCAGCCGCGCCAGCGGTACGGCCAGCACGGCCGCGCCCAGGTACACCAGGCTCATCTGCAGCCAGGGAGTGCCGTGTTCCATGTCATTCGTCCACGCCGGGGCGGGCGTCGCTGGGCACGTCGCAGGGCGCGCAGGGCTCCAGCTCGGCGATCTCCGGCCAGTCGGGGTAGCTCGCCAGGCGCTGCACGAACAGCCCGGCATGCGCCGCCAGTTCGGCCTCGCCGACCCGGTGTGCGCCGTGCAGCAGCAGCGGCGGCAGGAAGCGCATGCCGGCGAGTGCGGCCGTCTGCTCGTAGGGCGGCAGGAAGGCGTCGAAGAAGTAGCGGTTGTAGCTGTCGGGCCGGTACGACCCGGCCGGCCCGCCCGTCGAGGCGACCAGCCACAGGTCCTTGCCGCGCAGCCGATCGCCGCCCGGTCCATAGGCCCAGCCGAAGCCGAACACCTCGTCCAGCCACAGCTTCATCAGCGGCGGCATGCCGTACCAATGGATCGGGTGCTGCCAGACCACCAGCCGGGCCGGCGCCAGCGCGGCCTGCTCGGCGCTGACGTCGATCAGGTAGTCGGGGTACAGCGCGTACAGGTCGCGCAACTCGACGTGCGCCAGTCCACTGCGCTGCGCGGCCTGCAGCAGGCTGCGGTTGACGCTGGAATGCTCCTGCTGCGGGTGGGCGACGAGGACGACGATGTCGGGCATGTGCGCAGGCTGCGGCGCTGCAAGGCGCTTGGGTTTGCCCCGGTGCTGGTTGCGCCGGCGGCCCGCTACCATAACCCGGTCGTCCTTCCCCGGAGTCGCGAATGCCCGTGATCGTGGTCGCCAACCCCAAGGGCGGGGTCGGCAAGAGCACGCTGGCCACCAACCTGGCGGGCGCGCTGGCCCGCTCGGGGCAGGCGGTGATGCTTGGCGACGTCGACCGGCAGCAATCGTCGCGCCAGTGGCTGGCGCTGCGCCCGGCGCAACTGCCGCGCATCCAGGGCTGGGAAGTCAGCCACCACGAGATCGTGCGCCCGCCCAAGGGCACCACGCACGTGGTGCTGGACACGCCGGCCGGGCTGCACGGCAAGCGGCTCGATGCGGTGCTGCGCATCGCCCACAAGCTGCTGATCCCGCTGCAGCCGAGCCTGTTCGACATCCAGGCCACGCATGCCTTCCTGGTGGCGCTGCGCGAGCACCCGCGCGCCGGCGACATCGAACTGGGTCTGGTGGCCATGCGCGTGCGCGAGCACACGATCTCGAACGAGCAGCTGCACCAGTACCTGGCCACGCTGAACGTGTCGGTGGTGGCCTGGCTGCGCGACACGCAGAATTACGTGCAACTGGCCGCCCGCGGCCTGACACTGTGGGACGTGGCCCCCGGCCGCGTCGAACGCGACCTCGAACAATGGGCGCCCTTGAAGGATTGGATCCAACGATGAGACATTTCGAGCATCTGCATGACCTGCAGGCCCTGATCGGCAAGGAGATCGGCGTCAGCGAGTGGATCGCCGTCGAGCAAACGCGCATCGACCAGTTTGCGCAGGCCACCGGCGACCACCAATGGATCCACGTCGATCCGGTGCGCGCCGCCAGCGGGCCCTTCGGCAAGACCATTGCACACGGCTTCCTGACGCTGAGCCTGGTGCCGGAGATGTTCGCCACGGCCTTCGACATCGGCGATGTGCACATGGGCGTCAACTACGGCCTGAACAAGGTGCGCTTCACCGCGCCGGTGCCCAGCGGCAGCCGGGTGCGCGGGCATTTCGTGCTCAGGTCCTACGAGCCGATCGAGGGCGGGGCGCAGCTGGCGGTGGAGGTGCGGATCGAGCTGGAAGGCTCGGCCAAGCCGGCCTGCGTGGCCGAGACGCTGTCGCGACGTTTCATCTGAGCCGACCAGCAAGCTGCACTACCATTGCCGGCATGCACGGGGGTAGGGGACGGCAAGATGAAGGTGCTGCTGGTCGATGACCATCCGCTGATCCTGTCGGCGCTGCAAACGGTGATCAGGGGCCTGGGCGACGACGTGTCGGTGCTCGGCGCCGGCAGCGCGGCCGAGGCGCGCGAGGCGCTGCGCACGGATGCCGAGTTCGACCTGGTGCTGCTCGACCTGTCGCTCGGTGATGCCGACGGCTTCGAGGTGCTGACCGAGCTGCGCGCCGCCTATCCGTCGCTGCCGGTGGTGGTGGTGTCGGCCTCCGACCGCACCAGCGACGTGATCCGCGCCATCGACCTGGGCGCGATGGGTTTCGTGCCCAAGCGCTCGTCCAACGACCAGTTGTTCGAGGCCTTGCGCATGGTCATGTCCGGCGGGCTGTACGTGCCGCCGATGATGCTGGGTCTGGAGACGCCGTCGGCCGAGAGCGACACCGTGCCCGACGTGATGCGCCCGGCGGGCGGCGCCAGCCGGCAGGCCGACTACCAAAGGGCGCCGATGTCGCTCGAATCGGTGGGCCTGACGCCGCGTCAGGGCGACGTGCTGGCGCTGCTGCTGCAGGGCAAGCCGAACAAGCTGATCGCGCGCGAGCTGAACGTGTCGGTCGAAACCGTCAAGGACCATGTGGCCGCCGTGCTGCGCGCGCTGGGCGTCAGCTCGCGCACGCAGGCGGTGCTGGCGGTGAGCCAGATGCAGCAGCAGGCCGCGCAGAACGCCCGCCAGCCCTCGAACCCCGACACGCGATGAGTGTGCCGCCGGCCGCGGCGCTGCAGCTGCCGGCCACGGCCGCGCTGCCGCAGAGCCGGCGCTTCGACCATGTGCGCGCGCTGTTCGTGCAGACGCCGGCCTCGCTGACCGGCTACCTGATCGGCTGGAGCCTGATGGTGGCGATGTACTGGCCGCTGGCGCCGCGCGGCCCGATGCTCGCCTGGAGCGGCGTGCTGGCGCTGCTGCTGCTGCTGCGCCTGGCGCACTACCTGCGCTTTCGCCGCAACCCCGACGCCGACGGGGCCACGCTGCACGAATGGCGGCGCAGCTGGAAGCTGCTGGTGCTGGCCCAGGCCTCGTGCTGGGCGGTGGCGGTGTGGCTGTTCTGGGACCTGGGCACGCCTTACCACCGCACCGCGCTGATGCTGGTGATCTTCAGCCTCGGTCTGGCCTCGGTGCAACTGCTGGCCACGCAGCAGCGGCTGTACATCGCCTTCGTCGGCCTGCTGATGGTGCCGGCGATGGTGCGCATCGCCACCGACACCACCCAGCCCTGGCACTGGCAGCTGGCCGGCATCCTGGGCCTGCAGTTCGTGGCGCTGCTGGTGATGGGCCGGGTGCAGCGCAGCGCGCTCGACCAGGTGATCCGGCTCAAGGCACACAGCGAGAAGCTGGCCGAGCAGCTGCAAGCCGAGATGGGCGTGTCCGAGCAGGCGCGGCGCGCCGCCGAGGCCGCCAGCCTGGCCAAGACCCAGTTCTTTGCCGCCGCCAGCCACGACCTGCGCCAGCCGCTGCATGCGATGGGCCTGTTCGCCGAGGCGCTGCGCCAGCGCGCGCACGACCCGGAGGTGGCCTCGCTGGTGAACAGCATCAACGAATCGGTGGACGCGCTGGAGGGTCTGTTCGGCGAGTTGCTCGACATCACCCGCATCGACACCGGCGGCGTCGACGTCAACCCGGCGCCGGTGCCGATGCGCGAGCTGTTCGCACGGCTGCGCCTGCACTTCGAGCCCACCGCCTTCGAAAAAGGTCTGGCATTGAACTTCCATGGAGGCCGCCACGTCGCCTTCAGCGACCCGGTGATCCTGGAGCGCATCCTGCGCAACCTGACCAGCAACGCCATCCGCTACAGCGACGACGGCGGCGTGCTGGTCAGCTGCCGGCCGCGCGGGGACAAGCTGCTGATGCAGGTGTGGGACAGCGGCATCGGCATTTCCGAAGCCAGCCTGCCGCGCATCTTCGACGAGTTCTACCAGGTGCAGAGCCAGCGGCCGCTGCAAGCGCACCAGCGCAAGGGCCTGGGCCTGGGTCTGGCGATCGTGGCGCGGCTGGCCGGCCTGCTGGAAGCGCCGATCAGCGTGCGCTCGCGCGTCGGCCACGGCACGGTGTTCTCCTTCGAGGTGCCGCCGGGCAAGGCCGTGCGGGCGCTGGAGCCGGCCGTCCCGCGCGCCAAGGCGCCGCTGGGTCTGACGCTGCAGGGCCGGCTGATGCTGCTGGTGGAGGACGAGCCCGCGGTGCGCGAAGGCCTGGTGGTGCTGCTCAAGGCCTGGGGCGCCAGCGTGCTGGACTTCGATTCGGTGGCCGCGCTGCAGGCCTGGCTGGCGGGTGGCCCGGCCGAGGCCCCGGACCTGCTGCTGGTCGACTACCGGCTGCCGCAGGGCCGCACTGGCCTGGATGCGCTGGCCGTCGCGCGTGCGCATTGGCCGGGGCGCCAGCTGCCGGCCATCGTCATCACCGGCAGCACCATCGGCGGCCACGAGAGCGAAGCCGCCGAGCACGACTTCCACCTGCTGATCAAGCCGGTGCTGCCGAACAAGCTGCGCGCCATGATCGCCTTCAAGCTGGGCGTGCGCTGATGCGCAGCGTCGGTCAGCGCGGCGCGGAGGGGCGCTGCTGCGCAGGTGGCAGCTTCGACACCAGGCACCGCGCGGCCACGGCGGTGCGCTCGCCGGGGAACAGGTTGTTGATGTTCTGGATGTATGCCTCGGGCGTGATGCGCTTGTAGTACAGGTTCGAGGTCTGGTCGAGCCACACGCCGTACTGCCCGGCGGCGTAGTTGGGCGGTTCGTAGTTCCTCGTGATGACCATCGGCCCGACCTGCAGCGGTGCACATTCCACCGCGGCTGTGTCCACGAAGGCATTGAAGCCGGTGGCCTGGTAGTTGCTGAACTGGTCCGGCGCGCAGCCGGCGCTCAGCGCGCAGGCGCCCAGAACCAAGCAAAGCTTGTCGTGCATGGCGCAGATCTCCGATAGGCCGCCGGCAGTGGCGCGCCCGCCCACTTTAGCGGGTCAGGGGGAGGTGGCTGCCACGCGCCCGGCCACCGGGTACTGTGCGTCGGTGTAGCCCGGCGTCGACGCATGCCCGGCGCTCACCAGTGCCGAGATGAAGGCCTCGTCCTCGGCGTCGAAGGGCCGGCCCAGCGCGTCGAGGTACTCCTGCCACTGCGCCAGCGTGCGCGGCCCGCCGATGAGGCCATGCACCAGTTTGTTGTTCCAGACCCAGCCCAGCGCCAGTTGCGTCGTCGTGCGGCCCTTGCGCTGCGCGTAGGCAGCGATCTGCTGGGCCAGTTGCACCGACTCGGGCCGGAACTCGGTCTGCAGGATGCGGCGGTCGTTGCGCGCGGCGCGCGAATCCTCGGGTGGCGGCGCATCGTTGCGGTACTTGCCGCTGAGCACGCCGCGCGCCAGCGGGCTGTAGGCCACGACGCCGACGCCGTAGTGGGCGCAGGCCGGCAACACTTCCACCTCGATCTGCCGCGACATGGCGTTGTACGGCGGCTGGCAGGCGACGGGCGGTGGCAGGCCCATGGCGCGGCACAGCTCGACCATCTTGGCGATGCGCCAGGCGCGGAAGTTGGACACGCCGAAGTAGCGCACCTTGCCGCTGGCGATGAGCTGCGCCATCGTCGCCAGCGTTTCTTCCATCGGCGTGCCCTCGTCGTCGCGGTGCAGGTAGAGCAGGTCGATCCAGTCGGTGCCCAGGCGCTGCAGACTGGCGTCCACCGCGGCCAGCATGTGGCGGCGCGACAGGCCGCGCTCGTTGGGCCCGGGGCCGGTGGGGTTGGCCAGCTTGCTGGCCAGCACCCAGTGACTGCGTTCGCTGGCGATGAGCCTGCCGGTGATGCGTTCCGACTCGCCGCCGGCATAGACGTCGGCGGTGTCGATGGCGTTGAGGCCGGCTTCGCGCGAAGCGGAGACGATGCGCGCGGCCTCGGCCTCGTCGCTGCGGTCGCCGAACATCATCGTGCCCAGCCACAGGCGCGAGACCTTCAGGCCGCTGGCGCCGAGCGCCGGGTAGTCGGTGGACGTGGCGTTCATCATGCCGATCATGCCACCGGCCGCTGGTGTACAACCGCGGCACGGCGCACGGCGCCGAACCGAGGAGACAAGCAAGGTGGCAAGCCGCAACACCCCCAAAATGAAGAGCGCAGCCGCGACACTGCGCTCGCGCGCCTGGTTCGACAACCCCGCCAATGCCGACATGACGGCGCTGTACCTCGAGCGCACGATGAACTTCGGCCTGTCGCTGGAGGAGCTGCAGTCGGGCAAGCCGATGATCGGCATCGCGCAGAGCGGCTCCGACATCGCGCCCTGCAACCGCCACCATCTGGTGCTGGCCGAGCGCATGCGCGAAGGCATCCGCGATGCCGGCGGTGTGGCTTTCGAGTTCCCGCTGCATCCGATCCAGGAAACCTGCAAGCGGCCGACCGCGATGCTCGACCGCAATCTGCAGTACCTGAGCCTGGTGGAGGTGCTGTACGGCTACCCGCTGGATGGCGTGATCCTGACCACCGGCTGCGACAAGACCACGCCGGCACAGATCATGGCGGCATGCACGGTGGACATCCCGGCGATCGCGCTGAATGCCGGGCCGATGCTCAACGGCTGGTTCAACGGCGAACGCACCGGCTCCGGCA
>Ga0114942_1000475_pt1 | contig 11509 bp, 15 predicted proteins | sample LowerColdCreek_FD_88674 | JGI IMG/M metagenome (GOLD analysis project Ga0114942, IMG submission 88674) | Groundwater microbial communities from Cold Creek, Nevada to study Microbial Dark Matter (Phase II) - Lower Cold Creek | ecosystem: Environmental > Aquatic > Deep subsurface > Groundwater ... | reverse complement strand
CAGGCGCGCCAGCAACTCAGCCGGCACTTCAGCGCGCCACTCCAGGCGGTTGCGTCGCACAAGACGGAAAAGCTCAGTTCCCATCATACTCACGGCACCAACGGTCGCGGAGCGCGAAGAGATTACGCCGTCGTCGGGGGCGACGACGCGCGCGTAACGCAGTCGCAGGCTCTGCGCGTCGCGTTGTGCCCGCGCCGATCCGAGCTGTGCTTCCGCCACCTGCACCTGCGTGCGGTAGGACTGAATCGTCTGCTGTGGCAGTGCACCGGTTTTCTCCAGTCGGTCAGCGCGAGACGCGTCGGCCCTGGCATTCTCGAGGTTAGCCGTGGCTTCGGCGATAGCCGCATCAAGCCGCGCGAGATCGGCGCGCAACGTGTCCTCGTTGAATTGGGCGAGCAATTGCCCGTCTGTTACGACGTCGCCCACATTGACGAGCACCTTATCCAACCGGACGCCGGTTATCTCCGCGCCAATGCTCGCCTCCTGCCAGGGCGCGACTTCGCCACTGGCGACGAGGACATCCGGCCATTTTTCCCGAGCGGGCGAAACCAGCTCGACCGTCAGCACCGGGCGCGGTGCGGGAACCTCCGAGCTCTGATCGCCGCACGCGGACAGCAGGCCGACGGCCAAACAGACGGCCAGCCTCGCCGCGCATAGTGTCAACGGATTACCGTCACTCATTCAGCTGCGGCCTGGCGAGCGAGCCGCGCATCCCGGCGCGTTATGAACTCGCCAAACTCCACACGCTTATACAGCGGTTTGGGTTGCACGCCCCAGACGTCCTGCCGCGCGGCCGTTTGCCCCGCCCCTTCGGGTGGACCAAACAGCGGGTAGGGATAGACACACTCTTTCTTATCGTCCGCAAACTGGATCTTGAGAAATTCGCTGCAAATTTCCTGTAGCGATAAGGTCGGCCAGCCATACCAGAGCGCCAACAGGGGGAAAGTGAATGCACCCTCGAGAACCAATGCGGCCAGGCAGACCAGGAGGCCGCGCTGCAACCACTTGTGCATCCTCGCATAGGGCGGCGTTGTGCCCAGGGGTAGTTTGTCAGTTGAAGATTCGCTCATCTGGTTTCTCCTGTGACCGTCGGCGGACAGACAACATCTCGGTTCAATCGGTAAAGATTTCCCGGTTGACAGTATGCAGATAGGGGATCGCAAGGAACGGCGTTATATAGAAGAGGTCATACAGCCACCAGCCGATCACCGGGAACACCACGCCCGAGTATCGGACATCGGCAAATATCGTCATGTTGGCGACATAGCCAACCCAGATCACAACGCCGAACCAGCAGGTAACGATCAGCCACTGATGGCCCCAGCGTTTCATTTGCAGAAACCCTATCCCCGCCGCCATACGCATGCAGAACACAATGGGGAGTAGCGCGATCTCCCACGCCTTCTCGCCCGGCGCCGTGGCGCCGCCGATCCACAGTTCGTTGTAGTGCCAGAAATAGCCGGCGTCGAACATGTTGCCCCAGGCCATGAGGAACACGCGGGCCAGCAGCGTATGGTTGGCGATCATGTCCAGCGCCCAGCCGAAGCTGTTCAGCGCTGCATCGACGATGACCAGGTAGCCAATCAGGGTGACCATGATCGGGCGCACAGACAGCCCGACCTTTTGCGCCCTGACCTGTAGCACCAGCCCGCGCAGAAACAGCGGCAATCCAATAAGGCCGAGTATCGCAGTGCCCATAAAAAAAGAGCCTGCCATGAGCCATTTGTCGGCCTGCCATTGTGCCAAACGACTCTGCTCCTGATGATCATCGTAGGTGGTAGTATTCCCCGACAGGGTATTCGTAACCATTTGCGACTCCTCCTACCAGTCCCGGACCGAAGCCATGTGCAATTGAATAAGAAACATCGAGAGCAGATAGCCGTAGATGACTATCTGGAAGACGATGAGCGCACGCCGGCGCCGCCGGTCCTGTTGGCTAATGGGCGGTTCTTTCATGGACAGACTCCTATTTGAATAAGGTGGATTGATTTCCATGGTTAGTCACTCGAGTGTTTCGCCCGGTAGCAGGCGCGCGGTCGCGGCGAGGCGTGCGCCGACGATCAGTGAATGAATGCAGGATTGCCAGGGAGTCGTGGCGGGCGGCTGCTCAAAATGTCCCGATGGAGCCCATGAGCCAGTACCAGAAGCCCACCATCACGGCGACGCTTCCAAACGCGACAAACAAGCGCAAAATGTCCAACAGCATGACCAGCTCTCCTCATCGATCGTTGCAAACGACATGATATTCTATGATACACAGTGTATCATAGAGGTCAACTCTCTCAGGACTTCAAATAACAATCCATTTCCTGGTGCAAATTCAGGATCATCATCTCGTAGTAGTTGGCGAGCCACACCTGCTTACAACCACTGGTTTGTAAACCTTTCTGCATACGCGGTATGTTGGAAAAATCCTGGCGGGGAATTTGCAGGAACTGCGCAGGATCGCTCGCGTCCGTCATCGTTTGCACAACCGCGCGGGGAATCGCCTGGCCTGCAGGCCAGGTTTTGGTCGAATATATCTCGAATATACAGGAGTTTGGATCAAATCCGTTGGGGCGCACGCGGTACATCATCGCATTGCCCGCCTGTGGCAACACCATCAGGTTGGGAAAAATGAACACCTCGCCGCCCCACATGTCCAGTACCTCACGCTCTGGCTTTGGCATTGGCCGTTGCTCTGCCGCAGCCGTGGAATACAGCGCTTTCATGTACTCGGCACCCAGTGTAGATCCCTCGGGAATGGGCTTTCCCTGCAATGAACGGACCAGTTCCACGTCCTCCTTGAGTATCATCGCATCCATGCCTTCAACCAGGAGATTCAGGCGCGCGGCCATGGCGTCGACCGGATCACCTGGCGTGCTGACATTACCTGCCATGGGAGTGCTTTGTCCGCCATAAAAGCGGCCGTGCCCATTAGGGAATGTCTCATACATGTGATTGTCGTGAGCAAATTTGAAATCACCCGAGACATCGTCGCCGTAGATAAAGTCGGCAGCCGCTGTCTCCAGTTGCGGGTGTGTCGCTGGCACGTGATAACCTTCCAGAAAAGCTTCCACGGCGACTTTCCAGTTGGCGGGCGCTACCACCGATTTCCACCAGATATGGTGCATCTCGCCAATCGCCAGATCCTCTAACAGTTTCCTTACAGGCGCAATAAATTCGGCAAAGGGCGCCGGATTTTTGTCGAAGTTAATGAAGATAAAACCGGCGAAAATTTCCAGCTTTATTTCACGCAGAGCCACGTCACTGTCGCGAAGCTGGCCACCGCGAAAATTATCACGTTCCAACACATACTGAATTTGGCCGGCGAGATTCCAGCGCCAGCCATGGAAGGGACAGATAATACGGCCCCGGTCAAAGGTGCCGGAACAGGTTGCGAGTGCCGTAGCGCGATGCGGACAGGCGTTGTGGTAGGCCTTAACGATGTCGGCATCAACACGCACGAGCAGCACTGACTGAGTACCGATCTCATACACTGTGTGATCACCAGTCTCGGGGATTTCGTCAAGCCGGGCTGCCATCTGCCACACCTTCAGCCACAGTTTCTCCTGCTCAAGGCGAGCGAAAGCGGGATCAGTGTAGCGCCCGGTGCGAATACCGTGGTCCAGGGTCAGCCAGCTGTCTGGCCAGTCGCTCTGTTGTTTACCTACCGGGGTAGTCATGCTTATCGAGCCTCCTATTGTTACCGTTGCGTGTTATCGTTGCGCAGCACACACAGGCACACTATCTAACTCAAAGGCAGTGCGATGGAACCCTTGGCCGTGGCCAGCACCGCTTTCGCCTGGTTTTCCATAGTACATTTAACCTGCACTGTAGTGCGGCCGTCCTCGTCGGTTGTTTTGCCGGTGATCTCAGCGTTCATTATAGTGATATCGCCGATAAAGGCCGGTCCGCGGTACTGGGCATCGCAATGTGTCACGCTCCGCCATTGCCCTGCCCAACCCCCAAGGTAATCCAATATCCACGCACCCATAGAAGCACCGTAGCCATAGCCCCGCGGCATGCCAACATGGCGGGCGTAGCGCGTAAACAAATGGCCGCGCGAAGGCCCGTAACATGCGCCATCAGTGCGCGCAGGGAATGCCGGCCCAGTACGTCATGGGGTAAGCGCGCCACTCGGTCGCAAAACTCGCAATACTGTGCGGACCAACCCACCGAAAACGAGATGCGAGTTGATTATCCTGCCAATACATGCCGGTGCCGCGCCATGTCCATCATCCGCCGTAATCGCAAACGACTGCGGAGCCACCAGTCCGCCAAATCGGCTGTCAGCGGCATACACGTGGTCGTAGTGCACACGGTTGGGATAGTGCATCGCTTGCACCCAGCGGCGGATATCGTTCCCCGCCACCGGTTCGAATGACACCGAATCGTCTAGGCGCTTGCCGATCCAGCGATCCAGATCAGATGTATCCAGGGTCCTATCACTCACTGTATATCTCCAGCAGCCGCACCAGGCTCAGGACAGGTTGGCGATAACTTGTGGCAGATCCACCGTGGTGCGAATTCCGGGTGGCGCCGCACAGACGACAGGGACGGCGTTGACTGCGCGGTGCGCGGTATAACCGGGTGTTGTGGCTGCCATTGCTTCGAGCGACACCGGAAACGTTATGCTGACATCCAGCGGAGTGTCGCCCTCCACCAGTACGCGCCAGCCCGTTTCGCGCAGATCCCATGTAGCGTCGATGTCCCTGGTGCAGTACCAGTTCAGTCGAATGCGCAGCAATGGTCGGCCATTGCGCATTCCCGAGACCGTGATGCGCTGCGCGCCCACGGTGCCAGCCTCGATCACACCAGCGTCGATACTGATTATATTGCGCGCGGTCGCGACCTCTCCGACTACTTCGACTCTGTCGAGCGGCATCGAGATAGCGTCCGCCAACTGATGCAGCGAATACTCAAATCCTGTTTTGACATGGGCCAGGCGTTGTTCGCCGAATTCAGCGGGCGGCTGGCCATACCCCATGATATTAAACAGCAGGTCGGGAGAATCGCGGCTGCTCAGGTCAGCGAATTCATCGATGGTCAGGCAATCGAGGCGGCGCTGTAACGACGTCAGCACGATTGGTAGAGCCTCGGTAATAAAGCCAGGGCTGGAGCCGGTACTGTAGATCGAGGTTCCGCCCTCACGACAGGCGGCCTCAACTCGCTCAAGTATGGCGGGGTCGAGCATTCGGGGATTATGAAATTCGACCCGCGTGGTCACGATATTACAACCTGAGGCCAGCAGCCGGCAGATGTCGTCGAAATTGCACCACTGCTGCATGTACAGCACGCAGTCGGCGCGCAACGCGATGATCTCCTCGATATCATTGGTAGCGGCAACACCAACCGGACCCAAACCACAGAGTTCACCGGCATGCTTGCCAGTCTTGTCGTTCGAGTGAACATACACCCCGGCAAGCGTCATTCCGGGGTGTTCAATAATGGCGCGTAGGGAACGCGCGCCTATATTTCCTGTTGCCCATTGGACTACCCTGAACGGCCGCGTGCAGGTCATGCGCATCGCTTAGGCTTAAAAATTATAGCGCAATCGCACACCGTACATCCGCGGCACGCCGACCTGGCCGGTTTCAATGCCATTATTGTATGTACCCGAAATGGACGTAATGTACTCCTCGTCGGTGACGTTGGTGGCGAAGATCGACAGGTCGATGGGCTTGCCACCAACACCTGACCAGTCAAAATTAAGGTTGAGCAGTCCATAACTAGGCAATGTGGCCAAAGCCGATGCCGCCTCTGAGACAGCCTGCATATCGTCGACCCAGGCATACGTTGCAGATGCCCTCATATCGCCCCACTGCGGGTCGACGGGTACCAGGTAGCTCGCCGTCACCGCAAATTTGTTTTCCGGCGAGTACGGGAGAGGTTCACCCTCGGCGGTTGTTGTGCTCACTTCCTGGGGGCTAGGGATGTCAGGAAAAATGATTTCATCAACGTTCGTGTTCAGGTAAGTGTAACTTGCACTGAGGAGAACACTGTCCGTAACATGAATATCTCCGTCTGCTTCCATCCCCCAAATCGTGGACCCACCAGCGTTGACGATGGCCGTGGTACCGACGCCGCTAAATTTAAAGTACCCGAATTGAATCTGCTGGTCCTGCAAATCGTTATAGAAGGCCGCCACATTGAACGTGGCGGGAAACCGGCCGAAAAAGCTGGTCTTGGCACCAATCTCGTAGCTATCAACGGTCTCTGGATCATGCGTATCAAACCCCGTAGTACCGCCGTTATTGACACTACCCTGGCGGTAACCACGAGCATACTTGGCATAAACCATCACATCGCTGGTCGGATGGTAGCCCGTCCCGAACAACCACGTCGGCTCTGAGCTTTGCGACTCGGGCGTGCGGTATTCGACTAGCTGGCCATTAGACGGAAAGAACCCTCCGCCCAAAACGCCGGGAAAGTAATTGACCGTATCCGTCACCTTGCCGGTGGTTTTGTCGTCGGTGTAACGCACACCGGCGGTTACGTTCCACTCATCGGTGAGGTCGTACGTTCCTTGGGCATAGACGGCGGCGTTCTCATACGTCACACCGCCACGCGTGGACTGCACACTTCCTACGGTCATGCCTGCGAGGCCACCTAAAAAGTCGTTGCAGCGAAAGTCGGCAGGATTCGACGAACCGGTAGTGGAGAGATCGCAGCTGATGATGGCTGGAGATTGCGCACCATAGTCCCCGTCCGGCTCGCTCTTTTCATAGTACAGGCCGGTCTGCCATTCGAGTCGCTCCTCAAGGCTGGTGCCCTGGAACTGCAGCTCTTCAACAACCGTTCCCTGGTCGGTCGTCGGAAAATCCGGATTGGTGCCCACCATCTGGAACTGGAACGGCTGCGGAGTTGGGGTTAGCGTCCAATTCCAATCTGTACCGAACAGCGCACTTCGGTTTTTGGTCTCAAAGTCTGCGTAGGACAAAATATTCTTGACGGAGAAATTATCGTTGACCTCCCAGCTGGTGGTGTTAATGAGCTGCCCCAGGTCCTGCTCGCTGACCGGGTCCGGGACAAAGCTATAGACGTCGTAGAAGCCATCGTTTCCAGTGGCCTTGCGGTTCGCCAGGTCTGCGCCACAAAAGCCAGGAAAAGCGCCAAAAACTCCAGGGCCACAGGAAAATACTGAACCGGGGTAGCTGTTGTTGTCCGAAGTCGTAAAGCGGAGAATTGTGTAGTTCTCAAGGGTGTCGGTCACATCAACAACCATACTGGCACGCACGGCAGTGTAGTCCATGTTGCCAAAATCGCTTGGGCCAATACCCGAGAAATTGTCGAGATATCCGTCGCGTTCCTGGTGATCAACTGCAAGACGCAGTCGAACGCTGTCACCCACAGGCGAGTTGATTACGCCTTGGGTACGCCACATATCGTAATTCCCCGCAGACCCTTCAACATAGCCCTCGAGCTCCTCGGTCGGTCTTTGCGGTGTTATCAGGATCGCGCCGCCGGTCGAGTTGCGCCCGAATAGGGTGCCCTGGGGTCCTTTCAATACCTGCACATTTTGCAGGTCGAAGAAATCACCCGGGCCCGCACCATCCCCGGAATTCTGGGTGTTGGCGCCGCGCGGCGCGACCACTTCCGCGAAATACACACCCACCGTCGCGGTGGTCCGCAATTCCTGGCCAAACCCGCGAACTGCGAAGGTGGTCGTATCGCCACCGAAGCGGGTGTTGACCTGTAGCGACGGTACGTAGTTCGCCAGATCGCCAGCATTGGCGATATTCGCGTCGTCCAATTGTTCCTGACTAAAAACGCTCATGGAGATCGGGACGTCCTGCAGGTTCTCTTCCCGTCTTCGAGCGGTAACCATGACCTCCTCAAGCGCGAAACCCTTCGCTACAGACTGACTATCACCGTCTTGAGCTGCCACAGGAATTGACAGACCAGCGCCAACGGCCGAAATGGCTAACAAAACTGATGTATACAGTGCGTACTTCATTCGACATGCCCTCTTTTATATTATTAACGGGGGCAGTATAAATCATAATCAGCACTGTTGTACAACAACACAATCTCACGCTAGTGGCCACGCGGCCGCTGACGCCCCCGAACAAGATTTACACTCTCGGAAATTCACTGGAAACAAGGCAGGCCGATACGTTGAGAACTCTTATCTCACGCAATTTTTGCAACTGTGGAAAGGGCTCTGCCAGCAGGTTTGCGTACAGCGACAAAAGTGGGACTTCGCGGCGCATACGTTATGACACTGCCCGGCGTATTTTTTAAGGCCGGCTGCGCACAGCCACGCTGTTTATTCAGGGCGTGGTGCGATTTCGTTTTGGTTGCGTGCGGAGACGGGCGTTGATGTCGACGCTAAACACGCCATGCATCGCAAGACGCATTACTTCATTGGCGAAACGCTGGGCCATAACTTTGCGTTCTTTTTTACTGCTGGCATGAGAGCGCACCCAGACTGGCCACAGGAAATAACCTGTGAGCATCAAGACAGCAAGGACTTCTGTATCCATGTCGTTCTTGGTGGCATCACTAGATGCCATTTCCTTCAGCGCTAGCTCAAAGCGTTTGTAGAAAACGTCATCCTTGGGATTCCTCCTGGACAGCACATCGTACAGCCAGATACGGCCAATATCAGGATTATCGATGGCGTACTCGGCTAGCCGCAGGTTAAAGGAGGACATGCTATCTATCACATCAGGCAGGTGTTCCAGATCAGGTTCAGGGAAGCCCTCCGGTCGTTCGCCTTCGGCATCCCATCCTTCAAAAACAGCATCCAGAAGCTGATGGCTTACCCAATCGAGCGTGGCTCGAACGAGATCTTCCTTCATCTGGAAATGCTGGTAGGCGGTACCGCGATTGACACCCGCCAGCTTCGCCACACTGGAAACACTAAGTCCCTCGGCGCCGTCCTGCGCCAGTATCGTCTTTGCTGCTTCAAGAATTGTGATGCGTGTGGAATCCGGATCACGTTTACGTCGCAGTCGCGATTTGATCGGCAACATTTTACAGTCCAATTAAATAGGCACTAACAAGGATTATCGGCCGAAATATTATAGCATCGCTACATAGCCGGACCTAATCTTTCAACGCCAGAATTGATCGCACCCGTATGGTGCAAATATTGGATCGAGTCGTATGATATCGTTATCAAAAAATATTACGGCTAATCTAATTGCGCAATGATAATCGCCATGCCGCCCTTCCATCTTGTTGAAGTCGCGCTCGCGGGTTGGCTTAACCGTCACCAACAGGTGGTCATCGATTATCTCATCGAAGAGAACCATGTTCTGAAGGAGCAACTCGAAGGACAGCGGCTACAGTTTACTGACGAACAGCGAGTTCGACTGGCTGTGAAGGCCAAGGCCCTTGGCCGACAGTTACTTGGCGAACTGGCAATGATTCTAACCCCCGATACGCTTCTTGCGTGGCATCGTAAGCTTATCGCGAAGAAGTGGACCTATGCCAGAATGGGTGTTGCTTGACCTCATGTGGCGCAAGAGATCACTGATCTGGTACTACGTATCGCGAGGGAAAATACTTCTTGGGGTTACGACCGAATACAAGGCGCACTCGCCACCCTCGGCCACGTCATTGCTCCGAACACACTAAGGAATATATTTAAAAAGGCACGGCATTGAGCCAGCACCAGAGTGAAAGAAGCATACCTCTTGGAAGAAGTTCTTGAAAACGCATTGGGACGTGATGGCTGCCACGGACTTCTTTGCAGTTGAGGTTTGGACGCACCGCGGGTTAAAGACCTTCTATGCTCTATTTATTATCCACCTATCATCACGTTCCGCACACATTGCCGGGGTAACCACTGCCTCCAACGGTGCATTCATCAAGCAAGTGGCTCGGAACCTAACGGATGTGGGTAATGGCTTTCTTATAGGCCTGCGGTACCTCATCATGGACCGCAATATAAAATACACCACTGATTTCAGAGGCAATCTGGAACGGGAGGGTGTTCAGCCTGTTCGGTGCCCGGCACAAGCGCCCAACTGCAATGCTTTCGCCGAGCGATTTGTGCGTTCTATAAAAGAGGAGTGTTTGGATCACGTAATTCTATTCGGTGAGGCGTCTCTTCGCCGAGCACTCAGAGAGTATGTTGTACATTTTCAGACTGAGCGGAATCATCAGGGCGTCGGGAATCGGTTACTGAACCCCCCGGCTACTGTCTGTTCAATCGAAGAGCCAATTCGGCGCCGCGAGCGTCTTGGCGGCCTACTTAATTACTACCACGACCGTTTCACCCAGACGGAAATCGAATCGATCCTTTGCACACCGACAAAGCGTGTGCAGGAAATCCACATGATGGGGTTTGCCTTCTGGTCAGGGCTGAGAATCTCCCGGAGTTGATCGCGTTAGCCCGAGAAGACATCGACCTTAAGCGAGGGCCGTCGAAGTCTGTCGCGCCAAAGTGAACGGGCGTTACAGACAAACCAAAAAAAAGCGGTCCACACGAGAAATGGATCTCCGAAGATGCGGCCCTGATGGCGCGTTTGTATCGGAACGTTTGGGCTTTGCTGAACGCATGGTCCCAAAATGGTCCAATGGTAGAACGGAAAAACACACAATGTTTGCAAAATCAGATAGATATTTGGCGGTGGTGGCAGTCTGGGCAGGGATTGTCTCCACCAATTTCCCTGTAAGCGGGAAATTTACAGAGAAATTATAGATTTTCGTGGCCATTCCAGGCTCCAAAAGTGACCTACCTCACTGTTATTAATAAAGTTTCCATGATGGCTATCGGCGCCTGATCCAAAATAACAGGGATTTAGCAGGGATCGCACATAAAGGTTGTTCTGGCAAATATCCTAGCATCGCGCTCAATCATAACTGTCCCCCAAATTACAAATTCGTGGTGGGCAGCTCGCTAGGCCGTCGCTGTCTTTGCCGCAGCCCTGAGCTTGGCTTTCGACTTGCCACCCTTCACGGCAACCAGACCTTCCGCGGTCACTTTCCGGGTCGGTGTCCATTGCTCCAACTCGGTCTAGTATCTTGCTAGTGTGTGATTGGCTTGCATCGCCATCCAACTCTCGGCCGAGCGCCCCAGCACCTTGCTCACCTTCACCGCCAGAGCCGGGGACAAGTCAATCTTTTCATGAACCAGGCGGCTCAAAGTGGATTCTGACACTTCCAGCGCATTCGCCAATTCGGTAGCCGTGAGGCCCAACTCATCAATATAGTTACGCTTGATGAATCCACCCGGGTGTACAGTGATTTTAGCCATCAGTGATAATCCTCATAATCCACGACATACGCGTCGCCGTTCTCAAACTCGAAGGTCCGCCCCCAAATCACCCTATATTGGCCTGTATTGGCCTGTATTGGCCTGTATTCCTACGTGTAAACCCTATACCCCAGCGAGTGATCAGGCGACAGCGGATCGACGTGCAGCGACTTTTTTCTTTACAACCCTGGCCGCGTGCATATTCCGGCCCATCGTGAACACTCATTCTGGTTCAACGTGAACACCTGTTCCGGTCGAACGTGAACAGCCAATCCGGCTGAACGTGAACACTTTTCGGGCAATTTCCGGAATGGATGT
>Ga0114942_1000473_pt1 | contig 11512 bp, 7 predicted proteins | sample LowerColdCreek_FD_88674 | JGI IMG/M metagenome (GOLD analysis project Ga0114942, IMG submission 88674) | Groundwater microbial communities from Cold Creek, Nevada to study Microbial Dark Matter (Phase II) - Lower Cold Creek | ecosystem: Environmental > Aquatic > Deep subsurface > Groundwater ... | reverse complement strand
TGGGGTTTCAGGCGGCCTGTGCTGAAGCAGGCGCAGGATTTGACGTTATTTCAGCACTGTCGCAACAGCTTTAGCAAAGTAATCAATATTACTGTGATTCAGACCGGCAATGCTGACGCGGCTGGAACCGACCATATAAATACTGAATTCTTTACGCAGTCGTTCAATTTGTTCCTTGTTGATGCCAAGGAAACTGAACATACCGTGTTGTTTGGTAATGAAACTGAAGTCCTGCTGCACGCCTTCCACTTGCAGCTTGTCGATGATCAGTTGACGGTAGTCGTTGATGCGGTTACGCATCACCGCCAGTTCCTGATGCCATAACGCAGTCAGTTCGGCACTATCCAGGATATGGCTAACGATGATGGCGCCGTGCGCAGGTGGCATTGAATAGATGCTGCGCACCACCGCTAACAGGTTGGTCCGTGCGGTTTCCAGCATTTTATTGCTGTCGACCACAATAGACACAGCGCCGATCCGCTCGCGGTATAAACCGAAGTTTTTGGAGCAGGATGTACACAGGATCAGCTCTTCCACTTCGTTGGCTAAATAACGCAGACCCTGCGTGTCTTCATCGAGTCCCAAGCCAAAACCCTGATACGCCATATCAACTAACGGCGTAAAACCGCGCTCTTTGGCCAACGCGGTGAACTTCTGCCACTGCGCAAAATTCAGGTCCATGCCACTTGGGTTATGACAACAAGCGTGCACCAGCACCACGTCACCGGCCGGCACTGTCGCGAGGTCGGCAAACATCGCATCTTCTTTCAGACCTTTGGTGTCGTAATCGTAGTAGGCGTATTCTTTAACTTTGAGGCCAGCTGCCTGAAACATCGAAATGTGGTTGGCCCAGGTTGGGCTGGTGACCCAGATGGTCGCATCCGGATTGGCTTTTTTGATAAATTCAGCAGCGACACGCAGCGCACCGGTACCACCTGGAGTATGTGCAGTGGTGGTGCGGCCTTCCAGCAACACCTTATGCGGGCCAAACGCCAGTTTTTCGATATGGGCGTTGAAACTTAAATCACCGGCCATGCCAATATAAGTTTTGCTGTCTTCAAGGTCCAACCGCAATTTTTCAGCTTTTTTCACGCATTCCAGCACAGCCGTATGGCCCGCTTCGTCTTTGTAGACACCGACACCGAGGTCAACTTTCAGTGGATTCGGATCTTCTTTGTAAGCGGCCATTAAACCCAAAATCGGATCTGTCGCTACCGGCTGTAAACGAGAAAACATAAAGTGCTCACCTGTTACTGTTGCTGATACTGTTAATAATTCTGTGGCTGAAGCATAACCTCAGCACTATAACTTTGTGGTCTGATGTTCTCAGGCCAAAAGTGCGGGCAAGGTCAGCGCCACTGCAATCAGCAGCGCCAGTTCTTTGCCATGAAATAAATTCTGGGTAAAGGCTTCCGAATCGATGATACCCACCACTTCGCCTGAAGCGCCGACTAATGGCAGGCAAGCTTCCGCCTGTACTTTCGGGTCGCAGGTATAGTACTCGCCGCCTTGCACCAGATAAGCCGCGACGTCATTGATAATTCGGCCCTGCCCCGACAAACCAACGGTGCTGTTATTGCTGATGGCGGCGAATTCAGCAGTCAGTGGAAACTCAGCCCGGCTTTCTGCGCCAAAATAGGCCAGCTTCACCAACACCGTTTCACTCGCCGGATTATTCCTACGCTGATATACCCCAAACCAGTGGCTGGCGCTGTTGGCTTGATAAAACTGCACGATGGCGGTCACTTTAGCCAGTAACTGCTGATTCGCGTCGGTCTGCCCACCCAGGATCGGCCTCAGGTCATAAGGCTCATCCGCAAGTTGACCAAACAAAGAACAACTACCGCCCTCGCCAAGTTCAGGTACCCGAAATTGCCATTGCACCTCAGCTGCCGGCAATAAAGATGCCAGTTGCAGCTGAAAATCTGCGACTTGTTGATAAAAGTCAGCCGAAAAGCCATCCGCATTAAAGCCACTACGAGAGAGATAAGATTGAATAGACATAGCCGTCCAGATTTCTAAAAAGTGCCGCCGCAGTCTACCAGAATAAGGGAAAAATCCAAGACTGTGCGGGGAAATTCAGCGTTTACGCCAGCAATAACAACAGATGAAAACGGAAGCATTGCTGTGCGCCTTGTGTTGCATTATCTTGCCACGATTCCCGGCTGAACAACAGCGCACCACAAGACGGAACTGATGATGAGTTCGAAAAAAATCTCTTTAGCAGATTGGCAGCAACAATTGGGCGGCCAGTCCACGGCAAAACCAGCAACGCCAGCCGGCGACAGTCTGGTGTACAGCACAGATAGCGGCCGAATTGACGCACCAAAAGCGGAAAAACCGACAGGACAGGCTTTTGCTGACGGCTGCTTACGCCTCAAACGCGAAACCAAAGGCCGTAATGGCAAAGGCGTGATCACCATCGCCGGGATCGCAGAACCGGAAGAAAAACTCGCCGAAATTGCCGCGCTGTTGAAAAAGAAATGCGGCTGCGGCGGCGCCGTCAAAGACGGCATCATCGAAATCCAGGGCGATAAACGCGAAGTTATTCAACAAGAACTCAGCAAACTCGGCTACAAACACAAGTGGTCGGGGGGGTAAAAACGGAATAGTCAAAGCCAATAATTTGGCTTTGGCCCGTTTTTACGCGAGGAGCTCCGCGACGAGCCGGGAGAAGGCGGGGTTTCGAGACGCAAACTGCTTTGCGTCTCGCCGTTTTTACGCCAACGCCTCTGGCGTTGGCCGTGAGAATACGGTCTTTCGTGCAGCCAACTGCTTGGCTGCACGCCGGAATCACGGTGAGCTGGGGATCTCATGCAGCCAACAGTTTGGCTGCATGCCCGGCGAACGCCCGAACCTCCGGTGAGGGCCGGGAGGAGTTCCGCGACGAGCCGGGAGAATACGGAATAGCCAAAGCCAATAATTTGGCTTTGGCCCGTTTTTACGGTGAGCTGGGGATCTCATGCAGCCAACAGTTTGGCTGCATGCCCGGCGAGCGCCCGAACCTCCGGTGAGGGCCGGGACGAGCTCCGCGACGAGCTGGGTAAAGTCGGGGTTTCGGTATGCCAACAATTTGGCATACCGCCGACTTTATGCGAGGAGTTCCGCGACGAGCCGGAAGAAGACGGTCTTTCGTGCAGCCAACAAAAAAGCGGCCGAAGCCGCTTCTCTCATCAAAACACCCCAACAAAATTACCGGCTATAACGCTGCTGATATTTCTGATGCAGGTCTTTTTGTTTGTTGTTTAAATCAACCGCGCGGCCATCAATCCACATCTGGCTGATTTTGCTGCTGCGATAATCCAAAATGTCGCCTTCTGACACTACAACTGTGCCCGCCTTGCCTACTTCCAACGAACCCAGCTTGTCAGCCACACCGGCAATTTTCGCCGCATTTAACGTTACAGCAGCCAGCGCTTGTTCTTTATCAAGACCAAAGGCCACGGCTTGCCCGGCACCAAACGCCAGGTTGCGGCTATCCCAGTAGCTGCCAATCGCCAGCGCAAAGGTCACGCCCGCTTTGGCCAGCTTTGCTGGCGTGGCGTAAGCGGTATCAACCGCTTCGTCGTCCCGCTCCGGAATACCAAATGGCGAGCCAAAAATCACCGGCACTTTACGCGCCGCCAGCTCATCCGCCACGCGCCAGCTGTCGCGGCCACCGACAATGGTCAGTTTCAGCTGATATTTGTCAGCCAGTGCAATAGCCTGACGAATTTGCCGGGCATCTTCCGCATGGGCAAATACTGCTCTTTCACCACTAAATACCGGGATCATCGCTTCCCAACGCGAATCCAGCGCTTTGATGGCACCCGCATTTTTCGCATCAACATAGGCTTTGGCTTGCGCCATGGTGTCATACAGCTTTTGTAAATCTTCCGCGTTTTGCTTCGCCAGTTCTTCCGGTTTTTTCGGATTCCATGGTGAACTCAGTACACTGGCGTTTGGCCAGTTGATATGCAGAGCGACACCGGCTTTTACCGTCGCATCCTGCCAGTTCCAGGCATCCAGCTGCATCAGGCTGCTTTGGCCCATCAGCAAGCTGCCGGCTGGGAACACCAGGCTATAACTGATGCCATTCGAACGCACGGTTGGGATCACATCCGACTGCGCATCATAGGCAACCTGTGCCCGTACATCCGGGTTGGTATCCGTCACTTCGCGGGTATCGTCGGTCGCGCGGACCGCTTCAATCTCCACCAAACCCAGCTGGTTGGCGAGTGCAATCAGGCCTGGGTAGACATGCTTACCTTGTAATTCGACCACAGTACCACCGGCCGGCGCCGCCAGATCCTTGCCAATCGCGGCGATTTTACCGTCGACAATCAACAGATCGGTGTTTTCCAGCACGCCATTACTGACGGTATGTAAAGTTGCATCGTTCAGTAGCACTGCATTTTGTTGTGTGGCTGCCGGAACTATCGAGGTGGCCAGTGCCGGAGTGGCGAAAGCTGCTACGCAAAGCAGCGACAGGCTGTTCATTTTTAAAGTCATCTGAAGCTCCTTTGCTTAGTGTTGGTGGTTGTGTTGTTGCGCTGCTGAAACCCGGCCAAACGCCAGATCCAGATAATCGCCGTTGTCTTCACAGTGCCAGATTGGCTCTGGTTTTTTCATCTCACCACCACTGCCCGCTTTGCTGTCTTCCGGTGCTTTCAGCACTTTTTGGATCAACTGTTGCTTCTCCCGTTCGATCCCGGCATTCAGCGTCATATCGACATTGCGGTCATAGTATTTGGTGCCGTCGATCCAGGTCTGCATCGCTTTGGCGTAGACAGACAATGGATGCTCTGACCACAGCACAAAGTCAGCTTGCTTGCCTTCGGCAATAGAACCGACTTTCTGGTCAACTTTCAGCTGGATCGCCGGATTGATGGTGACCATCTTCAGCGCTTCCTCTTCCGACATACCGCAGTATTTCACTGACTTTGCCGCTTCCTGATTCAGCCGGCGTTGTAAATCCGGGCTGTCCGAGTTCACCGACACCACCACGCCCTGATCGGCCATCAGGCAAGTGTTGGTTGGAATGGCATCTTTCACTTCCATTTTGTAAGCCCACCAGTCAGCAAAGGTCGAGGCGCTGGCACCGTGTGCCGCCATCTCTTTTGCTGTTTTGTAGCCTTCCAGAATGTGAGTGAAAGTAGTGACTTTAAAGCCAGTTTCATCCGCCAGCTTAATCAGCATCAGAATTTCTGAAGCGACATAAGAATGCGTATGCACAAAGCGTTTGTTATCAAGGATCTCCACCAGCGTTTGCAGGCGGTAGTCCACCCGTGGCGGCACTGTGCGTTTTTGCTCCGACGACGATAAATCGTCATAAGCAGCCCAGGCAGCTTTGTATTCCTTGGCGGCCTGGAACGCATCACGAATGGTGGTTTCAACACCAACACGGCTTTGCGGATAACGGCTGGTGTAGTTATCACCCCAGTTCGATTGTTTAACGTTTTCACCGAGCGCAAACTTGATACTCGGTGGCGCCGCTTTAAATTTCAGCGCTTCTTGTGACACACCCCAGCGCAGCTGGATCACCTGCGCCTGACCACCAATCGGGTTAGCACTACCGTGCAGCAGTTGCGCAGTAGTGGTACCACCGGCTAGACCGCGATAGATATTGATATCATCCGGGTTTAACACATCACCGATATGCACTTCAGAAGTCACCGCATCAGAACCTTCGTTGACACCAGATTCGATGGCGATATGTGAGTGTTCATCGATAATCCCGGCAGTGACGTGCATGCCAGTCGCATCAATTTCGACAAACCCTGATGGCGTTTTTAAGTTTTTACCAATGTCCGTAAAGACGCCATCGCGTACTATCACGTCGGTATTTTCCAGCTTGCCGGCTTTATCTGACGTCCAGACGGTGGCATTTTTGATATGCACATTTTGCCGTTTTGGCGCGTTGCTCAGGCCATACGCCTGATTCGGCAGGCTGAGTTGCGACAGCAGGCTGCTATCGTCGGCTTTTTTCTCGTCGGCTTTGGCAACGGCCGGCTGACGGCTTAAGGTCAGCGCCTGCTGACTGCCATTCGGCAGTTGCAGTGTACCCTGCAGCAGATTGCCGGCCATCACACCGCTAAACAGCGCCACGCCATCGCCAGCTTCCAGATCTTTCAGGCTGAAACCAAACTGCACCTGCTGTTTATCGACACTGAGGTTCTCCAGCTTGGCTTCTTTGTCACTGCCTTTGTCAGCAGGTGTAACTTTGCCTTCGACTTTGCCCAAAGCACCACTGAAGTTCAGCGTTAAGGCTTTGCCGCCAATATTGAGTGCGTAATCGCCGGCGACATCGGCGTTTTGCAGCGGTTTAAATTGCGTCTCAACACCGCGGTTCCAGGTGGCGACAATCTCACCGTCTTTAAATAAATCGCCTTTACTGACCACCAGATCGGCCTGATAACCGCTGGCGATACGGCCGAGCTGACCCGGCATACCAATCAGTTCAGCTGGCACTGTGGTTAACGCCGCCAGCGCTTTTTCTGTACTCAGACCATATTTGATCGCAGTACGCACGTTCGGCCAGAATTTGGCTTTGTCATCCAGTTTGTGGGTGGTCAGCGCAAAGTTCACACCAGCCTTTTCCAAAGCCGCCGGGTTAGTGGGTGCGCGTTCCCAATGGCGTAAATCCGCCAGACTGACGTCCAGCTGATCATCGAGCTTGCCAACACTGGGGGCCGCCGGGTAAGCCACAGGTACAATCAGGTTGCGGCCAGTCTTTTTCACGTCAGCCGCACGCACATATTCATAGCCGGACGCAACCAGCGCGACCTTCGGCAGATTAAATTCTCTTAATAAGCTGTCAGCACGTAATAAATTGCGTTCATTACTGATCTCAAACACCAGACCGCTTTGATTTAACTGGCCGAGCGCCGCCAATGCGGCATTAAATGGCACCGGCTCACGGAATAAGCGCCAGTCCGCTTTGCCATAAGCCTGTTGATACCACTGCGCATCCGCCAGCGTCTGGCGCACCAGCGCAATACTGCCCATCAATGACGACGGATAACTTTGTTTTGAACTGCCCGGATCAAAAGATAAAAAATGCTGAGCATCGGCTTTTAAAATCAGCTCGCCTGGCAAACCTTTACCGGTCGAGGCCAGCACCGCCTGACCGCGGAAAATACCGTCCTGCCGTGCCGATTGCACCACAGTAAAGCCTTGTTGTTGCAATACTTTGGCGTCATCGGCGTTCGGGCTGAATGTATCGGCCCAACGCTGCTCGGCATGGATCGCCGCATTCACCGCATTGCCGCCTTTACGCGCGTTCTGATACATCGGGCCTTCATCACGGCCGCCACTGCGCTCTGAGGATGCTTTATCCACGCCATACTGGCTGTACAGGTCAATAAACCCCGGATACAAGTGATAACCGGCGACATTAATTTGCTGGAATCCGGCGGGGATCTTTAAATCGGTGCCGACCGCGGTAATTTTGCCGCTTTGCACCAGTACTGTGGCGTTAGTCAGCGTTTTACCAGGTTCGGTATGCACCACCGCACCGGTAAAAGCGAGTAACTGAGAGCTGTTATCACGAATGCCCTGCAAAGGCTGCGTCGGATCGGCCCATGCTGGCGCAACAGCACAGACAACCGCTGCACTGAGCAGCGATAAACGAAGTGGCTTCATTCTGATGTTCCTGATTTAAGTTATTGTTTTTTGTGTATCTTGTGCAGTTTTTTGACTGACAACGCTGAAGTTCAGTCGCGAGAGTTCCTGCTCGGCCAATGGCATACTGAAGTAATAACCCTGCACCAGATAACAGGCGTTATTCAGCAGAAAATCGACCTGTTCAATGGTCTCCACCCCTTCTGCCACCACCCGTAAATCCATCTTTTGCGCCATCGCGATGATCGCTGCAGTGATATCCATGTCGTTTTTGTCGTCCGGGATATCTTTGACAAAAGAACGGTCGATTTTCAGTTCATCGACCGGGAAGCGTTTGAGGTAACTCAGCGAAGAATAGCCTGTACCAAAGTCATCAATTGATAAAGCCAATCCGAGTCGTTTTAACTCGTTGAGCTGGGTAATGGCCGCATCGGTATCGCCCATTAACATGCTTTCAGTGATTTCCAGGATCAGATATTCGGCCAACGCACCCGTGCGTTTGAGCACCCGTTCCACCAAGCCCGGCAGGTCCTGATCGGTAAACTGGCGGGCTGACAGGTTCACCGACACCGTAATAAGCTGGCCACGCGCATGCTGACGAGCCAGAAAACGGCAGGCTTCCCACAAAATCCATTCGCCGATTTGCACTATCAGGCCGGTTGATTCAGCCACCGGAATAAACTTCAGCGGCGGCACCATGGTATTGTCCGGCCGTAACCAGCGCAGCAGCGTTTCATAGCCTTTGACTTCATTGGTGCGGATATCAATTTTTGGCTGGTAATACAACAGGAACTGCTGCTCGCGGATCGCTTCACGCAGCTGGTTTTCAATCTGCAGCCGGTCATTGGCAGCATCATTGAGTTCCTGACTGAAGAAATGATAGGTATTTTTGCCGCGCGCTTTGGCCTCATACATCGCCAAATCGGCCTGTTTGAGCAACATCTCTTCTTCATCCGCATCCTGCGGCGCGATCGTGATGCCAATACTGGCGCTGATCGCCACATCATGGCCGGCCAGCCGCACCGGCTGAGCAAAAGCTTGTTGCAGGTTTTCTGCGATCAATGCCGCCGATTTTTTATCGGAAATGCCACTTAAGATCACGGCAAATTCGTCACCGCCAAGCCGCGCAATGGTGTCTTCTTCGCGCAAACGGCTGATTAGCCGGCGAGCGACTTCTTTCAGCAGTTCATCGCCGGCATCATGACCCAGCGTATCGTTGATGCGTTTGAATTCGTCCAAATCAAAATACAACAGCGCAAAGTGGTAATAGCCGCGCGCGGCCATCGCAATGGCTTTTCTGAGCTGATCCCGGAAATAACTGCGGTTGGCAAGGCCGGTCAGCACATCGTAGTAAGCCAGTTGCTCCATTTTGCGCTGGCTTTCTTTGATAAACGAAATGTCCTGCATCGCGCAGACATAGTTGCTGACATCGCCTTTGTCATCGCGAATAGGCGCGATGGCCAGGCTGGCCCAGAATTGTTTGTTGGCTTGTTGCAGTAACATGTCGCCGCGCCAGTGATGACGCTCCTGCAGGCTTTGCAGAATATCTTCACCGACAAAGCGCATCTCTTGCGCAAACAGCAGGTGCAGTGACTTGCCCAGTACCGACTCCGGCTCCGCGGCGATCATTTCCAGCAGGAATGGGTTGACGTATTCAACCACCAGATTGCTATCAGTCAGCACGATGCCCGAGCTGGAAAAAGCCACTGCTTTACTCAGCTTACGGGTCGCGCGTTCTGCTTCCTCTTTCTCCAGAATGCGGGTATTAAGGCCGGCAATCAGCTGTGTGATTTCATCCGACATCCGGGCAAAAGCCCTGTTCAGCAAACCGATTTCATCAGAACGATCGTCCAGTTCAATCCGCACACCATCGCTGTGCGACAGCCGCTGCACCGCATTGGCCAGATTAGTCAGCCGTTTGAGCACAAATTTATAGATAAAGAACTGCAGCGCCAGTGCCACAATCAAAGCGACTAACAGGAACAACAGCACCACTTTGTTACGGTAATCCTGTAGCCCTTTGACCACGTCAGCTTTGGCGTGATACAGCATCACATGCCAGTCCAGACGGTCGATACGGGCCGTCGAGGTTACATAATTTTCTATCTGGCGACTGATCTGTGCTTGGGCGGTTGGCCGCTGCAGCACTTGTTGCATAAACTGATGTAACTCTGCCTGTTGCGGTTTGACCCCTTCGGCCAGTTGATTCATCTGCGGTTTGGCGATTTGGCGCTGCAGGCTGTTCTGTGCATCGAGCAATAAATTACCTTTGCCATCAAACAACATTGCCTGACGACCAGGTTCCCACTGCGCGATTTGACCAAGATTGGCAAAAATGTCGTCCAGCACCAGATCCGTGCCGGTGATCCCGACAAACTCATCATTGATGTACACCGGGATCACCAGACTGGTCATCCATTTCTGCCAGATTGAATCGTAATACAACGGTGTCCAACGCGGTAACCGGGCCGGATTCATCGCCGGTGTGGCAATATTAAAAAAGACATCCTTTTTAAAATCATGATCGGCCGGGATCTCCAGCGCCCAATCGGCTGGCGCAATGCGGATGAAACCGTCTTTGGAAATAAAATAGAAGTTAAAGAAATCTTCCAGTAACACTGGCGCCAGTTGCTGCCAGAGCTGACCAGTCTGGCGGAAATAGCCGTGTGGCTGTTTGGCAAACTGTTGTTGCTGCTGAAATGCAGCGGACAGGTCATCTTTGCTGCGCAAGCTACCATCGGCGTAGGCTTCAGCCTGATGTTCCGGCGCAAATTGTTGTTGCTGAAAAAAGCGCGTCACCACCTGATTAGCGCTGATCGCCTTTTTTTCCTTTTGCCAGAACTCGTTATCCAGCTGCCTGGCATAGCGGGTAGTCGTTTGCTCTAACTCGGCATGTTCCTGGCTGATTAGCACGTCTTGTTGCAATGCCAGCATGGCAAACGCAATCACAGTACTGGCCAGCACTGTTAATAAAAAGACTAAAGCCGAAAATTTAATGCTGAGAGAATTGAGCCCAGTCGTCTTGTAGATGGATTCCTTCACGGGTTACGCCTGCTCGTTGAAAGTCCGATCACTGGACGTTGCGATAGCCTGATGGTAAAACACTGTGAGACCAATTGTGCCCAAGTGCTGAAAACCATTAGCATTATTGCATGCAAATCCGACAAATGAGAATCGAACGATGAAAAAACTCCTATGCACGGCCCTGTTTGCCACGCTGGCTTCTGCTAACGTATCTGCCGCAACCGCGTTTACCGACGCGAAAGACGCGGTGGATTACCGGCAGTCAGCCTTTACGCTGATCCGCCACAACACCGGCGATATCGGTGACATGCTGCAGGGCAAAGTGCCATTTGACGCTAAACGGGTACAGCAACGTGCCGATGCACTGGCCGCTGTCGCACCACTGCCATGGGCGGCATTCAGCACGCCTGGCACTGAAACCGGTGGTGGCGACGCGAAAGCTGAAATTTGGGCCGACTTTAAAGACTTCACCGCCAAAGCAGACAAGTTCCAGCTGGATACCAAAGCGCTGCAAACGGCAGCACAAAGCGGCGACCAGGCCAAAATCAAAGCAGCCTTTGCCACTTTCCGCGGCAACTGCAAAGCTTGTCACGACAAATACAAAGCCGATTAATCTGTCGGAATGTCATCAGCTGGAATTGCTGCTGCATTTCCAGTGAACCTTACTTCCTGTAAACAAAAAAACGGAGCCTAGGCTCCGTTTTTATTGGAAGTTACATCGCTTGAATAGTCTGCAGATCAGCCAACAACTGCGGCCACACCGCACTGCCCTGCCACCCCATCAGGCCGCAAAACAGAACGATAACTAGCAGAAAGTATTTCAGGCTGTTCAGCAGACGCGGTGCGCTGGTGCCTGCCGGCAGTTCCTTCCGGCCATGCCACATCG
>Ga0114942_1000472_pt1 | contig 11521 bp, 11 predicted proteins | sample LowerColdCreek_FD_88674 | JGI IMG/M metagenome (GOLD analysis project Ga0114942, IMG submission 88674) | Groundwater microbial communities from Cold Creek, Nevada to study Microbial Dark Matter (Phase II) - Lower Cold Creek | ecosystem: Environmental > Aquatic > Deep subsurface > Groundwater ... | reverse complement strand
GCTGATGTGGATCCGCCAGCAATCTGACTTCTATACAAAACCTTTTTACCGGCTGGCTTGGCAAACCAGTATGATCTTGCTGTGGTTGCTGCTGATCCCCGGTTGTTACCATCTGGCACAGCAATTTTGATGCAACTTTGCATTGCAAATACCGAGCAACAATGGTCGCTGGCTGGTCAGTTCAATGATGAGGCGGCTTTGACCCAATGGGGCGGCGAGGGCTTTCGTTTTCCACCACGCCGCGCGGAATTCTTACAGCGTTTGCTGCTGCCTGACACTCAGAGTTACGTATTGCTGGATAGCAATCAAAATATGCTGGCTTTTGGTCAGATCTGTGATCGGTTTAACCGGCTACATTTGGCGCGTTTGATCGTATTGCCCCCCTATAGAGGACAACATTTGTCTGAACATCTGATCAACGCTCTGCTCGCAGCAGGCCTGCAGTTGTGGCCAACACGCGAAGCATCGCTCTATGTATTTCGTAATAATCAGCCGGCTTTGCGCAGTTATTTGCGGCTTGGATTTTCAGAAGCCACGCAACCCGGCACCTACCGTTCCGACCTGTATTTTATGACCTTGAGCAATCCAGCCAGTCGTATGCTCGCTGCGAAAACGCCGGTAATAGTCACAGCAAAAGGAGTGTTGTAATGCCTATCTGGATTGATGCTGATGCTTGTCCAAAGGTGTGTCGCGATATGCTGTTGCGGGCTGGTGAGCGGCTTAAAATAGAACTGAACTTTGTTGCGAATCACGCACTACCGCTGCCGCGGGCACCATGGTGCCGTCAGTTTCGCGTCGAAGCCGGCTTTGATGTGGCAGACAATCTGATTGCAACTTCGGTGCGCCCTGGTGACCTGGTGATGACTCAGGATATTCCGTTGGCCGCGTTATGTGTCGAACAAGGGGCGACTGTATTAACCCCACGTGGCGACAAACTCGATAAAGATAACGTCAAGGCTCGACTGGCTGTACGCAATTTGCAGGAAGAACTGCGGGGCGCCGGTATGGTCAGCGGTGGGCCACCGGCTATTGACCAGCGAGATCGGCAAAAATTTGGCAATGCATTAGACCAATACCTGCAACAGTGGCAACGCACACAACAATAACTTATTCCTGACTCACGTGGTCATACCCCACCCTGTTGGCGCACGCTGACGCCCTTAACCGCCGGTTTGAAACTATTGGTTAGTTGCCATTTCGGTTTGATCGGCGTTAACGGTAAAGTCCGTTTACGGGCTACTAGCACATAGGCCGCGGCGAAATAGTTCAGATGCTGCTCTGCCCAAAGCCGGAACGCTGAATTTGCCGGCGATTGAGCCAACATACTGGTACAGAATAAACGCTGTTCATACAACACTTCAAAGCCAAGCAGCTGTAGCCAGTCTTTGACTCGCGCCTGTGAGAAAAATCGGCCAGACCAAGGGAAACGCCGGTGCAGCCCCGGCCAAAGTTTTAACAGCCCCATCAAGCTGTACGGATTAAAGCCGCTCATTAACAGATAACCATCAGGCATCAACACGCGATGTGCCTCGCGAATCACATGATGCGGATCTTGGGTATATTCCAGGCAATGCGCCAACAATACGGCGTCAACGGCATGCTCGATAAAAGGCAAGTCATCCGGGTCGGCAATCACTGAAACCTGGTCTCCACTGCCAGCCAAATTTATTTGATGGCGAATACCACAGGCACTGGTGTCAAGCTGGCAGCTCAATGTGCCCACTTTTAACAGGTGATAACCAAAAATACGTGGCCACCACAAATTGAACTGATTTTCCAGCTGATGAGCCAACACCTCGCCCTGCGCAAATGCCTGCCAGGACTGCGGTACTTGACTTAGTGCATAGCGGCTTAAGGCTGGTTTCATAGTCGGACTCCCCTGTATACTGCGATTAGGCTGGCTGCCGGGTCTTACTGAAACCGGTTTGCGACAAGCTGAAGACTCACTCTGACAACGAGCACCTGCTTATGGATTTTATCCTTGAACCGATCCCGATACTGCAGGATAACTATATCTGGCTGTTGCGCCAAGGACAGCAGGCGATCATTGTTGATCCGGGTCAATGCGACGCAGTACAACAGTATCTGCTGGCGCAGCAGCTAACACTGTGTGCAATTCTGATTACGCATCAGCATCCGGACCATATCGGCGGTCTGGCCCAATTACGAAACCATTGGCCTGATGCTGAAGTTTATGTCCCAGGCGCCTCAATACAGGGCGTGCAGCTGGATGGCATTCAGGTGCATGACGGCCAATATCTGCAGCCACGCGGATGGCCCACGCCCATTCAGGCACTGGCCGTACCGGGTCACACGCTGAATCATCTCGCTTATTTGCAAACTGGTGAACCGGCCGTATTGTTCTGTGGGGATACTTTATTCAGCGCTGGCTGTGGCCGCCTGTTTGAAGGCACTCCGTCGCAAATGCTGACCTCGTTGCAGCGCTTGGCTGCTTTGCCGGCTGATACGCTGGTATGCTGCGCGCATGAATATACGCTGGCTAACCTCAAATTTGCCCATGCTGTGGAACCTGAGAATCAGGCGCTTGTCGAATATCAGCTGACCGCAGAACGCTTGCGCAGCATGGATTTACCAACGCTGCCAACGAATATTGGTCTGGAAGTACAAATCAATCCGTTTCTGCGCTGTGCATTGCCAGAATTACAGCAACGCTGGCAACAACCTGATCCGCTTGCGTTATTTACTTTTTTACGCCAATGGAAAAACAATTTTTAGTCTGCTTTGCATTTGGCGCAACCGCCGTTAACATACGGCCCCTTTTGCGCCTGTTGCGGCTGAATGAGAGAAGAGTGCATGTTCAAACCCTGTTATTTACTGCTGGCACTACTTATGCTGACTGGTTGCGCCCGACTGACACAGGCCCCGGCAGAAATCCCCACTGGAGAAGCATCCACTGGCGGTGAACCAGAGTCAATAGCACAGTCCAATGCCCGTGCATTACCCATGTCACCGTTAGATCCTGCCTTACAACATAATGAGCTCGAAGCCCTACCAGATCTGTGGCAACGCATACGTACCCAAATGCATATTCCAATACCGGCACGCGCTGATGTGAAGCGGGAAATCGCTTTCTATGCCAGTAAACAGAAGTTTTTTAATGAAGTTTCGGCGCGCGCCGAACCCTACCTGTATTTTATCGTCACTGAACTGGAAAAACGCCGGATGCCGCTGGAGCTAGCACTGTTACCTATTGTAGAAAGTGCTTATAACCCCGCAGCGCAAGGCAACGGTCCGGCTGGACTGTGGCAAATGGTGCCTCAAACAGCGCGAAATTTTGGCCTGACAGTCCAAAGTGGCTATGACGGCCGCAAAGATGCGTTTAGTTCTACGCTGGCGGTTCTGGACTATCTGCAACATTTGCATGACAACCTCGGCGACGACTGGCTGAATGCTGTAGCCGCTTACAATACCGGTGAGGGGCGAATATTGGCTGCTGTAGCGCGAAATAAAGCCCGCGGTAAGCCAACAGATTACTGGAGCCTGCAAATTCCTGGGCGATTTGTCCAAACCATGCCGAAATGGTTGGCGATGATTCAATTGATTAAAACACCTGAGACATACCAACTGGAACTTCCGGTTATTGCCAATAAACCTGCTGTCGGCATGACGCGGATTGCAGGTGCAGTGCAACTGCAACAGGCAGCCGACTTAGCTGGGGTCTCATTAGGCAAACTAAAGTCTCTGAATCCTGGTTTCCGGCTGGCAATGACTCCTCAAGGTAAAGACTTCCCTTTATTGTTGCCACTGACCGCAATTGTAGATTTTGAGCGCCAACAACATCTGTTGAAAAAAGTCACTGTGGTGCAGTCAGCGGAACCTCTGAAAGCAGAGAAACGCAGCTATAAAGTAAAAAGTGGTGACAGCCTGGGTAGCATTGCGGCAAAGGCCAACACCAGCGTGAAGACTTTACGGCAACTCAACCGACTAAAATCAGATCAACTGAAAGTTGGCCAGAGTTTGCAATTACCGGCAGGTAAATCGCCGGAGCAAACCGTGGCGCGCACTAGCCGTAAAGCGCAAACTTATCAGGTCAAAGCGGGTGAAAGTTTGTGGACCATCGCACAAAAACTTCGGATCGACAGTGAGGAATTACGACTCTTTAATCAACTAAAATCGGGGGTTCATTTACAACCCGGCCAGACATTGAAGGTTCCGGCATCCGCTAGTGCAACCGTGAAGCGAAAAACAGCTGACAATAAACTCACTCCAAAACATACCGTGATTAAAGGTGACTCATTAGATCGGATCGCCCGCAAATACAAAATAAAACTGAACGACTTGCTGCAATGGAATCAACTGCAGGCCGATAGTAAACTCACACCAGGTCAACAGTTATTGTTGGCGCCCAAACGCCGGCAATCCTGACACTACATGAGGTTGATATGACAAAGTTCCTGTTTATTCTGCACCTGTGCGCGCTGTTGCTAAGTCCGTTCAATCATTTAACTGATAAATGACGACCTGCGCGGGGCCGGTACCTCGCGCTGTAATTGCAGCGCAGGCACCCCGCCCCACAATATCGATAATCCCGGAGCAACCGCTGTAAACCACCAGCTCATCTGATAGGGGATCTGTTGCCACCAGCAGTACAGCATCAGTAGCAAGTGACAGCACAGGCCTAACCATCCCGTATAAAACAGCAGTGAGTTAAACCAACGTTTGGGTTGACGTAATTGCCACATGCTATCGCGCCTCAAGAGTCATTCGATGAAGTCAAAAAACTGTCCGTTAGCGCAAAACGCTCCAATGCAGCCAGATCCGGAGTAATTTTTACCCCGGTCGGATCTTGTTGTTGCAACGCCAACACGTAACTAGCCAAGTGTAAGATTGCCTGCAACCGATCAACTCTTGCCGATCCCTGCAAATTCAGCCGGTACATCGCCGCAGCACAAATATCTGCAGAGAATCCCCACAACGTCATCAAATAGCCAGTCAATATGCAATGATCGGCAACGCCATCCTGAAACATATCTTCCTGCGTTAGTTGCTGAGCCGCGATTGGCTGAGTCGCCAACAATGCCAGCGGACCCAACGCTTGCATCAGTCCGGCGACATAGGCCTTTTCAGCCAGTGTAGCGTCATCACGGCATTGACTACGCGCCAATTGGAAAGACACCGATGCCAGTGCGACGGCATAGTCCTGTAATTTCTGGTGCAGCTCAGGCCGGATCTTCCCTTGGTACTGTTGATTCAGTAAAAACGCCTGCATGATGGCTTTGATCATTTCCCGCCCCAACCGGCTGACCACTTCCTGTAGATCCAGCGTTTGGCGCCGAAACCCCAGGTAGGCAGAGTTGGCCATCTGAATTAAGCGTCCAGCCAGCGGTGCTTCACGCTCCAATGCCCGTGCCAGCTCGCGTTGCGAACTTTCACTATCGTCCAGCAACGCCAGAATTTGTTGGTACTGCCGACGCTGGATTGGCAATGCTTGCAAAGTCCCTAACTGATAACGAGCATGCTCTGAGAAGGGACCTTTAATAATTTGCTCAGCGCGCTGGAACACGGCCAGCAAATCATATTCAGTAAAAGGTTTGCCCAGTAACATCTGCGCTGATTGCACAGCGGCCAACATAACCGCATCATCGTTCTCAGCACTCATCAGCACTCTGATGGTAGCCGGCGAATGTGAAGCACAGAATTCCAGCAACTCTTCGCCTCGTAAAGATGCATCCAGTCGGTCTGTCAGCATTAATTGCGGAGCCACTGGCTGCTGCAGTAAATATTGTGTCGCACTCACAGCATCTGCGCACAGCTCTAGCTGCCAATGCGGACAAAGCCGCTGTAACAAACGTTTAGTCGCAGCCCGCGCCGCAGTGTCTGGTTCGACTATCAGTGCCAACCAGCGATCAGCTTCAAACATCGAGATACTCCTCCCACTGCAGGCGGACCGGCTGTGCCGTTAAAAAGCGACCAAATTCAACGCTGCTCAACGGTTTGCTGAACACATATCCCTGAATGTAATCACATTGCATCTCACGCAGTAACAGCACCTGATTCACCGATTCAATCCCTTCGGCCACGACTTGCATGCCAAGCTCATGCGCCATCCGGATCATATGTCTGATCATACTGGCACATTGCGGCGAGTCCTCAAGGTCCAGCAACAAAGAGCGGTCTAATTTCAGTTTATTCACCGGCAATTTCGCCAGGTATGCCAACGACGAATAACCAGTACCAAAATCATCCATTGCCAGCTGACAGCCAAGCTGATGCAAACTACTTAACAATCTGCTGCTCGCGTCTATGTCTGCCATCAGAAAGGTCTCAGTAACTTCCAACTCCAGCGTGTCCGGTTGTAAACCCAAACTGCACAAGCAACTGGCTATGCGCTCAGCCAGCCGATCATCTGTCAATTGCCTGCCAGACAGATTGATCGCCAGATGAGACAACGCCAGCCCCTGCGCACGCCAGCTGTGAAGCTGCCTTAAAGCATGTTGCAATACCCAATCCCCAATCGCCTGGATCTGACCGTCTTGCTCTGCAATGGGAATAAAGACGGCTGGAGAAATTGCGCCGTATGTCGGATGTTGCCAGCGGATCAACGCTTCGGCACTGTCACAAAAACCATCCGACAAGCGGATCTTGGGTTGATAACACAAGGTAAATTCCTGTCCTTCCAACGCAGCATATAGCGAATTACTGATTTCAAAATGCTGCCGTTTTTGTGTCACCATTGCCGATTCGAATCTCAAATAAAATCCAGCAGGGTTTGCCAGATTGTGCCGGCAAGCAACATCTGCATGTTGCAATAGCTGTCGCGCCGTAGTGCCATCTGAAGGTGATACGGCATACCCGACACAAAAAGCCAATTGCACGCGGTTAAAGCTCAGGAACAATGGCTGCCGAAATGGCTGCAGGCATTGTTCTATCAGCAGTTGCAGTTGGCTCTCTTGCGCGGCGCCGGGCAGCACCAACAAGAATTTATCCGCAGCGACATACCCCAATAAAGCTTTTGGCGGCATCCGGGTTTTCAGCACAATACCGGCCTGCTCAATCAATTCATCTAGTTGCTGCTGTGGCAATGAATCGCTGTATAACGCAAAGTCTGGCAGCATCAGCGCAACGACGGCAAAATCGCTCTGGCCGGCTGACAACAGATCTTCTATCTGTGACCGCATATCGTCCGCATTCAGCAGTTCTTTGACGCCACAAAACACCTGGTCGCTGAGTGGCTGTACTAAGGTGACTTTAAGCAGATAGTGGTGCAGATCCGATATCCGGTGGCTGAAGCTGAAATAGTCACCATGGATGCCATGCAATTGAATATCGTGATCTTTTTTATGGAAAAAGCCTGCAAGTTCAATCGGGTTTATGTCAACAAACAGCGCCGACAACACCTGACCGCGCAGCTCCGACGGTTGCAATCCCAGCACCTGGCTCGCTGCGTTATTAAAACGCAATACTTGACCGGTTGCGGATAACTCCAGTAGCGCTTCATTGCTGGACAATAACAGATTGGTGCGTTGTTGCTCCGCCTGTCGCCGGTCGCGTTCACTCAGCGCTGCCGTGATGTCTTTTAATAATTGGTTATCTTCCCACGGCTTTTCCATAAAACGCCAAGCGGCACCGCTGTTCAGGCAGGCCAACAGCGCTTCGCGATCGGCATAGGCACTGAGGATCAGCCCAATGGTCGACGGAAATTGCAACCGGACCTGTTGCAGTAATTCAGCCCCGTTCATATCCGGCATGCGAAAATCTGAAATCACCAACGCCACCTGCTCAGTGTTCAGTAAACTCAACGCCTGCGCGCCATGTTCGGCCAGCAGCACGCGGTACCCGGCGCGTTGCAACGTACGTTGCAAGGCTCTGAGGATAGCCGGCTCGTCGTCGACCAACAGAATAGTTTTTGCCACTAACACTCCAGCCCAATGGAAAGTAAATACTGATATATGAACATAAACAGGTGCACACCGCTGCCGCAAGTTTTTTCCATCCCTCTTGCTCTGCGTCGTGTTGGCCTCCATGATGACATCACTTGTCACGCTTCTCAAAACTGGAGTTCATGCATGTCGCAGGATCCGCAATCCCCGCAAACGCACGCGCACTGGCAACAGACTGACCGTCTGGCGACGATTGGCATTCTGACCGCCGGCGTGGCCCATGAGCTTAATAACCCAATCGGCTACATTCTCAGCAACCTGACCAGTTTTCAATTATATCTGCCGGTATTCCAGCAGTATTTTTCGCTGTTGCAGCAGATTGCTGACTGTGAGGATGCGCCGTCTCGCCAGGAGCTGCGCCAGCAGCTTACACTGCTGCAACAGCAGGAAAATCTGCAACTGCTGCTCGACGATACCCAAAGTCTGCTCGCTGACTCTGTAGAAGGCGCACATCGGGTACGGGATTTAGTGTTAGACCTGCGGCGATTCTCCCATCCGGATCACGCAGAATTTCAGCTGTTGGAATTCAAGCCATTGCTGGCCATGGCCTTGCGACTGACACGGAATGAACTGAAAACGCATGTGACAGTCTCGCAAGTTGTTGGGCCTGAACCACTGTGGCTGCAGGGACAACCGGCAGCGTTAACGCAGCTGCTGGTCAACTTATTGCTCAATGCATCACAAGCGATAGGCCCGAACGCCGGACAGTTGCGGATCAGCACAACCCAACTGGATAAATGGCTGCAGATTTGTATTGAAGACAGTGGGCCCGGGATATCCGATGAAGTACTGCCCGATATTTTCAAGCCGTTTTTTACTACAAAAGCGCCGGGGACAGGCACTGGCTTGGGTTTACCAATTTGTCAGGCCATTGTACAAAAACATCAGGGCGACATCCGGGTCAGCCGCTCTGATCTTGGTGGAGCTGCATTTATCCTGCGGTTACCGGCCAGCAATGCACCGCAGCAATAGATTGTTCAGCTTTGTGCATCCGGCTGTTGCTCTGGCGAAGCACTGACAAAAGCCGGTAGCAGCAGACACTGCTGATACACCTTTTGGATCTGTGGATACGGTGTTAAATCAACGGCAAAACGCAACGCATTGCAAACTTGTGGCATCAGACACAAATCAGCCAGCGTCACCTGATCACCAACACAGTACAGTCCAGCAGTCAGCGTCAGCCGCTGTTCAAGCGCAGCAAAGCCTTGCCGTAACCAGTGCTGGATCCACTCGGTTTTTTGTTGTTCCGATACACCCAGCGTACCAGTTAAATATTGCAACACCCGCAGGTTATTCAGCGGGTGAATGTCGCAGGCAATATCCAGCGCCAGTGCACGTACCACTGCCGCTGTGGCAGGATCTTCCGGCAGCAGTGGCTGCTGTGGATAGACAGCATCGAGGTATTCGATGATTGCCAGCGACTGATTTAGCGTTAGTGCGTCGTGTTGCAACGTTGGAACCAGCTGTGCCGGGTTTAGCGCTTTATAAGGTTCTGCGCGCTGCTGGCCGCCGTCTTTTAATAAATGTACCGGGATTTGGGTTGCATCCAGCCCTTTCAGCGCCAATGCAATACGCACCCGATACGCCGCAGACGAACGCCAGTAGGTATATAAAGTCAACATCAGAAACTCCGTTTAAAAAAGGCCGGCATATGCCGGCCTTTGATTTTGATTCAACTGTTCAGCGCTTAACGCTTAACACGGTTGATACTGCACAACCTGCTGGTCTATCGCGCCAAAAATACTTTGGCCCTCTGCGTCCAACACTTCCAATCGGATCCGGTCACCAAACTTCATGAATGAGGTTTTCGGCGCACCATCGCGGATGGTTTCAATCATCCGGACTTCAGCGATACAGGAATAACCCAGCCCACCTTCGTCGATTGAAGTGCCGTAGTCAGTGCCTTGTTTGTTGGACACTGTACCTGAGCCGATAATGGCGCCCGCGCCAAGATTGCGGGTTTTAGCGGCATGCGCCACCAGTTGGCCGAAATCAAAGGTCATGTCGACGCCTGCATTCGGCTTGCCAAACAGTTTACCGTTCAAGTGCGATACCAGCGGCAGGTGTAATTTCGCGTCCTGCCAGTCAGTGCCGAGTTCCTCTGGCGTGACAGCAACCGGGCTGAAAGCAGAGGCTGGCTTCGACTGAAAGAAACCAAAACCTTTGGCCAGTTCATTTGGGATCAGGCCACGCAGTGACACGTCATTGACCAACATGACTAAACGAATCTGCTGACGCGCCTGCTCAGGCGTGGATGCCATCGCAACATCACCGGTGATGACGGCAACTTCGCCTTCAAAATCAATACCATACTCTTCGCTGACCACATCGATTTGATCACGGGGACCGATAAAGTCATCCGAGCCACCCTGATACATCAACGGATCAGTCCAGAAACTCGGTGGCATCTCTGAATTGCGCGCACGGCGCACTAATTCAACATGGTTAACATAGGCACTGCCGTCAGCCCACTGGTAAGCGCGCGGCAATGGCGATTCACAGGCCGTTTGGTCAAAGGCAAATTCGCCCTGCACTGTCCCGTGATTGAGGCCCTGGTAGACCTCAGCAAGCTGTGGCACAACCACGGACCAATGATCTAAAGCATATTGCATAGTGCCGGCGATATGCGCCACCGCCACTGCTTTGGTTAAATCGCGGCTGACGACGACTAACTGGCCGTCGCGGCTGCTATTTTTCAGACTGGCTAATTTCATTTTATCTTTCCTGTCAGACTGTTACTTCGTTTCAGCTGGTTTAGTTTTCCAGCTGTTGACGTAATCCGGATTCTCAGTGGCCATGGCCGCTGCGCCCATTTCCAGCGCATCACGGGTATCCAGCATCACCGCGACTTCGTCGGTGAACTTTTTGCGATACTCGCGGCCAGCCTGGAAGGCTTTTGGATGTGGTCCATGGGTGAAACCAGCCGGATGGAAGGTCACCATGCCACGCTCGATGTTGTCACGGCTGAAGAAATCACCGGCGTGGTAAAACAGCACTTCATCGTAGTCGTCGTTATTGTGGTAAAACGGCACTTTTAATGCACCCGGGTCGCTTTCAATTGGCCGTGGTACAAAGGTACAGACCACAAACCGGCTCGCAACGAAGGTGGTATGCGCAGACGGTGGCAAATGATAACGATGGCTCATCAGTGGCCGGATATCCCGCCAGTTAATCCGCATCACCGCCAAGTCACCGTGCCAGCCGATCGCATCCAGCGGATTATACGGATAGGTGATCACCGAAACCTGACCATGACGTTTCACATGGACCTGGGTTTGTTGTTCGCTGTACTGCGCTTTAAAGACATCGTCAATTTTCGGCGTATCCAGCATCGCCGGATCGAAAATGGCGTGATTGCCGACCAGGCCTTTTTCCGGCAGCTGATAGGAATCATTGGTCGCTTCAATCAACAGCACAAACAGTGGTGCAGAGATCTCCAGCCGCCAGCAGGTCGAACGTGGGATCACGACATAATCGCCATCGCGCAGGCTCAGGTGCCCATAATCACAGAACAGCTCAGCGCTGCCTTCGTGGATAAACAGCAGCTCGTCGCCATCGGCGTTGCGGACCAGGAAATCCATCGATTTTTCAAGGCGCCATGTGCGCATTTTACAATGCGC
>Ga0114942_1000471_pt1 | contig 11529 bp, 9 predicted proteins | sample LowerColdCreek_FD_88674 | JGI IMG/M metagenome (GOLD analysis project Ga0114942, IMG submission 88674) | Groundwater microbial communities from Cold Creek, Nevada to study Microbial Dark Matter (Phase II) - Lower Cold Creek | ecosystem: Environmental > Aquatic > Deep subsurface > Groundwater ... | reverse complement strand
GGGGGGGGGGGGGGGGGGGGGGGGGGGGGGGGGGGGGGGGGGGGGGGGGGGGGGGGGGGGGGGGGGGGGGGGGGGGGGGGGGGGGGGGGGGGGGGGGGGCGGGGGGGGGGGGGAGGGGGGGGGGGGGGGGGGGGGGGGGGGGGGGGGGAATCGGGTTCTGGTTCATGATGGCGGGCCTCGGCGTCATAGCTAAATACTGGTTAAATATACAGTAATATTAAGATAAAAACAATATAAATCAGTTAGTTGAGGTATTTTTGCAGGATTCCAGAGGCAGTGGCAGTTTCAGGTATTAGTTGCGCGATACCTTTATTGCGCAACTAATTTGTAGCTATACTTGCGCAATTAAACCAAATCGCGCAATGAAGGCTTGGAATGGCGCAACGAATTCCAGAAGCGGAAATGGACGATATTCTCAAGATAGTTGAGGACTATCCCGGAGGAGCATCCGTTGAGGAAGTTCAATCTTCCCTGGCGAAACCGGTTCCCCGGCGCACCTTGCAGTACCGCCTGGCCCGACTGGTGGAAGAAAACAAGTTGCTGGCCGTTGGGATGGCGCGAGCGCGGCGGTATCGCATCCCTTCTGAAGGGGTTGTCTTCGTGGCTAGCGCTCCGAGCCCGCTGGGGATGCCTTCAGTCGTAGTCGAGTTTTACCCACCCATTTCACCGCAAGGGGAGGCGCTCAAGCAGGCAGTACGCAAGCCAATCCAACACCGCCAGCCGGTAGGGTACCACCTGGAATTTCTGGCTGACTATCGACCGAATGAGACCTTTTACCTGTCGCGGGAGTCACGCCGGAAACTCGCCGCAATGGGGCAATCGGCCGACCAGCAGCAGCGCCCGGCGGGCACTCACGCCCGGCAAATCTATAATCGCCTGCTCATCGATCTGTCCTGGAACTCGAGCCGCCTGGAGGGCAATACCTACTCCCTGCTCGAAACGCAGTTGCTGCTGGAGATGGGAGAGAGTGCCGAAGGCAAGACCGCGCAGGAAGCGCAGATGATCCTGAACCATAAAGCAGCCATAGAATTACTCGTGGAGCAGTCGGGTGAGAGCGGCATCAGCCGACACATGATTCTCAGTCTGCATGCATTGCTGTCGGAAAACCTGCTGGACGACCCCGGCGCAAGCGGACGGCTGAGGACCAAGATCGTAGGAATCAGTGGTTCGACCTATCACCCACTGGCGACACCGCAGTTGATTGAGCAGTACTTCAGCCAATTGCTGAATTCGGTCGCTGCAATTGCGGACCCGTTTGAGCAGGCCTTTTTCCTGCTGGTGCATGTGCCGTATCTGCAGCCCTTTGACGATGTGAATAAGCGCGTCTCCCGGCTGGCGGCCAACATTCCGTTGATCCGCGCCAATCTGTCGCCGCTCTCTTTTGTCGATGTCCCCGAGCGGGCTTACATCGACGGACTGCTGGCCGTTTACGAGCTGAATCGCGTACAACTGCTGCGGGACGTCTTTGTCTGGGCTTACGAACGATCGTGCGCGCGTTATGCTGCGGTCGCCCAGACGCTGGGTGAGCCGGATCCCTTCCGTCTGCGCCATCGCAACGCGTTGTTTGACGCCGTTGCGACCGTGGTGCGCGAGGGCATGCGTAAAAGAACGGCAGCCGCCTACCTGCAGCGGTACGCCAGTGAGCATTTACCAACACGCGATCAAAAGCGCTTTGTGGAGATAGCCGAAACGGAATTGATGTATCTGCATGAAGGAAGTATCGCCCGCTATAAATTACGGCCTTCGGAGTACCGTGCCTGGCTGGAAACGTGGAAGTAAAATCGGGCTTGATAATGCCCATATCGGGCACTATCATGCCCTATATGGGCATTCATGCAGATCAATCCAAAACGAACCCGCCATTGAATATGGCGGATGCGCTGTATTCCAGGACGCAACAGAGTGTCCTCGGGTTGTTATTTGGCCAACCCGATAAAAGTTTCTATACGAATGAAATCATCAAGAAATCCGGCGGTGGTTCCGGCGCCGTGCAGCGGGAACTGTCTCGCCTGGCGCGCAGCGGATTGGTGACTGTGGAGCGAATCGGCGCGCAAAAACACTATCAGGCGAATCCGCGTGCGCCCATATTTTCGGAACTGTGCGCCATCATAATCAAGACAGTGGGTTTGGTTGATCCATTGAGAACGGTGCTGGAGCCCTTTCTCGCAAATATTCGTATGGCTTTCGTCTACGGGTCCGTGGCGAAGGGCGAAGATTCCGCGTCCAGTGATGTTGATCTGATGATAATCAGTGATAGCCTCACTTATGCCGATGTGTTTCCGGCGCTTGAAGGGGTTTCTACTGAATTGGGCAGGTCAGTTCATCCCACCCTGTACAGTTGGGCCGAAATGGAGAAGCGGATCAAGTCGGACAACGCATTTGTCAAACGTGTGCTCGCTCAACCCAAAATATGGATAAAAGGTACGGAAAGTGAATTCCCCGCTGGATAACCTGACCGGCACAAGTGGCGCACTGGCGAAGGAGGCTCCGGACCACCAGGAGTTCGATGGCCTGAATAAATCCGGGCTTGCCCGCTTAAAAGATGCCCAAAATACTTCGCTGTCTTTGGAAAGTCGCTTTGACCTTGGGTACAACGCGGCACATGCATTGTGTTTGGCGGCATTGCGGCGTCTTGGCTATCGCCCCAAGAACCGCTACATCGTCTTTCAGGTATTACCGCACACACTGGGTTTGGGTCCGGAAGTCTGGCGGGTGTTAGCGAAAGCGCATGACACTCGCAATCTGGGTGAGTACGAGGGAGACCTGAACGTCGACGAACGCCTGGTCACTGACCTTGTCGTAGCCGCGCAGGCTGTGGCGGCAAAACTCCAGATCGTCCAATCGCCTGAATAGTTAGCCCGCAAGATGCCCACACCCACAGAACATAAAACCGTCCAGGCCCGCATCCTCGCGTATGCGCAGGCCATCGGCTGGACGGTTGTGCCACGCGAGGAAGCCGAGGCGCGGCGCGGGTTTGATCCGCAGGTGCCGTCCACCGAACGCGCCAAAAACCGCTCATTGTTCTTCGATGACCTGCTCGACGCGAAGGTGCGGGAATTCAACCCGCGCTATGCCGAGGCGGAGGGCGCGCTGCTCGGCCAGTTCCGCCATCTGCACACCGACATCCACGGCAATCGGGAATTCGTCGAGCAGCTGCGCAACCGGGGCAAATACTTCGACCACGAGGACAGGCGTGAGCGCGACCTGTTGCTGATCGATTACGACGATCCCGCGAGAAACGTTTTTTGAGGTCACGGAGGAGTTCGCGTTTCACAATGGCCACTATGGCACGCGCGAGGATATCGTCTTTCTGATCAACGGCATTCCGGTACTGGTGATCGAATGCAAGAACGCCAGCAAGGACGAGGCCATTGCGCTTGGCGTGGATCAGATCCGCCGTTACCACCGCGAGACACCCGAGCTGTTTGTATCGCAGCAGTTGTTCACTGCCACCGACGCCATTGGCTTTGCCTACGGCGTGAGCTGGAACACGGTGCGGCGCAATATTTTCAACTGGAAGGACGAGGCAGTCGGCAAGCTGGAGGCCAAGGTGAAAAGCTTCTGCTCTATTCCGCAGGTGCTCGCCTTCCTGAAAGACTACATCGTCTTCGCCGAGAAGGACGAGGAGCTGAACAAATACATCCTGCGCCAGCACCAGACCGGCGCGGTGGACGCCGCTGTCGAACGAGCCCTTGAGCCTCACCGCACGCGCGGACTGATATGGCACACGCAGGGCAGCGGCAAGACTTTCACGATGATCAAAACGGCGGAGCGGCTGTTCCGCGCGCCGGAAGCGGACAAACCCACTGTACTCTTGATGATCGACCGCAATGAGCTGGAAGACCAGATGCTCAAGAATCTTGCCGCATTGGGCCTCGGTAACCTGGAGCACGCCAGCAGCATCGCACGGCTCAACCGCCTATTGAAGGACGACTACCGGGGCATCATCGTGACGATGATCCACAAATTCCGCGACATGCCGGCAGATCTCAACACGCGTTCGAACATCTACGTCCTCATTGACGAAGCCCACCGGACTACCAGCGGGGACCTCGGCAACTTCCTGATGGCCGGCCTGCCCAACGCCACCTATATCGGATTCACCGGCACCCCGGTGGACAAGACTGTCTACGGCAAGGGCACCTTCAAGACCTTCGGCTGCGAGGACGATGCGGGCTACCTGCACAAGTACTCTATCGCCGACAGCATCGAGGACGGCACCACGCTTCCCCTCTACTACCAGCTTGCCCCGAATGAAATGCTGGTGCCGCACGAGACGCTGGACAAGGAGTTCCTCTCCCTCGCTGAAGCCGAGGGTGTGGCCGACATCGAGGAGCTGAACAAGATTCTGGAGCGCGCGGTAAACCTGAAGAATTTTCTGAAGGGCAGGGAGCGTATTCAGCAGGTGGCGCAGTTCGTCGCCAACCACTACCGCGAGAATGTCGAGCCGCTGGGCTATAAGGCGTTCCTCGTCGGCGTCGATCGCGAGGCCTGCGCCCATTACAAGCACGCGCTGGACCAGTTCCTGCCGCCCGAATATTCCGAGGTCGTCTACACCGGCAATAACAATGACTCCAGGCTGCTGAAAGAATTCCACCTCGACCCGAAGCGCGAGCGGCAGATTCGCAAGAGCTTCGGCAAGCTGGACCAGCAGCCAAAAATTCTGATCGTCACCGAGAAGCTGCTGAAGGTGCTGTTCCAGAACAAGATGCAGACCAAGGCGCCCGGCTACCTCGGCCTGATCGCGCGCAACTTCGATGACAAGGACGTGGACACACTGATCGAGCATTTTCGCGACCCCGAGCGGCGCAAGGAGTTCTTCAAGGAGTACAAGGAGATAGAGATGCTCTACGAAATCATCTCACCCGATGCCTTCCTGCGTCCGTATATCGACGACTACACGACACTCTCGGCCATCTACCAGGTGGTACGCAAGGCCTACACCAAAACGGTCATGGTGGATCGTGAGTTTCAGGCCAAGACCAACCAGCTCGTGCAGGACACCGTCGGTAGTTACGGCGTAGGTCATCTGGATAACTGCATAGAGATCAATGCCGACACCATTAAAGTGATCAGCAAAATGAAGGGCGGCGATGGCACCAAGGTTATCAATCTCGTCAAGAGCATCGAGAAGCTGGCGGATGAGTGCAGCGACGACCCCTACCTGATCGCCATGGCCGAGCGCGCCAGGGCGATGCAAGAGAATTTCGAGGAGCGCCAGACCAGCACCGCCGAGGCGCTGGCTGAATTGCTGCGGGAAGTAGAGAGCAACGAGGTGAGGAAAAAAGAGCAGCTAGAGAAGGACTTCGACGGCCTGACCTATTTCGTCTACCGCACCCTGCTCGACGCCAACATCGCCAATGCCGAGGAGGGCAGCCGCAAAATTCGTCACGCCTTTACCGATCATCCCAACTGGCGGCGCAGCGAAAGCGCGATGCGCGATTTGCGCCAGCAGGTGACTTTTTCCATCTTCGCCAAGACGGAGGACCTCAATCAGGTCACACCCTTGTCGAAGAACAATTCTCACTACTGGAGCGGGCAAATCGAATCTGAACGATTAAAAGCGGCGCGTAACAAGAAGGCCTTCAAGGACTGTGTCCATGCATGGGCTGATAAACTGGATGTGCATATCGTCTGGCTGGGGGTGCGCCCCATGCACAACAAATGGGCGTCCTGTTCCACCAACGGCCACCTGAATTTCAACAGCGAACTTCTGGAACTCGACGCGGAACTCTGGGACTATGTCATTGTCCACGAACTCCTGCATTTCTTTGTGCCCAATCATGGCAAACTCTGGAAGAGCCTGATGCGGGCACATCTGGGGGACTATGAGAGCAGCGAACACAGGCTTGGAGGAAGACGTTAAATGAGAGCAGATCCGGAAGAATATGTGCGCGTCGATACACGGCGCAGCAGGTTTCCGTTCGTAGAACTGCTACTCGCTCTGGTCCTTATTGCCGGGCTGGTGGTGTTCTGGTTCTGGACGCAGGAAAAGAAGCCGGTCACAACCGTTGTGCAGGTGCCACCTGTCACTACTTCGCCAGCCGCGCCCGAGGTGCCCCCGACACCGGATATTCCGCAGCGCCCCGCGGCGACTACTGTCACCGTGCCCGATGCCAATACAGTGCCCGATGCAGTTGTAGTGCGCGAAGACGGTACGCAGCCTGAAGCAGGCATGCCCGCCAGCGTGGTACCGCTGACTCCGCAGCAGGGCGATGAACTGTTGCGCCAGCAATTGGCCGCCGCCGGCGCAAGACCAATCCTGATGAAGTTGCTCAGCGATCAACTCGCGCTGGAGGTGAGCGTGGCGCTAATCGATGGCCTGGGGCAGGGCATCATCCTGCGCAAATACCTGCCCGGCAACCTGCACAGCGAGGCCTTCAGCGTGATCGTGGAAGACGACGCCATTTATATGGGTCCCGCCAGTTTTCTGCGCTACGACAAGTTTACTGACGCCATAGCCGCGCTGGATGCCAACGCATTGGTGAATGCGTTTCACGTGCTGCGCCCGGTGTATGAACAGACGTACGGCTACCTCGGGCTCGATGCCAGCGATTTTGACAATGCTGTCATCCGCACCCTCGATCAGGTGCTGGCCACGCCGGAGATCGGCGAACCCATCGCGCTGCGACCCAAAGCAGTGGTGTACATATTTGCCAATCCGGGCCTGGAAAGTTTACCCCCGCTACAAAAGCAGTTACTGCGCATGGGGCCGGACAATATCCGTCGGATCAAGCAACAGGCGCAGACACTTCGCGCGGGCTTGCTGGCACGATGAGTTCGGCGCAGCCATTGATGCATTAACCGGTAATTCGTAGTGCTCGTGTCTCGTCATTCAGGCGGCGCGACAATTCGCGCGCCAGGTTGCAGGTCAGCTTGTGCCTGATTTCGATGTTCAGCGCGTCAAATGGCAACTCCAGGCAATGCACGGCGCCAACCGCGCGCGCCGCGGCGGAGCGCGACTCTCCACTAACCAATGAAAACTCGCCAAAGGACATGTCGGCGCACAATGTTATGAGTCGCAACTCATCGCCGCCTTTGGTATTGACCACCGTATCGACGAGCCCACTAAACAGGAAGAACAGCGAATTACCGGCATCACCGGTCTGGAAAATGATTTCATCGTGGGCATAGTGCCTGGGGATGCCAACGCGGCGGATGAACTCGAAATCGCCTTCCGAAAACTGATAGCACAGATCCTGCCGCTCCAGCGATGTAATAGTATCCTCGCCCGGTTCCATGATCTGGTTGTGTAGCAATTGATCCTCACACCACTCCAGCGCACGATCCGCCTCGCCAAACCGGTGCATCTCATTATTCTGGGTTTCGCCCACCATTTTCCTCAGAGCGCGGCGAAATTGGTACTTGTCTTCGGTACCGGTGAACAGCAGACACCTGTCGCCAGTCATATTGTTCGCCAATAGACTGGATAGCAGGCGAGTTGATGCGGCATCAATATCGACGACACGATGAAAATCCAGTATCAGGAAATCGGTCTTTGCCCAGTGATCGGCAACGGATCGAATCAGGGCGTCGGTCGAGGCAAACATCAGCTCGCCCTGCAGTTCGTAGATCTGGATGCGGTGCCCTTCGCGTTTCAGGATCTGACGCTGCTCGACGTAGCGCCGGCGCTTGGACTGAATCATTGATCCGTCATAAAACACGCGTACCACCGAGTTGGAAGTCGCGCGCGCCACTTTGAGTAAATGCAGGCCGAAATCCCGCGACAACGCCTCGCACACGCGCAATGCGCGCAGACTGTTGCCCTTTGGGTCCAACAAGGGTGAAAACACACCCAAACCGAACTGACCCGGCAGTACGGCCATGATGCCACCACCCACGCCGCTTTTGGCCGGCATGCCGACGCTGTAGACCCAACTACCGGAATAGTCGTACATGCCGCAAGTGGTCATCACGCTGAGCACTTTTTCCACGAACTGGTTTTTCAGGGCGACCACAGAAGTGATCGGATTTACACCACTGTTGGCCAGGCACGCACCCATCAGGGCAAGGTCTTGCGCCGTCACATTGATCGAACACTGGCGAAAATACAGGTCGACGACTGGCTCGGGATCTCCGTCGATGATATCAGCGTTGCGCAGCAGGTGGGCAATCGCCCGGTTGCGATGCCCGGTGTCTCGCTCCGACACATAGACCTCGTCATCAACCGTCACCGGATGCCCCACGTAATCCTCGAAGCGCCGCAGGATGCGCTCAAGCTTCTCCTCGCTACTGCCGCCCTTAATCAGGCCGGTGGTGGCAATTGCTCCCGCATTGATCATCGGATTCAGCGGACGACCGGTTTCCTTATCCAGGCCGATGGAATTGAAAGCTTCTCCGGAAGGCTCCACGCCGACTTTTGCCAGCACCGCATCCACGCCATTGTCCTCCAGCGCGAGGCCGTAGGTGATGGCCTTGGAAACGGACTGGATCGTAAAATTCTGCAAGCTGTCGCCGACCTGGTACACATGGCCGTCCACAGTTACCAGCGCGATACCAAACCAGGCAGGATTGGCCCGCGTCAGCTCCGGTATGTAGCTCGCAATCTCACCCTCAAAGAGGGCTGCGAATTGCCGGTGCAACTCCTCCAGGTAGGACTGGATAGCTGACTTGATTGGTAGTGTGGGAATAGCTTGTGGAGAATACTGATTCATACGCTTCTTATGCCGTGTTCTAACCAGCAACTGTAACAATCTTTAGTGAATTTCAGCAATTTTCGTACCAGTATCTGCACGGCATTTGAGCGCTTTGCGGCTTCAAACAGGCAGGTGCGTATCCTATTTTGGGGCGCCGGCGCACCACAGCGGTGCGTCAGTGACGTTGTACTACAGACTATCGCGCAGCCGATAATAGAGCATACCCAGCGCCACCAGCTGGCTACCCAGCGCCTGGCCAATCGGGATTCTGCGATGCGGCACTTTGGCGAAGACGTCCATGCGCTCAAGTGTGCCCGCCACGGCATCCGCCATGATCTCGCCGCAGGCGTGCGTCAGGCTGACCCCGTGGCCGCTGTAGCCCAGTGCATAGAAGACGTTCGCGCCGATGCGACCGAGCAGTGGCACCCGGTTCACCACAATGCCAATCTTACCGCCCCAAGCGTAATCCACGCGCTTGTCGGCCAACTGCGGGTAGATCCGGCGCAGGCGCGGCAACATCGCACGCTCGATGTTGCGGGGCTCGCGCCCCGAGTAGTTACAGCGCCCGCCGAACAACAGGCGACGATCGGCCGAAAACCGGAAATAGTCGACGATCTCATTCTGGTCACACACCGCGAGATCGAGCGCATTGATTTGCATCGCTTCCGCCGGCGTCAGCGGTTCCGTCGCCACGATATAGCTGCCGGCGGGAAACACCAGGCCCGACAGCGCTGCCGGTTCCAGATGCTGGTAGGCATTGCCAGCCAGTACGACAAACTCCGCGCGCACACTGCCCTGCGCGGTCATGACCCGCGGCCGGGCGCCGTGCTCAATGCCGGTGACCTCGCTGCCCTCGTGTATGGCCACACCGAGGCTTGCGGCGGCCCGCGCCTCTCCCAGGCACAGGTTCAGCGGGTGGAGGTGGCCATTGCGCTGGTTGATTAGGCCACCGAGGTAACGACCGGTGCCCACCAACCCGGCAAGTTCCGCGCGGGGCACCAGTCGTACCTGCGCTTCCATGCCGTGCGCGCACAGCGCATCAAACGTCCGCTGCTGCTGATCCAGGTGTCGCTGTTTCAGTGCGACGTCGATGCAGCCGTACTTCAGGTCGCAGTCAATGGCGTACTGGCGCACGCGTTGCTCGATGATCGCGTGCCCGCGATAACCCAGCTCGAACAACGTATCGGAGTATGCCGCGCCCCAGTACTTCGCCAGCCTGTGCTCCCCCGGCAGGCCGCCGAGCATCTGCCCGCCACAACGGCCGGACGCGCCCCAGCCGACCTTGTGCTGCTCCAACACCGTCACGCTGTAGCCGCGCTCGGCCAGCGTCAGGGCAGTGGCAATGCCGGTAAAGCCCGCGCCCACCACACAGACATCGCAATGCACGTCGGCGCGCAGGGGCGGGTACGATTCGGATTGGTTGCACGTCGCCGCGTAATAGGAATTGCAATGTGTTTGCGGGGAGATCATTGGAACGGGCTCCCTTCCCGTATTCCTAACCAAAAAATGTAATGTGCTAACTTTTAATGTCACTATAATGCCAGCTCAGGCACACCGTTCCAAGCACAACACCCAGAACGGGGGCACAGATTTCCACGCAGGAGAACTCCAAAATCGGGCAGACACCGGGCCATTCGGGCGCAGCGCAACCGCTTGTCGATCGATGCCACCACGAGCGCCATTGCGAGCGCCATTGCATGACCTGGCCGATACGCTGGTGGCTGCTGTTCAGCCTGCTTTTACTCGCCTGTATCGGCCAGGCGCAGTCGGCCACTACCTCCACGCTCAATATCTACAACTGGGCGGACTACATCGACCCCGCATTGCTGGATGAATTTGAGCGCGAGTACGGCATTAAAGTGAACTACGATGTCTACGACTCCAGCGAAATGGTGGATACGAAGCTGATGACTGGACACACTGGCTACGACGTGGTGTTCCACGCCAGCTCATTCTCCGCACGCCTGATTCCAATCGGGGTATACCAGAGTGTGGATACCTCTCGCCTGAGGAACTGGCAACACATCGACCGCACACTGGTGGAGAAGATCAGCTCGGACTATGGCGCTGAAATTGCCGGGGTGCCCTACATGTGGGGCACCACCGGTTTCGCCTACAACCGCGACATGGTGCTGGCGCGCATGCCCGATGCGCCGCTGGGCAGTGCCGCGATGATATTCGATCCGGCGATCGTCGCACGCTTCGCAGACTGCGGCGTCAGCCTGGTCGATGACCCCACCTCGGTCATCCCCATGGCAATGCTGTATCTCGGGTACCCGGCCAATTCCGTGGATCCGGACCAGTTGCGCGAAGTGGAACAATTGCTGCTGGCGGTGCGCCCCTTTATCAAGTATTTCAGCTCCAACAAAACACTACTGGATCTGCCCAGCGAGGAGATCTGCCTCGCCATGAGTTGGTCCGGCGACTACGCGGTGGCCCGCAGCAGGGCTGCCGAGGCCGGCAAGGATATCGATCTCGGCTACACCATCCCCGCCGAGGGCAGCGTCGACTGGTACGACCTGATGTATATCCCGGCCGATGCCCCGCACCCGAACAATGCCTACCTTTTCCTGGATTTCATGCTGCGCCCCGAGGTGATCGCGCGCGCCACCAACTTCACTGGCTACGCCAACGCCAATCTCGCCGCCACGGCACTGGTGGACCCGGACATCACCGCAGACCCAGCTATTTACCCGGACGCGGCAACGCGGGAGCGCCTGCACGCGTCGCAGATCCTGGCGCCCAAACAGGAGCGTCGGCGCTCGCGCACATGGACCAAAATCAAGAGCGGGTTATGACGCCAGCCGATACCCCGGATGCGCATTTCGCCAACACGCCCTGGAAAGACCGGCGTCAACGCCCTTTCATAGAGATCGAGGGGCTGACCAAGCGC
>Ga0114942_1000470_pt1 | contig 11558 bp, 14 predicted proteins | sample LowerColdCreek_FD_88674 | JGI IMG/M metagenome (GOLD analysis project Ga0114942, IMG submission 88674) | Groundwater microbial communities from Cold Creek, Nevada to study Microbial Dark Matter (Phase II) - Lower Cold Creek | ecosystem: Environmental > Aquatic > Deep subsurface > Groundwater ... | reverse complement strand
TCCTGCGCCAAACGAATTTCCACATCAGCACTACTGCCCAAATGCTGATAAAGCCCCCAGCTCACTGCGATAAGCAAAAAGCCAATAACACTTAGCGTTTTGAGCCCTGCACCCATGGTACGGTTCTGCTGCGCCGCGCGAATGTCAGCCTCATCATCCAGCAACGCGCGCTCTTGCTCCAACTTCAATTGTTCAAACTGCGCCTGATCGATACGACCTGCAGTCAATTGCACTTGCAGCTCCGCAATATGCTCATGAAACAAGCGCACATTTTCAGCAAGGCGATCAGCAACAACTTCACTCGACTGGCCATTCTGCTGCTTGCCGTAACGCACCAGTGGCCAAAAAATAAAACCCAACGCCAACACACTCAGGAGCGCTACCCCAACCCACAAGGACATCATTATTTTTTCTCCTGTTTGGATTTTTTATCCGCGTTTTCAGTAGTTTCTTTATTTGGTGATGGATTCAACAAATTTGCCAAGCGTTCGCGCTCGGTAGACGACAGACCAGCATCGACCGCAACATCAAGGCGACGGCGCTTACGCACTATAAGTAGAAGCATGATTACGCCGAAGACCAGTAAAAAGACCGGCGCCCCCCAGAGCAGCATAGTGGCGGGCGATAAGCGCGGGCGATACAAAATAAATTCGCCGTAGCGCTCAACCATAAAATCCACAATTTCTTTATCAGATTTACCGTCTTTTATCATGAAAACCAGTTCACGCCGGAGGTCTTCAGCGATGGGCGAATTGGTACCGGCAAGATTCTGGTTTTGGCATTTGGGGCAGCGCATCTCATCGATAAACGTTTGATAGCGCAGCCGATCGACATCGTTATCAAACTCATGCACTTCGATGGCGGCAAAGCAGGAAAAAGAAAGGAGTAACAAACCGAGACAGGTGCAAAGTCTTATTAGAGTTGCGCACATAAACAGGCTTCCGCGGCATTGAGTGAAAATTTTGCGCGAGTATAACAACTCATAAGCGAGAGCGGGAAATTTTGCCTTCAAGACCAAAAACTGATCACAAGTGTTTGTTTTGCAATCACTTTTTGGTTTTTCTTTAAAAAATTAAGCAATCTGTAAAAAAAAGGTTGACCCAAAGTTTTACATGATTAGAATACGCGCCACCAACAAGGTGAGCGCTGAAAAGCGTGTAATCTTGGGCGGTTAGCTCAGTTGGTAGAGCAATGCCCTTACAAGGCATGGGTCACAAGTTCGAGTCTTGTACCGCCCACCACTCTTACTCACAAGGTAGCTGTGGTTTTTTGTGACGCTGCGGACCGGTAGTTCAGTCGGTTAGAATGCCGGCCTGTCACGCCGGAGGTCGCGGGTTCGAGTCCCGTCCGGTCCGCCAACATTTGAAATGAAAAAAGCCCCACATCTGGGGCTTTTTTTATGCGTGTAGAAAAGCAACCACGAACACTAACAATAAAGAACCACAAAGCAGTTGTGGAAAAAGAAACTCCAAAACAATGCGTGCAACTTATGCAGCTTTATTTTTAATCCGCAGATCCGCCTTCGCGGAATCTTCTTTTATATGTTTGTATGCATAAATACCTACATAAGTAATCATGATGCAAGCCAGTGCAACTATCACCAAACCATAAAGAACGATTGAATCGATATACATAGGAACCTCCGCGTTTTTGCTTGATGAATTCAGTTTACGCCGGAGGGGAAAACGGGATTTGACCTTGATCAAATCCCGTTAAGTTGTAGCGGAGGTACTTGAAGGGAAATTTAGTTCAGGCTATCGAATATGGGTTTGATGGTTTTTTCCCAAATCTGGGCATCCATCTCGCCTATATGCTTATAGCGAATTACACCTTGCTTATCGACCACATAGGTTTCCGGGTAACCGAAAACACCTAAATTTACTCCTAAGCGGCCATCGGCATCTAACACGCTAAAGACAAATGGGTTATGAAACTCAGATAGCCAGCGCTGTGCCTCCGCGTTATCGTCTTTGTAATTAATGCCGTAAATCTGAATACCTTGGGCTTTCAGTGTGTTGAAAAATGGCAGCTCCTGCTTGCAAGGCAGACACCATGTCGCCCACACGTTTAGCAAGCTTACCTTGCCCTTGAGCATCTCCTGATTTGCCGTTATCAACCCTTGGGGATTTTCCGGTGCTGGAATAACGGGTAACTCAAAAACAGGAACGGGCTTATTCAGCAAGGCAGAGGGCATCTCGTTAGGATCTAACGAGAGCCCTCGCCAAAACAAAACACCCAGCAATACAAAAATTGCTAACGGAATAAATAAAAATAAACGTTGTTTATTCATTGACTAATTTTCCCACTGCAACTTCTACTACAGGTGACTCTTGCTTAATTGCTTTACGATATCGTTTATCGGCAACGGCTAGCACGGCGCCAAAGCCCATCATTAATGCGCCCAACCAAATCCAGCGCACAAAGGGCTTGAGGTGTACTCGCATCGCCCATGCGGTTTCGGTTAAAGGTTCACCCATGGCGACATACAGGTCGCGCATTAAACTCACGTCCAATGAGACTTCTGTCATGGTGCTACCGCTTGCAAGATAGCGGCGTTTTTGCGGTTTCATTTCACGCAAAAATTTGCCGTCTTTCATGACGGTGATAAGTGCTTCTTCGGCGGTGTAATTAGGGCCGTCGATATGAGTCAGCTTATTGAGAATAAAGTCGTATTCAACAACGGTGACTTTCTGCCCTACTTCCATACGAACGTCGCGCTGTTCAGTATAAATACTGGTTAGACCAACACCTAAAGTAGTCGCAGCAATGCCCGCGTGCGCAACCAACATGGCAAAGTAACTTAAACTCAGTTTTCTAAGACCAGCTAAAAAAGAGTCGCTGTTGCGCAAGCGATAAAACAAATCAGCAAGCAGTGCGGTAGCAATCCAGCTTGCAATGAATACAGTTAGAGCCGCAAGAATTTCGTATTTATCGCGATAGACCAGTGGGAAAATCAAACCAATCGCCAAACTAATCGCCCAGGGTTTCCATAACAATTTTACAAATTGCATACCCGATGTACGTTTCCAATTGGAGAGCGGACCAAATGCCATTAGCAAGCACAGCAATCCCATCAGCGGTAAAAAGAACAAATTAAAATAAGGTGGACCTACGGAAATTTTGCCAAGGCTAAGCGCATCAGCAACCAACGGATAAAGCGTTCCGATTAACACCATGATCATAATGATGGTAAGCAATATATTATTGCCGAGCAAAAAAGTTTCACGCGATAACAAATTAAATCCGGCTGAACCTTTTACTACAGGAGCGCGTAACGCGAAAAGCGTTAACGAACCGCCCACCACCAAAAGGAAGAAAGCGAGAATAAATACACCGCGCTCAGGGTCATTGGCAAACGCATGCACTGATGTGAGAACACCAGAGCGAACTAAAAAGGTTCCTAACAAACTTAATGAAAAAGTAAAGATTGCGAGCAAGAGCGTCCAGCTTTTAAATAGGCTACGTTTCTCAGTTACCGCGAGCGAGTGAATTAATGCAGTACCAACTAACCATGGCAGGAAAGAAGCGTTTTCTACTGGATCCCAAAACCACCAACCGCCCCAACCCAATTCGTAATACGCCCACCAGCTACCCAACGCTATACCAACAGATAAAAACCCCCAAGCCATAATTGCCCAAGGGCGAGACCAGCGTGCCCAAGCACTATCCAAACGGCCGGTTAAGAGCGCCGCAATCGCAAATGCAAACACCACACTGAAGCCAACATAGCCCATATATAAAACGGGTGGATGGATAATCAAACCTATATCTTGCAAGAGTGGATTTAAATCGCCGCCGTCTTGCGGCGGAATAGGAAGAATCCGGTCAAAAGGATTAGAGGTAAATAAAATAAACGATAAAAAACCAACAGCCACAAAACCCATCACCGCTAACACGCGTGCCTGCATATCAAGCGGAAGTGAACGACTAAATATGGCAACAGCGAACGTCCATCCCGCGAGCATGAAAATCCAGAGCAATAATGAGCCTTCATGTCCGCCCCAGACCGCACTAATTTTGTAGTAGTAAGGCAGCAGCGAATTGGAATTGGATGCAACATATTTGACTGAAAAATCGTCATGTAAAAATGAATAAACAAGACAACAAAATGCAAAGGTGACAAAGATAAAAAACCCAGTCGCGAGTGAACGGCCGGATTGCATCAACACATTGCTGCCGTAATGCGCCCCTACTAACGGCAATACAAACAGCGCTGCGCTTAAGCACAAGGACAATATCAGGGCGAATTGCCCCATTTCTGGTGCTAGCTGAACAAAATCAAGCGCCATATTTCAAGCCCTCGCAGGTTTTTTGATGTTCGCCTTTATCTTTCATTGCTTCGGCAACTTCGGGAGGCGTGTAATTTTCATCGTGTTTGGCGAGGACTTCACTCGCATTTATCTCACCCGATTCGGTGACTATGCCATTGATAACGGCGGCTTCACCTTCGGCAAATAGATCCGGCAATATGCCATTGAAATTGACTTTTACATCTGAAATACCGTCGGTAATTAAAAAGCGGATTTCAAGTGAATCACTGGCGCGCTGCACACTACCAGGTTTCACGCAACCACCTGCTCGAATGCGTGTATTGTGTGGTACATCACCCGCAGCAATTTTACTGGGCGGATAAAATAAATTGATATTTTCACGCAGGGCGTAGGCCATTAGGCCTACAGCGACGCTGGAGAAAACCACAATAAAAATAACGATCATCAAACGTTGTTTGCGAAGCGGGTGCATAGGTGTCGCGCTCTTTTCAGCTAATACGGAAAGTTATTTATTCAGTTGCTTCACTAGCGGTATTATTCGCCTGCGCCAACTTTTGTTGTTTTATCTGTTGTTTAACAAATGCCTTTTTTTGCAATAACGGACTGATCAATAAAAAAATCAATACCGCAAAGGTAATCGCATAAGAAGCCCACACATAAGGGCCGTGGCCATTCATGGCGATAAAATCAGCAATTGATTCAAATTGGAATTTCATTATCACGCCCTCTTATTTGTCGTGCTAATTAAATCATTAACCCACTGGGTGCGATTTTCGCGGCGAAGGATTTCAACGCGTGTATTGAGTAACAATATCAGTGCATAAAATAGATAAAAACCAATCACCATCATCAACAGTGGATAGAGCATGGAAGGATCAATACTGGATTTACTAGTGAATTTAATTGTTGCTGGTTGATGAAGCGTGTTCCACCAATCGACTGATTTATAAATAATCGGGATATTGACCATACCGACCAAGGCCAATACTGCACTGGCTTTATCGGCGGTATCACGCTGTGTAAAGGCCTGTTGCAGGGCGATCATACCGAGATAGAGGAAAAACAAAATTAACATAGAGGTTATGCGTGCATCCCATTCCCACCATGTTCCCCAAGTGGGTTTTCCCCAGATGGAACCGGTCACGAGGGATACAAACGTCAGCAACGCACCAATAGGCGCAGCCGCTTTCATTACCATAAACGGCAATTTCATTTTCCAGATAAGGCCGACTGCACCGGAAATCGCCATGATGTAATAACCCGCGAGCGCTAAAAATGCAGCGGGAACATGAATATAAATAATTCGGTAACTATTGCCCTGTTTGAAATCGGCCGGCGCAAAAGCCAAACCCCAGACGGCTGCAGTCACAATGAGCGCGATGCTGAGTGTGGCTAACCAAGGCAGCCAGGGAGTTGTTTTTTCGTAAAACCAACGGGGAGAACCTAACCGGTGAAACCATTGCCATGCCATAGTTGTGAGACCTTATCGCTGAAGCAGCTATTAGCTGATTGTTATTATTAATTAACCATTTGTACTGATACGCAAAGCACCAAGTGCTGCAATTGGAGCAAGCACTATCGCCAATGCGAGAAATGCGCCCAACACGGCGAGTTGCATGCCAATCGCACCGCCCTGCACTGCAGTCTGTACTGCGCTCGCACCAAAAATCAGTACGGGAATATACAGGGGCATCACAATCAGGGACAACAACAAACCACCCTTGCGCAGTGAAACTGTTAAAGCTGCACCCACCGCGCCAATCAAGCTCATGGATGCAGTGCCTAAAGCCAGTGACGCCAACAGGGGCAGATATCCATCTACAGGTAGACTCAACATCAAAGCCAGCAGCGGAGCCTGCAGCGTTACCGGTAAACCCGATACCAGCCAATGCACCAGCACTTTTGCCATCACCGTAAAGTACAGTGACTGCGGGCTAATCAACATCTGCTCCAGGGAGCCATCGTCGTAATCACTGCGAAATAAACCGTCGAGCGATAACAGCGTGGCCAAAAGCGCCATTACCCAGACTATTCCCGGCGCAAGTAGCGCCAATACCGTTTTTTCCGGGCTGACACCGAGTGGAATCAGCGTGACTGCAATCAAGAAAAACACTAGTGGATTAGTCAGTTCCGCTTTATGCCGCGCGGCGATAAGCAAATCGCGACGGAAGCTGGCAACAAATCCACCAAACAAACTCACTGCTGGGGTGCTATCACGCATGATAAGAATCTCCGTCGCTCAGACCACCAAGTCCATTTTTAGTTTTATCGCGCGCGGGTTGATAATCCTGCAGATTCACCATGCGCAGCTGCGGCAGGCTTAGATCCTGATGCGAGGTAAGGATCACCACCCCGCCCTTGGCTGACTGTTGGGCGATAAGCGCCTCCAGCTGGCTGACACCCAATTTGTCGATAGCAGTAAACGGCTCATCAAGAATCCATATACGCGCTCGACTTAAATGTAATCGCGCCAAGGCAACCCGACGCAACTGCCCTGCCGAGAGCTGGTAGCAAGGCGTATCCTCGTAGCCATAAAGGCCAACCGCCGCCAAGGCATCCTTGATAGAAATCGCTGCACCACTTTGAGCTTTATACCACTCCAGATTTTCGGCGGGCGTTAAGGCTTTTTTGATGCCGGGTAAATGGCCGAGATAAAGGCTATCGCCGGAAAACTCCCAAGCCGCTTCTGGCAAGGCTTGGCCAGCGTAGCGAATTTGGCCGAGATAATCCGTGCTAATGCCCGCAAGGGCGCGCAATAAGGTGGTTTTGCCTGCACCGTTGGGGCCGCCAATTTGCACCACATCACTGGGAAACAATTGCACATTCAGCCCGGAGAATAGCAATCGCTCATCCCGCTCACAGCCAAGATTACGCAGTTCAAGCAGCGGAATTGCCGCCTCAGTTACCGATTCGGTCATGCTTATTATTTGCCTTGGCGTGTATGGTAGCTACAGGAAACGTCTTATGAGCCGCTATACTCTGCGAATCGACCCTGCAAAACGGCTTTTTGAGGCCGTCGATTATAGCGATCTGCGCATCGGCATAGCACCCCAATTTACGTTTTTGATCACATTAATATTTATTCGAGATAAGTCATGGAGCTGAGTTCTATCACTGACAAGCTGGTAAAAAATCTCCAACGCGCGCAACTCGATCAAATAGTGGCGATCACAAAAGTGCTCGGCTTAAAAGTTGGCAACCAGTTTTTAGCCGATGTCCAAAAAGTAACCCAGGCAACACCGGAGGAACGCGCCCAGCTCGCTAAATCGATTGAAGCCAATTTGGCGCAACTGAATAAAAATTCAGCTGCACCGGCAATCAAGGATCTGATCAATCAACTGGAAGCACAAAAAAATATCGCGCAAACAGCGAATGTGAAACTGGTTACCCTTTCGATCAATACCCCTGCTTCAAGCGCACCAGGTATTCCACAGGCGCCCTTGGCCACTAGTCTACTCACCTATACCACCCAGCCCATCCAAGTTGGCCAAACCTTATTGATGCAGCTGAGCGAAGGCCAGCGGTTACAATTGTTACAGCCATTAACCAAAGCGGAAGTCGCCACATTTAACACACTGCTGCAAACGGCTAACCCACAGCCAACATCAACAACTAATCCCACAATCCACAATAGTTTGTCCAGTACGCCGCTAAATACGAGTGATTTGGCCGCTACCTTGATTGAGCAGCATAAACTGGCAACTATGAAAACCACGACTGCGATTGGTGAAACCTTGCGTCGGTTGTTGCCGCAAAAAGACAAAGGGCAAGATTTGCTGACAAGCCTGCCTAAAATTACCCAGTTTATTCAGCAACTACCGCTTCCCGAGCGCAAAGAGTGGCTTTCCAGCCAAGTGCAGCAATCGCTTAAAACACTAGCCAATCATATTCGCCTAGCCGATCAGCTGACTAACCCCAAATTATTGGAAATGACACTAAAAAATAATGGGCAAAGTTTCGAGCATAAATTAGCGCAATTGGTTACAGGCGTGAAAAATAATGAGCTATCGCTAGCGACCGCCATTTCATCTTTAGGAAAACCTGATAACCAACCAATAATCGCTAACAAACAAGCGGTTATACCTCAGGTTTCAATCGAAAAAATGGCAACTCAGGATTTAAAAGGCGCGCTGCTTGGACTATTGCACCAGCTAGATGAGGAATTAGAATCGACCAAACCGGCACTGCCCGGCACACCACTCACCAGTGAATTTAATAAAAATTTACCGGCAATCGCCCTACCCCAATTTTTAGGTATGCTCGCCCATAAACAACAAGGCGAACTCAGCCAAAAACAATTGCGTACGCAATTAGTTATGTTGATGCATCAATACACCTTAGGCAGCATCGCAAAAATTCAATTGCAACAAGTGCACACACTCAATCACCAATTAAGTCAGGCCGATCAAGCACAGCCAACACAATCCTGGCAATTTGAAATTCCGGTGCGCCAAGGGCAAGAAGTACACCCGTTCCACATTCAAATGGAACAGCAGTGGATTGAGGAACAGAGCGAAAACGCAGAGCAAAATATGACCCGTGTGCGCCAGTGGAATGTCATGCTCAGTTTTGACTTGCCGTTAATTGGCCAGTTTTATGCGCAGCTCATCTTGCTGGGTGACAACTTATCGGCAAAATTTTGGGCAGAAAATGAAAACACCCTACTGGAAGCAAAAAATAAAATCGATGGATTAAAAACTCAGCTGGAGCATGAAGGTATTCAGGTAACGCAGATGCAGTGCGTGCCCGGCTTGCCTCCAAAACCAAAAGTGACATTGAGCTATTCATTAGTGGATATTAAAACCTGAGAGAAAATATTATGGTTTCACACTACTCGCCCCAGGAACTGCAAAAAGCCGTCGCACTTTATTACGATGGCAAAAATGCACCTCATGTCAGCGCCAAAGGCACCGGAAAACTTGCTGAAGAAATTATTGCTATTGCGCAGGAACATGGTGTCCCGCTGTGTGACAACTCAGCATTAGTTGATCTTTTGGTCACCCTGGAATTAGGTGATGAAATCCCCGAGGCGCTTTATATTGCTGTAGCTTACATCATTGCCTTCGCCTATCAGCTCGAAGGCAAAACCCCCGATGCATGGCAAAATCCCTAAGCCTTCAAATTACCAATCCCCTCACCTCGATCACTCACCATTAATCACCTAATAGACAGATTTTACAAAAAACACACAAAGCGTGCGGATTTCACCCTTCCCAACCACTCTTTATGATGCGATTATGGCGTCACTTTTTTGACTTCTTTCCATAGCCATTACGCCGCACACTAATGAATCACTTTATCACCAGCGAACAACTCAAAACGCAACTGGGCAAGGTTGTGATCTTCGATTGTCGTTTTAACTTGATGAACAAAACCCTCGGCAGCGAGCAATATCGCATCGGGCATATCCCTGGTGCCTACTATCTGGATTTGGAAAAAGATTTATCCTCCGCAGTCGAAACCCATGGCGGTCGCCATCCTTTGCCTGACATACAAACATTCAGCAAAAAATTGCGCGCAGCAGGCGTCAATCAACACTCTGCGATCGTGGTTTATGATGATTCGCGTATGGCTTATGCGGCGCGCGCCTGGTGGTTGCTCCGCTATTACGGGCATCAGCAGATTATGATTCTCGATGGTGGTTTTAATAGCTGGGTCGCCGCTGGAGGCGCTATTGATCGACGGGAGCCCTCGCAGAAAAGTGGTAACTTTAAAGCAGCAATACAATCAAATTGGATTGCAAATCGCGTCGATATTTTACAAGCAGGCCCCTCATTTACGCTGATAGACTCACGCGAAGCCAAACGTTTTCGCGGCGAAGAAGAGCCTATAGATCCGATAGCAGGCCATATCCCCGGCGCAGTCAATTATTTATGGCAGGACGCAACCACCGAACAAGGTTTTATTAAACCTGAAGATACACAACGTCAGCGCTGGCAAGATTTGGACAACCGCGACAATCTGGTAGTTTATTGCGGCTCGGGAGTTACCGCCTGCGTGAATCTATTATCACTGGAGATGAGTGGCATAAAAGCAAAACTTTATCCTGGCAGTTGGAGCGATTGGTGCTCCTATTTACCAAAATAACACTCCTTAAAAATCGCCTTTCCTACAAGCTGCCATGCACAAAAAGTGCGAGCAATTTTAGTATTCCTCGCACACATCAATTTAATTTGTATACTCATACTCGATACGCACGTCCTGCGGACCACCATTATCATCATCGATATTGGAGCGTCCGTGAAAACGCATTAGATATTTCCCGTTCGGATCGTAAGCGAGATTGATAGGATCCGCAAAAAGTGAGACAACTTTTTGAGCTGGTGTGATACGGAAATAAATCCACTCGCGACCAAAGTTGGCATCATATACCGGCGATTCAGGCCCTTTGATTTTACGCACTTCTAATTGCAGGCTATTCAAGCGGCTGGGCATTGCAAAATCAAATTTCAACCGTTTGCCAGCAACCAATTTATCCCAATTGAGTTGGATATAAGCATCAAAACCGGCATCAATCACCATACGCGCATTATCGTAAATGACTTTTTCATTTTGCGTGCTGTTCATTGCATGAGTCAAAACCAAACGCGCCCCCTGGAATTGGGCTGAGGTAAACTCGTTATCGCGAGTATCTTCAAACTCGAACGTCGGCTGAAATGGCTCACCTTGATACACCAACCTTTTTGACGCAAACACTTGGCCGTCTGGATTGGTGTAATCCACCCGAACTGTTTTGTTTTCATCTATATCTGTGTAAAGCTCGCGGTACACAAGCTGGTTAGTGTCAAGATTGTAAGCGCTGCCCGCCGTCACATAATTTTCTTCAGCCAACACACTAGCGGCATAAAAACCAGCGAGAATGGCACACAGCCCGATACTGCGGGTAAGAGTTTGACGAAAATAATCTTGTCGTTTAACGCTGGACATAAGATAAAACCCTCAAGCTAAGAAAACGATGCAGTGGCAGCACTATCAGCCACAGGATCGCTATTATAGGGAGAACTTCAACCAGGGGGCTAGACCATTCGGCCGAGGATAAACCAACGCCCGCAAGATAGCTCAAAGGCGCAGCAATAGCCCCCAATAACGCAGACCACAAGGGGCGAGAATAGATCCAGACCAGAGAATGATTAAGAGTGATGCCCAACAGTGCCCACAAGCACACTAACCATAGCGGCGGTAGATACGCAGATTCAGAAAATTGGATCTGGCCACTGTGCAAAAGCAGCGAATCATGAATCACACCAAGTGCTATTGCGATGAGTACCGCAATAGCATCTTCGCGTC